>ENA-ORBV01009006-ORBV01009006.1-microbial-mat-metagenome-genome-assembly--contig:-NODE-9006-length-16569-cov-18.778135_pt1 | contig 16569 bp, 11 predicted proteins | sample MGYA00237777_ERZ505514 | MGnify/ENA primary metagenome ERZ505514 (study PRJEB26160, sample SAMN06269048) | microbial mat metagenome | isolation source: Oligotrophic lake microbial mat | place... | reverse complement strand
CAAATAATCAACAAACAGGTAAATGAAGATGGTGCTCTAATTTGACAGCCACAGGGGCTACAACTGATCTACTACTCACTCTGTATAACTGCTTGTGTCTACTACCACTGTTGAATAGGCCCTACCAGTTAGCTTTAGCTCCTATTCGGTTAACGTCGAACGAAGTGAGATCGATCGACGATCCATCCATCCATGCGTACGGACGAAGGACAGACGTACGGACGACGCACAGACGCACTGCACCGCGTCACGTGACGAAGTGCACTCCAGCGGACAAAGCACAGACCGTAAGCTCATAACCTATTGGTGTCGTACGACGCAGTGCAGCCTACTACTGTCACACGACCAAGTACCGACTACTACTGCTTCCTACTACGATCTATTTACCATGCCTCCGAAGAAGAAGAACGAACCGACGAAGAAGAACGAACCGACGAAGAAGGCGACGGCGACGAAGAAGGCGACGGCGACGAAGAAGGGTGCGGCGACGAAGAAACGGCTTAAGAAGCATGTTGCACGGGGACCGGGCAAAGGCGAGTACCGCAATGTCGGCAAAGAAGCAGCCGAACGTGCGAAGAAGAAGGCGGAGGAACGTGCGAAGAAGAAGTCAGCGACTGAGTCTCGGGCGGAGCAACCGAATAGCTCAACGAGAATTCGCATCAAGGATCCTCGTGTTGCCGCCCCCCCTGCTTCCACTGAATCAACGCGTTCGTCAACCAGGATTAGGGAGAGGGTGGAGGCTCGAGCGGCGCAGGCTGTCGAGGCGGCTAGGAATTTATCGCAGGAACTCCGTGCTGCAGGAATCGCTCCTGAAGTTGAGGAGGATTTTGGCTCATCCACTACCGCGCCTGACGACCCCGAGGACGAACCATTTTCGACAGACGGTGACATTTCGGAGGTAGGAGCAGTCGATGAGACGAACGAAGCCGAAGAGGCAAACGACGGAAACGGAGGAGAAGTTGCGGTAGCAGGAGACGAAGCCAATGTCAATGGATCGGAACAGGAAGAAGAAAAGACGCCAAGCACCAAACGTACCAAACGCAGTGCTCAATCTGGACAATCAAAGCGAAAAAAGGGACGTGCCCAAGGTCAGTTTCTGTTTCTACTAGTGTATGTTCTTTGTCGCACGACGAAGATATTGTATATTCTTTGTCGCGCGACCAGGTACACAGTCATTTGTTATGCAACAGAGTACCTTTCTCTGACAGTCTTGTTTCCGTGTGTCTAAAGCAATTTTGTCAGACGGTGCTTCGGATGACGAACCGGAGAATCAGAAGAAGCCGGCCGCGAATAGGAAGAAAGCCCCATCCGTTGTGGCACCCCCGCTAGTGGATCCAGACCCAGCCTCCGTTCCTGCAGCAGCTGGCTTGTCATCTGTCGTTAATTCCACCCTTGACACTGTCGTTGAAGAAGATGAGACTCCTTCACCGGCATCGGCCTCTGGTAATCATGTCAATGTCCGCACCGATGACAATGCGGACTCCATTCCAGGTTACGAACGGATTGAAGGTTCGGAACCAAACAGCGAAGAAGAAGAGGAGGAGGCCGCAGGTGATGACGAGGCCGCAGTTCGTCCTGCTGCACTTACCAAACAGGACAAGGGCCGAATTCGTTCTGCGAATTGGCGCAGGAACAATAAATTCGTCAAGCCGTTGAGAAGGATTGCGAATCAGAATTGGCTCGTGTACTGCGATGATACAGAAGAGGCAAGGCAAAGCACTACCATCTGTGTGGATGGCAACCCAGGTCGTTTACCAAGGTCGGATCCTGATAACAAATGGTGCGATCACGATGTGTCAATGTCGCGTGCTTTCTTTACTGTCCCCAGCGGAGTGGAAGTTTTGTCGCGATTTTGTTTGATTGAAATGACGGGAATTCTAAATCCCCGTGTGGCCCAGCGCTTTGTTGATTCCCATGGTGAATCATTTGATCAAACGAATGAGGACAACATTGCCTCTTGGATTGAGAATTTGGATCCTATTTATCCTTCACAACCGGTTCGGATTGACCGTATTCCAGGTGTACGAACAAACCCATTCTATGGTGCTATCTGTCACTGTTGGAATCAATTTATGATGCCCTACATTTGGAACAGTTTGCGGAAAGGAGCCATTGGGCAAGGCATTGACGTTGATGGTATGGGCCTACGATCAGTTAGGCTGACCAATGTTAACTTGGTCTACGAAAGCCAGCACCAGGTAGTTGGCGAGGCCTTCCGGCTCCTCCTACACAGGTACATCAGCGTGAATTTGCTCTGTCACACCTACAATATGAGGTGCCTATTCAAGGCTCCATTCGGTCTTCACACTGATCTCAGGGACCTGCGTCTAGACAATTGCCTTACCTATCCTCCATTGAGGTTTGTTAAGTCATCTCACAAGGAGGAAATCAAGGATCTAGTCTTAGGTACAAGCACGATCATCATGGATGCCGTTAGATTCACCGTCCCAAAGAGGCACTCCTGCAACGATGCAGAATGGAGAATGTGGGTTGGCCTGACATGGTTCGGATTATACAAAGAGCTATTTGACGACTTGGAAAACATGCATGATCGGGAGGAGACACCCATGTACAGGAACGAATCGCTTCGTCGTGACAAGTTGGAGTCAAGCGGAATTTTTGTCAAGTGTTATGGTTGCTATGACGGAAAGCGATCTCTCATATTGAAACGGAAGACAAATGACGAGGGGATGCAAATCCAGGATGTCGATGTTATTGTCTTTAATCCAAATGAGCCGCCCATTGGTGATGAGACTCCGTTCTCTTACTACAAGGATACCGAATTCCTCAAGGGTGAGCCTTACAATGCGGACGCAAAGACCACGGTTATTGACATCTACGGTTGTTTCAAGAAGAATTATTTCGAAGATTGGGGCATGATTGAATCAAGCATTGATCCTACTAAATTTGGCACTGCGCGTCTTACCCCAACGGAGCAGAACAAGTTATGTCCAGATCGTCCTTGGAGGAAGAATCCTAGGAATGGACGGAACTCTTTCTTGAAGGAGGTTGTTTTGGCTATGGGTACTGATCCCTATTCAGTCAGCGTTGAAACGTTCAAGGAGTTGCCCTTTGTTGTTTCCAGTTATCTTACAGTTCGCGAAGGCACGGCTACATGTCCTACCCTGCTCAACATCCATCCAATGCCTGGTCCTGGAGTCAAAAGCATGGCCGCCTATCCTACTCACCCATTCGTCAAGAAGATGGCAGAAAAGATCATTGATTATTTCTTGAAGCACACAACGAACGACGGTGTTGCTTGGCCCTAGACATTTCATTGTGCTAGGTTGTGCGACAAAGATTCTCTTCATACTTCGTGATGCGACACAGTCTGAACCTCGTTATGCGACGCGTGCTTGCATTAATAACCTACCACTATAACACAAGTAAATCACAGAGTTGATATGAAACGATAATTAGCAACATGATTAGATGAAACGATAATTAGCTACATGATTGGGTGAGTCTGTTAGCGGAAGATGCAGTCGTGGAATGACTTCTCTAAGTAGAAATTAAATGTCCAATCGCGATGAGGACATGGAGAGCGAAACAGTCTCCGTTTGTTTCATTTTCTTGCGATGTTTCTCTCTGTCGAACTCACCAGCACCCCTTAGCCTCTTGCCTTTCTTTCTAAAATCAGTTGCAGGGAATGACACAAGCTTGGAATCACTGGACAAGATGGTTTCATGCATTTGAGAAAGATGGGCAAACAGAGCCTCCATTGCTGCTGGGTTGTGCTGAAGGGCCGCTGTCATTTCTCGCACCTTGCTGCAGAGTCGATCGCCAATGTCGCTTGACTGTGGACTTGGAGTTACGGAAGCACGGGGCCGTGCACGAGCAGGGGTGTTGGGGATTCCGATCTCTTGATTGAGACTACCCTCGTTGTACATTGAGTCAGCTCCTGCCGGTTGACAAAACTGGCCTTCCAGTGAACCTCTTCCCTTGATTAGCATTCCTCTTTTGTTCCTCTGAATAGGAGTTGTGTCTGGAACATTAAATAGGTGACGGTCCGATGATCCTTCCTCCGCCACCATCATCATCTTCTGATACTCGTGAATGGTAACAATGAGTTTCTTGTTGTACTGCCTTGCTTCATATTGATCCATGCAGTCCTCATACCCTTCCCTTCTCCAGACCAGGTTGTAAACAGTGCTCCACTTGACATCAATGTGATGATAGCGAGGCTATGTTGGACCAGAGAACATTGTATGTGAGGGCCTGGTAAAACTTAAGTCCTTCAACACTGCATCGCGTGACGAAGTTCCAGAACCTGTCGCGCGACAAAGTTGGATCAAAACTTTGTAGTGCGACAAGGTTACACTTCTACTTACCTGTAGCAAAACACAGAAATGACGGCAAGGTATGCCGAAGCAAGCGTAATAGGGACAGCTGCACACAACCTCATAACCAATGTGCCTTCCACTCTCGCTGTAATGCTCCAGAAAGGAAAGTGTTCTCAGACGGCGAAACTTCACAATGGGGCTGGAAAAACAGCAGGAACTGCAAGTTGTGGTGGAGGTGCAAGAGTCACAAAAATAACCCTTCCCATCTTCGTCCTTTCGCAGCAACAGCACTTCGAATCCCCCATCAAAAAAGACCAGATAATTGTCACACTCAGCCACATTTTGTTGGATTTGGCTTTCGCACACCACAGTGACCCATCTCGATGTAGGAGATCTAGCCCAGGACTTCTTCTTCGCAATGAATGCCCGCAGAGTCTTCTTCCTGTACCTGTCCATTCTGGCTTGTTGCTGCGAATCTTGAGTCCTCAAAGACTTGAGCAAAGACATGTTGGGTGTCACTTTGTTGCCGGATTTGTATGTCACGGTCTGGTTGACTCCTGCGTCATGAGTGGCATGAAAACAAAGTGTGAGTTGAGTCACTGTGAATTTGCGAATTTTCGACACCAAACAATCAATTTACCCTCCAGTGCCGAATTTGCACGGTAGTCTAGTGTGCGGCCCCCAATTCTCAGGCACACAAGGAACCTGTTCTTGTGTGGAAGGATGCATTGCAACAAGAAGTCTTGGAGAACCATTGCATTGTGGCGCACGTCCTCATCTTCATCCTCATCATCCTGCAGATCACTGAGCCATTTTCTCAAAGCAGCACGAGACATTCCAAACTCAGGTACATTTTCCACACCACCAAGCTGGAACCATGTGAAAACCGATGTTTTGAAGGTGTGCAGCATGTTGTTCACTCGGGTCTTGTCCTGTCTTCGGAGCTTGCACTTGATGCGCTCGAGTCCCTTGTTGACCAAATGAAACATGCAAAGACCATGCTTGGCATTGGGATAAAACGCTTCCTTCACATTGTCAAATGCACCATGCATCTGCTTGTCTCCATCAGTTAGCACCAACTGTGTTCTTTCCAAAATGTGTGGTCCCATCAGCACTGGAATGCATGAACGAAATATCCAGTCAAAGACCCACTGCTGTTGAGAAGGCATGAACACACGAAAGGGAGTGAAAATTTCCATGTTCTGATCCACCGCTGCAGCAATGCCCAGAGGTCTCTTCTCTTCATTCGTCTGATGAGTCACGTCAAACATTAGCAGTTCAGGATGCTTTTCAAACAGAATCCTTTCATCCTCGCGGCACCAAGCTACTCCGAGGAGAATCTTATTGCCGACCTGCACAGAGTCACAACAAAAGAACCACGAAAAACACGATGCATTGAGAAACCAAAGTCATCACGCGACAAGGTGTTGGTCATGGTCAGACAACAACCTCACCTGGAGATTTTCTTTCACAGTGCAGAGAGCAGAGCCAAAATCAAGCAAATCCTCCATCTTGTTCACCATGATTTCCACTGGATTGTCCTTTTTCCTCAAGCGTCCCGTGTGGTACAGCTTCAAACCTTCCTTTACAAGATCACCGGCAAGCTCCCTGATCTCTTCCTCTGTCAAAGTGGGTGTCTCTTCTTCATCCGTGGCATCATTGCCCTTCTTCAACGCTGCTTCCGCAATTTTCTTTTTCAACAGCTCTTCCCGTTGTTGTGCCTTTCCAACGGCCAAAAGAGAGGTGGTTGTGACCGTGTGATACAAAGCGACGTAACTTTTCAAATTCTTGTCGACTTGGTCATTCAAATATTCAATGAGAAGAGTGGCACTTGATTTGTTCTTGTCTTCGGCATCATGGCAAACTGTCTGCATGACTGACGTGGGAATGTGAAAACCATCAGTGAATTCTTTCATGCAATTCTGGGTTTGTGATCCAGTTCCAACATGCTCTTCCAACACCCGGATTTTCTTCTTTGTTTCTTCAGAAAGATGACTGGTCCGGATGTCCAGTTCACCTCTTTCAACTTTGGGATGATCGCAGTGGATCGTGTTGCTCTTGGCTTGATAGGGAAGGTACCAGCATTCACCAGGAATCAAAGCAAAAGTGAATTTTACAGGACAGACATGCTCATCGTGCTCCTCATCTGGCTTTGTGTTTCCCGTCCTTCTGACCATTGACTTCCCTTCGCCTTTGGTTCCCCTGATGCCTTGCTTCTTGTTTATCATTGGATCCAGCCGACATCCAGGAAGATACTCAGCCACTGGAACACCAAGGTTGCTAATTCCTTTGTGAGGAGCAGCACCTTCAGGCCTGACAAAGGCTTTCTCGGGAGCTCCCTTGCGTCCATGCTTGCAGCGCAAGGTGAAGTGCTGATGTGAATTCTTGCGAACTTTCTTCACAACTTTGAATTTGATGAGTTCAACACCAACATTCAAAGCGGCCACTATGATCTTCTTTTGAAGTTCTTTGTGATGTTCCCAATTGGGAGGGTACAATTCCGCAGGAAGCCTGATGCCAATGTTCTTTTGTGCCTTGTCCGCTTGTTTCTCGAGCCATGACTCTTTTGTGCCTTCAGGAGAATACTTGTGGGAATCCAAGATGTTGATGGGATCTTCCCCTGGTACATTGTCAATCCAAACTGCAGGACACTGCCAGTTTGTCTTCAGAGCCTTGCTCAAGTGCTCATTGTTCAGCAGAACACCTGGATCTGACTCCTCCATGTCAATGAGTTGAAGGATGGGCTTCATGGTGGAAGCAACAACAAAAAGTAAGAAAAGGTACTTGATCGCGCGACAAAGTGGGAAGCAATGCTTCATCACACGACGATATCCTGATAATTGTTGCGTGACGGAGTACCAAGGGTCTTTGTGATGCGACATAGTGCACGCACTTTTGCCCCCTACAGAAAAATTGTGAGAGGAGCACAGCTCCCACAAAAAAGTCGAAATTGCCCTGCACTTGATCTTGCGACACAGGGTCATTGGCTTTTGAGGTACTGTACTTGGTCTTGCGACGGGCGACAGACCAATGACTGAACCAGCTATCCAATGATTATAACTGCATTTAACTGCCAATGACGCCATTCGTCGCGTCATGAAGGGCTGTCACACGACGAAGTACATTGTCTCGTCACGTGACGCGGTGCATGCGCGCCAGCCCGACTTGGATGAAGCAAAATTTTTTGCTTTGGTAACATTTTATTTATTTGACCGGGTGTCCATGCTAGAGAGCTATTTTTCCTTGACGCAAAAGATGTGACGTTTCAAAAAGGACGACGCAGAGGCAGTCTTGTAAACGTCGGACCTTATGCCGATCCAAAGATTCGTCCCGGCGCGTAGTATACAGATCAGAGTACATTCAAAAATCAAAGTCGAGCCAGTCTGTCGGCATCGGAGGTGCGTAATTGGAGGGAGGCCGTGCCAACTCCTTGGAACTGCATTTTTTTGGTCACGACGACGCGACTCACCTACTTGGAAGTACTAACAATAACACCCGATCGGCCACCAATCTTCTATCGCAACAAACCCGATCGAGTCTGATACTCTTTTTTTGTATGGATGACCATCATTGATTGGATTGACTTTCGATACTCTTTCGACTCCAAATACTTAGTATCACACTCCAACAATCCAGCTATATAGCTAGCTAGCTCTATTGAGGAGCAGAAAGGACTCTTTAACTAGAGCTTAAGCGTCGATCATAGCACTCTTGCTGTACCAGTACTCCTATAGTAGTTGTACAAGTGGGAAGTTATAACCATCCAAACAAACAAACCAAGAAAAAGGGGACTGTGAGGTCTTTCTATAGTAGACCGTATAAAGGTTCTCACTCAACGCATCAATCATGTTCAGCAGCAGTAACGCGTCTGCCTTTGAGGAGAGGCGGCAGACGCGGAGGCATCATCATCAACAGCATCATCCGCAGCAGCATAATAGTAACGATCAGCAGCCGGATTTACAGACAACGTCATCTTCGTCCTCGGCGTCCTATACGGGGAGTCATACCGAGGAAGAAGTCATGTTGACTACTACTACTACTTCGCCCATGAAGATGATGATGATGAAGCAAGATGTTACTTGCAATACCACAAACAGTTCGTTTGCTTCGATTACAGCAGAGGATACAAGCACTATGGAGGAAGAGGCGCCTTCGCCATCCCCACAAGAGGAAGATAATAGTTGGTCCCAGGAAGAGCAAGAAGAATTCATTGCCGTCTTTTTGCCCTTGATTCAAGGTCGGGTCCTTCGTGACGAAGACATTCAACTCATTCGAAATGAAGCCAAGGCGGCCAATCTTCCTTTGGAATGTGTAGATCGATTATTGCAACAAAGTAGTTATTATACTGGAAGGAGTGGCAGGAGTGGTGATAGCAAGAAGCAGACGAAACAACAACGACGCCGTGGACGCCGACACGAGTCACAACAACAACAACAACCGCCATTAGAGGATGATCATGATCTTGATGATTGTCACCTAGTACAGGAGGGTTGGAATTCTGAGATTGATCATGACATTGAAGTAGAGGTTGCTGCTGTTCAAGAAGAAGAAGAAGAAGAGCTGGCACAGCAAGACCTTCCAGAACAACATTGTGCACAGCCAGAGAATTTTGACCTCATGGAAGAAGTCGATGAATCCGACAATATCATGGCCTACTTTGCACGCATGAATTCCTTGAAACGAGGAGGACACTTGCCGCGATTGAATACCGAAGCGATTGAATCCTTTGTCTACGACGAAAAAGATCGCATTCCAGGTGCCGAAGATGTGGAAATCGATTTGGATGTGGGATATATCAATCGTAGTTTGGATATGACTCTGGAACACCATGAGCATGACGCTGAGGATAACGATGACGAGACCGTCGTAGAAAAATACAATTGCGACGACAGCATTGCAACCTTTGACGACGAGGAACACAATCGATATGAACCGGCCGGATACACCTCCCCCACGACAACGAGAAAGAAAACGGATGCCTTTGAATCACTTCTTTTAATGGGAGGGGGTGGCCCTCCTGGTACTAGCAGGCATGTGACATGGGACAAGGCCCTCGGTGCAGGTGTGGAAGTCATTGAAACATTTGCCGCTCCGCCGCCGCAAGAGGAAATGACACCTGCCAAAGAGGAGATGACGACTGAAGTGAAAGAATCGTTACCGGAGGAACCAGTTGTAATTTTCAAGAAGAAACCTCTGAAGGAAGCCATGCGCTGCTATGGCCACGACAAAGATCTTTCCGAATGGAGGCGAAAACGAAATATGGCGCTCTGGAAACCTCCACCCAAGAGTGCAAGCAGTATGTTTGCTTGTCATTCCGATCCAAACCCCTTTTCAGTGGCGGACGAGCGTCAACAAGGAAGCGAAGCTGTTCTGCGACCTCCGCCACGCCTTCAAGGGATGACGGCGATCCGTCGATTACGAGCGAACAAGGAAGAGCGCCGTCTACGAAGAAACGAAATGGGACAAATCCGACACGTCCCGGAGAAGTATGTGGTAGCGCCCAAGTCATGGCAGTTGCCGTATCGAGAACGGACCAAGGTAAATCCTGGCTACATTGGAGTGGATCAATATTCGCTGTATCAATCCACTTGTCCAGTGCACCAGCTGGATCAGCGCGATGCCGTCCCGTGGGAGCTTAGAGAAGTCAAGCAGCATTTTCTTTATGATCAGAGTGTTGCGGAGTTTAATTGGTTTGGTAAGTGACCCGCACAATATTGTTTGGGATTCATCATCCTGTCGTTACTACCAATCCGTATGTTCGACGACAGCTAACACATGTCCTTCATGTCTCGTTGTGTGTAACTCCGTACAGGCCGCCTACGAAGAAAACGAGGGAATGATCCCTTCAAATGTCGTCCGATCCGCCCGCGATCGATGATTATGCCGACCGAAAACCCCGTGGACGATTCCGAGTCGACGGATTATGAAGCAACCACGAATAGCAAGACAACGGCATCCCACTCCTGGAAGAGCGGTGACATGGACACGGACGGAAGCACGACGCACAAAGGTTCTTCTCATATCAACCATGCGGCTTCCGCATCTATTACGTCCGCGGAAGGAACCTATACGGACGCAGATGAATCGACAACAAGACGTTCCAAATCCGTGTACAGCTCTGTCTATACTCCTTCCATCACCACTCGCGATGTCCATGATGGAACTTCTACATTCTTCACGGACGACTTTTCCAGCCGCAAATGGGATGACGATACGAACGCACCCGCATTTCGCCAACCGCCCGCACTGGGTGGAGTTGCATCTATTAGCATGGATGTGGACGACTTGGAAAGTACCGGTGTGAGCGAGATCTTGGATGCCGAAGACGACGAAGCCTGCGAAGAGGGCGGTCGTCCCTGGTTGCAACGTGTATCATCCAATGCCTCGTCGGCTTCCTCCACGGATTCTCGGCACAGAGGACACGATGATGCACCTGGATTCCACGCGGACCGGTATGTATCCTCCTTTTCCGAGACATCGACCGTTTCCTATAGTTCGTATAGTGGTCATCGTGGTCGTCACAGTGCTACCACATCCAGCAGTGGCAGCTTTTGCAGTAGCGACGAGAGTTGCTCTAGCAGCTGCACCGACGATGATGGAAGTTGGGAGGAGGCCCCGGAATGCGGAACGTTGATGAACGTCAAACCCAAACTGGGGGAACGAGTATCGCGAGTCCATCCAGACCACACCAGTCATTTGCTTCGAAGCCGATTCCGCAAAAAGTATTTCCCGCGAGGATCATTTCCTTACGACAAATAGAGATTCGACGCTTTTTTGGAAGCTGTATTGGTTCTAAGATTCCACACAGAGACCCCACCCAAAGGAATAATTGTTGATGAAACAACAATGTCGTCATAACTAGATTTGTAGCATCCACCTTAGTAGAGGAAAGGTATATTTTCAATTTCTTGCGTGGTCTCTATGACGGCTTACATGGTAGTGTAGGTCACTTGTTCAGCGGTAATTGGATAACGTTCCAGGATTTTAATGAACCTAGCTACACTAGCTAGGAGGCAATTCCTCGACCCTAATATACCTTTCACCTGACAATGAGTAGATCAGGCGTACATAGACCATTGTTCGCTCGAACTTTCCTACTAGCTAGCTAGTAGGCAGTAGTTGTCCACCAATAGCCCCTTGTTGAAGCCAAATTCAGTGAATCATCATCCATGTATCACCAGCTATGTTGATGATGACCAACACTTCGTGATGCAGATACAAAATTTGTGGGGTTCTGGGGTATTTTCAAACCGACCACGTACTTACCGTTCCCGCGATTCACAAGTAGCAACCATGTGCTGTGCAACATTACAGCGGATACAACGTATCGCTCTTGGAAGCGGAGTAGGCGATCCGGTACTCGGAGTAGGTAGTTTAACCAGCAGTCTGTTGTGTGACCGAGTTCTCCAAACGTCATTTTCTCCCAGAATTCACAACTTCGGTCATTCCTTGGGAAGGAAAGCCTATTTTTGCGATCATTATTCTTTACTGATTCATCCATGCCTGCATACATCAGCCAGTACGACTGTACTAGCTAGCTAGTACCAAGTACTGGTGCAGTAATAGTATGCCGGATTGCCGTTAAACTGCATGATGTCAACAAATGCCGATTCAATGACCAGCACATCAAGTCTTGTTGTGTTCTACAGATTCTGCGCGGCTATGCTTTTTAGCGGAAGCCAACTAAACCAGTATCATGACAATTTTGAAACATCACCAGCATCCTGCACCGACTCATCAGATCTCACTCTCTGGCTGACTTGACTTGACTGGCTGGTGAAGTTTAGTAGTAGTCTACTAGTAGCTAGCTAGCTAGTGATCAATCATAATTATTCAAAAGCACACCAGGTCTGGTCCACTGACTCGTGATACATTGCGTTAACCATGGTATCCTTTTGCAGGATCTTGTTCCCGTTGCTACTCACGGCTAGAGTAGTAGTCGACGGATTCTCGATCCACCAACAGCAGCATGCACTAGTGCGACCAACAACAGGCAGCCGCTATGGCAACGCCAAAGTAGCTCTGCACTTGTCGGATATGCCCTACGATAGCTCCTTTGATACCTCTTTTGATGACGCTACTACGACTCGTCCGTCCTTTGCCAAGGCCACAGCTGTCGCTGTAGGAGAAGGCTTCACTCATGTAGGAGAAAGTTTCACTCATGTAGGAGAAGCCTTCGAAGAGAGCATGCTTGCTGTAGGAGACAGTATGGCCGCTGTTGGAGAAAGCATGGCCGACAGTATGACCCTGCCTACTCCTTCAACAGCAGCCAATGAAAGGGAGGACAATTTTATCGTCAGCAAACTTCGTGACATTGACTTTAATGAAGTCATTAACACGGGTATCATTACGTTGGTGGCCATGGCCGTCCTCGTCAAATTGGCGACGGTCAATGCGGGCATGACCCGTGGATGGACCATGGAAGAAATTGCCACTCAAACCGTGGCCATGAATTGGTCGGGATATATGCATGTTTTGAGGGAAAGCCCTATTGCGACCAAAGCTGTGACCTCTGCTACCGTCTATACCATTGGGGATATCATTGCCCAACGCACCGATGGAACCAGTATGGGGGATCTCGATCGACCCCGCATTGCTCGCAGCATGTTGGTTGGTTTGATTGGACATGGACCCATGTCGCATGTCTGGTATCAAGTGAGCGAGTCCTTCTTTGACAATGTGGCGCACCTGACAGCCTGGTGGAGCTTTATCCCCAAAGTGGCGGTCGATCAAACGGTCTTTGGGCCCATCTGGAACAATAGTTATATTCTACTGATTGGTCTCATGAAACTGGAGTCCCTCGACAAAATTTGGGCCGATATGAAGCGATTGACCATTCCCCTCATTGTCAGTGGATTAAAGTTGTGGCCCTTGGCGCATTGTGTTACCTATGGCTTGATTCCCGTCGAAAATCGATTGTTGTGGGTCGACATGGTGGAGATTTTGTGGGTCACCATTCTGGCCACACAAGCAGCTGCTGCTGTCCAGGAGGGGGAGACTGAAATCCACCACCACCACCACGTCGAAGAAGAGACGGTTGTCGCCACAACCGTGGATGCCGCCACAATGGAACACCCAATCGAACATCCAGTAGAGACCTATGAGCCTGCTACGGAATTGAGATAGCATGGGCACGCAAAGTTTCTGGGAATATATATATATGTGGAACAACCTGTATACAGTTGCAATAGAGAGGACGCCTTGCCTTTTTCTTGGAGATACCAGGCAAAGAGTGTCATCCGTGCCAACGGAACATGCATATGAGTAATAGAATTGAAGTAATACATTGTTAGTGTGTACTCATTTACATAGGACCAAGCTAGAAAGTCTCCTCACAGTAGTACAGACGGCGGCGCCAAGTCCGTGAGTGAGAGAGAAACCACGGGGACGAAATGGTGCATTGATGACTGTCAGATCGATCTACTCCTGTATCTTGTTGGAGATGACACCCATTTTCCATGTCATGGAAGCGTACAAGAAACTGAATAATCATTAGTTACCGCTTTTTCACACATGTTCGGCACAACTATCCAAACAGCCACCGACGCCAAGTATCATGGCAAGTTACTGAGAGCGGCATAACAGATGGCTTGAAACGAGTCCATGCCCTTCCCAAGGGCTGCAAACTGGGCAAGACAGCACTGGGTGTGTACTCCAATGGCTTGCGCTACAAACGGCATTTGAAACGAAGGAGGATGGCCCTAACCTAGGGTTAGTAAACTAACTGATCCGTGGACAAACTGGTAGTCTAGCGACTAGTCGTCAAGTGGGTCTATGCTACTACTAGCTAGCCAGTAAACTAACGGACACGCAAGCCACACAAAAAATGCTCTATCGAGTGAGTCGTGCACCAGATATCCACGGCCATTCCACGAATTGATTGATCCGTTTCCGTTTCGGGGCGTTTCATGGAACGAGATCACTCAGCTGCACAAACTGCTGCACGTTTGAAGAAAAGAGCGCGTTTTTGTGGCATTTTGTCAAGGTGATTAGATCGCATCATACGTTGACTAGCACAAGAACAGAATTAGAATACCATTAAGGAGCTGTGACCAACCGACAATGACCAACCCTGCTCAGTGGCCATCTTTTGACAACTGGAGCGTTGGCTATGCCATCCAGGCAGAGCGGGCTGTGGGAAAAGCCAAATGGTTAGAAACCCCTCGGGCCGCAGTATTGATACAGAGATGGTGGAGGCAGCGTGGTATTCCGCGATCGCGGCAGCATTTGTTTCCGATTGTGAATGACAACGTAGCTTACAACGAGAAGAATTGCTATGAAATTTATTTCAAGGGGATCTGCCTCAAGAAGATTCTAGACCAAAACGTATTTGCCTGGGAAAAGCTCGACGGGACAAATCTTGGAGTTCGTTGCGATGGAGCAATCTTTGGACGCCGTTTTCAAGTATCAGAGGACACGTACCAAAAGATTCCACTCGGAGGAGGAATCTTACCACAGCCTCGCACAATCCAGCGCGTGAAGGCAACCATTTTGAAAGGGCTTGAACCCATCCTTGGCGCAACCATGCCATCCCTTGTCATTTATGGTGAGCTCATGTGCAATGCTAGCCGTAATCGATATGATGAACGTGGAATGGCACGCAAGTATTATGCTTTTGGAGCTGTCTTGCATCTACAGCCTACTGCCCTCATGGTAATAGCCATGCCGAGAAAAACAACTCAGAGCTTCTGCAGGCTCTGATCTCGAACGGATTTTGCGCTAGAATGTCTCGAGAGCCAAAATACATTTCGATTCATCTGAATGATAAGCTCTTTCGTATCTTTCAAGAAAATTATATTCCCTGCACTCCCATGATGTCTCAGGGCCCGCTCCGCGACGTTTGTATCGCCCTCAAAGACAAGCTGATGGCGGTGGATGAAATTGAGGGCGTTGTGCTCGTTGGTCAAGGCATACTATACAAATGGAAGACCGGAAACGAAGATGAATCAAGAGGCAACTCGTTGCTGGCATCCCTGAAAAAAAATCACTCTCCTGCCATACTTGAGTTGGCGGGTGTAGATCTTGAAGTGTTGGATGTTCTCCTTACAGTATCGGGAAACAAACCAACACAGCCCGATTCAAAAATGACAAAGGTCAAAGGCAAACGTGCAAAGTGCGGAAACGATGACAATAGTGCTCTTTCCCGGGCTTACGATTCGGCGCTGACGAAATTTGATTCGGTGGAATCGTTTTTTGATCGTGGCAAAAGGGACCTGCTTATCGAAATCCTAGTGGAAGAGCTAGAAGCAGATCTCGAGCCAAAGACCAAGAAAGAGATCAATGGAGTTGTTTCATTTGTGAAAAAGAATATCGGGCGCTCGTATGGCGTTTGGAAGTCTAGCCAAGGTAGCATGAGATCGTGATACGAGAACGCATGCTGCACGATATCACGTTTGTGCCTTCCATTTGCCATAGACCAGACAATCATGTGTGTAACTATCTAAGCACATAACAATGTATAGTGAAATCTTTGGTCTAGTTTGATGCTTGAGGCGAATGCACACCCTGGTAGCTTGCTCCCTAGCTGGCGCTACTAGTACTGTAGTACGGCGCAGATAAGAGCTGCTTTCCACCTAGCTAGCTGGTCCTCGCACAGGTACCTGATAAGAGCTACCGGTAGCCAGCCAAGCTTGTAGTACACTACTGTACTGTAGCCAAGTCCAGAACTTCCACGATGGGATGGAACAAAGAGTCAAAGACAGCAGATTCATTGTGAACCTGATCCACTCGCCTGCAGTCTGAGTGGCGTAGCATTCAATTGGCAGTTTCTAAAAAGCAAGGTTTCAAAGATCAAGAGTCACGAATGACGAGGCGGGTGCTTGACACCAAGAAACGGCGATCATTATTCTGTCTCCCCAGGAGATGGCTGACTATGCTAAGGGAGTTTAAGAGGGGCAAATTCAAATGAAACCCGGCGTTCTACTGTGCTACTTTTAGTAAAAAACTAACACCGTTACGGTTTGGTGTTTAATGAATCCGTGTTCACACGGTGGGAGTTGGGAGTTGTCCCTTGAGGCTGTGAAGGGCTGTGAACGGAAGTCGATTGGTTCCAACTGGATGCAAGACTGAAAAAAAAATTCTTAAAACTAAGAGAAATTGTACACATGAAGGTTAGGGATATCTTGCAAAAAGAAAAAGGTAGCACCCTTGCTCCTTAAAGAAACGAATTAACTAAGCAACTAGCCACTAGCAGAAACAGTCAGACATGCAGATAGATAGATAGATAGATAGATAGATAGATAGATAGATAGATAGATAGATAGATAGATAGATAGATAGATAGATA
>ENA-ORBV01009005-ORBV01009005.1-microbial-mat-metagenome-genome-assembly--contig:-NODE-9005-length-16571-cov-9.282951_pt1 | contig 16571 bp, 15 predicted proteins | sample MGYA00237777_ERZ505514 | MGnify/ENA primary metagenome ERZ505514 (study PRJEB26160, sample SAMN06269048) | microbial mat metagenome | isolation source: Oligotrophic lake microbial mat | place... | reverse complement strand
TTTTCAAGCAGAAGACGGCATACGAGATTCGCCTTAGTCTCGTGGGCTCGGAGATGTGTATAAGAGACAGCGCCCACGGTCAGATGCAGCCGTGCCTGCTTGGTTTCATGCCCCCAGCCCAGGTCGAGCTTGAGCTGGCCCACCGGGCTGCCGTAACGCACGCCCACGCCGTAGCCCACGGCGGGGCGCAGATCGCTCCAGCTCTGCGCGGCGCGGCCGGCGTCGACGAAGACCGCGCCCATCAGGTCGGGCAGGCGGTCGATGAATGGCCGCGCCACTTCGGCGCTGGCCGTGAACAGCACCTTGCCGCCGACCATGACGCCGTTTTTCGTCGGCGCCAGCGAGCGGTACTTGTAGCCGCGCACCGACTCGTCGCCGCCGGCGCGAAAGCGCAGCGGCTCGGGCACCACCACGTCGCCGCGGGCGATGACCTGCCCCAGCTCGACCCGGCCCTGGCCGTACCAGGCGCCCAGCTTGCGGTAGACGTTCAGGCGCGCATACAGGCGCGTGAACGGCCCGCTGCCGCCGGGGTCGGACCGCGCCTGGCCGGCGCCGAACTGGCCGGTCCAGGCATGGCCGGTGGTGGGCAGCAGGTTGTCGTCCAAGCTGCGCCAGATGCCGTGGAAATGCAGAGCCAGCGCGGTCGAACCCTGCTTGCCGGCGGCGTTGCGCGTGAGCGAACGTTCGGCCTCCGCGAACAGCAGCCGGCTGATGCGCTGGGTTTCCTGGGCGCGGCCGAGGCGCACTCGGGCACTGGAGACGATGTCGGTGTCGGACTCCTCGCGGCTGGCCGCGCCGCCGACCAGGTTGCGATACAGGCCCGGCAGTGTGTGGGTGCTGAGCTCACCCTCCCATTGCATGCGCAACTGCGCGATGTCGAACTTGTTGCGCGCGGTCGCCGCATAGCCGAAGGGTCGGTAGTGCACGTGTTCCAGACTCACCTTGGCGCCGACATTGGCGCTGTGGCCCACGCCCACCGTGGCCTCCTGCAGCTTGCGTTCGGTCAGGCGCACCTCCACCGTGGTGTTGGCCGGGTCATCCGCGCCCGGCGGCAGCGTCACCGTGGCGCGTTCGAACAGGCCCGACTGCTGCAGCCGCTGCTGGAAGTCGAGCAGAAAATCCTCGGTGGCCGGAATGCCGAGTTCGTAGTCGGCGATGTTCTGAACGGTCTGCGCGTCGTGATGGTTCAGGCCGCGGACGTTCAGCGGCCCGGCTCGGTACAGCGGCCCGCTGTCCAGCGTGCCCGACAGCGCCGCCCGGTTGGTGGCGACGTTGATACGACCCTGCGTTTGGAGCCACTGCGCGCCCACGTAGGCCTGGGCCCGAAAGCGCGCCACCGATACCGCCTTGGCGCTGCTCCAGTCATCGTCGCGGAACGGCTCACCCGCAGGCAGGGGCCAGTCTTCGCGCAGGCCGCGTCGCGCCGCCAGCGCCTGCGGCTGGCCGCGTTCAGCATCTGCCTGGGCCGCCCCTTGCAGATCGAACTGCGCCGAGGCAACCACCACGCGCGGCCCCGGCTGCACCTGCACGCGCACCCGCGGCGGGTCGCCGGGCTCGATGGTGGTGCGCACGTCGGCGTGGAAGTAGCCCTCGGTCTCCAGCAATTCACGCGCCTGTGCGGGCGCCAGCGCAACCAGCCTTTCGAGTTCGCCGTCGTTCAGCGTTTCGCCGCGCGCCTGCCGGTTGACGCGGGCCAGGTTGAGATGGCGCTCGAGCAACTTGTCCAGCGGCTTGGGGGCCTGCACCTCCAGTTGCAGCACGTCCTTGGACGTCGGCTCCTTCAGCCCGAGCTTCTCGGCAGTGCCGCAACCGGCCAGCACAGCCGACAGCAGCAGCGCGCCGCACTTCGGCAGGACGCGGCGGGCTGCCGCTTGGGTAAGGTGGCTCAAGCCGCTTTTCCCCGGGTCGGCGTGCGCCCCGTGGCGAGTCGGCCGGGCTTGGCGCGCGCCTTCCAGATGCGCAAAGGGATGTTGACCGACCTGTCGGCCGGCTTGTGCCTGTCGGGCAGGTGGGCGCGGCATGCAAAGAACCTCAGCACATCATGCACAAGAGGACCTCGTCGCCATTGATCGCGCATGTCTCCATCGTCTTGGTCCAATTCAATGGCTCCGGGGAAGCCGGATCAGGAATTCCAGAATGTGTTGCCTCTCTGCCAAGAGCATTGGCGTCAAACAAAGCGTAGGAGTAGGACACTGGGCGAGTCTGTGCGCGAGCGCACAGCAGCACCTCGTCAATGGCCTCGGTCAGGACCCTGTTGGATCGGTGTCAAAGCTGCATTCGCCGTGCGGCTGCAATCGATTCGCAGGGTTTCGGCGCCGGGCTCAAGTCAATTCGCAGGCGTCGCCGAACTGCGCTTTGGCGCGGCCAGCAAACGATGGGCGCGCAGCACCACGTTGTCGATCGTGAATCCGTACCGGCTCAACAGCACAGCGGCTGGTGCCGATGCGCCGAAGGCTTCGACGCCGAGCACATCACCCTGGTCGCCGACATAGCGGTGCCAGCCCTGCACGGCGCCCAGTTCCACGGCCAGCCGCGCCAGCACGGTGGGCGGCAGCACCTCGTCGCGATAGGCGCGCGGCTGGGCGTCGAACAGGTCCCAGCTCGGCATCGACACGCAGCGCACCGACAAGCCGTCGGCCCGCAGGCGTTCGGCGGCGCTCAGGATCAGACTCACCTCCGAGCCACTGGCCAGCAGGATCAGGTCGGGCTGGCTTGCGCTTGTGCTGGCGGGGGCCAGTTCCCGCACGATGTAGGCACCCCGACGCAAGCCCTCGGCGCCGGCATGTCGGCTGCGGTCCAGCGTGGGCAGGTCTTGCCGCGTCAGCACCAGCAGCACGGGCCGGTCGCGAATTTCGATCGCCACTTTCCATGCCACCGCAGTTTCGTTGGCATCGGCCGGGCGGATCAGCGTGATGTTCGGCATCGCGCGCAGGCTGGCAAGCTGCTCAACCGGCTGATGCGTCGGGCCGTCTTCGCCCACCGCGATGCTGTCATGCGTGAACACGTGCACCACGTGCAGGCCCATCAGCGCGGCCAGACGTATGGCGGGCCGCATGTAGTCGGAAAAGATGAAGAACGTCGATGCGAACGGCAGGTAGCCGCCATGCGCCGCCAGGCCGTTGACGATGGCGCCCATCGCATGCTCGCGCACGCCGAAATGCAGGTTGCGGCCGGCCAGACTCCAGCCCCCGCCGTCGCTGCCCTGGGTGTCAACGCCATCGCTGCCGGGCGGGTTGAAGGTGCCCTGTCCTTTCATCGCCGTGTGGGTCGACGGGTCCAGGTCGGCCGAACCGCCGAAGAGCGCTGGCAGCCGTGACGCCATCGCATTCAGGACCATCCCGCCGGCGCCGCGGGTGGCCATGCCCTTGTCGTCGGCGGGGAATGACGGTATCTCCGCGTCCCAGCCCGCGGGCAGTTCGCCGCGCAGGCGGCCCTGCAATTCGGCACAGAGCGCCGGGAATGCTTCGGCGTATGCCTGCATGCGCACGCTCCACTCCGCCTCGGCCCGTTCTCCCCGGGCCAGTGCTCTCCGAAAGAGTTCGAGTGCCGTCTGCGGAACATGAAAGGGCGGCTCCAGCGGCCAACCCAGCGCCTGCTTGGTGCGCCTCACGTCATCCACACCGAGCGGGGAGCCGTGGGCTTTGAAACTGTCCTGTTCGGGTGAGCCGAAGCCGATGTGCGTGCGCACGAGGATCAACGTCGGCCGCTTGGTCTCGGCGCGTGCCGCGTCCAGCGCTGCGTTCACTGCGTCGATGTCGTTGCCGTCGTCGACACGCAGGGTCTGCCAGCCATACGACCGGAACCGCAAGGCGCTGTCCTCGCTGAAGGTGATGTCGGTGCCTGCGGACAGCGTGACACGGTTGTCGTCGTACAGGCACACGAGCTTGCCGAGTCGAAGGTGGCCGGCCAGCGAAGCCGCCTCGGCGGCCACGCCTTCCATCAGGTCGCCATCGCTGACCAGGGCCCAGGTGCGGTGATCGACCGGCTGGTGGCCGCCGCGGTTGTAGCGTGCCGCCAAGTGGGCTTCGGCGATGGCCATTCCGACGGCATTCGCCAAGCCCTGGCCAAGCGGGCCGGTCGTGATCTCGACCCCCGGTGTGTGGCCGCATTCCGGATGACCGGGTGCTTTGCTGCCCCATTGGCGGAACTGTTTCAGGTCGTCCAGCGACAGGTCGTAGCCGGTCATGTGCAGCAGGCTGTAGAGCAGCGCGGAGCCATGCCCTGCCGACAGCACGAAGCGGTCGCGATCGGGCCAGTGCGGCTGAGCCGGGTGGTGCTTCAGGTGGCGGGTCCACAAGGCATAGGCCATCGTGGCCGCGCCCAGCGGCAGGCCGGGGTGGCCGCTGCCCGCATGCTGCACCATGTCCACCGACAGGAAGCGAACTGTGTTGATGCACTGGAGGTCGAGCGGACTGGACATGGCTGGCGTTCTCCGGGTTCAGGCGCGCCTTGCGCCTGGTTTGTCCTGCGGCACGTCAAACGGTTGCCCGCGCACTTACTGTGCGGCAAGCCCCATCGACTGCGTGAATCGCGTCAGCGTGCGCCAGTGTGGCCTGCCCGTCGGTTCGCTGGCGGACGGACAAGTCAACTTGACCGGGTCACATTCAACGTGTACACCCTGTCGAAAGCTTGCGGCAGCGCGCCCCGGCGTCGATGGCGGGCGTGCTTGCAGGAGCCATCTTGCACAGCCTTCGCTGAACCTCACGAAGACATTCGCCCACGAAGCACATCATGGAGTTCAAGGACTACTACAAGACGCTCGATGTCACCCGGGCGGCCAGCTCAGAAGACATCAAGAAGGCCTATCGCAAAGGCGCACGCAAGTACCACCCCGATGTCAGCAAGGCCGCCGACGCCCACGCACGCATGGCGGAGCTGAACGAGGCGAACGAGGTGCTGTCCGACCCCGAAAAGCGAGCCGCCTACGACACCTTGTCCGAACAACCGCACGCTCGCGACGGCCAAGATTTCCGGCCCCCCCCGCACTGGGACGCCGGCTTCGAATTCTCCGACGCCGGCGGGGCCAGCGGCGAGTACAGCGACTTCTTCGAAGAGCTGTTCGGGCGTGCCGCTCGCGCGCAGCGTGCCCCGGGGCCAGGGCGACCCTTCGACGATCTCGGCAAGGGCCCCGATGTGGCACGGCCGGGCAGCGACCATCACGCCAGAATCGAACTGGACATCCTGGACGCCTATACCGGCGCGGAGCGATTGATCGCGTTGCGCAGCGCGCGCATCGACGAACAGGGTCACGTCGTCAACCAGGAGCGCAACCTTCAGGTCAGGATACCCAGCGGCGTGTTCGAGGGTCAGCACATCCGGCTGGCCGGGCGGGGCAGCCCAGGCTACGGTGGTGCGCCCGATGGCGACTTGCTGCTGGAGGTGCTGTTCAAACCCGACCCGCGCTGGCGCGCCGAAGGGCGCGACGTGATCCAGCGCGTGCCCTTGTCACCGTGGGAGGCCATGCTGGGCGCTGCCGTGACCGTGGAAACGCCAGGCGGCCGGGCCGAAGTGAGCGTTCCGCCCGGCTGGAAGGCGGGCCGCAAACTGCGCCTGAAGGGACGCGGCATTCCAGGGTCGGGACGTTCGGCCGCCGGTGATCTGTACATCGAGCTCGAACTGACCCTGCCACCTGCCGACAGCAACGAGGGGCGCGCAGCCTATGAAGCCCTGGGCGCGGCCTTCCCCGCGTTCCAACCACGGCCGAGCCTGGGAGCATGAACATGCCGATCGCACCCTCTACACCCTCTACATCCTCTACGCCCGCCACACCCGCCACCGACGCCCCGGCCGAAATCGTCGAAAGCCAGGCGTTCACCGTCGATGCGCTGGCCCGGGCCTGCGGCGTCGCGCCCGAATGGGTGCGCACCCGGGTCGAGGCGGGCGTGTTTTTTGGCCACGGCGCCGCCGGTTCGTGGCACTTCGACAGCGTCACGCTCGTCCGCGCGCGCCGCATCCTGCACCTGGAGACGGTTTTCGAGTCTGACCCGCAACTGGCTGCGCTCACCACCGACTTGATCGAAGAGGTGGCGCGCTTGAAGCGGCAGCTGCGGGCCTTCGGCGTCACACTGCCCTGAACGCGCCGATGCCAATTTGCCGCTCCGGCGATTCAGCCGGGTGCTTCCATCGCGGCGGCATACACGCCCTGGACCGCGGCTCGGTTGCAGGCGGTGCGGCGCTGCAGCGCGCGCTGCGCCTGCTGCACGTTGCCCGGCTCGCCGCGCCAGATCTCGAGCGCCGGCTGCTGAATCGCACGCGAGAAAGAAAACGTCAGCGCCCACGGCAGGCGATTCCTGAAGCGCCTGTTCATCGCGTTCAGCCGGGCGGAAGCCAGCTCGGCGCTCTGCCCGCCTGACAGGAACGCAATGCCCGGCACCGCCGCCGGCACGGCGCGCAGCAGGCAGGTCACGGTGGCGTCGGCCACTTCGTCCAGGGGGTTCTGGTCAGCGTGGCTTAGCCCCGGCAGCACCATGTTCGGCTTGAGCAGCAGGCCTTCGAGCATCACACGCTGCACATGCAGTTGCTCAAAGACCTCGTGCAGCACCTGCGCGGTGACCTCGGCGCAGCGTTGCAGCGTGTGGTCGCCCGTCATCAGCACTTCGGGTTCGACGATGGGTACCAGCCCGGCTTCCTGGCACAAAGCGGCATAACGCGCCAGTGCGTGGGCGTTGACCGCGATGCAGGCAGCGCTGGGCAGGCCCGCGTCGATCGTGATCACCGCGCGCCACTTGGCAAAGCGCGCGCCCATCGCCGCATAGCCCACCAGGCGCTCGCGCAAGCCGTCCAGCCCTTCGGTGACCAACTCGTCGGCGTGCCCGGCCAGCGCCTTGGCGCCGGCATCGACCTTGATGCCGACGATGATTCCGAGGTCGCCCAGGGCCTGCCCGAAAGGCCGGCCGCCCTGCAGCTGCTGGTGAATCGTCTCGTCGTAGAGGATCGCGCCGCTGATGCTTTCGGCCAGTCCGGGTGTCGTGACGATGAGTTCGCGCCACGCGCGCCGAGCCGCTTCGGTCTGCGGGATGCCGAGCGCGGCGAAGCGCTTGTTGCAGGTCGGGTTGCTTTCGTCCATCGCCAGCAGGCCTTTGTCGGCGGCCACCAGCGTCTTTGCGGTCTCGATGATGGCCTGGCGCCCGAACGGCCCCATCATGGCCCGGCCTTGACGACAAGCGATTGTTCGACGCCGTCCAGCGCGTCGCGCATGGCCTGCAGGATCAATCGGTCGGAACGCGCCTGGTCGATCTCCGGGATGTCCCATCCGAAGATCGATCGGTACCGCTGGACCAGTGCCTGCACGTCCGCGACCAGTTGCCCGCGGTGGGCGTCCAGCTCCAGTTGCTCCATCTGTGCCATGGGGGTGCTCTTTCAAAGTGCGGCCCTGCGACTGCCAGCCGCGGCTTTCCAATGTGTTGCTGCCGCAGGTGTCGGCGGCCTGCGTGTGCTCGGGTCACCGGATCAAGGAACCTGTTCGACTACGGGGCCATTGGAGCCAGCCCGCTCGCCCTTGTCTGTTCGGTAGCGCGCTCGCGCCAATGGCCAACAGGCGCCTTGTCCTACCGCTGCTTGATGTGCACGCCTTTCGCCACGAAAATCGAGACTCCGAGAATCAGGAGTTTCAACATGTTCAACCCAATCGACTCCATACGCGCCAGCGCTGCGCGCCACCAGCCTCACCCGGTCCGAACTTTGACCCTCGCAGCGTCGATCGCGTCCCGAGTTCATCAACCGGCCGGTCTCGAAGCGCTGAGCCGGCGTTCGTGCCGGATGAACTCGCGTTGCGTTAACTCGCGTTGCGTTAACTCGTAGCGGGGGTGCGCTTTTCGACCTGCCCACTGGCCGCAGCGTAGACGCCGTACCACGTCTTCGTTCACTGACGGGCCAGTGCTTCGTAGCCTGCGGTGACGTCGAAAAGCTCCTCGTCGATGGAACCCTGGCGCAGCCGGTGGAAGCGGCCTTGCAGCTGTTCGAGCAGGTCCAGGATGTTGCGGTCGGCGCGCTCCATCGCCGCCAGCCGGCTGGCGTTTTCGCTCGCCAGCGATTCGGCGCAGGCGCGGAACAGCGAGATGAACAGGTACTCGCGAATCAGCGCACGCAAGGTCGTCGCGCCGTGGTCCAGCACTTCGGGCCTCGTCTTGCCGGGCCAGGGCACGGCCGCCAGTTTCTGCTGCCAGGCGGCGTCCAGCGGCAACAGGCGTTGACCGACAGGCTCATACAGCGCAGCGGCCAGCGGCCGGTTGTGGAAGACATGGACCGGCATGGCCTGACCCTGGCCGCTCTTGGCGCGGCGCGCCTCGCTGTCGATCTGGATCTGCGCGACGAGCGGCGCGATGGCCTCGACCGAGCCCGGCACGGCGTACGCACCCAGAACCTCCAGGCCCGCATCCTTCAACCGCGCCAGGACCCGTTCGCCGACGGCCCAAACCTGGGCCCGACCCCGCAGGCCGGCCAAGGTGGCGACCGCGTGCTCGGCGATCACGTCGTTGAAGGGGCCGACCAGGCCCTGGTCCGAGCCGAACACGATGGCGCCGATCGGCTCCGATGCCCCTGCCGCCACGCGCTCGGGCGCGGCGTTGGGGTCCGCTCTGGCTTGTCGAAAACATTCGCCCAGACCGAGCGAGACCATGCGGTCATAGTCTGCGAGCGCGAGCACCGAGCGCTCGTAGCTGCCAATGCTCGACGCCGCAAGCGCCTTCATCGTCCGCACCACGGCGTGCAGATCGTCGGCACCGGTGATCTTGCGGCGCAAGGCCGCCAGGCTGTCACTCACGAACCCACCTTCCTTGCAGGCTCCGCATCGGGCTTTGGCAGGAAGCCCTTCAGCGCTGCATTTGCAGCATCGGTGACCGCCTTGCGGTCCTCGTCGTTCAGCTTGTCCGCACCAAGCAGGCGCTCGCGCAGCGGCGCTTCGAGTCGGGCCGCAGCGTCCTGCACCGCACGCTGCGCCTGGGCCATGCGCGGCAGCGGCACGGTGTCGAAGAGGCCGGCAGTCAGTGCCAGCAGCACGGCAATCTGCGCTGGCACGGCCACCGGGTCGAACTGCGGTTGCTTCAGGCAGGCGCGGATGCGCTGGCCGTGCGCGATGGTCTTGCGCGTGGCGTCGTCCAGGCGGGCGCCGAAGCGTGAGAAGGTCTCGAGTTCCTCGAACTGCGCATAGGCGAGTTTCAGGTCGCCGGCCACAGCGCGGAAAGGGCCGCGCTGCGCCTTGCCGCCGACCCGCGACACCGATTTGCCAACGTCCACCGCCGGCAGCACACCCAGGTCGAACAGCGAGGGCGACAGATAGATCTGGCCGTCGGTGATCGAGATCAGGTTGGTCGGGATGTAGGCCGAGATGTCCTCGGCCTGGGTCTCGATGATCGGCAGCGCGGTGAGCGAGCCGCCACCGCGTTCTGCGATCAGATGCGTCGACCGTTCGAGCAGCCGCGAATGGATGTAGAAGATGTCGCCCGGGAAGGCCTCGCGCCCCGGCGGCCGGCGCAGCAGCAGCGACAGCTCCCGATAGGCGCGTGCATGCTGCGTCAGGTCGTCGTAGACGATAAGCACGTCGCGCCCGGCTTCCATGAAGTGTTCAGCGATGCTCGTGGCCGCATACGGCGTGATGTAGGCCAGGCCGGGCGGCTGGTTGCCTTCGGTGACGACGACCACCGTGTACTCCATCGCGCCCTTGTCGCGCAGCGTGGCCACCGCTTTGGCGACCGCGGACGCGCGCTGCCCGATGGCGCAGTAGACGCAGACCACGTCCTGCCCGCGTTGGTTCAGGATGGTGTCGAGCGCGATCGCAGTCTTGCCCGTCTGGCGGTCGCCCAGGATCAGCTCGCGCTGGCCGCGGCCGATCGGGATCAGCGCGTCGATGACCTTCAACCCGGTCTGCAGCGGCACGTCGACCGGCGCGCGGTCCATGATGGCGGCGGCGGGCCGCTCGATCCGCAACCGCGTTGTTGAGTCGATGGCGCCCAGACCATCGAGCGGGCGGCCGAGCGGGTCGATGACACGCCCCAGCAGCGCCGGACCGACAGCGACATCCATCACGCGCCCGGTGCGGCGGACCTCGTCGCCGGCCTGCAGATGCCAGTAGGCGCCCAGCAGCACCACGCCGAGTTCGTGTTCGTCAACGTTGAACGCGATGCCGGCCAGGCCACCGGGGAAGGTCAGCAGTTCCTCGAAGCCGACGCCGGGCAGGCCGCTGACGCGGGCGATGCCGGTGGTCACCTGCGTGATGGTGCCGACCTCGCGCGGTACCAGCGCCGGCACGAACGCTGCGCGTGCTTGCGCCAGTGCCGCGAAGCCGTGTTCGAGCGCTCTAACCGCAAGGCCGTCGTCCTGCGAGCCCTGCGGCGCGTCCCGGGTTGCACTCATGCGGAGACCGGCTCGGTGAGGGGCGCCGGCGCGGCGTCGGCCTCCGGTGCATCGGTGCCACCGGGACCATCGGGCGCGGCAGCCGGCTTCGCTGCCGGCACCAGCAACGCGGTCACTTCGTGCTCGAAATCGCGCAGGTACTCGTCGATGGTCCAGGCCAGCTTTTGACCACCCGCACTCAGCTCGATGCCACAGACGGCATCCGCCGTCGTCTCGAAGCGCAAGGGCACCTCGGCAGAAGATCTCACGTTGATCGCATTCTGGATTGCTGCCTGCTGATCGGCAGGCAGATCGAAGTGGCTGCGCACCAGGGCGGGGTCAGTGCTTTGCTTCAATGCCGCTGCGAGCGGGTCCTTGGCATCCTTGGCACTGGCGGGCAGTTCGCTCAAGCGCCGCACGAAGACCTCGACCATGCGCTCTTCCAGGGATACGTTTGCCAGGTCGGCCAGGGTCTTGCGCGCGACGGCGAACACCTCGTGCGCTGCACGGCCGGCGATCGACTGCTGCAGATGCTCGGCCTGCGTGGCCAGCGACTGCTGGCGCTGTGCCGCCAGCTCGGCGGCGGCCGTCTGAGCCTCGTCGGCGAGGCGGTGGCCTTCGGCCTGGGCGTCCGCCGTGGCCTTGCCCAGCAGGTCGGCACGCTGCTCGTCGAAGGCCTTGTTCTTGTCCTGGAAGGTCTTGCGTTCGGTTGCCGCCTGCGCTTCTTTCGCGGCCGCGTCGGCAATCTGGTCGGCAATGCGCTTTTCGCGCGCGGCGATCGCATCCAGCACCGGCTGGTAGAGAAAGCGCTTCATCAGCCAGACCAGGACGACGAAATTGAGCACCTGCGCGCCGACGGTGAACCAGTCGATCAACATGGCTACTTGCTGGCGGCAGTGGCCACAGCTGCCGCCTGCTTGATCGCCGCATTCCAGAACGGGTTGGCAAAGATCAGGATCATCGACACCACGAAGCAGTAGATCGCCGTCGATTCGATCATCGCCAGACCGACAAAGAGCGTGCGCGTGATCGTCGCCGATGCGTCGGGCTGCTGCGCCAGCGCCGTCAGCGCCGTCGCCACCGCGCGGCCCTCGGCCAAAGCCGGGCCCATGGTGCCGAAGCCGGTGGTGATGCCGGCAATGACGATCGAGATCACGGCGATGAGGGTCAGGCTGTCCATGGAGCTTTCCTTGGTGGTTTCAGGCCGAGACCTTGGCATCTTGGCTGGGCTGCGGGGCGGGGCGCGTGGCGGCAGCGAGGTAAACCGCTGCGAGGATGCTGAAGATGTACGCCTGCACCATGCCGGTCAGCAGACCGAGCAGCGTCATCACCACCGGGAATAGAAACGGCGTGATCGTCAGCAAGATGCCGACGATCATGGCACCGCTCATCATGTTGCCGAACAGGCGCACGGCGAGCGCCAGCGTGCGCGAGACTTCGCTGATGAGGTTGAACGGCAGCATGATGAAGGTCGGCTGCACGTAGGACTTCAGGTAGCGCGCCAGACCCTGTTCGCGGATACCGAACAGCGGCACCGCGACGAAGACGCACAGTGCCAGCGCAACGGTGGTCGAGAGCGATCCGGTGGGCGGCTCGTAGCCTGGCACGACGGTCGCCAACGCGGCTGCCGCGACGAACAGGAACAGCGTGCCCAGGAAGGCGAGATAGCGCTCGGGCCGCTGGAGGCCCACTTCGCGGATCTGCTGCGTGATGCCGGTGACGACGATCTCCAGCAGGTTCTGCCAGCGCGAGCGCTGGTGCTCGGTCGAGAGCTTGTGTGTGATCAGCATCGAGCCAAGCACCAGCACAGCCATCAAGGCCCAGGTGAACACGATGGTGCCGTTGAGCTTGAAGAGCCCGTGCTGCCAGAAGACCAGTTCATCGGGGCCGAGGCGCATGGCGTGTCAGGGTTGCGCCGCCCGGCCAGCGGTGAGACGAACGACCAGCCCGCGGGCGGCCCAGAAGCCGATCAAGCAGGCCAGCAACCTTCGCCAGTCGCCGGCCGAGACAATGACGAAGCCGGCGGCGACACATGCCATACGCAACAGCAAGCTGCCCACGACCCACAGCGCTGGCCGGGGGGAATCGAATGCCCAACGCACGGTCCACCACAGGCCGCCGAAAAAGAAGAGGCCCAGCAGGCCACCGGCTGTGCCGGCGAGAACAAGCTGGAAAGTCAATGTGAGGATGTCGTTCATCGCCGGTCAGTCGTCGGTGCGCCGATCGCTGGTGCGTTCTGCCTCACGGTCGGCGTCGTGAATGGCGCGGTCCTGCTGGGCCACCCAGCGCCAAGCATTCAGGCAGCCGAGCACCAAGCCGGCCATCAGCAAGGCCAAGGTCCACGGATGCGCACCGGGGTGGCGCGAGTCCAGCCAGATCCCCACTGCCGCGCCCGCCACGGTCGGCACCACCACCGACCAGCCGATCAAGCCCATCATCCCGAGGCCCGACCAGACACCCGGGGCACCGTCGCGTCGCGCGCGCAGCTTGCGCTCGGCCTTGGCGCCAACCTGTTTGGCCAGCAAAGCAGACGGCGGCGGATCAGTCGGCATGGAACCTCGCGAAGTGGCCGACGAAACCGCTCTCCAGCTTTTGAGTCGCCGCACGCGCGCCCAGTTCCAGCGCATCCAGCGTCAGGTAGTCGCGCTGCACCGCGTCGCGCAGGCTGGCCAAGTCGGCGCCGCCGGACGCACGACGCACGGACACACGCACGGTGTCTCCGATCTTGACCAGCACGCCTTCGTCGACGGCAACGAAGACTTCGCCGTCGGCTTCGCTCTCGTAGGTCAGGATGCCCGGCACCAGGGCTGCGACGCAGTCGCGCCGGCGCGGCAGCAGACCGAACGATCCCTCGCACGTTTCGGCAACGATGCGGAACACGTCGGTCTTGTCGGCAAAGACCCGGAACGGCAGCAAAACTTCAAGGTGCATGGGTCGCCTCGACCTTCACCTCCGAAATGGCGCCGATCATGTACAGCGCACTTTCGGACCGGTCCTTGAATTCGTCGCGCAGGATGCGCTCGCAACCGTCGAGCGCGTCGGCCAGGCTCACCAGCTTGCCCTTCAGGCCCGTGAACTGCTCGGTGGTGAAGAAGGGCTGAGTCAGGAAGCGCTCGAGCCGGCGCGCACGCGCGACGACGTCACGGTCGGCCGGCGACAGCTGCTCCAGGCCGAGCATCGCGATGATGTCCTTCAGGTCGGCGTATTGCGCCAGCGTGCGCCGGATCTCCTGCGCGAGCCCGTAGTGGCGCTCGCCGACGATGCCCGGCGTGGCCATCTTCGAGTTCGACTGCAGCGGGTCGATGGCCGGGAACAGGCCTTCGCCGGCCCGTTTGCGTGACAACACGATCGACGCCGACAGATGCGAGAAGGTATGCACCGCCGCCGGGTCGGTGAAATCGTCGGCCGGCACGTAGACCGCCTGGATCGACGTGATGGCGCCACTGTCGGTGTTGGCGATGCGTTCCTCCAACGCCGACAGTTCAGTGCCCATCGTCGGCTGGTATCCCAGCCGTGAGGGCATCTGCCCCATCAGCCCGGAGACCTCGGAGCCGGCCTGGATGAAGCGGAAGATGTTGTCGATGAGCAGCAGCACGTCGCGCTGCTCGTCGTCGCGGAAGTACTCGGCCATCGTCAGGGCGGCCTGGCCGACACGGAAGCGTGCGCCCGGCGGCTCGTTCATCTGGCCGAAGACCATCACCATGTTCTTCAGCACGTCGGCCTTTTTCATCTCGGCGTAGAGATCCTGACCTTCGCGGCAGCGCTCGCCAATACCGCAGAAGATGCTGACGCCCTGCTGCTTGCCGACCATGTTGTGGATCATCTCGGTCAGCAGCACGGTCTTGCCGACGCCCGCGCCGCCGAACAATCCGGCCTTGCCGCCGGTTTCCAGCGGCACCAGCACGTCGATCAACTTGATGCCGGTCTCGAAGATCTCCGAGCTGGTTTTGCGATGCATCAGCGGCGGTGGCTCGCGGTGCACCGAACGCCAGCTCACATCCACCGGTTCGTCCTGACGGTCGATGGCATGGCCGAAGACGTTGAACATGCGTGACAGGATAGCCTTGCCGACCGGCGCCAATAGGGGAGCGCCGGTGTCGGTCACCGGCATGCCACGCGCCAGACCTTGGGTTGGTGTGAGCGCGATGCCGCGCACATGACGGGCGTCAATCTGGGTGAGCACTTCGATCGCGATGGCACCATCGCCGCCAGCGCGCAGCAAGGTGCGAATGGGCGGCAGGCGACCTTCAAAGCGCACATCGACGACACTGCCACGCACGGCGCTGATGACACCCAAGTTTGACTCGGTCGCTTGGAAAGCAGCGCGTATGGCTTGCGTTTGGCCCTGGTCGCTCACCCTGGATTCACCTTCAGCCATCGCGCTTGGAGCCCTGTCTTACATTGTGCGCGCGCCAGCGCCGGGTCTGTTTGACAGCGCACAGACCCACCCGAGTTGGGCGCGCAGCTTGGATGTGGTTGGGGCAAATACCCCTTATCCGCAAAGGACGCGAAGAACGCATGCAACTCGGAATGATCGGCCTCGGCCGCATGGGCGCCAGCATGGTGCGGCGCCTGATGAAGAAGGGGCACGGCTGCGTCGTCCACGACACGCGGCCGGAGGCCGTGGCCACGCTGCGCGCCGGAGGTGCCGTCGGCACGGCGTCGATCGAAGAGTTCATAGCCAGGCTGGCGCGGCCGCGCGCGATCTGGCTGATGGTGCCAGCCGCCATCGTCGACACGGAACTCGCGGCGCTGGCACCGCATCTGCAAGACGGCGACATCGTCATCGACGGCGGCAACTCGTTCTATCGCGATGGCGTGCGCCGCGCCAAGCAGCTGCGCGAGTCCGGCGTGCACTACGTCGACGTCGGCACCAGCGGCGGCGTGGCCGGCGAGCAGCGCGGCTACTGCCTGATGATCGGCGGTGAAGAAGCCATCGTGCGCCATCTGACGCCGATCTTCTCGGCGCTGGCACCTGGTATCGGCACGGCGGCACGCACGCCCGGCCGCAGCGGCGCGGTCGCGCCGGCCGAAGAAGGCTTTCTGCATTGCGGCCCGTCGGGGGCCGGCCACTTTGTCAAGATGGTCCACAACGGCATCGAGTACGGCGTGATGGCGGCCTATGCCGAAGGACTGAACATCCTGCGCAACGCCAACATCGGCCAGCGCAAGCAGAGCAGCGATGCCGAGACCACGCCGCTGCGCGACCCAGAGTTCTACCGCTACGAGATGAACCTGCCCGAAGTCACCGAGGTCTGGCGGCGCGGCAGTGTGATCGGCTCGTGGCTGCTCGACCTGACGGCCGGTGCGCTGCTGCAGGACCCGCAGCTGCAAGCCTATGACGGCCGAGTGTCCGATTCGGGCGAAGGCCGCTGGACCATCCAGGCGGCACTCGACGAAGCGGTGCCGACGCCGGTGCTGAGCGCCGCCTTATACGAGCGCTTCGCCTCGCGCGGCGAGGCGGCTTTCGCCAACCAGGTTCTCTCGGCCATGCGGCACGCCTTCGGCGGCCATGTCGAGAAGCCTACGGCAGCCCAGCCATGAACGTCGCTGTACGCAGTGGCCCGACCGCGCAGCAGCCGCATTCGGATGCGCTTGTGATCTTCGGCTTCAGCGGCGACCTGGCCCGCAAGAAGATCTTCCCAGCGCTGTACGCGATGGTGAAGAAGGGCCACCTGGCGGTGCCGGTGATCGGCGTCGCGTCGTCCAAATGGAGCGTAGCCGAATGGCACGGCCATGTCCGCGACAGCCTGGTGCATGAAGACCAAGCTGGCGGCATCGACGACCCCGCCGCGTTCGACCGCTTGATGTCGCTGCTGAACTACGTCAGCGGCGACTACAAGGACGCCGCGACCTTCACCGCATTGAAAGCTGCGCTGGGTGGCGCGACGCGGCCGGCGTTCTACCTCGCCATTCCGCCGTCGCTGTTCGCAACAGTGATCCAGAACCTGGGCCTTGCCGGACTTGCGGGCCCGACGCAGGACTCGCGCGTCATCGTCGAAAAGCCCTTCGGCCGCGACCTGGCATCGGCGCGCGAGCTGAACGCGGTGACGCAGGCGGTGTTCCCAGAGTCGTCGATCTTTCGCATCGACCACTACCTGGGGAAGGAGGCGATCATGAACATCCTCTACTTCCGCTTCGCGAACTCGTTCCTCGAACCGGTGTGGAACCGCCACCATATCGCGAGCGTGCAGGTGACGCTGGCCGAGGATTTCGGGGTCGGCGCGCGCGGCGCGTCGAGT
>ENA-ORBV01009004-ORBV01009004.1-microbial-mat-metagenome-genome-assembly--contig:-NODE-9004-length-16573-cov-5.383426_pt1 | contig 16573 bp, 13 predicted proteins | sample MGYA00237777_ERZ505514 | MGnify/ENA primary metagenome ERZ505514 (study PRJEB26160, sample SAMN06269048) | microbial mat metagenome | isolation source: Oligotrophic lake microbial mat | place... | reverse complement strand
GTCGGGGCCGTGTCCCAGATCCGCCTCTTCGTCGAGTTCCACCATCTCCGCGACCACGTCGGTTTCATCGACCTGGCCCTCGAGAGCCTCTTCGGGAATCGTTTCTTCCGGTTCTTCCTGAAAATCGCGGGGGGCGTCGATGTCCACATAAGGACGTTTGCGGGCGGTCGCGCGCAAGCCGCTTGAAAGCGGGATTCCGAGGGGCGGCAAAAGGTGGGCGATGAGAATGGCGTTCGAAAGGGCGGCGTCCGTGCCGATGCGATTTCGATATTCGTCCAGGGTCCCGAGAGTGTCGAGCAGCCCCGTCTGCCCCTGGCTCAAGGCCTTGTGGGCCTCGGGGAAGATGTAGGCGAGAAGACCCGTCGCATACAACTGTTCGAAGGAGGAGCGCGCCGAACCCTGGCGCAGAATCTTGTAGATCTCGTCCAGGATGCGGACGTGAGAACTCTTCACGATCTCGCCGCGGCGCGCGCGGATCGCCTCCTGGGCTTCGCGGTCGACCCGGAATCCGAGGCGGCAGGCGATCGCCACCGCTCGCATCATGCGCACCGGGTCTTCGCGGAAACGCTCGTCGGGATCGCCGATCACCCGCACGCGCTTCGCTTCCAGGTCGTCGATTCCGCCGGTGTAGTCGATGATGGAAAAATCCGCGATGTCGTAGAACAGGGCGTTGATCGTGAAGTCGCGCCGGAAAGCGTCCTGCTCGGGCGTGCCGAACGTATTGTCACGCTTGACGATGGTGTCGCCTTCTTCGGGCTCGGCTTTCCGCCTGAATGTGGCCACCTCGACCACCTTGTTGCCGAAGCGCACATGGCACAGGCGGAAGCGGCGGCCGATGATGAAGCAGTTGCGGAAGAGTTTCTTGACCTGCTGCGGCGAAGCGTCGGTGCCGATGTCGAAATCCTTGGGCTTGCGGCCAAGCAGCAGGTCGCGCACACCCCCCCCCACGAGAAAGGCCTTGAAACCGGAACTGCGCAACCGGTAGAGCACGCGCAGCGGATCGGGATCAATCTGCTTGCGGGAGAGGCTGTGCTGCGAGCGGGCGAGGATCCTCGGGGGCATTGAGATGGGCGGGCGCTCTTTCAAGGCAACAGGTCTAAATCGAGTTTAGGCGAGAACTTCCCCGCGAATCCGGCGATTATATGCCCCGCTCGGGGAACCCCGCGGGGCTAGTTTGGTTTCTCGCGCTATTCTTTGAAACTCCCGGGGCGAGGTGGTGCCTGTCGGCTTGATCGTGGGGACTTAATCACCCCCGGCGCGAAGTCCTCCCGCTGCCCTGGCTTCGGCTTTTCGGCGCGGGCTTCTTTTTGGGCAGGGTCGGTCACATGGGATCAGAATCCTGTCAAGCGCGGGCCGTTCCCAACTAGCCCACTACCGGCGGCCGACCTGTTTCAATGGAGCCGCGCTTGTGGCCCGAAGGCCAGGTGCGCCTTGCCTGAACGCTCAGGGAGGCAAGGCGTGAGATGAGGAACAACCCCCTAGTTGTGCTTAGTTCTGATCGGAACGAGCGCGACGAAGGCTGTACGTTCCGGATCAGAGGCAGCGGGTAGCCCTGGAACCCCTACTCGACGCGCGTGAAACGCGCCCGGCCGGCTCGACGCACCACCGTGAATCGCGAGTGGGCCGGGAAGAGGCCCTCTTCGCGAAATGGGGGCATCGGTCGGGTTTCATCGACCACCGCCTCGGCCCGCTCCGGGTCGGATCCGTCGTCGAGACGCTTCAGCGCGCCGATGAAGATCAGTTCGCGAAACTTCAGATCCGGCAGGTCGAGGACGCCGCCGTCGTGCTTCTTCACGTCCTCGAACACGCCGCTCACCCCTTGTACCCGGCGTCGCGCGCCGCCCGTTCCATGCAGTAGCCGACAAAACGCATCCAGCGCGCATCCGCCACCGACAGGTCGAGGCTGGTCAGGAAGCCGCGGAAAAGGCGGCTGTACCTTTCCTTCTCTTTGCGGATGGCGCCCACCGCGCGCAGGCCGATTTCCATCTCTTCCGCGAGCTTGTGACGCTCGTTGAAGGTGAGCAGGTGACCGGGCCGGGGCTGGGGCTCCAACCGGAAACACTCGTACGCAGTGATGCCCACGGCGTGCGAAAGGTTGTACGAAGGCTGATTCGGATGCGACGGGATGGTGGCCCTCCTTCCGCAAAGCGCCATCTCCTCGAACGTGAGGCCGCTCTGTTCGGGGCCAAAAACCAGGCAGACCGAAGCGTCCACGGGTGCGGTGCCAAGCTGCCTGACGCCTTCGCGGACATCGAGAACCACGACCTTGTCATCGCGCCCCGACAGGGCCAGCGCCATGGTCGAGCCGCGAAGCGCCTCCTCGAGCGTCTTGAACACCTTCGCGTTCTCGAGGATTTCCTGGGATGCCCACCCGGTGCGCCAGGTTTCGATGGTCCGCCAGTCGGAGGGATCGACGAGGCGCAGATCGGACAGGCCCGTGTTCTTCATGACCCGGGCGACAGAACCGATATTGGCGCCATTCTCAGGACGCACGAGTACCACCGCCGGTCGAATCATGGAACCCTCAACTCTAATGTAACGCCTCGCCGTCACGGAGGGCGGGTGAGAGAACTAGCGCCTCTTCAGGCAGACTTAAGATTCGCCTCCGACACTGGGCGGCGCAAAGCCATGACCCGCATTCTCCTGATTGAAGACGACAAGAACCTGGGCGGCGAGATCGTCGCCCACTTGAAGCGCGACGGATTCGAAGTGACCTGGCTTCAGGATGGCCTCACCGCACTCGATGCCGACCCTGAGCAGCACGACCTCGTGGTGCTCGATCTCATGCTTCCCGGCGCTCATGGTCTCGACATCCTGAAGATTTATCGGGAGACCGCGGAAACCCCGGTGCTGGTCCTGTCTGCTCGCAACGAGACTTCCACGAAGGTGCGGGCGCTGGCCCTGGGCGCCGACGACTACGTCACGAAGCCCTTTTGGCCAGAGGAGCTGCTGGCCCGCATCCAGGCGCGGCTGCGAAGGCCTCTGCTGCATACGACGGACGTCATCGAAACCGGCGCCCTGCGCATCGACCTGAACGCGCGGTTGGTGGAAAACGCCGGGCAGAGGGTGGACCTGACGAAGATCGAATTCGACCTGCTCGCCGCCCTTGCTCAGCGCATTGGATCGGCGATCACCCGCCAGGCTCTGGTCGATCGAGTCCTCGATCCCGACCGCGAGGGAACGTCGCGCACACTCGATGTGCACTTCTCCCGAGTTCGCAAAAAGCTTGGATCGGAGGGAGCGCGGATCGCCACCGTCTGGGGAGTCGGATACCGGCTTCTCCCGTCTTGAGCCTGCCCATGAAAGAGGCGAAGAGCGGGCTCAACTCACTTCGCACGCGGCTCCTCTTTGCTATGGCGGGCTCCGGCCTGGCCATACTCCTCGGCAGCTTGGTGGCCCGCGAGGTCGCGGTCCGCTACGCGAGCGAAGCTTCGGTGCGTGGTTCGATCGAAGGGCGTCTCAGCACTCTGGATCGCGAGACCTGCGAAGCGGGCGAAGACATGATGAGACGTGAACTTCGACCACGACCGGGCGGACCGGGCGATCGCGGCAACCTTGAGGGACCAGAGGGGCCCGAGGGAGGATCCCCGGGGAGCAATCAAACGGGGTTCCGTCCGCGTCCCCGCGCCGACGATGGTTTCGAAAGGGCGGGGCCGCCTCCAGGAGGCGGCGGCGGGCGGATGATGCGCGATCGTGGTCCCTTCCCGGGTCGTCCCGGAGGAGGGCCATTCGGCGGGCCCGCGCGCGTGTTCTTCTACGGTCCCGACTTTTCTCCTCGCCCTCCCGGAGCTCGCCCTTTCCCCGACCAAGCCAAGGCCGATCTGCGCCAGGGCAAAGGCTTCGTCAGCGGGCGCGCCGAGGGCGGCTTTTTTGGCGCCCTCGCCACCGCCTGGCCGGGCGGAGCCTGCACCTACGCGCTCGCGGTCATCCCGACACCGCCGCCGATGGCCTCTTTCGCCTCACTGATCATCGGCGTCCTGCTCCTCATCGGCGCACCCGCACTCGTCTTATGGCTGGCCCTGGCCAAGCCCGTGGCCCGCATCCGCGCGCTGGCAGGCGGCGTGCGGGGAGCGGCGGCGCGGCACTATGAAATTTCAGTAGCGGTCACGGGCTCGGACGAGATCGCCGAACTCGGACACGCTTTCAACGACGCCTCGGTCGTGGTGCGTGCGCATGTGGCGGAAGTGGAGCAACGAGAGAAGGCCCTGCGCAATTTCGTGGCCCACACCACTCATGACGTGGCGCTCCCGCTTTCGGTACTTTTGAGCCACGTAAGCCGCCTTCGTGACCACGCCTCGGGGCCTGAAACCACCTTTGGAGCAGAAACGCGCGAGGCCGTGGCCGCCATCACCCAGGAAACCCAGTACATCGCCTCCCTGCTCGCGAATCTCGAAGCGGCGGCGCGGCTCGAAGCGGATGCGGCGCTGCACGAACGGCATCCGGTGGATCTCACGGCACTGGTCGAACGGGTGGCCGCCCGTCATCGAGGCGTGGCCGCGAGCACCGGCGTCGATTTCAATCACTCCGCCCCGGCCGGCCCGGTCTGGGTCACCGGCGACGTCACCCTCATCGAGCAAGCCGTGAACAACCTGGTGCACAACGCCATTCAGTACAACCACGAAGGCGGCCATGTGGCGCTGGTGCTGGACACGAGCGACACGAAATTCGGCGTCAGGGTCAGCGACGATGGCCCCGGCGTCCCCGAGGCCGACCTAGCGCTCCTTGGCGGCGAGCGGTTCCGCAGCGAGAAGGCCCGGTCAAGACGGCCCAGCGGCATGGGCCTGGGGCTGTCGATCGCGCGCGATGTGGCCCGGCGCCACGACTTTGTACTCTCGTTCTCCAATCGGGCCGAGGGCGGCTTCGAGGCGCTCCTCGCCGGATTCATCCGACGCGAGCAGGAAAACTAGCTCGGTACCAGTAGACGGGGTCAGGGAGGGTCGCCCCAGGTCGACGGGACCAATGTAGGGGCAACCCTTGTGGTTGCCCTCGCAACCGGGCCATGGGGTAAAGGGCGGCCACAAGGGGTCAGGGCAAGGGTCGCCCCAGTCGACGGATTAATGTAGGGGCAACCCTTGTGGTTGCCCTCGCAACCGGGCCATGGGGTAAAGAGCGGCCACAAGGGCCGCCCCTACACCGCCAAACGCACACCATGAAACCTGAGGCGACTGCGTGCTACCCCCTGCGGGGCGCGAGTCTTCACGGCGCCGATCTGAGCGGAGCCCGGAAAACTCGAACCCTTAACACTCTCGCAAGGTGTCCGCCGTTCTAATGGTTACGAGGCAAGAGACGGTCGCCTCGATCAAACCAAAGAAAGATTGAGGAGCAAGAAAATGAAAAAGCAGACACTCACCGTGGCCGCATTCGCGGCTTTGACCTTCGGATCCATCGCACTCGTCGCGGCCCAGGGCCAGGGAGGCGGACACATGCGCCGCCAGGGCGGGCCGGACGGGCCCGGCTTTGGCCCCGGCGGTCCTGGGGGTCCTGGCGGTCCTGGCGGCGCGCCCATCGGAATGATCGCCCGGCACCTTGGGCTCTCGGATGCACAGAAGGAGCAGTGGAAGGCCATCCACGAGAAGTCCCGCGAAACCGGCGCGCCCCTGATGAAGACGGCGGGCGAAGCTCGCGAAGCCTTCGAGCAGGCCCTCAAGGCCGAAAACGCCAACGCCGCCGCGGTCGGCCAGGCCGCACTCGCCATGAAGCAGGCGCAGGAAGCCGTGGTGACGCATCACCAGGCCACGTTCGCCGAGGCGAAGACCATTCTCACGCCAGAGCAGCTCGCGAAGGTGGAAGAGATGGAGAAGAGCGGCTCACGGCCTGGCCGCGGCGGCTTTGGCCCCGCTGGCCCTGGTCACGCTGGCCCTGGTCACGGTGGACCGGGCGGGCAGATGAAGCAGAAGCCCCGCGGCAACAAGTAAACCCTGAAGCTCGGACCCCGTTCCCTCCACGGGGTCCGAGTCGCTTTTCGAAAAGGTAGCGGCCCTTGTCGCGAGCCCTGGTAAGACGCGCCGCTTGCGGCGGCTCCGGCGTCACAGGAGAATGCGCGGGTGAGCCAGGTCTGCCAGGAATTCGATCTCATCATCATCGGATCGGGACCCGCGGGAGAAAAAGGAGCCGCTCAGGCCGCTTACTTCGGCAAGAGGGTGGCATTGATCGAGAAGCACGCTCTGCTCGGGGGTGCGTTGATCAACACCGGCACGGTCCCGAGCAAGACCCTGCGCGAGACCGCTCTTTACTTTTCCGGTCTGACCCAGCGCGGCCTGTACGGCATCGACTACACGCTGCGGGAGCACCTGACGGTTCCCCAGTTCATGCACCGCGAGGTAGAAGTGACGCGCAGCCTCAGAGATCTGGTCAAGCAGAACCTCGAACGCCACAACGTAAGGGTGTTTCAGGGCGAGGCGCGTTTCGAGGATCCCAACACCGTGGCCGTGAAGGGCGCCGCACGCACGGACCTGCTGCGAGCCCCGATCATCCTGATCGCCACGGGCTCGCGGCCCTTGTGGCCGAAGGGTGTGCCCCACGATCCCCGCCTTTACGACTCCGACACCATCCTGCATATGGATGCGATTCCAAAATCCCTCGCGGTCATCGGCGCCGGGGTGATCGGTTGCGAATACGCCACGATGTTTCAAGCACTGGGCGTTTCGGTGACCCTGGTCTCGTCCTCGGAGGCACTGCTGCCCTTCCTCGACTCCGAGGTCAGCGACCACCTGCGGTTGCAGATGGACTTCCTGGGCCTGGACCTGCGCCGGAAGACGACACTCGTCGAAACCGTCGTCGACATGGACAAGGACAAGGACATGGACAAGGACAAGAGCGACACGCCGGTCCTGCTCCGCCTTTCGGACGGCGACCTCTGGGTCGACCGGGTTCTCTTCACCACCGGGAGACAAGGCGCCACGGCCGAATTGAATCTCGAACGAGCCGGCCTCGCCGCCAACGATCGCGGTCAGATCACCGTCAACGAGAACTACCAGACCGCGGTCGGGCACATCTACGCGGCCGGGGACGTGATCGGCTTCCCTGCCCTCGCGTCAACGTCAATGGAGCAGGCGAGAGTCGCCATGTGCCACGCCTTCGACCTCGGGTACAAGGACCGGGTATCTCCCATCCTGCCCATGGCCATCTACACCATCCCCGAGGTGGCCGCGGTGGGCGAAACCGAGCAGACCTGCGCGCACAAGGGCGTGGCGTGCCTGGTCGGCCGATCGTCCTACGTGCGCAACGCCCGCGGGCAGATCGTGGGCGACTTGCAGGGTCTGGTGAAGCTCGTCTTCGGCAATCCCGACAAGAAGCTCCTGGGTGTCCATATCGTGGGCGAAAACGCTTCCGAACTGATCCACGTCGGGCAGGCGGTTCTGCACTTCGGCGGAACCATCGACGACTTCATCAGCATGGTGTTCAATATCCCGACGCTGGGCGACGCCTACAAATACGCGGCCTACGACGGCTTGCAGGCCCTCGCCAGGGTCCGGAACTAGAACTCGTTGCCCCCCGTCCAAAGCCTGGCCCGCGGGGCCCTCGCCATGATCCTCTCGTCCCTCGCCTTCGCGGCCATGGGCGTGTGCATCCAGATCTGCGCGCAGACCCTGCCGAACAGCATGGTGGTGTTCTTCCGCAACGTCTCCGGCCTGCTCTTCCTCTCACCCATCCTGATGCGAGGCGGGCTCGGGGTTCTGAAGACGGAACACCTCAAGCAGCACGTAATGCGGGGCGTGGCTGGCCTCGCCTCGATGTATTGCTTTTTCTATGCCCTCGCCCACCTGCCCCTGGCCGATGCCGTGCTTCTCAACTACACCCTGCCATTGTTCATTCCCGTGGTTGAGGCTTTGTGGCTCGGCGAACCCTTTCCGCTGCGTCTCTCCGCCCCCTTGGCTCTCGGCTTCCTGGGCGTGGTGATCGTGCTCCGGCCCGGAAGCGGCCTCATCACCGCGGCCGCGGTTCTCGGCCTGCTCGCGGGACTCCTGTCCGCGGTGGCGCAAACCGGGGTTCGACAGCTCACGAAGACCGAACCGACGGTGCGCATCGTGATCTACTTCGCCCTCATGGGATCCAGCCTGTCGGCGCTCAGCCTGCCTTTCGTATGGGTGACGCCTGCGCCCGCGATCTGGCTGGTCATCGTCCTGCTCGGCTTCAGTGCGACCAGCGGCCAACTTCTCATGACCAAGGCGTACTCCTATGCCCCGGCGTCCCAGATCGGCGGCTTCGTCTACACCGGCGTCATCTTCGCGGCCCTGCTCGACTGGATTCGTTCCGGCCGCACCCCTTCCCCCCACTTCTTTGCCGGCGCCGTGCTTGTGATGGCGGCCGGAGCCCTGATGTTCCGCCTGGCCAGTCGCGGCCCGGTGGTGATCGACAGCGAGTAGGAGCCTCCGACGTGACCTCCCAGGCCGCCCAGCATTTCAATGACGCCGTCCGGCGCGATGTAGCGGGCGCCCGCGATCAGTGGCGCACGCTTCAAGACGCCTTCTCCACTCGCGGCATCACCTACGGCGGCAAGCCCATGCCCACCTTCCTGCGGCCGCAGTTCGTCGACCACGACACCTGGACGGCCATGACCACCGGAGCTACCCGCCTGGTGCGGCTCTCGGAACGATTGGCGAGAAGTGCCTTCGACGGACGCCTCGAGGATCTGCTGGATTTTCTGCACGCGCCGGAATCACATCGGGTCCTGCTCCGGCTTCAACCCTTGGGTCCCGACGTCGCCCTCTCCCGGGTGGACGGCTTCATCGCGGGCGGCCTTGTGCGTTTCATCGAGATCAACTCCGACGCGCCCGCCGGTTTCGGCTACGCCGACCGCATGACTGAAGTGTTCGCGCGGCTGCCGCTGGTGGCGCAGATGAAAGCCACCGATCCTCTCGAGATCATCGGGTCGGTGGACGCACTCGTGGCCGAACTGCGGACGCAGGCCCGTGTTTCCAACCCCCGGGTGGCCATCGTCGACCTGGCCACGGTGCGCACGCGTCCGGATCAGGAGATCCTTCGTGAGGAGTTCGTGAAGCGGGGTCTCGACACCGTGCTCGCCGACCCGCGCGAGATGGAGGTTGTGGGCGGTCGCCTCGTCGCCGCGGGGCATGCCATCGATCTCGTCTATCGACGCACCGTGATCTCCGAGGTCCTCGCGATTCAGTCCGAGGCTCCTGGCTTCTTCGAGGCGTACGCCAAAGGCCTCGCGGTCTTCGTGAACTCGTTCCGCTGCTATCTGTCCGAGGACAAGGCCTTCTTCGCCATCCTCACCGATGAACGTTTCGCGTCCCTCCTCACCCCCGACGAGCGGGATTTCGTGGCCACCCACGTGCCGTGGACGCGCCGCGTCGAGGGCCGGGAGACGTTGTGGCGAGGGAAGACCGTCGACCTGCCGTCCTGGATCGACGCGCATCGCGAACAACTGGTGTTGAAGCCCTCGCATGGCTATGGCGGCGACAACGTGGTGGTCGGTTCGTCGGTCGACGCGAGACGCTGGTCGGAGGCCGTGCAGATCGCCATGGACCATCCCGGCTGGATCGTGCAGGAGCGGGTGGAAATCAAAGAAGAGGAATTCCCGATCTTCGATGCGGACGGTCAGCTGAGTTTTGAATCGCTGAAGGTGAACACGAACCCGTTCTACGTGGGCGGGGCGCCCGTCGGCGCGGTGACACGGATTTCCCGAGACGCGGTCATCAACGTCTCCGCGGGCGGCGGCAGCGTTCCGACGTTTGTGGTGTAGCTGAGGGCCGCGACTTCCCTTGATTGCATACACGGCCGCTGCAGGCCAGGCTTGCGTTCCTCCTTCAAGGGCGCCCACAAGGCCCGCGACACCCCAACACCGGACGAGTTCGGGGTGGGCGCCCCTACCTTCCGCGGATCCCTGGGGTTCGAGACCGGCACCCGAAACGCAGGGGCAGCCCTCGTGGCTGCCCTTTCCGAAGTTGGGTTAAGGTAGTCGACCCCGATGGCCCACACCCCCGTCGCTGCGGCGACGTGAAGTCGCTTGGCCGTCGTTTAGGTAGGGGGGGCCGCCACAGGCCAAGGCTTGTGCTCCCCCTTCAAGGGCACCCACAAGGCCGCGACACCCCAACACCGGACGAGTTCGGGGTGGGCGCCCCTACCTTCCGCGGCTCCTTGGGGTTCGAGATCGGCGCCCGAAACGTAGGGCAGCCCTCGTGGCTGCCCTTTCCGAAGGGGGGTTAAGGTAGTCGACCCCGATGGCCCACACATCGTTTCCGGGCCACGGGTGCGCTTCAGGCGGCGCGGTCGAAGGCGAATTTGCCGGCGGCGGCGGCGATGGCGCTTATGAAGGCGCCCCAGGCCAGATCGATGATGACGATGCGCACCGGCCAATCGCGCAGCGTGGCCAGATTGGTGAGGTCGTAGGTGGCGTAGGCGATGAAACCGAAGACCGCGGCGCTGCCGGCGGCTTTCCAGACACCGGGCTCCGCGGCGTGGGGTGCCACACCGTAAAGAACCAGGCCCCCGACGTAGATGAGGTAGAAGACTGCGGCAGCCTGGAGATTGGCGTTTTCGGCCATCAGATGGCCGATGCTCTCCCGGTAGAGCGACTTGGCGAGGACGGCCAGCCAAAGAAGATCAATGGCGAGCATCACGATCATGGTGACGACGTAGGCGACGAGATATCTCATAAGTGCTCCGTTGGGCGTTGGGGCGCTCCGACTACATGCGGGCGTCGGCGTAGTCGCGAAGGCCGTCGCGAAGGCTCTCCGGCCCCTCCGGACTTCCTTCCCACGCGACCACACCGGTGGTTTCGGGAATGAGGGCCACCCACGCCGCCCCTTCTTCAGTCTGCGACACGGAGCCCATGGCCACCAGCTGCGCCGAGGCGGCGAGTGACTGGAACGTCCCGCGATGGCGCTTGTGCACGGGAAGGATGGTGATCGACAACAGGCCGCCGGTGGGGGGCCGCAGGCGGACGACCCCGGGCCCGTCGTGGGGCAGAGTGAGCTCCGGCATAGGCGCCTTGGTGTCGATGGCCACCATGGAGATCATCTTGAAGATCTCATCGGGCCCGTCTTCGGGGTGGGTGGCAAGCAGGATGCGGGAACCGCCGCCGCCCAGAAACAACAGCTTCTGATGCCAGGAATCCAGAATGCCCTGGAGAGTAATGGCCTGAGTGTTGTACTCGCCCAGGATGCCCGCGGACGAAAGCCAGGCCACGGCCAGGCGAATCTTGAGGGAGGCGAGAGGTATGGCCGCCATCAGCTGGGGAATGGTCATCTTCGGCTTGTTGGCGATGACCTCGAGCACGTGGGGAGCGCCGCACGAGAGATCGTCCGTCACCACCCGAATCCCACGCGAACTGAGGCCGAGGCGCGTGGCTTCGTCGGGATAGTAGGAGGCGTTGCGCTCGAACTCGTCTTCGAGGCGCACGGTTTCCATCAGCAAGGAAGTGAGGTCCAACCCCGCCCGCACTTCGGTTGGGGGGGCGGAGGTGAAGGCGAATGATCCGCTGCGAGTGGAAAGCAGTTCAATGACGGCTTCGCTGTCGCTCAGGCGGAACACGCTGGCCGAGAGAAGCGAACCCCGATTCAGCACGCACTGGCCTTCTCCGTGCGGCGTCACAATGGTGAGCTGTCCGCTTTTCCGCCCGCTCGAGAGCATCTCGAAGACTTCGTAGAGCGAAAAGACTTCGATGCGCCCCGAAAGGTCAGGCGTGGAGCTTTCGACCGTCGCCGGCCGGGCAATCTTCCCCGTCTTCGCCAAAAAATACTCCTCCCCAAGAAACTGGTCGCCGAGCGCCCGCGAATCAGGCCTAGCTTACCGGCCCAGAGGCTTTCTTCTGAGGGGGGGGGCCGAGAACGTTCTCGACCCCGAAGGGGCTCGGTTCTTCGTCGAGCCGGCGTAGGAGGCGTATTGAGCGGAGTAGTAGTAGCTGTAGTAGTGCGAATCGCGCCGCAGATCTACATTATTGAGAATGACTCCGCGCAGGCGCGCCGAAACCGCGGCGAGCTGGTCGAGGGTGGCGCGAATGGTTCCGACCGGTGTTGAGTTGGCGCCAATGACGACCAGGACAGAGTCGGCCAGACGGGAAAGGATGGCGGCGTCGGCCACCGCGAGTACCGGAGGGGCATCGCAGATGATCCAGTCGTAGTCGGCACGGATCGAATCGAGGGCCTCCATCAGACTGGCGCGGTTCAGGATCTCCGCGGGGTTGGGGCGCACGCGGCCCGAGGGAAGCAGCGAGAGGCCGGGCACCGAGGTCTGAAAGAGGCAGGTCTTGATCTCGGCACCCTCCACGATGTTGGTGATTCCGGCCCGGCCGGCCGCGGAGAGCAGCTTGGAAAGAGAGGCGCGCCGCAAGTCGCCGTCAACGAGAAGCACTTTGTTGCCGGCGCGGGCGAGGGCCACCCCGAGGCCGCAACTCGTCGTGGTCTTTCCTTCACCCTCGCGGGAGCTGGTCACGAGGAGTATGGGGTGGGGCCGGGCGGCGTCATCGCCTTGAATGAGATTGGTGCGCACAACCCGATAGGCCTCCAGGAGACGTCCGGCGGTCGGTTCGTCTTCTCGGGCCAGCAGATCGAATTGGGCAGAGCCCACATGAGGCACCATGCCCAGAAGCGGCGCGCCGATGTGGGCCTTGACGTCGTCGGGGGTCTTGAGCGTTTCATCCAGCAGCGACCTCACCCAGGCAAGCGCCAGACCCACCAGCAGGCCGATGCCCAGGGAATACTGGAAGTTCCGCGTCTTTTGAGGAGAGATAGAGACTAGCGGAACGGCCGCGCGCTGGATGATCTTTGGCGAAAGGAACATCTCCTCGTCGCCTTCACGAACGCTCTTGTCGATGATCTCGCCCACCGCGCGCTGACGCGCCTCGGCCTGACGCTGAATGAACGAGCGCTCGATGGCGTTTTTCTCGAGTTCGGGAAGGTCTTTTTGCGCGCGGGCGATGGCGGCCGCGATATCAGACTCCTCCCGCTGGGCCAGCCGGTCGTCGCGGACGATCGACTCGCGCAAAGCGGCAATGCGCCGATTCAGCCGGCGACGCTCTGACTCCAGTTCCTGTTGAAGCGCGACCATGTCGGGATGGCGCTCGCCGAGAGTGGCGGCCGACCGTGAGATCCGCACCTCAACATCGCCAATACGACCAAGCGTCGCCGAGACCTCCGCGTCGTCGCGGATCAGGGGAATGGACAACATCTCGGTTCCGGAAAGCCGGCGACTTTCTTCGAGAAGGGCTCGTCTCGAAAGCCGGACCTGGCGCACCGTCACCAGCGACTCCTGGAGCCGCGCGATTTCCTTGTCCGCCAGTTCGCGCCGCCGCTCGGCGTCTTGAAGGCCTTCGGCCTGTTCGAGCGACTGAAGTTTGCCGAGGGTCGCCGAAGCCTGGTCCTGTTTCTCCGTCACTTGCTGATCCAGACGCTGGCGGTTCTCTCCCTCAAGGCCCTTGGCCTGCCGCGCCACCTCGGCCAGATACGTCTCGGCGAGCCGGTTCACAGCCAGAGCCGCGGCCCGTGGGTCGTAGGCGATGAAACGCACATAGACCCAGGCGGCGGGCGGTTCGTAAGTTGCGGAAAGACGGGAGCGAAAGGACGTCACCATCGCGGTGGGGGACGACCCGTGATCGGTGGGGAAACCCAGACGGAAGCGGGTTTCCTCGATGATGCGGTCTCTCCAATCTCCGAGGGGCCCGAAGGTCAACTCGGCGGCAAGAATCGGGTCGACCTCCTGAAGGGCCAGCAGGGCCATCTCGTGGGACTTGATCGAACGGACGAGTTCATTGAGGGCCGACGACCTTCGGCCCTGTTCGAGCGTGGGCCGGATTTTCAGAGTGGCGAGACCCGTGTCATCCAGGGAAACCACCGCGACCGCTTCATAAAGGGGCCGAGAGCCGTAGTTGTAGGCGGCCGTGGCGAGAAGACAAACCGCAAGCGCCAGTCCGATCAGGTCCCGACTTCGGTACAAAATCCCCAGGTAGTGTCGCAGGGGCGACACCATCAGAAGGGAAAAAGAACCTTCCGGCGGGCTTTGCGGGGGAGGTGTCGGAGGCGTCTGGATCATCAAAGGGGGAGCGTTTCGAGTCTATCGCGCCCGCAGGGGGCCTTCCTTCGATCGACGCGTGTTCGCGTATGTTCGGTTCAGACATTGTGAGATTGGCAAGACTCTGCGTCCGCTCTCTGGCCTTCGCCTTGCGCCCCCGGGGGAAGCGGGCGAACGGAGTCGTGGCGAAGGCGATCAACGCGGTGGCCGCGGGAACGTTCAACACGATCGAGCTGTCGGAGGCGCGAACGCGGCACTGGGCGAACTTCGCGGAAGAGCACAACAGCCGAAAATCCGGCCTGTTCGACTGGGAGAGCCGCTTCTACCGTCCGTTCATCGGGCCGGGGAGGCGTTTGCTGGTGGTGGGTGCAGGTTCCGGCCGCGACGTGTTGTGTTTTCTCCGCGAAGGCTGCGTGGTCACCGCCATAGACGAAGCGACCGATGCGCTGGAAAGCCTGCATCGGCGTCTGGCCCGGGCGGAATTGACCGCCTGTGTGCGGCCCTTCTCCATCACCGACTTCGAAACCGACGACCGCTTCGAGGTGATCATCTTCTCGTGGCTCGCCTACATCCTGATCCCTTTGCGCGCCTCGCGGATCACCGCACTTCGACGCGCCGCTCGGGTTCTCGACTCGAACGGCGTCATCCTGATTTCGTACAAGCCGGGAAAGGGGTCGCCGGTTCTGAGCTGGATCTCACGCGCCGTGGCACGGCTGCTGGGGGGCACGCCGCCTGAAGACATCGAACAGTTCAATCTGTCGGGATCGGCCTCGCTTCCGCGCGTCTATCAAAGCCGTTTCTACACACCGGAGGAAATTGAGGGAGAGGCCCGCGAGGCCGGTTTGGAAGTTGTCCAGCATCACCACGGGAGCCCGGGTTGGGAGGATCCGGCGTGGGTGGTTTTGGCGCGAGTCAGTCAAAGCCTGGATTTGGCCGTCGCCGGTCCGGCCGTTTGACGCGAACGTCCTCCAAGGCGCGCACTCTTTCCCCGTCATCCCGGCACAGCCTTTCCGTTCGCGCCGCGGAAGCCGGGATCCATTTCCCAACTGTCGACTGGTTCCCAAGCATCAAAAGCCATCCCAGTGGGCCAGGGACTTCTGCCGAGGAAATTGGGGATATCCTCCGGAATCCCTTCGTTCATTCATTTGGATCGGACTCGCTCGCGGCCCGTTGCTTCGACGCCGCGCGTTGGCTTTCTTGTTGAATCGGGGACGGAGGCGTACCTTAGGCGTTATATTCGAAGTTATGCTCTAAGAGCTCTTAGCAAGGAGATTTTATGAGGACGCAAAACACGAACTCGACCCTGGCCCAGGTGAAGGGTTCTCACCTGATCGTGGAGTCTCTGGGAAACGAAGTCGTGGTCTTCGATCGCCGCGTCAACAAGGCACACATCCTCGACCCTCGCGCCGCGGCGATCTGGAGGGCGGCGGAAAATGGCTGCTCTCTGGATGACGTGGCCTTGCTGATGGAGGCCACGACGGCCGATGAGCGACGCAAGATAGCGCAGATCGCCGTCGCCGACCTGGCCAGCGCAGGCCTCGTGACCAGCGACGTCCAGGCACTTCCTCGGCGTCAGGCCCTCCGCACCTTGGGTCGCGTAGCCGCCCTCCCGATGGTGATCTCGATCCTCGCCCCCACCCCCGCCGCCGCCGCGAGTAATCTGTTCCCGGGCGGGTTCTGCACTCAGGGTACGGATACCTGCCAAACGCCGATCACCGTGATGAGCACCTCCTACACATTCCTCTGCCAAGACCCGACAGCGATGGGAGTCAACCAGGGACGCTGCTGCCGGGACGAGCCGACCAGAACCGACGTCCGGCAGGAAGTAGGCACCGTCGATATGGCCTGCGCCTCGAACCTCCAGTGCTGCAGCCTGGACTGCGACACGGTTACCACGATGACGTGCATGGCTGAGTTCTAAGTCGAAGCCAACAGCTTTTAGACGCGCCCCTGACGACGCGGGCGACCCCCCGCAGAATGGTAGGGGCGGCCCTGGTGGCCGCCCTCTAACTAACTAACCCTCTGGCGCCAGCCGCGCGGTGCTGTCTGGACCCTCCGACCTTGCGCCCGCCTGACCAGAACGCAGCCACACGCCACCACAAGGGTCAGTGCACCCCTCCAACTTCGAGAAGGTTCAGGGGGAAGGGTCACCTACGCTTGGATTCTTCTTGCCGCGCGGGACAGGAGGTCGGCTCGGGCGAGCAGCGCCTCTATCTCCGGCCGGCCGACGGCCACCTCCGACGCCACCTTGCTCTCGGCATCGACCATAACCGCGCTGGGCGTGCCGTTGACCCCGTAGGCCTGGCTCACCCCTCGCTCGACCTGAAGCAAAACGGGCGACGCGAAACCCTCGGCCTCATTGGCCTGACGGGTTCCTTCCGCCACCAGGACGATCTGCGTGGACCCGTCCATTTGCGCTTTCTCCCAGGCGAGAAGATCGGGGGCGAAACGGCGGCAGAAGCCGCAGGTCGGGCTCCAGAAAATCAGCACGGTCAGTCGTCCCCCGAAATCGGCGAGGTCCACCGTCCCGCCGCGAACCGCTTCCAGCTTGAAAGGCGGAGCGGGGTCACCCACAATGAGGCGGGTGGCGTCTGGGGGAGGA
>ENA-ORBV01009003-ORBV01009003.1-microbial-mat-metagenome-genome-assembly--contig:-NODE-9003-length-16574-cov-4.217130_pt1 | contig 16574 bp, 12 predicted proteins | sample MGYA00237777_ERZ505514 | MGnify/ENA primary metagenome ERZ505514 (study PRJEB26160, sample SAMN06269048) | microbial mat metagenome | isolation source: Oligotrophic lake microbial mat | place... | reverse complement strand
CGCACCGTCGGAGTATTGATCACGCGCGAAAATTTCCGCCAGGTGCTTAAGGAACAGGGCATCCGGGATTAATTGAATGATGCCTGCCCGCACCTCGCCGCGGAGCTCTCCGCGCCGCCAAATCGGCCGGCGTGAAATGCCGGGGTTAGCACGCGCATGACCTCGCCGTCCGCTGCCACCCTCGCGTTCGACCGCGTGTCGATGGAATTCCCCGGCGTGAAGGCGCTGCAGGAGGTATCGTTCGCGGTGCGCCCCGGTTCCGTGCATGCGTTGATGGGAGAAAACGGCGCCGGCAAATCGACCTTGCTGAAAATTCTCAGCGGCGCCTATCGCCCGACGGCTGGCACGGTGGTGATTGATGGCGAAGCCTGCGCCTTTCCCGACACCGGAGCCGCCCTCGCGGCCGGGGTCGCCGTCATCTACCAGGAGTTACACCTCGTGCCGGAAATGAGCGTGGCCGAAAATCTCTTCCTCGGCCACCTCCCGCAGAAATTCGGCATCGTCGACCGCCGCGCTCTCGCCGAAGCCGCGCACCGGCAGCTCGCCCTCATCGGCGAAGACTTCGATCCCGGCACCAAGGTCGGCCGGCTCCCGCTGGCGCAGCGCCAGATGGTCGAGATCGCAAAGGCCCTGACCCGGGGCGCGCGCATAATCGCGTTCGACGAACCGACGAGCAGCCTCTCGGATCGCGAGGTCCAGCGGCTGTTCACAATCATCCGCGAACTGAAAGCGCACGGCTGCGCCATCCTCTACGTTTCTCATCGCATGGACGAGATCTTCGCCCTGTGCGACGCCATCACGATTTTGCGCGACGGCCAGCACGTGGAAACGGCGGCGTTGGCCACGTTGACCCGCGACGTGGTCGTCCGACGCATGGTTGGACGCGAGCTTGCGAATATCTATAATTACACGCCGCGGCCACCCGGTGCGCCCGCGCTCACCGTCGAAGCCTTGACCGGTCCTGGCTTGGCGGAGCCGTGTTCGTTCAACGTGGCAGCGGGAGAAATTCTCGGATTCTTCGGCTTAATCGGCGCGGGGCGAACGGAGTTGCTGCGCCTGATCTTCGGCGCCACGCGCCAGACCGGCGGCACGATCCGGATCGCCGGCGAGGCGGTCGAGATCCGCTCACCGCGCGATGCGATTGCCGCCGGCATCGCGCTTTGCCCGGAAGACCGAAAGAAGGAAGGCATCGTACCGATCCGCTCGGTCCTGGAGAACATCAACCTTAGCGCCCGCCGCCGGAAAGCCCGCGCCGGTATTCTGATTAACGATACGTGGGAGCACGGCAACGCGCGGGAGCGGATCGATCAGCTGCGCGTGCGCACGCCGTCACCGCGCCAGCTCATCCGCAATCTCTCGGGTGGCAACCAACAGAAAGTCGTGCTGGGTCGGTGGCTGTCGGAACCCGTGAAGGTGATTCTCTTCGACGAACCGACGCGCGGCATCGATGTGGGCGCGAAGAGCGAGATCTATACAATCATGCAGGGTCTGGCCCGCGACGGCGTCGCGGTGATTATGGTCTCAAGCGAACTCCCCGAGGTCCTCGGCATCGCCGATCGCATTGCGGTGATGCGCCAGGGGCGGATTGCCGCCTTCGTGGACCGCGCCGACGCCAGCGAGGAAAGGTTGCTCACACTCGCGCTTCCCGTTGAAACGCCGGTCACACCGGCGTGAGGACGTGAAGGCGTAAAGGCGCGACCCAAGCGAGAACACCCTTCCGTCGTGAGAAATCACCCCCTCTCCATTCGCGAAGCGCAACCGCTCGCTGTCCGTTTTCCAACGCTCACCTGAATGACTCCAGCCCCTTCCGCTCCCCTGGTCGCCCCGCGTCATCCTACTGCGATCGGAACGTTCTTCGATAAGGCCGGCATGCTGCTGGTGCTCGCATTGCTGTTCCTCGGTTGCTCGCTCTTCGTCGATAATTTTCTCACGTGGCGAAACATGCAGGGGCTCGCGCTCGCCGTTTCGATGACGGGCATGGTGGCCTGCACGATGTTGTTCTGTCTCGCGGCCGGCGATTTCGATCTGTCGATCGGCTCGGTCGTCGCCTGCGCGGGCGTGATTGCGGCGGTGGTGATCAATCGCACCGGGAGCATCACCATCGGCATCGCCGCGGCGATTGGCTTCGGGATCATCGTCGGCCTGGTGAATGGCTTCGTCGTCGCGAAGCTGCGGATCAACGCGCTCATCACCACCCTCGCCACAATGCAGATTGTGCGCGGACTTGGTTACATCGTGTCCGACGGGCGCGCGGTCGGCATCACCCAGGAATCGTTTTTCACGTTGGGCAATTCGAGTTTTCTCCAGATTCCCACGCCGGTCTGGATCACGATCGCGTGTTTCGCGCTCTTCGGGCTGATTCTGAATCGCACGGTTTTCGGTCGCGACACGCTCGCGGTCGGCGGCAATAGCGAAGCCGCGCACCTCGCCGGCATTGCGGTCGATCGCGTGAAGATCGCCATCTTCGCCGCGCAAGGCGGGATGGCCTCGTTTGCCGGCGTGGTGCTCGCCTCGCGGATGACGAGTGGGCAACCCACCACCTCGCTCGGGTTCGAACTCGAGGTGATTTCCGCCTGCGTGTTGGGTGGCGTTTCGTTAACCGGCGGGATCGGCAGCATGGCCTTCGTCATCGCGGGTGTGCTAATTATGGGCATTGTCCAAAACGCGATGAACCTGCGCAATATCGAGCCCTTCTATCAATACGTCGCGCGCGGCGGAATTCTACTCGGCGCCGTCTTGTTCGATCGCTGGAAGCGCCGGAAGCAAGGCGCCTGAGCAGGCAGTCAAAGGTGACCGCTCGGCGCAAAGAGCACTCTGTCGGCGCGAGCAATTCCGCAGTCGAGTCCGTGAGATTGCCTTGGCTCGCGCCTGGGATTCAGTTCAGCCCCGATCACGATCTTCCCGCGCTGGCAGCGTCGTGCCCTCGTTCCACTGGCCCTCAACCATCAGGGTGGTCGCCTGCTGGGGCAGTCCGCGTTCGTGGCGCTCGACCAAACTGATGAGCGTATCCAAAGCGAGCGCACCAATCAGGTGTCCGTTCTGATAGACGCCCGTGACCGGAGCCCCCACCTGCGGACAGGCCAGGAGGGCCAACCCGACATCTTCGGGCACGCGCCAGCCAGCTCGCGCCAAGGTCTCGGTCAGAACGTCCGCCGCAGGAGTAATAATGACATCCGGCTGTTCACGTTTCAACCAAGCTTGAAGGATCGAAACGTTACTCCGGTCGTCGAGGTAGAACGGAGAGGCGAGTTCCAGTTCCGGGAGCATCTCACCGCCCACGCGGTAGCCCCCCTCCCAGCGGCCTTGGAACCGCATCTGATGGGCGCGGCGCAAGACGAGGCGCGGTCGACGATACCCCCGGCGATGGCATTCGCGCATGATTTGCAGACAGGAAAAATAGTGGTCGTTGCACACCGTGGTGATGGCCAGTGAAGGCAGCGGAACACTCAGGCACACGGCCGCGAAGTAGTCCCACCGCAAGCGCGGTGGCGGATCACCCTCGCCGAGCGGGCTGATCAGCATCCCCTGAATTCCGCGCGCATGGAGCATCTCCGAAAAGCGCTCGTTCGACATCCCGTCCCGGTGTAACCAGAACTCTTGCGCCCGATAACCACGCAACGCAGCTCGCTCCAAAGCGCCCTCCCGCATGTGCCTGATGGTGGGAGCAGTATGATTGTTCCAACCCGCCTCCGTCGGCATCGCACACACCAGCGCCAGGACCGGCTTGCCCTTCAGGGGCTTCCCCTGCCGCCGCATCCGCATCAGCGTGGAAATGTAAGGATTCGGCTGATAGCCAAGTTGCCTCGCGATCGCCTGAATTCGTTCCCGCGTGACCGGCGGAATTCGCGGGTTGTTAGCCAGGCTCATGGAAACCGTCGCCTGGGTGACGCCCGCTTGCGTCGCAATCGACTTCATTGTCACGCCATCGCTCATTGCTTAAGGATGAAAGCATCACTAGGCTTTCACTGCGAGGCGCAAAACGAATTATTCCTACCGTCTCACCCTTTACCCACCCCTGCCAAGTTAAGCCGACTGCGTGTCGACGTCGGTTGCCCTCCCTGAATTTGACCAAACCCATGAACCCAACCAAATCACGATCCCCACGATCGATCCTCGGAGCGATCCTGTTCACCAGCCTCGCGGCCACGGGGCACGCGCAGACGGCCCCCGCTGCTCCCGCCGCCCCGCGTAATCAAGAAGTGGTTACGCTGTCTGAATTCAATGTCAGCGCCGATGGCGACCGGGGCTATATCGCCTCGGAAACCCTCACCGGCACGCGCGTCCGTACGCCGATCATCGATCTGCCGTACACCGTCAACGTCCTCACCAGCGAATTCTTTGAGGACTTCGGCATCTTTGAATTCTCCGACAATCTCGTGCACGTCGGCAGCTTCACCGGCCTCGACATCGGCGGCAGCTTCTCGCTCCGCGGTTTCAGTTCCAGCTACCAGCTGCGCGATGGATTCTTCCGGCTCGGCCGCTATGGTTCGAGTAACATTGACCGGATGGAGATCATCAAGGGCTCCAATGCCGCCATCTACGGGCGCACTTCCCCCGGAGGCATGGTCAACATGATCTCGAAGCAGCCCAAGTCGCGGACGAATCACAAACTCACGCTGAATTACGGTGACTACGGCACGCAACGCGTCACCGGCGAATCAACAGGTCCACTCGCTTCCACCAAATGGGGCAAGACGGGCTATGTCGCCACCGCGAGCCACTATCAACGTGAGTTCAACCAGGAGTACGCCCGCAATCGGAATCACGAATACTACCTGGCGATGTCCCACACGTTCCCGGACAACTCCAATCTCTTTGTTTCCGGCGAGTTCTTCCTGCAGCAGCGCGTTCCCCCTATCAATTCCGCTCCGCTCATCATCGACCAAAAGGGCACCGCGACCAACACGGACGACCAAGCCATCGGCCACGCTTGGAACCTTGCCCAATATAATCCCTACGGCCCGAATAGCGAACTGACCCGCGGCTACTCCGGCTTGACGGCGTTCTACGACAAGCGCATCAACGAGGTCTTCAGCTTACGCGCGGCCGGCAACTACTACGGCGCTCGTCGTTGGGACTATAATCAAAACACCGGCTGGGGCACGATTAACATCAACCCCGCCAACCCCACCACCCCGATTACCTCCGCCCGTGGCGCTACGCCCACCAAGGGTCAGATCGTCGAGGACGGCGGCGGCGTTCAGGTCGATTTGCTCGCACACTATTTCCTGCGCAATCGTGCCATCGAAAACCGCACGCTGCTCACCGTCGATGTCAACGACTATTATCGTTGGGACCCCGCCCGCCAATTCGCGGCCGCGGGCGATCCTGACTTGGTCGCCTGGAACGCAATTCGCACCGTGCGCCTCGACTCCGAGTTCCGTCCCATCGGCCCCATCGAATACTTCCCGTATTGGATCAAGTGGGGCAAGGAAGTCTCCACCCGCATCCGCAAGATGCGCTCGACCGTCACCGGCGGTCTGATCCGCCATCAATCGGCTTTCCTGAAAGGCGACCTCCTCACCTACGCCGGTGCCCGCTATGATTCCGTGCGTTTCCGGCATCGCGAATTCACGACGCCTCCAGCGGGTTTTGCTCCCGGACAATTGCTCGACAAATCCATGTCCGAGTTGAAGCCCAACTTGGGCGTCAACTACAAGCTCACGCGCAATCTCCGTATCTTTGCTAATTATAGCGAAAGCTACTTTGTGCCCCAGGCTGACGCTCCCGCCGCCGTCGCTCGTCCTGACTACCAATCCGAAACCGCCGAAGGCTATGATTATGGTTTCAAGGGAGGTTTCTTCGAGGATCGACTGAACTTCACCGTCAGTGGATTCTACGCCACGCGTAATAATGTCAGCGTGACCGAGGTGGAGGAAACGCCTATTGGGTCCGGCGACTACATCACGATTGTTCGACGCGATGGCAATCAGCTGGTCCGCGGTTATGAACTCGATGTCAACTGGCGCGTCTCGGATGAGATTTCAGTCGGTGGAAGCTGGGGCAATGTGTATTCGATCTATACCGACTTCGGCAGCGCGTTCCCGCTCGCCATCGGCCGCCGCGTTAACGGCATCGCGCCGAAGAACGGCAGCATCTATGCCCGTTATTCCCCCAGCCAGGGATCTTTGAAGGGATTCTCCGCCAATGTGAGCGTCGCACATTCCGGCGCCACCCCCTCCTACGCTCCAAACTCGGGCGACACCTATATCACCACTGCGACGGGTGCACGGGTTCTCACTCGATCGACCAATCAATGGAGTCTCGTGTCCGATGCCTACACCCTCGTAAGCGTCGGCGCCCGTTACCGCCTGCCGGGCCGCTCCAAGGTGAGCCACACGATCGGAGTCAATATCAACAATGCCCTGGACAAAGTTTATAACCGCGCCAACCGCCTGCCTGGCGAGGAGCGCGCGTTCTACTTTACCTATACCCTAAATTTTGCGGGCGCTGGCCGCTAAGCTGCGATCGTGTCTCTGCCTCGCTCTCAGCCGCCGGCTCACGCCGGCGGCTTTTTTGTCCACGCGTCATGCCGGCGCATCAATCGCGCTGAGCGGGTCATTCAAATCCGGATGGGGGAAGGGGACCCGGTGGCGCCACGCAGGACCTCTCCGTTGGCCTTGCCCAGCCGTGACGTGACCACTTTACCGCCGAAGGGAACGCGGGGGATTCGGCCTAACCCTCGGAAAAGGTCCCATGGAAGACCGGGTACGTTGGCTGATAGTCGCCGCCTGCGAAATCCTTTAAGATAGCAAAATCTTCCGGGCTGGGTGCAGTGGCTGCGAAATCCCCGCGCGTCCCCCGCCATCCTTGGCCCCCAGCCCGGAAGATTGCTCTCTCTTTCCCGGGCCAAACGACCTTGGGACGCCACGACGGTTCCTACGAGGCCAGGCTTCTCCCGAGACCCTTCGCGTATTTCCCGACCGCTGACCCGTTGAAGCGAGTCTTCCGCCCAAAGACACTCGTTGACGGCAACCGCCGCGTCCGCCCCATCTGCCGCCGTGATCGTCCGTTTACCTCATGGTTTCGCCACGTTCACGATAGTGAACCTCCGGTGTCGAAGCGGGCACATGAAAGGGTTTCTTGGAGGCAACGATCCCTCCTTACCCTCGGCCAGGGTTCGGCGGCCAGGCAGCGTTGCACCGCTTTACGATGGCATTCGTCCGGAGCCTCGCTAGGAAGTGCACCGTGAAGCGACGCGCCTTTCTCTCGGTTCTGGGCTCAGGCGTTTGTGCCGCCGCCCATGGACAGCTCTCATCGCCTCGGATCGGCCAACCCGCCAAGCCGACGCCGACGGTGCGCACCGTTCGGGGGCCGATTGCGGCACACGCCTTGGGCCGCACCCTTCCTCACGAGCACGTACTCGTCGACTTCATTGGCGCGGACCTCGTTTCACCCTCCCGTTACGACCCACTCGCTGTATTCGAAAAGACAATTCCCTATGTCCGGCGGGCGGCCGAATTGGGTTTCCACGCGATCTTCGAAGCAACGCCCGATTACCTCGGACGGGACCCGCGACTGCTCGCCCGGCTCAGCGAGGCCTCGGGAATCCATTTTGTCACCAACACCGGGCTCTACGGCGCCCGACAAAACAAGTTCATTCCGCCGTACGCTCACAGTGAATCCGCCAGGCAACTTTCTCTCCGCTGGATCGCAGAAGCTGAACACGGCATCGGCGAAACCGGGATCCAACCGGGCTTCATCAAGAGTGGAGTTGACGCTGATCCTACGCTGTCGCCGCTGCATGAGAAATTGGCTCGCGCTGCTGCACTCACCCACGCCGTTACCGGCCTCACGATTGCAGTCCACACGGGGCGCGGACCCGGTCTTCAGCAAATCGCGCTCCTGCGTGAACAGGGAGTCGCACCCGCCGCCTTCGTCTGGGTCCACGCGCACGGCGCGCGCGATGACGATCTCTTCGCCGCCGCCGGGCTCGGCTCATGGCTCTCATTCGACGGGCTCAACCAACCCACGCTCACACGTCACTTGCATCTGTGCACCGTCATGAAGCAGCGAGGCCATCTCAGCCAAATTCTGCTCTCGCACGACGCCGGTTGGTATGATCCCGCAAAACCAGAGGGCGGACCATTTCGCAATTATGAGCTCTTATCCAGCGCCTTCATCCCGGCGCTACAGGAACACGGATTCACGACGGCGGAGATCGATCAGCTGACTATCCACAATCCCGCCGCCGCGTTTGCTGTCCGCGTCCGCGCCCTGAACTGAGACCGGGAAACCCAGTCGGAACCGGTGTGATTAACTGAACCACGTCCGAACCGACTGAGCCCTTCAACGGCGATGCACGCCGTGACGACCCATCGAACGGCGTTGATCCCCACCCTCTGACAGAGGTCGGCAATGACGAGCTTCCTTTGCTATAAGCCAGCGGTCGAAACGCCAATCAAACCGGCGTGTAAACGATGTTCGCCGCCCCGGCGATCACCTCGACTGCGGCCGGCGCCAAGCCCGCCATTGACTCAGAGTCAACGCACTTGATCCTCAGACCATGAACGACGAACGGTTGCTCGCCCTCCGTCCTTTAATCTCCATTCTCGTCCTGCTGAGCGTCATTGCCGCCCTAAAAGCAACCGCTGCTGTCACCATGCCGGTTGCTCTCGCCGTCTTCACCTTGATCCTGGCGTGGCCTTTGCAGCAGCTGCTCGAGCGGAAGCGGGTTCCGCGGCCCCTCGCCTATTGCATTACACTGGGCGCCATTCTGTTTATCTTCGCCTGCTTCATCGGTCTGCTTTATCTTTGTGTACAAAGTGTCGCCGCCAAGGCCCCGGAGTACGAAGATCAGTTCGCGGCGATTTATGAAAAGGCCCGGGTGTGGATCCAAGATCGGGGACCTGAATCCGGTGTGAATCGCAATGACGAAAGCGCCACCACCAGCACCATCATCGAGGCACTTCGGACGGCGGTCGTCTGGAGCTATGGATTGCTCGGCCTATTCACGTTAACCATCACTTTTCTCGTCCTCGGTTTGATCGAAAGTCACCGCTTCCGGGACAAACTCAGCGGCAGCATGCAGCCAAAGGCAGCGACCGCATTCCGCGAAGCCGGACGGGAAGTGGGCGTCACCCTGCAACGCTATATCCTGGTGAGAACCGTGGTGAGCGCCAGTACCGGCATCGTCGTCGGACTCTATACATGGGCAATCGGGCTGGATTTTCCGCTCATCTGGGGAGTCAGTTCCTTCCTGCTTAACTATATTCCCGTGCTCGGCTCCATTGTTGCTGTGATTCCTCCCAGTGCGTTCGCGCTTTTGCATCCTGAAGCATGGGTCTTTTTTGCGGCTCTGGGAGGCCTGACGCTGATCCAGTTCACGATCGGAAATTTTATCGATCCAAGGCTGGAAGGGAAAATCCTTTCGCTCTCGCCGTTCATCCTCTTCTTCTCGTTGGTATTCTGGGGCTGGGTGTGGAACATCCCCGGTGCGCTGATGGGAATCCCGATCACGGCGACAATCGTGATTTTTTGCCGCAAATTTGAGGCCAGCCGCTGGTTCGCGACCCTGCTCACCAAATGATGTGGAAGCGGAAACGCACGCGCTGGTCACGTACGTCGGCACGAAGCGGGACCCAAAGTCGGATAGTAATTATAAGGCGGAAGGCTGTGGCCGCGAAACGATAGTTCGCATGCGATTCCGCGCTATCTGAGACTACGGATCCAAGCGGGACGCGCTTCTATAAGCTGCCCGATCGATTAACCGCCGGTCTGTCTGATGAACTTTCCGAGGTCCGTCAGACCGTGCCCCCAAAACAGCGCAAGTCCCGCGTCTTGATCACAGCCAACGCCTGCTTTGCCCTCTTCGGGCTATTACCGATTACGTTCGGTGCAAGCGAGGTCACGTCTGCAACGACCTTAAGATCATCTGCTGAAATAAACGGACCTGCCAGATAACGCATGGCGTCACTCAGATTTTCGCGAAACGCCTTGGCGACTGCCGTGTCAGTCATTCCCACCGGGCCGAGATCGCCGGGAAGTTTAAAGAGGGCCTCGAACTGCTTTGCGGCTTCGTCAACATGCGTCTTCCACTGAAGCGTTGGCTTCAGACGCGCTTGCCGAAATTGTGCAGCCGATTTCCTCGCTTCAAGTGCAAAGCTGCGCTTCCGTCCAGCGAGGTGGAGCTTTCATCATTCGATTCCGCCCGACGGCACAGGAATCCTCCCTGCTTCTCCGGGCTCGAATTTTGTGAGCCCGCCACCATAGGTCCGTCCGTCCGCAATTCGTACGTTGGCGTTGAGCCACGCGACCCAGCGTTTTTCGTGCGCGATGGTCATGGATCGCAAAGGCGTAAGTGAGTGAGCTATATTGAGCAAGCGTGCATCACAGGCGTTTCGAGCAAAGACCGGCGGGCGCCGACCCATGTACGTCATGATGATCGGCGGAGCGGGCTTTAATCCCACGCGCCACCAAGGTCTCCGGTGTTGAGCAATATAGGAATCGAAGGCCCCAAAACGCTTTGCCACCTCCAAATATTGCTCGACATTTGCGCGCTCTGAACGCGTGAGTTCATCCAAGTCCGCCGGGAGGTCGATCACACATCTGAGCCTGTTCGCTGCTCGCAGGACACCGCCGGACTGAATGATTTCTGCTGCATCGGTGACACATGGATAGAGGAACCTTTTAGGGATCAGCGCGACCGTTTCGGGTGCTGCAATAAACGCGGGATTACATCCTGTAACTTGACCACGAGAAATCTTGAAAAAATCGCCGAGAGTTGATGTTCCTTCACCTTGCTGAGGCAACTCCCGACCGAAACCGGGCCATTTGCCGATTGCAACCAGCCGCTCGCGGCCGACGACAAACCGCGGCTGCACCTGCTGCCTGACTAGATCCGAGAACTGCACGGCAAGATTGGAACCCACGGTCCACTCCCCGATGACAGAGGTGGTGAGCGCGTCGGCAAAAATCCGCTCGGTCGGGTTGGCCCGAATCAAATGACTCCCACCCATTTTCCCGAACAACGCGCGCATGTCGCCCCCATATCCGTTGTCGAACCATTCAGCCGATGTTATGAAAGAGCCAATATCTCCCGGTCTCCCGAGTAAGAACGATTTCAGGAAAAAGTGGATGTGCAGCCCAGCCAGCTGGCTACCCGACAGTCCGAGACGCCTCATCGTCGTGGCATACCACCTCTTCCCCTTTCCCCCGATGTCATGATGGCGGACATAGGGCGGGTTGCCGACGAATACAGTTATCCCGTTCACCGGAGGTAGCTGAACGTCGGTATAATCCGCACAGATCACACGCACCCGCACCCGGGCGATCTCAGCGGTGGTTTCGGCGGCACGCGCAAGGTCAGGATCCTTCTCGATGGCGATGACTTCTGCACGCGGCCATCGGCGTGCAGCTGCAATCGCGTATCGGCCACTTCCGGATCCTGCATCGATGACACGAGCTGGCTGACAGCAGATCGCGTCGATCCGCGAAAGTTGAAGTTCAACCACCCAAGGCGGCGTAAACGTAGCTCCCTGGCTGCGGCGCACTTCTGGTGAGACGCACTCCACAAAGTGCTCACCGAGCGGATCCCGCCCACTGCGAATCGCTGGTGCGACATCTTCCAAGGTTATGCGCCCGGCTCCCGATCTGCTTAACGCGTGTAAGCTCCTTAGTATCCGGTGCGTCATCCCTCGTTCCGACGACTCTTGCGGATTTGGCAAACCCCATGCGAGCTGAATCTGAAGTTGTTCCATAGGTTGAATGCGCTACCAAGCGTGTTCTAATGAACACTATCTTGCGAGCAAATTTCCGAGGCCCTTATTCGCGTCCAGCGATCCCGCCAGATACCGACCCGCGACCATGACTATACGCTCAGGTCGGCGAAGCCTTGCCCGAGTCCAGGGATCCAAGGCATCCGGGCAAACCGTCTACCTTTCAATGGTTGCCCGCCTCGCGATCAGCGAGCCGTTTCACGCCGGGCCACGGCGGTCGCGAGGCGTCGGCCCGACGCGATGCAGTTAGCCAGAGAAATTCCGTCCCGACAGTTCCCGCCAATAAAAAGTCCGGGGGCGCTGGTTTCGAACTCGGTCAGCGTGTCCTTGTGGCGTTTATAGCCGAGCGTATATTGCGGGATCGCGCGCGGCCAGCGTTGCACATGCACAAAGGTGGGCTTTCCCCGGGCCCCTAGGAATCGGCCGAGTTCGTCCTGCACGGACTGCACGAGTTCACCGTCCTCGACCAGCGCGCGTTCAGGCTGCCTCGTGCCTCCCACGAAACTCGTCAGTGCCACATGACCCTCCGGCGCACGACCGGGAAACAGGGAACTGGAGAAAAGGGTTCCGAGAATCAATCCCCGCTCCACTTCCGGCACGAGCGCTCCAAAGCCATCCAACGGATGCGCGACGTCCTCTTTTCGATATCCAAGAAAAACGGACGCGACCGGCGGATGCTCGATCTGCCCCAGACTCTCGAGTCGCGCGGATTGGGGCACGCCCTCGAAGTGGAGGCTGGCCAGGGCATCGGCCGGGAGTGCACAGATCACATCCGAGAACAACTCGTGGTGCACCACACCGCTGGTTTCAAATTCCAGCTCCCAATGCGGACCGTGTCGCCGGATCACGCGGACATTCGTCTGGAGCCGAACCGCCCGGCCCAAGGCGTTGGCGATCGTCTGCGGCAGTTCTTCCAACCCATTTGGAAACGAAAACATCCGGCCCTGTGGCCCACCACTGGTGTTATGCCGGGCGATGGCGCCTCGAATCAGCGAACCGTGCTCCTGTTCCAACGCGTGGAGTTTCGGGAATCCATCGCGCACCGACAGCTGCCGGGGATCGCCCGCATACACGCCCCCCACGAATGGGTTGACGGCATAATTGAGAAACTCCTCACCCAGCCGGCGCACCACAAAGTCCGCCACACTTTCATCCAAGTCGGCGGCGGCTTTCGCCCGGAAGGGCTCACCCAACAGCGCAAGTTTGGCCCGGCTGGAAAACAAGGGCGTCATCAGGAACTCGCCCGGTGAGCCCGGCATCCGCACGGGCGCGCCTTCATGAATAATATAGCGATTCCTGGCTTCCGGCGATGCATACAGGCGCCGCTCCCCGAGCCCGACCGATTCCACAAAATCCGCCACTTCCGGTGCACTCTCCATCAGCGAGTTGGGCCCGAGTTCGTGCAACCATCCCTCCGTGCGGAAGCTGCTAATCGCGCCACCCACGCGATGGGAGCGTTCAATGACGACGGGCGAAAGCCCCGCCTGACGCAGATGCCAGGCAGCGGATAAGCCGGTGATGCCGGCACCCAGAATAGCAATGTGGGGCGTGGGAGGAATGGGTAGCATAGTGGGAGCGGGCCTGACAGATTCGAAACAATGCAGTCGAAAGGTGAAGGGTGAAAGCCGAAACACCGACTCGCACGCCGGGCGCAGCCGCGACGTATTATCTACACGCGTCCCCCCGGCATCGCCAGCGCACCGTGACGTTTCCCGGTCGCATTGGCCGAGCAGCGGCACACGCCGATCATTATATTATATCCTGCATCGTGGGATGGTACGGAATTCGGCTTTTTACCTTCATCTGTCAGCGCGCGGCTTCCCTTCGGTTCAATCCGAGTCATGGTACTCGAAGGCGATAGGCACGCGCATCCGCGTATTCACCTTGCGCCCATGGAGAGTCCCGGGACGAAACCGCCACCGGGCGACACCTGAAAGCGCGGCCGCATCAAAACCCGAGTTGGTGCTATTGATCACAAACGCCCCCACGACCTTGCCTCCGGAATCGACGATGAACTCAATATAAACGGTGGCCGTCAGCGCGTCGCGCTTCATCGCAATCGGAAAGATGGGCGACGGTTGCAGAATCGGTTCGGGAATGCGGTCGAGTTCGGCGAGGTTAAAGATGTTGCCGATGCTCTCCGCCAGCTTCCGCCCGCCCCGGAAGTTATCGGGAATAACATTAACGGTCAGATCCTTGAAATCAGGTCGTTCGAGCAACGACGTGAAATTGATCTGCTGTACGAAGTCGGTCGGCGACGGCAATTGCGGCAGATCGGCTTGCATGGGCACCAACGTCGCAAGATCCGGCGGCGGCCCGGTTTCATCTCCGGGAATTGGTTCTGGCTCCTCCAGCTCCTGAATCAGCGGAGGCGTTAGGGTAAGGGCGATAATGTTCTCGGGACCTTTGACCGCGACGGGCTCCGGGCGCTTGCGGTCGAACCCGAACAACAAAGCGAGATGAATTCCAATCGAGGCAACCGCCCCAATGACGAGCAAACTCCGGGAACGACGGCCACCGTGGTAATGCAACGAATCCGATTTATCCGACGGTAGCGTGGTTCGAACCGGCCGGGCGACACCCCTCGCAGCAGGGTCGACCCCGAAAGTGACGGGGTAGGGAGTTATCATAACGACAACATACTCCGTCTTCGTGGCGGACGCACCGCACGGGTTGGCGTTGGCTATGCATCCTTTGTCAATGCGAGCGCCGGGCTCAGCTACCCGGGAGTGATGCAGACGATAAACGGCTCATCGGATAAACGCGGTGTTCATTCCGAAACGGTCCACCGTCGAGCGGAACGGCGCTACGAAGGCACGGCGCAAGAAATGCACAGCTGTTCGTAGCGTGTGCGCACGGTCCAAGCTTTCGCCGCGCGACCGAACGGTCAGGCTGTGCGAACCCGCCTACCATGAGCAGCCCAGATTGGAAAACCCAGGGAGTTTCAGCGTCCGATGTCATGTCGCTTATCCGAAGTGATACCAACATCTTCATCCACGGAGCCTGCGCGACACCCGCTCCGTTGCTCGAGGCCTTGTGCGCCCGAAAGGATCTGGAAAACGTGAAGCTCTATCATCTGCACACCTCGGGGCCCGCGCCCTTTGCCGCCGCGGGCCGGGAGAACGAATTCCGCTCCGTGTCCCTTTTCACCGGCGCGCCCTTGCGCACCGCCATCGCCGAACATCGCGCGGATTTTGTCCCCATCTTTCTCTCCGATATCCCCGGGCTTTTCCTCTCCGGATCGGTTAAGCTGGACGTCGCCGTACTGCAAGTTTCTCCGCCCGACCGCCACGGACTGTGTTCGCTGGGAACATCCTGTGATGCCGCCAAAGCCGCCGCGGAAACTGCGCGTCTGGTCATCGCCGAAATCAATGAGCAAATGCCGCGCACGCACGGGAACAACGTCCTGCCGTTCGAACGCATCCACGCGTTTGTTGCGACGGATCGACCGCTCTTCGAACACCATCTCGGGCCGGAGTCGGCCATTGAGGCGCGCATTGGCGAAATCATTGCCGATCTGGTCGAGGATGGATCCACGCTGCAAATGGGTATCGGCGGCATTCCGGATGCCGTGCTCTCCCGCCTCCATAATAAACGCGACCTCGGGATTCACACCGAGATGTTCTCCGATCGCGTCGTCGACTTGGTCGAATCGGGCGCCGTCACCAACCGCAACAAAACCGTGGGATCCGGCCGCATCGTGACAAGCTTCGTCAACGGCACGCGCCGCCTCTTCGACTTCGTTCACGATAATCCCCTCGTTTCCTTCTACCCGTGTGATTGGACCAATGATACGTCGGTCATCCGCAAGAACCCCAAGGTGGTGGCGATCAATTCAGCGCTGCAGATCGATCTGACCGGACAGGTATGTGCCGACTCCATTGGCCATCGAATCTATTCCGGCATTGGCGGTCAGATGGATTTCATCCGAGGGGCCGCATTGTCGCGCGGAGGCAAACCGATCATCGCACTGCCTTCAACCGCCGCACGCGGGACCTTGTCGCGACTCGTCGTCGCTCTGAATCCAGGAGCCGGGGTCGTGACCACCCGCGGTCATGTCCACTGGATTGTCACGGAGTATGGTGCGGTTAATCTGCATGGAAAGTCCCTCCGCGAACGGGCCGAAGCGTTGATCTCGATCGCTCATCCGGACTTCCGCGCAGAACTCGGGCGCGAGCTCGCTCAACACCGCGTACGGATCCTCCCTCCCCCCGCCGTCGCCGATCACGAGCACCGCTCGCGTTCCCAAGAGCTCGCCGAAGGCCGCGCCCGGCTCGGCGCCGACCGCCACGCCCAACGACGTCCAGGCGTCGCGGCTGCGGCCCAGCGCGCCCGCATCGGAGAGAAACGCGGCGAGCCCCCTCACAGCCGCCCGCGCCCCCTCGGCGCCGAGCGAGTCCGCCGCGATCACCACGCGGGCCGTCGCCGGCAGGGTCCCCACCATCCGCAGCGTCTCGCCCCCGTCGGGTTGCGCCGCCGCCACGCCCATCACCCCCATCGCCAGCGTGATCGCGGCGACGAACCGGGGGGCATGGCGACGGTCGGGGAGCATGGTGACGGACTCAATAGCGTTGCAGCGGACGCGACGCGGGCGGCACGATGCCCGATGTTTCTTCCGGCAGCCGGCGACGCAACTCCTCTTCGAAGGCGTCGAAGTCCAGCCAGTGCCGCAGGACGGCCGCGGTGGACCTGGCGTCGACCGGCGGCGTGACCCGCCGAACCGAGGCCGTGGCGATCGACTCGGGCAGGAGCGCCGGCGGCGTCGGGCGCAGCGGCTTGAAGCGACCGCGCGACGCGTCGACGCGCTCGACGAGCGGGCCAAAGGCCAGCGTTCCGGCCGATGGGCCGAAGAGGGAG
>ENA-ORBV01009001-ORBV01009001.1-microbial-mat-metagenome-genome-assembly--contig:-NODE-9001-length-16578-cov-5.139810_pt1 | contig 16578 bp, 7 predicted proteins | sample MGYA00237777_ERZ505514 | MGnify/ENA primary metagenome ERZ505514 (study PRJEB26160, sample SAMN06269048) | microbial mat metagenome | isolation source: Oligotrophic lake microbial mat | place... | reverse complement strand
ACACCTCTCTATTCGTCGGCAGCGTCAGATGTGTATAAGAGACAGCATTTGGATTTTCTCATTTGCCCAATGTGACTGGAAGAAAAATGTGCAATGGTTTGCGCAGCACATTTGCACTCCAAAAAGAGACAATCCTGCCTCTTCAAAACCGCGACAAATGCAAGATCAAACGGCGCACCGAAGGATGCACCACCAACTTTTGGCACAAAAAACGTGCTCTGAAACCCAAGTGACCAGTTGTTGCACCCAAACCAGAAGCCAACAAAACAGTTGCGTGGCGAAGCACCACACATCAAATGCTCGAATGCAGCAGAACGCGTTGCAGCTCAGATGCGATTGATCGCGTGTGGATGGACAAATGATGTTGTGCTGCTGATTTGCTTCTTTTTTCTTGTCCAGTGCTGGCTGGGGGCAGTCAACATGCATTTTTGAATTGTGTGCAGGAATTGGTGCTTTGATTTGATTGGTTGACATTGCTCATAGGAATTTCCTTGTGAATTCTTTTTTAGACAACCCCTTGTTCACTCGTTGCTGCTTGCGACCGAGGAGCGATGTGTGATTTCATTTACGAACAACGAAAATGGTTAGCCAAATTGGGTTGTCATGAGCATTCCATGTACATACAGCTCGATTAGAGGAAGGACCAGCGTTACGTAGGCTTAAGTTCAACTAATTAACAGAGGCTAGCTCAGTCACGGACAATAATATATTTACCCGTAGAAAACTCGCGACAACAGAGAGGCGATTTACAGCTTATGGCTTCGATTGGATCCGGGAACGACCATAGAGTAGAATTGTACCAAATCTGAAGAGAGTCACTCACACACAGACTTTTAATTACTCTGGAGTAGTTGCCAATTTTTGCTGGGGGCTATAATTGACTTAGTTTTATGCCCTTCTACTAAAAAAATCGACTAGTTCATTTTTTCTTTCTACTACCTTTACCATTCTCATTTTACCATTCTCATTTTTTTCTTTCGCGCCGCATTGCTACACTGATCACTCTTCCAACGCTACTGGTATGGTGCAAGTACCTGCTATCGCTTGACTAGTCTACTTTTAGCTACTCGTATTTGTAGTCCGAAGAAAAAGTGATGCCATCCTTATCAGCCTCATAAATTTCATTTGTTGTTCAATTTGCGCAAGTACTAACTATTGTACCGTGAATTGCATGTGATTAATCGATTTGAAAGGAATAACATAACATAATATAATAATACAAAGATTTGTGAAGAAAGAAGTATGAAGATTTCTGTGGTTGCAATTGCTTATTGCATTCTTGCAAGCGTTCGGACTCAACTTGCATTTGCCTGTAACGAAGCTGATACTTATGATTTTATTGTTGTTGGATCTGGTCCTGGTGGGTGTGTCTTCGCGCGACGTGCTGCCGAGTGCGGACATTCGGTTCTCCTCCTGGAACGAGGCAACTATGGCGCCGATGGACCCTTTGACGTCGGCGACCCTACCAATATTTACACGACGGCCGACACTCGTATTCCCAAGATGTTTGCAACCGCAGTCACTGGTGGTTTCGCTGGGAGTGAAGGCATTCCATCCGCCACGAACCCATATTTGGGTGGTGCCGCGACTCTGGCATTCCAGGGAAACATGATTGGAGGCGCGTCCAACATGAATGGGATGCTTTGGGCACGCCCCGACCTGGAGAAAGAGATCACCACTCTTAATGAATGGCCTGCAAATTGGAATGCTGGGAAAATTAGCCAGGCCTTCTCGAGGGTAGAAGTCCAGACTTCGAAGAATAGTTTTGAGACTCTCTTCTCCAGGAACATCCATCAAGTGGCCGTGAGCCAGGGATTCACTGGCAGCAATCTCAACCGAGATGGTGAAAACGTGGAAGTTCTACAGTACTCCGAGATCACACGGAAGAATGGTCAACGCCATGACGCCTTCTCGGCATACATCAATGATGCCGATCCTTCCATCAAGGACAGGATCACTGTCATTACAGAGTACAATGTTCAACGCGTTGATGTAGAAGAATATGATATTGGAGGTGGAGAGACCCGGCTTCGAGCTAAGTCGGTCGATGGAGGCCGGTTTTGCGCCAACGAGGGAGTTGTCTTGGCTGCTGGTGCGATCAAATCCCCTAAAATTCTCGAGGATTCTGGAATCGGAGGTTTGGGACTGGTAGAAAACAATCAAGTCGGAGAAAATCTCCAAGATCATTTGAACCACTTGGTTGCCTATGCACATGATTTTACCTTTGCACCAAATACATACGAGTTCGATTTTCCTGTGGTGGCCGAACAAGCTGGACTACACCAGACTTCTCAAACCGGCCTGTTCGCGGACAGCTTCGCCAGGATGATTTTGTTTTCCAAAGAACTTGGCAGCACTTTGCACAACTTTCAGGCTCATCTTCTGGAAGGCCTGCCATTTTTTGCACAACAAGATGGCACGAGTCAAGTGGGCTGGAGCTTCAACGCTATTGGGTTTGCAGCCTTGGCGCTCGATATCAAGTCGAAGGGATGGGTGCATGGTGACACATTCAATGCCAACTGGGGAAGCGACCCCACGGAGCTTGGGGTGATGGCGGCTGGCATCCAGCGCATTCGACAGATCTTGTCGGCCGTGACAGCGCAAACAGGAATTCTTTTTTTTGAGATTGATCCCGCGACAAACCAACCTTACATTGATTCCAATACAAACCAACCTACTCCCGTTCAGCATATGCAGCAGGATAGTATCCCAGAATTAATTGCAACGTTGGCGCAGGTTGTCCAAGCAGCCCGGGCTCCGGTTTGTTCTTCTTTTCATTTTACCGGAAGTCTTTCATTGGGAAAAGTTGTTGATCCCCACACGATAGAAGTCTTTGGCGACTATGATGTCACAAAGCCTGATGGTTCGATTGTAAAGGAGAAGCAAAACATTAAGGGTCTTCATGTCGTGGATGCAAGCATTATTCCCAAGATCCCCCGCCGCAATCCCATGGCTCTCACATATGCTGTCGCTGAACATGCAAGCTCCAACATTCTCAAATGCGGTGTCGAGGCGATGGGAGATCCGCACTTCAAGGCAAGTCTGGGTAGATAGCTGTCGCTCTTGTCCAATTGTATTTGTTGTGCTGCGTCGGTTGCAACTCGTTTCATCTCAAGGGCTCACATTTCTTCTTTCATTAAACAAATTTTGACCCTCGTCTCTCCTATTTTAGACCTGGGCCGGAAAGTGGTATGATTTCCAGTGAGTCGTCATCAGTTAGTGCATTCACAAACATTGTTGTAATCTTCTAACAATTTATGCTGTAATTCCGATCCAATCCGACCCCTACTACGGCTGCAGCGGTGAATGTGATTTGGTTTTGCTCAACAGCCCTCAGTTTGCTGCCGGGCTTGGCCTTGATATTCACATCAGAACCAAAATCCGCGGAGATTATTCTTATGTGAGTCTATCGCCACTTTTTTTCCAGTTGGGCCGGGCCTGTCTTCTGCGTACTCTGTAACTCACGCATTGTGGCTTATGTTGCTCCTGTGTTGAATAGATTGAGAGCGCAGCTGTCAAGATTGGGCCAGAAGATGTCTTGGAAGTTGCCGCCTATGGAGAACATTTTGTCGATGGTGTTGGGCAGGCTTCAATGCCTGCAGAGCTTGGAGGTTACCCTATCACGTACGAGCGTGTCAGTGAAAAGCTACACACTTTTGATATCGACCTCGGCGAAGACAAGCACATTGTGATTCGCACCTTCAAGGACTTGGTATCTGTCAAGTTGGAGAATGCCCTCTGGAAAGACTTTGGTTCTAGCAAGGGCCTCATGGGAGAGTATGGCACTGGCAAGTGGTTGAGGCGCAATGCCACTGTTGTTGAAGATCCAACTGTCTTTGGCAATGAGTGGCAAGTCCTCGACACCGATGCCAATCTTTTCCAGCACAAGCGCTCCCCTCAGTACCCAGCTCAGTGCACCATGCCCAGCCCCGAACGCGAAGGTCGCCGTCGTCGCCGTCTTGGTGAGACTGTTGCCATGGAGACCGCTGAAAAAGCCTGTGCCCACTGGGGCGACCAGAAGGATCAGTGTGTGTTCGATGTGATGGCTGTTGGTGATCTGGAGCTGGCCCAAGCTGGTGCCTTCTAGAGCAAGAAGGGTGTACTGATCACGAAAGAAAATTGTTCCAAACCTTTTTCAGAGATCACACTAGTATTCGATTGATTGGCATTGCACATTGTGGAAAACAAGAAACAAAACTAACGAAAAAATAGCTGAAAGTTTTTTACAAGTGTGTTGATTCAACTGTTGAATTATCAGGCAACACCTACCCCTAAACAATCTATAGAACTTTGTTAGATCTGATGAGCACAGAACTAAGTCAATTCACTTAATGGATGATGTGCAAGTGTAGCACCATGTGCAAAGACCAGACAAATGAGCCATGGTCACTGTCAAGAAGATCAAATTTCACCTCTGCACACTGCAGGTGCAATTTCTTGGACATCTAAAAAATCTTTCAATCACATGTGTTGGCAGGCACAATGACTGATGGCACTGAACTTGCACAATATCACTAGCAAAGGACGTGTTGGAAACAACAACATCAACTCAGTGCAAGAAGGCATGTTTGTCATTTTCCTTCCATGAAATTGTGCAATGACAAGAATGCACTGTGTGGCAGCACATTCAAGATCCACAGAGGGGGTCATGCATGTGGTGTCAAAGAAATTTGCTCATGACACCACCATAATGTTTGCAAAGAAATGAAGCTTTGTCGAAATGACATCCAATGATGTGACAACAGAGCTGATTTGTAGGAATTCTTGCCATTCTTTTTCTCTCTCATCATGGTTCAGTTGGCGTTGTTGCAAAAAACTCTATGAAATGACATTGACCAGAGACCAAAAACCAATTGGTGGCTGCAACCGTCAAGGGTAGCTGCATTGTCATGTGAGCAGGTGCCCACTCCATGGCCTGTCACAACTGTTTTTTTCAGTGATCATTTGCAATCAAAATTGAAAGAGCAGTGTTGACAGTGTGACAAAATGTCGCAAACAACTGCATCTGATAACAGAATATCCATCCATCCACGCATCACAGGAATGCTATGGAATTGTACCAAAAGAGAGCTATTTCTTGTTGGTGGTCATCACAGCAGCATTGTTTCAGAAACTTCCAATTTTGAGTGTTGAGTTCACTCTGCCAGTCTTGTTCTTTCCACTGTTCTTAACAAGAAAAGATTTCCTTTGCAGACTTGCACAAACATGGCTTTCACTGTTCTTTCAGTTGCTGCAGGATGCTCCTGGGCCAATGCTCACAATGCCACAATGCCAAATGTTCACCTCAAATAGAGTAGAGATTCAAACTCTTCCCCAAACAAAACTCTCCCCCAATTTAGGGAAGAGTTTCGACTCTAGCAAAAATGTGTCACTGTTCCTTCTTGTTAAATGAACTCTCCCCTAAAACTCTCCCATGATTTAGGGGAGAGTCTCAAATTCTCCCTAATTTTAAAGTCTCCCCTAGTTTAGGGGAGCCTTCCTTAAATGCTCCCTTATGGACATGACTAAAATCAGCACTCTGACTGGTGAATGATTCAATCCCCAATTCTGGTTCGTCGTTAGGGGTAGAGTTTTCGTCACTGCAATAGCCGTTACCATTACTAGCTAGTAGCTAGAACTAGCTACAGTAGCGGAGTGGTACTCGTACTCATGGATTGATTCATTGCGGCGGCATGACCACCAGGACCTGTTTTTTTCAAACACACGGCTACGCATGCTCCGAGCAACAACCTTTGATGAGGTTCAGCAAACAACAACAGGCTTCATTTTCACCGACAATAAATTAATTGAACTCCCTCGTTTGTGTTGACTCTATCCTGTACCCATTTCCTCCACTCTCGCCACTAGTAGCGAACAGTATTGTATTCCACTCATCTACGGCCCTGTTGAAAGGAAACAAGGCTGGTTAATTGTTGTTACTTTAAAAGCCTTCGTGTTTGCTCTCAAAGGAACTCATCGTATTTAAAAAAGTATACGGTTCAAAATCAAAACACCCTGGGTTCAGAGGAGTTGTGCGTAGTACTACACTGTATGTTCCTGGAACGCTCAAATTCTAGCCAGCCAAGAAAATCAACAATCGAATCCTACAAAAATGGACCCCAACGACAATAACAACAACAATAACAAACGAAAAAAGCCATCGGTGGAAGATGGCTTTCGAGCTCGATTTCTTCGAGGATCCGGAGGCGGACAGCAGCAAGATGGTCGTGGTGGCAGCAGCAATAGTAGTAGCAGCAACGGTAACAACAACAACAATATGCCACGTCCCGAATCCGCTGTATCCTCCATGAACCCTGGTGGTGCCGCCGGCCGGCGACGCAAAGTGGCACCGGCCGAGTCCAACCACCATGCTGCATTTGGTGCCGCCGCTGCTGCAGCCGATCCACCAGGAGTAGCCGCCGCAGCAGCAGCACAAGTCTACGGCAACAACGAAGAAGCACCATTAGCGGCGGTGGCATCCTCACGAGTCGCCGCCGCCGCTGCCATTCGCAGGCGTAACAACAACAACAACAAGGATCCCCTGGACAGCGTTGCGGCGGCATATGCTCGTTCCTTTCCAGCCGATGACAGCAGCGACAACAACAATCCCGAGGATCGAGATTTTGAAGATGACAGCGACGACGACGATGATGATGACAATGACAGTCATCACCACGAGGGCAAGAGCAGTAGCAAAAAAAGCAATTCCCAATTGGATGGTTTTTTGCGTCATTTGCAAGAATTTTGTCAAGACAGTCATGTAGGAGGAGGAAATGCGGGCGCTAATAATAATAATGGACAACCTCCTTCCAGTGCTATTAATGTTCAAAAAGCTCGTAATGTGTTAGAGGCGTGTGCTGGCAATGTCACATTGGCAGGTCAATTGTATTGGGATGATTATTTTGCTTCTCAACAGCACAACAATAACAACAACCGTTACTCTCCTCCAAACAACAACAACAACAATGATGACGAGGAAGATGCCTTTCCACCCCTCGATGCTCCATCCGCAGCTGCCGCTGTAGCAGCTGCCGCAGCGGCGGATCCAGCCGCCGAAGAAGATCGTCGCGTCCGTCGTCGTTTGGAAAGTGATTTTGAAAGGCTATTGCCGCAACAGCGTGCCGCAGAAGCCGCGGTAGCAGCGGCCCAGGAGGTGGCCGAAGAATTGGCCGCCATTCACAAGAATAACAATCCTCGTCGACGAGAAAGTAGTCGACGAAGTCGTCGTCGTGCTCAAGGTCGAGCAGCAGCAGCAGCAGCAGGATTGTTGGACGATGCAGGTGGGGGTGGTCTTTTGGCCAATCTTGGACGTATTCGTCGTGATAGTAACAATAGCCGCAATAATAATCACAATGTGGAAGAAGACGACGATAATAATGTGCCTATGGAATTTGTGGATCGACCGGCCATGCCTGCGAATGCTGATGCGGATGGCAACGCTGTGGCTGGTGGTGCTGTTGTAGCTGCCATTGCAGGAGCAGGAGGAGCTCGTCCTCGACGTCGCATCGGAGGACGACGTGCCGTGCCACGAGCAGCCGTAGGAGCAGCACAGCACCAACCACTTCCCGAAGATCCTCAGGCATTGTTCCAAGCCGCGCGTGTTGTTTTGGGCGCTGGAGTGAATATTGGTGCGGCCGATGCGGTGGTGAACAACAACAACAACGCGAACAACAACAACAATCCTGCGGCTGTAGCTGCTGTCGATGATGATGCCGAAGCCAGTGCCAATGTCTCGGACGACGAAGCTGCCGGTGGTGTCGCAGGTGCTTTGCGAATGGTTCGGGAACGAGGACATACTATTCTGAGAAATCGTGCAGCTGTCGCCGGTCGAAGACGTCGTCGTAGCTCCGGTCATCAGCCGCCAGAAGACAATCTCGATTATGTCCGAGCTCGTGAAATGCTTCACGCCCATTATACTTCGGCCAATGCCACAGGAACAGGAGACGAGAATCAAGACAGCAACAAGAACAACGCCAGCGCTCGTCGTGGCGAGGATGGCGGTGGTGACGGCAAGAAACGAAAGAGAAAGACGCGGGTGGGAACGCTCGGCGTTGCTGCTGGCAGTGGCGGCGGTGGAGGTGATTCTGGATCGGACGATAGTGACGATGATGGTAGTGGCAGTAGTAATGCTGATGGAAACAACAATCATTGCAGAGATGATGATGATGAGGATGGCTACCTGAGTGAAAATGACTGGATTTTGGCCCCTCATCTCCGCGAACAAACTGTGTCTCCCACCTCTGCAAACGTTCAGCCGGCCCAGCAGCTCCGAGTGCCAATGGATGTGCTCTGGAGAGAGTTGCTGGCTGTTCCTGATGCTGCAGCGGCAACTGCCGTGAAGAAGTCGTTGAGTAAAGATAGCAAAGCTGGAGACGGCAACGACGACAAAGAGGCCAATGACAAAGTCACTGCCAGTCAGAAAATCAAGAAAGAGCAGGATGCCGAGGCTGACAAGGACAGTGCGAAAGATGGTAGTGGAGGGGAGGAAGGCGGAGAAAATGACGGAAACAAAGAAACAAAGGATGCCGTTTCACCCAACCTTCCTGAAATTCCTAGCACTTGGCTCCATGCTTCTTTCTCACCTCACGAGAAAGCGTTTGGCCTGGCTCTGAAAAATCCCAAGGCAGAAGATGTCGCGGAAAACTCGTGGCAGATGCAGCAGAACCACGCTGGCGATGCCTCTCCCAATAACCGCCGTAACAAAACTCTCCCGTTGCCCTTCCACTGTCGAGCCGTGTCTGCTATTCTTTCCATTGTAACAGCCATGATGTACTCTGGCGCATCCATTGCATCCAATCAAGTTACCTGTTCCTCGTCTCGTGTGCCCTTTTTGGAATTGACCGAAGAAGAGCGCCTTCGTGAATTCGAAGGTCGCCTTATTGATGCCCTGTCGTCACTCATTTTCATTGCCGCACGAGCTTCTATGAAGCGCAAAGAGAAGGCTTTGGCAAAGCTTGTGGCCAAGAAGCGCCGTAAGAAACGCAGCAAAAAGAACGACGAGTTGACGGACGATGAAGAAGACGATGACGACGATCATTCCAATGCGCAGCAAAACTCGATTGAAACGAAAGCAGCTCGCAGGCTCAACCTGTGTCCTGTCGCCTGGTGGAAAGATTCAGCACAGGGCGATCCAATTCAACCCGCGGATCAGTGGCATCAGTCGGCCGATGATTCAAGTAATGGTCCATGGATTCAACTTGGCATCTCCTATACCAACATTGCTGATATTCGAGCCTACGTATTGAGTAATTTTCGTTCTTTTTGTGCACCAGGTGGCGTTGCTTTGCTGCTGGAGACCATTGTTTGTATTCATGGCAAAGGAGCCGTGTCACGAATGCTGCGAATTGCAAGGGAACGCACAGGAAAGGCTGCAACGAGTGCTCCGGACACCGCTGCTGTTGCTTCTTCCGACGACACGTCGTCAAAGAATCCATTCCTCATTAGCTGCGACTGCGAAGAGCGCCAGAGGAAGCGTCTGCAGGATTCTTCACTCACCCAAGCAGCCAAACGAAAACTTTTGAATGCACTGGATACCACGCCACCTGGACATGATTGTGTGAGTGTGGAACTTATCAGTTTGTTGGCGACAGGAAAAATCCATTCCACATGGAAAGGTTGGTCCACAGGGCCCCTTGGTTTTGGATTTCTGTCCCAGACGGTCGGGGAGATCGGGCATGCGCTGTTACGGCCGGAGAAGCCGGTGTGGGTCTTGAAGGGCCCCACTACGTACACAGTCTTGGTCATGGACCACACGTTCCACGGCGACAATTTGGACGAAGCTTGCGGAATTCCAAAACCCGTTAAGAAAGATGATGGTGGCAAGGCAGTAAAGAAAGCCCTTAGCCCATCGAAGCCAAAGGCGGCACCTTGCCTCAAAATGTCGCAATGTAGCAGCACTAGCCGGATCCGAGACCTCCATGAGGCACAGCTTTTCGCGCAACAGGATCGACCCGGCTACGTGGCTTGCATGAAACACATTAATTGTTGGTTTCAGGTACGGAATCTGTCGGGGCTAAGGCTCATCACGGATCGGCCCAAGTGGAGCCCACCCAGCCCCTCCAAGGTGCTCGCGAATTACAGAGATGCTCCCGACGCCAAGCATTCCTCGTCTCTTTCCTGCCAGCAAAAAACTATTACTCAGCAGTTGCAGGAGCGGCGCCACTCGCTCACCAATGTTGTGAGCGCTGACGAAAAGGATGCGGCTGAAATGGAAAAGGCCGCGAAAGCTCGCCAAGACGAAGCAGCCATGGAACGGGTACGTTTTCATGCGGAAGACGCCAAGTTTTACCCGAAACAGTATCGCATGTGGAGATTTGACATGGGCACGGATGACGGTGCGGCCAGAGATCCAAATTCGAAACCTCGTGGTGATCATTTCATGTCTTATTTTGCCCTCAGTCGCGATGAGCAGGCAATTGTAGAGGCAAAGTTCGGGCCTCAAATAAATCGAATTTTGTTGACACGTAAGTGGATCAGTTCAACTTGTTGAATCAATAACTTGATTTGGTGTTGCTGGCTTCGTTTGCTATATTGAAAATCAGTATTTGCATATTGGGAAGTGTTGTTACTCACCGTGTATTGCTTTGTATCTTGCAGGGTGGCCACGCGCCACGATTGACAAATTCACGCCGGAGGGCAAGACGGAGCCTCCGCCAGTAGTCTGAATGCAGCTGTACGATATGTGTGAAGTTTGAAAGTGTTGCGTATATATTACGGAGAGGGATGATCCTCTCTCTTCCTAGATATTGTTTAATGCGCTATAGTGCCATTCGTTTGCCCACCGATCATTGATTCTTTCATACCTGTCAACTGGTTTGGAATGAATGTGAGAAGTTGCAGTAGTGTGTTACCTGATGATGATAAAAAGGTTGTGGTCGTAGCGTGCTATATGAAGGGGAATGTGGTGGGATAGCTGGCAACGACTACTAGTGGACTTTCTATAGATGATGTAGGTCTCAATAGAGAATTACAGCACCCGCCACAGGCAAAAAAAAACGAAGCCTGTTAGAGTTGGTCTTCACCTCAGCTATCCCAAAGAAGTATTCGAGTCGGATTCTCTTCATAAACACAACTGAAAGGAAGCACCTCATACCTGGAGCTGCGTGTGGTACGACGTACTAAAGTTTCCACATAGCCCGGTAGCTTATATACTTAATTTCCGAACACAGACGATCTGGTTCAAGTGGCAACTCGTATTCCTCGAGTGTTTTGCCGCTAGCTAGCAGCAGATACCTTGGTGAATCTACTTCTCTAATGTAGCATGTGCCGTGATTACATATGCTAGGGATTAGCATAGAGCATGCATCAGAATCGATTACTACTGTCTTACATGATAAACCCAACATTTTTAAGAAGCTTTTGACTGCAAATTACCACATCATAGCCCACAGGACAAAATTCTGGAACATTCCTTAAAATTATTGAAAACCTAATCAACTAATGTTCTTACTAGTATCCCAGCACCAATTTGAAAACCTCTGCTGCTATCATCACAGAATCATTGGTACTTCAATCGCCTGTTCTCATCGATGGAAATAGTGCAATATGTACACAGTCCTGTGCACCTTCCACTCGATTGTTCCCAGAATAATAACTCTTGCATGTCGCAGGTTTTGGCTGTGGAGTGAAAAGTACAACAAAGAATAAGTCAGTGCGAGCGCCCCATCCCAAAAATAATGATTCATCCGCGTTTGACTACTTGATATTCAGAATGAAACGGCCTTAGTTGGTGGTGCATCGTTGTCTCGACACGTAGTAGTTGCCAACCTTCGCCCCTTTCGGGGAAAAGGTGACAACAAAATAGTTCCGTACAGGTCTATGATGTTGCTTCATCATCGGCAATTCATTCTGATATCATTCATTGGTTGTGTCGTTTCGATAACGGATTTGTTTGTTTCAAAACGTGTTGAAATTGTACGTACCTGTATGGAGACGTTTGCACGGCGGCCGGTAGCTGCGGCTTGAAAGGTCAACATGCTGGACATATTCTGCATATAGAATCCACAAACGAGGAAGGAGAGAATGAGCGTCAGAGAATCCACAAACGAAAACACATATTATTGTATTGGACGTAACGACCGATTGATTGGTATGTTGTGTGTCAGGAGCTTTGATTAGAACATACTACACCTACGTAGTTCAGTTGACACGCATGAATGATATATTTGGTAAAGCAGTACTCTCATCATTCACCAACAACCAACCAATCGCGTTTAGGATAATCATCCATCTGACATGTTCTTACCATTCCATGATCCGTGATCTTCTTACGTGTTACATGGGCAAGAGTCGAAACACGTGCCTGGAGTGGGAGCTTGAGCATCGATATCTTGGCGGTCAAAAAGTCATAGAGCAATCGCAACACCAAACCATGATAAAAGCAATGGAATGATTGTAATACGTTCCAGTGACATGGCACTGGATCTTGCTTCCCATTCATCTTCTGTGGTCCTTCTCTCATTGTCATCATTCTTGTGAACGTCGTTTGTGGCATTCTGGATACATTCGTTTTGCGATTCACAGTCGTCACTGCCCATGGACATGCCACAAATATCATGCATGGCCGTTTCGGCAATTTCCACAAAGGATTCGCCCTCGATATTGTAAATGTAACCATCGTACACTTTCAATTGAGCTGCCGTGGCAGCATCCGTAGTGGCAGGTACAAACTCCACGTAGGTATAGACGCAACACAACGCCTCTATCCAGGCAATTTGTGATTCAAACAGCGACATGGTGTCCTTTTGCGTGTTATTATGGACCGGCACAATGAGCATGGAATCCGCTACGAATAGCGTTCGATGTTCGGGCCATCCTGGTCGATCGGTTGTACAATGGAGAGCTTGTTCCAATTCATAGAGCCAATCCATTGTCTTATTGTTCGTAGTATGCGCTGCCGTGGAGTTCACGAGAGCCGAGGCCAACGAAGGAGCTTCGGAAGTCGTGGGGCTCCTGGTCGGTGCTTGCGTTGGCGCCGTGGTGGTCGGAAGCGCTGAAATAGTCCATTCTTTGATTCCTTCTTCCACAACCACCGGTTCTTCGGGTGGCGTCGTTTCTGCAAAAGCACGATCGACGCATTCGGATTGCTCTTGACAATCGTCACGTCCCATTTGCATATCACAAATATCTTCCATGGCCTGCGAGGCAACCTCGGCAAAGGATGACGACTCACGACGAAGGCTGTACTCGGATCCATCGTAGAGCTCCAATTGGACACTACTACTGCTAGTCGAGGACGAAGGTATTAGTTCCACGTAGGTATACACGCAACACAAGGCCTCAATCCAAGCCTGGTCGTTGTTCTCCATGATCATCCCTTGTGGGATGTAGAGAGTACGATGGTTTCCCCATCCAGGACGATTACGAGTGCATTCCATGGACATGGAATCGATCGCCGTGACGGTAGCGTCATTCCAAAAAGCAACGACGAGCAGCGCCACCAAAAAGCACGCAGGGAAAGACGATCTTAGAAATGTCATTTTCACGATGATGGTGGTCCTGGTACAGCAGTCGAAGCGTACTAGTACTTCAAATGGCTACAATAGCTTCTAGCTGGATGTCAGGCAGACAACTGCTGCTGCCAATAGCTAGCTAGGGGCTAAACGAACGCATGGTGATACGATGAATCATCGTTAGACACGTATTTGTGTGTCGTCTCGTCTGAGCAAGCGGGCAAATTGGAGCCTACTAGTAAAAAACGAAGAAGTGGTGATGGAAGCGTTTACGTCGTACCACTTACTCAAACAAATACCGACGCTCACATGATCAATGTTAGATTCTATGTGCGTTCTTCTGTCTTGCTGTCGACCGTCATGCTTGGATCCACACAATCCAAACACAACGACAGAAAGCACAACAATACTCAACTGAATATAATAGAATAAGGGCACCACAACTATCACAATAATATAAGCAACAACAGGTTTGATTTTTCCTTCTTGTTTTCAGGCAGAGGAGCCAGACAGATTAGGCACAGTTTTACTACCAGCTACTATACTAGCTAGCTAAAGGCCCAGTGTTCTTATCGACAAAAGCCCCCGTCTCGTTTGGAATCAAAAGTATCGAGCAAATGGGTATCAAAGGGTGAAATAGATAGGTGTCTCTGAGTTCCCATACACCAAGCTCCTCTACTCTACCGGCCGTTATGATCCAGCACATCCCTACATAGCAATTACTGAGATCAACTTAGTAGGAAGCAAGGAAGCAAGCAGATTTGGATTCCGATACTTGCAACACCAAACAATCCATTCCGCTTTCGTGGACGACAGCTTGACGGATTACTGTACTTATAAACCAGCCAGTTGATAATTATCATGGAGCTTGTGGATGCTGATTCCGAGAGCCCCACCCTCATCAGCAATGTGGAAGTCATGCTGCTCTTGCAAAAGAATCTCGAAGAACGCAACAATGGCAATGGCAGACGGCGCAACAGCAATAAACGAAACAAGCATTTGCGTCATCGAGATTGGGTGGAAGAAGAAGTCTTCAATTATTTACAGACGACGCCTTGTGTGAAGTTGGATCCCGATCGACGACTAGAGTTTCATTCCAAACTCAAGGGCAACAAACGAATGATCATGGTGCGTCATGGGAACACTGCGGATACATCTACACCACAGGCATCTGCAGACGCAGCAGATACCCAAAAACAGCAACAACAAGAAGGATTAGGTGCCGCTGCGTCTCCTACAGCAGCAGCAGCAGCAGCAGCAGCAGCAGCAGCAGCAGCCAAGAAAACTGGCTTTGGCTTGACAGATGCAGAAGCCATCCAAATTATGAATATGATGCCAACACAACCAGTAGAAATTCATCTCATGGTCGATGAATTGCAGTCAAGAATGTCCGAAGAACGGCAAGAAGAATTCTTGGCCTTTATTCAATCCTTTAGTACCGCCGCGGAGGAAGAAGAAGAAGGCAGTGATGCTGCTAGTGGAGAGGAGGCAGACGACGAAGGAATGGAACAAGCAGAGGAAGAGGACGAAGAGATGGAAGAGAATGGAAAAGGACGCCGAAAATTAAAGAATGGAAAGCCACCGGCAAAAGTCAACGTGAAGAAGGAAGTGGACGACGATCAAACTGGAATCATATAGCGGACAGAGAGGAAGATGATGACGAGGAGGAGATGCACCCATGCGCTAGCTAGCATGGCCCCCACGTCCTGCTGAAGTTTTCACGTGAACAACAATGTAGATAGATTTTCTCGCGAAACAACTAAAACAAAAAAATCGCTTTTAGATTGCAAAACCAAATTCTTCTCTTTTTGTTCTCAGCTAAGAGCTGTAGTTTCCAAGGTTTTTCCCGCTATAGTGGCACACTCTGCTCTCCTCCCAACCCACAAGAAGAAGTGTCATACAATCTTTGTCAGATTGCTCAATCTTCGTCATATCGAACAAAGAACAATTTCCCCTCAGACACTAGTTCATCGACATCGGCCACTTTCCAATCTCCAACCTTCTTAAACCGTGACTCGCCAATATCTGCGTATTCAATCTCCATTTTTATGACATGCGGAACAACCCGTTCCTTTCCGTCCCCCTGAATGGATTCACCGTTCGTGAGATCTTGGACATGAAAGCTTTCCAAACAGTACACCACCACATCGGCCATGACGGTGGTCTTGGCTCCCCCCTTTTCCGTTTCTCGATCCCAAAAATCACCCCACTGATTCATAAAGGAACCAAAACCATCGGTCGTTAAACTGCGAAGCATGTGAGTGTGCTCATCGCGCATCGAAGGATCCTCCTTTACGGCTATCCGACTCACACCGGGAAAACACCCCATTTTCCACAAACTCGATGCAATCGGTTTTGACTTTAAGGATATACGTATGGTGGGTTGCTTTTCTCTTGTAATCTGAAAGGCATGGTTTTTTCGGTACGATGACTTGAACAAATCAAACAAGTCGCCATCCAACATTTGGGTGACATTGTCAAGGGAAGACGGCGTACCATCACTGCCCTTTGGTTCATTTTCGTGCTGAGCTTCGTCATTCGAGCCTGTCTGTTTTTTGTTTGCATCCTCTGATCCGGTGTTGGTGCTGTCGTTTGAGTTAGGTGTAGTGTATTGGAAATCGATTTCAATCTCATCTCCTTTCTGGGACAGTATATTTTCAATTGGTACTGAAAGTTGAAATATGGAATGTTTGAGGTATTTCAAGAGCGCGATGAATGTCAGAAAAGAAGAAAACCAATATTTTTAAAGCAGAGCAAACATACTGTAATAACCGAAAGTCCTACAAGGCGAGGTTTGACTTACTTTTATATAAATGAGACAGCAACGACGCCATTCCATGACAAAAGGCCCAGCTGGAATTTTCTGCTAATTCCTCTCTCCATTCGTCATTCCCAAAAAAGATTTCCGACAACGGTACCCCCATCAGATATCGAGTGCTTCCTTCCCAGACTTTGACACCGAGCCTTCGTTTCCGACTCGCCTCGACCATTCCTATTTCTGACTCCATGCGTGGAACCATATCTTCCGAGTGGTACCAAGGAAAAAAAACTTTGTTGTTGCTGGCATTCTTGCTGCCGCTGGTCGTTGAGAAATACTGGCAGCGATGATTAGAATAATAAGCACCGGGAAGATTGGAGGAGGGAAGGC
>ENA-ORBV01009000-ORBV01009000.1-microbial-mat-metagenome-genome-assembly--contig:-NODE-9000-length-16579-cov-3.955945_pt1 | contig 16579 bp, 14 predicted proteins | sample MGYA00237777_ERZ505514 | MGnify/ENA primary metagenome ERZ505514 (study PRJEB26160, sample SAMN06269048) | microbial mat metagenome | isolation source: Oligotrophic lake microbial mat | place... | reverse complement strand
CCGGGAAACAGCGTGTCGAGAAACAGCCCGATCAGGGTTTCGACCTGAATGAAGCGGTACTCGCGGCCCGGCTGGCCTGACAAGCGGATGAAGCGTTCGAGTTGGCCCGGTATCGGGATCAGCCCGGTCAAGAGACGGCCGTCGCGGACGCGCTTCATGTCGACGGCGATCGTCAACCCCTTGTTCAAAATAAACGGGAACGGATGGGCCGGGTCGACCGCTATGGGTGTCAGGATCGGAAAAATGTTCGTCAGATAGTGCGCTTCGAGTTCGGCGCGTTCGTCGGGCGTGATACCGCTTTCATCTTCGATCTCGAAGCCCTCGGCGGCGAGCGACGTTTTGAGAGTGCGCCACGCGCGCTGCTTTTCCGCCACCAGCGTGGCGACAAAGGCGTTGATCTCGCGCAGTTGCTGGGCAGGCGTCAGCCCGTCGGGGGCCAGCGTCGTCACACCTGCCGCGATCTGGCCGAAGATGCCAGCGACGCGCACCATGAAGAACTCATCGAGGTTCGACGCCGAGATGGTCAGGAAGCGCAGCCGCTCGAGCAGTGGGTGGTTGGGGTTCGAGGCCTCCTCCAACACGCGCTTGTTGAACTGAAGCCACGACAGCTCGCGGTTGTAATACCGTTCCGCTCCGATCGGCGCCGGCTCGATCTCTGATGCCATGACAGCCAGCGTGGCGTGATCGGCCAGCTTAGTGGCGGGCTTCGGGCGGGTGCGGCTGACAGGCGGCATGGACGGATCCAACAAAAAGAGACAGTCGGGAACAACCAGAGCGACGAACGCTGCGATTCGTTTGTGTTAAGCGGGCAATGTTGCGAGCGGGCGACCCAAAAGCAACTGTTCCGTGACAGCCGGGGACAACCGGGCGGCCTCCGGCCCTCTAGTCCTCTTCGATCATACGACCGCTCATTGCCGACAGCGCCGCTGCCGCCAGGGGCCGCGTCACCTTGCGTTGCTTGGCGAGCGCCAGCCGGTCGATGGCGGCGACGGCAGTTGCCGCCGCCTCGAACGAGCGCTCCATGTGGCGTAGCATGTAGGCGATAATGCTCGGCTCGACGGCCAGTTGACGGTCGCCGAACAATTTGACGATCAGCGCGGCGAGCACGGCTTCGTCGGGTTGCTCGATCTCGACGCTCGGGGTTGCGCGCAGTCGCGACCTGAGGTCGGGCAGTGCGATCTGCAACTCTCCAGGCGCCATGCGCGAGGTCAATAGCAGATGGCCGGACGCTTCGCGCGCGTGGTTCATCAGGTGAAATAGCACCCGCTCGTCGCCGATCCCACGGTCGATATCTTCGACAACGAGAGCTGGACGCGCGCTTGCTCGATAGGTGGTGATCGTCGCCTCGCCGATCTCGCTTGCAGCAACGACAGAGGCTTGACTGCGGGCTTGCCATACGGCGGCAAGGTGCGATTTGCCAGCCGACGCCGGACCGACGATGACGGCAGCGGGATGGGGCCAATCCGGCCACCGATCGATGAGCGCGATCGCCGACCCATTGCAACGGCTGACAAGGAAATCGCCCGCCTCGCTCGCTGGCCGCAATGCGAGGTCGAGCACCAGCTGTGCCGGTTCGATTGCAGCCCTCTCGGCAGATGTCGTCGATGTGGGTCGGTGCGAGTCCTGGCGGCCATCCGTCATTCAGGATCGCCGTCGTACAAATCACTGGCGAGGTAAACCTGCAGCAAATGCCGTACGACAACGGCGATGGCGGCGGCGACCGGCACCGCGATCAGAATGCCGACAAATCCGAGTAGCGAGCTGAAGACCGCCAGCGCCAGCAGCAACCACACCGGGGGCAAGCCCAACCTCTCACCAACCAGCTTCGGCGACAGCACGAAAGCGTCGAGCACATATCCGACGACGAACACCAACGCGACCAGCGCGATCGGCTGAAAGGCTGGCCAATATTGCGCGGTCGCCACCGCCATCGACACGATCAACCCGAGCGCCCACCCGACGAACGGCACGAAGCTTAGCACCCCAGTCGCAATACCGAGTGAGAGACCATAGTTGAGGCCGATGATCTGCATGGCGACCGCGTAATAGAGCGCGAGGATCAAGCACACCATGCCTTGGCCACGGACGAACGCCGAAATCGCGCCATCCATGTCGGTACCAAGCTGGCGCACGGTTGGTGCGTAGCGCCGAGGGAGCCAGCCGTCGATTTTGGTGCGCATCGGCTCCCAGTCGCACAGCACGTAAAACGCCACCAACGGCGTCACCAGCACCACCGAAATTATTGTCCACAGCGACTTCATCTGGGCCAGCACTTGGTTGACCGCAGTCGTCGCGAACGAGCTCGAGTTTCCAAACGCGCTCGATAACGCCATTTCGATCTGACCCTGGAACTCGGGGTAGCGGCTGCCGAGGCGCTCGCGGGCGATGTCTTCGGCGACGAGCTTCAGTTTGGCCGACAGTTCCGGCAGCGATATGGCGAACTTCTGCACCTGGTCGATGATCACCGGGGCGAGCAGCGTCAGAGTGGACCCGATTGCTGCCATGCCGAACACCAACACGACGCTCGAAGCCACCGTGCGCGGCAGCCCCGTTCGCATGACGAAGCGGACCAGCGGGTTCAACGCGTAGGCCAAAAGCAGGCCGAGGACGAACGGCAGGATCGCGTCGCTGAGCAGGATCACGGCCAGCGAAGCTGCAATCAGCAACAGCAGCCAGTACATGGCTTGGCGTTCCGGGCGCATGGGGTCAGGTCTCCGGGCGGGTCGGTCGGGCAAACGCGAACAGTTCGAGTATGCTTTGACAAAGCCTATAGCGGTGGTTTCGTCGCGGACATGTGACGAAGCCACGTCGTGACATAAGCCGCCAGCGACGTGACCGTCAGCGCACCAGTTGCCCAAACCATGAGCATGCGCAAAGACGCTAATTCAAGGCCGAACGCTTGGTCGGCAAGAACGGTCGATGCCAGGACGATTTGGGCTGCGGTGTTGGCCTTGCTCAGGCGCGAAGGCGCAATCGTGACGGGATTGTCGAGCAACGCCGACAACACCACCGCCGACACGATCATCACATCGCGAGCGACAACGGCGATAACGAGCCATTGAGGTAGCGAGCCATCGAGACCGAGGGCGACAAAAATGCAGACGATCAACAGCTTGTCGGCCAGTGGATCGAGATAAGCGCCAAGATCGGTCTGCAGGCCGTAGCGCTTGGCGAGGTATCCGTCGGCGGCATCGGTGAGGCCGGCAAATACAAAAACCGCGAACGCAAATCCTTTCTCGCCCGTCGCCAGCAGCCACACGATGACCGGAACCAGGATCAGCCGTAGCAGCGTCAAGGCGTTGGGTGTGACGTAGGACGGAAGCGGGTAGCGCGGCGCGGTGATTGTCGGGCCTCCTAAACGCGTGGTCGCGAACCATCCGCCTGTCGCGCCTTGTTAGCAAGGGCGTGACGCCTACGCCGAAGCCTGTTTGGTCGCGACGTGACGGGCAAAATTATCGAGGATCGCCTGCCAACCGGCACGTTGCTGTTCGATGGAGTGGCCCTGTTCCGCATCAAACGTGACGCGTACGATGATGCGCTCCGGTGCCGCCGCATAGGCGTTGGCCGGACGAACGATGAATTCCACGCGCGCCGAACGGCCGCCCATGTCATACTCAATGAGCTCGTTGGGGACGATCCTGGTGTAGGCACCAGTAAAATCGAATCCGAAGCTGCCGTCTTTCGCTTCCATCCGTGAGGAGAAGGTGCCGCCCTCGCGCAGGTCGACCGTGGCAGCCGTCGTATGCCAATCGTCGGACGCGGCATTCCATTGGCAGATATCATCCGGCGTCGTATAGGCGCGCCAGACCTCGCCAGCATGGGCGGTAACTTCGGTCTCGACGGTGATTTCCATAACGAACTCCTGTCATTTCTCGGCAGTGTTAGAACGTCGGCCGGACTATCCACGTTGCGCCAGCAAGCTGCATCGACAACCCAGCACGAGCAAAAGCTGCGTTGAGCCCGTCTGGACCGCCCGCATGTCGAACCGTGACAGCGGCGGAACGGGCAGTGACCGCGCCGACGTCGAGGTCGTAGGCCCCGTCCGCATCGAGCAGCCGGCTGCGCAGGTCGTTCCATTCGGCTAGTGAACCGAATTCGATGGTCAGCGGGATGGCCCCGTCGCTGCTGGCGACATCGACACCGCCAATGGCGCCAGCCTTGGCCGCTTTCCAACGTCCCTCGAGCACGCCAAGGCCGATCACGGCGGCCAACTCGGCGACATAGCCCCGATCCCCGCCCGAAATCCGGTAGGCGCGCTTCAAAACGAATGGTCCAGCTGCATCTTGACCGGCCAGCGTAACGAGCAGCTTGGTTCCCGTGGCGTCGGGCTCGGCGAGCGCAATCAGCACGTTGTCGGTCCGGTAGGCCGAAGCGAACGCCCGCCCGGTCACGCCGCCGTTGTCGATAACAGCCTTGAGCGCGTCCGGGCCAATTTCGGGCTTCAACCCTTCCAACCGAAGGGGTGCCAACGCATGCGTTAGGTCGAGGCCGCTCCAGGCTTCGAACCACACGCCCCGGCCGCCCTGCACAGGACCACCGGCGGTATCGCGCCATAGCGGGATCAGCATCACCGGCGCGGCCTGCTCGTCGACGTAGGGAATACCGGCACGGTTCAGATAATTGCGCACGCTGGCCTGGTCGAAGGCGAAGTCGAGGGTCGCGATGTATTCGGTCGGTGAATTGCGCTCTTTTTTGACCGAGACGCCTTCGATGAAGTCCGCCGACTTGACCGCTGGTCTCTGTTTCAAGCGCTTGTAGGCCGTGACCGGGACGAGGCGGCGCAACAGCGAGCGAAACGCCGCATCCTGGCCAGCGGCAATGGCCAGCGACTTTGCTGCCACGGCGTCTCGAGCTTGGGCCTCCACGGGATAATTTCCGACCGTATACGCCGCCGATGATACGGCGAGCGCTGGACCTGCCATCATCCCCGACAGCACGGCTGCGCTCCATATGCACGACCGCACCGAAACCCGCCGTCGCAATTGCCCGGTCATATCGCCCTCGCCCCCCGAATATCCCGTGCCCCGCCATTGCAGCGCCCGCCATTGCAGCGTGCGCCGTCGGCTGCTACGCCGCGCGTCCAGCCCGGCTTGCACTATTTGTACACCAGCCGAGACTGACCACGCGCGAAAGGCCGCACAATGACAACTGCAAAAACCGGCGGCCCGGACGCATCGAGCGCCGTCACATATGCCGATGCGGGTGTCGATATTGATGCCGGCAACGCTCTGGTCGATGCCATCAAACCGCTGGCCAAGTCGACGTTGAGACTTGGCGCGGATGCCGACCTTGGCGGGTTTGGTGGGTTGTTCGACCTAAAGCGCGCCGGGTTCGTCGACCCTATCCTGGTATCGACCAACGATGGTGTCGGCACCAAACTCAAGATCGCCATCGACACCGCGCGGCATACGACAATCGGCATCGATCTCGTCGCCATGTGCGTCAATGATCTTGTCGTGGCCGGTGCCGAGCCCCTATTTTTTCTCGATTATTTCGCAACCGCCAAACTCGACGTCGCGATCGCACGCGATGTCGTCGCCGGGATTGCCGCCGGTTGCCGGGAGGCGAACTGCGCGCTGATCGGCGGGGAGACGGCCGAGATGCCGGGTATGTACCACGGCCAGGACTACGATCTCGCAGGCTTCTCGGTTGGCGCGGTCGAGCGCGGGCAGATCCTGCCACGGACCGACATCGCCATTGGCGATTCGATCATCGGGCTGCCGTCGTCGGGCGTTCATTCCAACGGCTATTCGCTGGTCCGCAAGCTCGTCGCAAACGCCGGCCTCGGCTGGGAGGCTGCCGCACCGTTCGAACCGGGCCGCACGCTCGCCGACGCGCTGCTGACGCCGACGCGCATCTACGTCCGGGCGTTGTTGTCGGCACTCAAGGCAACTGGCGGCGGACGCGGCGCGATCAAAGCGATGGCCCATATTACCGGCGGCGGCTTGAGCGAAAACATTCCGCGCGTTTTGCCGGGCGATGTCGCTGCCGAGATCGACCTCGGGTCCTGGACCATGCCGCCGGTGTTTGGATGGTTGGCTAGCCAAGGGCGGATTGACCAAGCTGAGATGCTGCGGACATTCAATTGCGGGATCGGCATGGTGATCGTTGTCGAGGCGGCGCGCGCGGGCGAGGTGACGGCGGCCCTGGTGGCAGCTGGCGAGGCACCGGTGACGATTGGCCGGATCGTGCCCGCCACTGGCAACAAGAGCCCGGCCAAAGGTAAGGGCGAAGCAGAGGCGGTCGTCTACCGCAGCGCGTTCGACGATTACCTGGCATGGGCCGCCACCCTCAACTTGCCGGCAGACTATATGGCGGACCGGGAACAGCCCGACGACACGCTGGTCGATCCGTTTCTCGACGTGCCAGCTAACACGTCTCGCGATCGCCCGACTTGACCAAACCCGCCGACTAACCCGCCAACACCCGCCACCCGACGAACATGCCGAGGCCAAGCAGGCCGGCGAAGAAACACGTGCGGAAGGTCTCGGCGTCAAGGCGCGAGCGCACATACTGGCCGATCGTCATACCAATCAGCGAGGCGGCGAGTGCGACCAGCCCCGGCCCGGTGACGCCGCTGCCCAGCGCGCCCGCCTGGAACAGGTTGATGGCCAACGCCATCGTCGCGACGAGAAATGTCTGTCCAAGTGCCTGAACGAGTTCGTCTTTGCTCAGCCCGCTACGCACGGCTGCAATAGTAAAAGCCGTATTGAGCGGCCACGATAAGCCAAGAGTGCTGGATTTTAATCCAGGTTATAACTCTACGTTGGCGACTTCTCTCAAGGCAATCGATTGCGATTGGCAAGTTCCAACAAACGACTTTTTGCATGCGGTGAACCGAGCTCGTCGGCAACTTCATACCAATGGATTGACTGACTGAGATCGGCAACAGTTCCCACTGTGCCAAGTTCAGCCAATCGCAATGGATCGAAGGTGTCGCCAAGACGTAGCGCCGCGCTCGGATTACCAGCGTTGGCAGCGTACACAAAAGCAAGTCGGGCTTGAGCAATATTTCCCGTTCTTAGCAAGTCTTCTCCACGCTTGATCGAAGCAATCTGGGCGCCTTCATCTAGATCGATGGAGCGTGCCTCAGGAAGAGAAACGCGGTCTTTGGCCGCAACAGCCGAGCTTTGCCCAACGATAACAGCTGTCGGCGCCGGGGCTGACTGTGCAACAACCGGCGGCTGCGCTCTGCCAGTTTCAGGAACTCTAACTCGCTCAATTGGCGTCTGCTCAACGAATCGAGCTGGCTCCGGAAAATTCGGGTTCGCAGTAGATAATTGGTCGGTTTGACGTGTACTGAAAGACGAAATTTGCCACACGAGAGCAACCGATGTTGCCACTACAGTGAGTGCGAGAAATGGCGCGCTTTTGATTACAGTTTTCCATTCACCTGACGGCGCGCGACGCTCATCTGTCGTCGCTACCTGCTGGTTTCCTAATGGGTTGGGAAGTGGAGGTGGCTGCAGAGTGTCGCCGGAAGAGGTCGCACTGTGTCCACCAGAAGTGTCCCAAACGTCCGTTCTGCCTGGCTCAACCGCCCCTTGTTGTATCTCACCTTCTGTTCGTTCGCGGCCAGATTCGAGTTGCAACCGCTTAAGCAATCGGCGCACGGTTTGCAGGTCAGGATTGTCTCGTTCCGACATTGCCGGATTACCCCATTGTTCAAAACGGACCGAACTTTTGGCCGCCAGCCTAACGCCTGACTGCCGGGTCGCGAGCGGGCCGCTCGCTTGAAGGGGCAACGCGGTCTGGGGCACCACGCGTCAAGTTCTTCTTGTCGAGCCAATCTTGAGCGGCAGCAAATCGGGTCATCCCCGGAACGGAGGCGGCGAGATTGACATTGACCCAACCCGGATGCCTGGGCGGTTTCTGAAGCGCCGAAATTTGTGAAAAGAATGCGTCAACGAACTTCGCCGTGCGATTGTAGCGTGCCGAACCTTTCGGCCAATTAAATGCTATAAGCACTGCGATCGAAGCAAACGTCTCGACCCGCTCGTCCTTCCCGATAAGATTGGGATAGTCGTCATGACCGAAAGCTGCTGGAAGAAACTTGTCCTGCAAAGACACGTGCCGTGGAACAGATAGCAGTTTGAATCCGAGTTCTGCGGGGATATCCGGCAGGCCGATCTGCGGCTTCGCACTGAAGCTCATCGTGGCGTCCAACTCACCTCGTCGCATTAAGCTATCGCGTCGGTTTGCGCAAGAAATACGGCTTGGGTTTCAATGCCCAAGGCCTTAAAAAGTAGCGGGCCGACGTCGGCCATACTGCTTCCTTTGTTACTAAAATTTACCTTCTTCCCACGCAGGTCATTGATGGAATTGATTCCACGACGCCCAAGCAAGTGTACTTCGAACGGTACAAGTGGTGCGACGTAGGTAACTTGTGCATCAATATTTGACCCCAACTCATTCGACTTGCGAAACTCATCCATCACTTCAGATGTTGTGAGGGCGACATCCACACCACGAAGGAGGACCACATCGCGAACATTTTGGACGGCTGCACCACCGATTACAGGTATCACGCGGACGCGTTCATCCTGATTGAGGACCGCAGCAATATCTGTCGACAGCTGATTGAACGTGCCACCCATGGCGCCACCCATCAGGTATATTACATTCTCATTGTAGCGATCGCGACACAATTCCCGCGAGCTGTTGGCTGACTGCGCAATCGCCGTACCGCTGCTGGCACACAATAAGGTGCATATAAATGCGGTGAATATCCACACCGGTCTATCCTCGAAAAAGCTCAATCAAATTGATTGAGGAGCAATACCTGGTATAAACCACCACATGTTTGTGCCAATAATGTGCTCAAAAAGAGGCTATCAACGTTCGTCTGTGCTCGGTCCTAACCCGCCAACACCCGCCACCCGACGAACATGCCGAGGCCAAGCAGGCCGGCGAAGAAACACGTGCGGAAGGTCTCGGCGTCAAGGCGCGAGCGCACATACTGGCCGATCGTCATACCAATCAGCGAGGCGGCGAGTGCGACCAGCCCCGGCCCGGTGACGCCGCTGCCCAGCGCGCCCGCCTGGAACAGGTTGATGGCCAACGCCATCGTCGCGACGAGAAATGTCTGTCCAAGTGCCTGAACGAGTTCGTCTTTGCTCAGCCCAAGTGCGGCCAGATACGGCACTGCGGGCACCACGAATACGCCTGTGGCCGCCGTGATCAGCCCATTGACAACACCGCACAGCGGCCCGGCCACCGGCTCCCGCTGCGGCGCGAGGGCAAACCGCCACTTCGCGAGCCCGAGAGCGGCGTACCCGATGATCACGACGGCAAGCAGCGCCTTGGCCGTGCCCGCGTGTGGACCCATCATCCCGATATCGAGGTATCCGCCAAGCCATGTGCCAGCGCAGATACTTGCCAGCATCGGCCAAATCCGGGCGAATACGGCACCCGCCGCCGGGCTGGACGCGATCTGCCATGCATTGCTGACGAGACCGGGGATGACGAGCAGCGCAGCAGCCTCCAATGGCGGCATCACGAGGACGAGAAGGACCATCGGCAGGACTTGCAACCCGAGACCGATGACGCCTTTGACCACCCCAGCAACGATGAAAACGGTCGCGATGATAAGCAGTGTGGTGGTGAACATCGGGCTGTGACCGGATAACTGAGCTGGCAGGCGCGAGTTGGGGAACGAGCGGGCAGGTGGTAGTTATTTGCAGTGTGGTGCGAGTCGCTGCAGGCAAGTGGATGGCGACGACGTAAGCCAACGTGCGGACCTACCCGATGAAGAAGCGCATCGCCATCCTAATTTCAGGCCGCGGCTCCAACATGATGCGCCTCGTCGAGGCCGCGCGCGACCCTGCCTATCCGGCCGAAATCGCGGCTGTTATCTCGAACCGCCCGGACGCCGAGGGGCTGGCGTGGGCGCAATCCCATGGCATTCCCGCGATCGCCATCGACCACAAAACCTTCGCGACGCGCACCGCATTCGAAGCGCGGCTGCACACGACATTGCTCGACCACCGCACCGATATGATCTGCTGCGCCGGTTTCTTGCGCATGATGACGGGTGGCTTCATCGACCGCTGGCACAATCGGATGCTCAACATTCACCCATCGCTTTTGCCAGCGTTCCCTGGGCTCGATACCCACAAGCGCGCGCTCGACCAGGGTGTTCGCATCGTAGGGTGTACCGTCCACCTGATGCGGCTGGAGATGGATACGGGGCCGATCATCGCCCAGGCGGCCGTGCCCGTGCTCAATGGCGACACCGAGGAGACGCTGGCCGCCCGCGTTCTATCGGCGGAGCACCGTCTCTATCCCCACGCCCTGCGGCTCATTGCGTCAGGCGCCGTCACGGTCTCCGGCGAGGACATCGATCGTAGCGGCGAACTGCCGGGTTCCGGCGGTGTGCTGTTTTCCCCGCCGGTCGGATAACCATTCGCGCACCGACAACTTGAGCCGCATCCGAGCGCGTTGACATACATATGTCACGGCCATACATATGTATGCATGAGAACATCCGTGCACATCCCCGACGAACTGCTGGCCCAGGCCAAGCTGAAAGCGGCCAAAGATGGCCGCACGCTCACCTCGCTGATCGAGGAAGGGTTGCGACTTGTTGTTCTGACTTCAAATCGCAAATCGGTGGACAATGGTCCATCGACGCCAATGCCCATCTCTCAGCGGCGATGGGAGCCGCACACCGGCTTCGATCCAACTAAGCTTGCGACTGAGCTTCAAGAACTTGATGACATCGAGCGATATGGTCGGAGTGCTAGCGACACATGATCATGCCGGATGTCAACGTCCTGATCTACGCTTTTCACGCGAACTCTCCGCACCATGGCCGTTGCCGACCATGGCTTGAGTCCGTCGTGCGCGACGACGCCGCCTTTGGGATTTCAAAACTCGCGCTCAGCGCCGTTGTGAGGGTAACGACCAATCGGAAGTCCTTTGCAGATGCAGTGAGCCTAAAAGAAGCTTTTGCGTTCTGCAATTGGCTCCTCGAACAACCCAATGCGCGTCTGGTCGAGCCAGGCGAACGGCACTGGCGCATCTTCGAGCGGCTGTGCCATGAAACCGATACGACCGGTGCGCGCGTCACAGACGCATGGTTTGCCGCGCTTGCTATCGAGCACGGCTGCGAGTGGGTGACCTTCGATCGGGATTTCGCGCGCTTCCCCGGCCTCAAATGGAGTGTACCCGCTAGTGTTCCGTCTCAGACATTTGCCTCCCCCAGCGGCGAGGTTTAGAGCAAATGTCTGAGACACGAGGAACACTAGCAAGCTCTTGTTTCTAGTGTTTCTTTTGTATCTGACGTTTGGTTGAGACATCAGATGCGGGCGGGGACCAAACGTCAGATACGAAACACTAGCGCATGACACTGCGCAGGCTATTGCCAGTCACTCGCTAGCCCGTCCGCCCCGCCTCATCCCTTCTTCGCCCTTGCCCGTTCGTAGAGTGGGATCACATCCTTCATGTTGGCCTCGATCGTCTGGACGCGGCTCTCGGCGCCCGCACCGCGGACGATGGTGGCAACGCGACCGCGCGCGTCGTACGCTCGCAACGTCGGATGCAATCCTCGGCTCTGCTTCCGCACCAGCCGACCGAGATCGTCGACGGTCACGTCGGTTCGCCGGCCCTCGGGCGTCATCTGCACGAGCGTGTGGGTCGCGAAGTCGTAGGTGCTCACGAACTCGCGGCGCCCGTTGATGATGGATCCCTCGATGGCCATCGACGGAACGGCCGGCAGCCCCAGCGTCTCGACGTGGAAGGCATACGAGTTCACGATGCGGCTATTCCCGCTCGGGAGCGTGGTGCGGTGATACGACGATGCGTACGGCGGCCCGGCGAGATGCCAACTGCCGCCGTCGCGGTACGCTTCGATCGTGCCGTCGGCGTCGCGGGTCCGGCGGATTCCGTCGTATTGCTGGAAGGTCTGGTACTGGGCGCCATCCGGAAGTGTGCGGAGCGTGGCGGAAATCACCCGCGGCCACGGGTAGACCCCGGATCGCTCCCGTACGTAGCGGGTCGTTCGGCCGAGCGCCGTGGAGCGGAGCACGGTCGACGAAGAACCCGTATCCTGGCGGGTCAGCGCTTGATGGCCGCCGGCGGGGTCTTCGTCACGCCGCAGGCGCCCGACGGCATCGTAGAAGAAGCGGTGTTCGTTCTCGTTCGGATCCCGGAGGCTCGCGAGCAAGCCGCCCGGCTCGTACCCGAGCTCCCAGCGGCCTCCTCCGGGCTCGATCACCGCGGTGAGCTCACCGCTCGCCGCGATCGCGAGCGCCGTCCGCTCTCCGTTCGGTCCGATGATCGCCGTGGCGGTACCATTCACGTCGCGCTCTACCACCGCCGCATTGCCGAGCGCGTCCTCTATGCGGACGAGGCGGCCACCCGCGTCGTAGCCGAATCGCTGCAGCAGCGCGCCGGTCAACGCATGCCGGGTCTGCAGATGGCGTCCGGAAAGACTGAAAATGTAGCTGGTGGATGCGTCGTCGCCCGGGAGCACGATCTCGCGGCCCGAGTAGCCGGGGAAAGCGCCGGTCACTCGAAACAGGCGTTGATCGGTCTCTATACCGAGGAACCATGGAAACGCCGTCACGAGGTAGGTGTCCCCGTCCGGGCCGAAGGCCACGGCGAACGCTGCCGGATCGACCGAGAACACGCTCGCACGACTCTGCAACTGGAGGCTGTCACAGCCGCGCTCCCCGGGATGCCCTTCACCGCCCCCCAGGGGATCGGCACACCGCGGCGGGTCCGGGACGGAAGATGCGACCGTTCGCAACCTGCCGGCAATGTCGACGCGGCGGAGCCACAAGCGGCTGTCGTCGGACATGAAGACGCTGCCGTCCGGGCTGACGGCGATCGAGGCGATCTCGCCGAGCGTGGCGGCGAGCGCCGGCCCGTCGTCGTTCTCGGGACCGATGACGTCGAGACCGGTGCCTGCGATCGTCTCGATCACTCCCCCGGGCAGGATACGGCGGATGCGGTAATTCAACGTGTCGGCGATGTAGAGATCGCCGTTGGCGGCGGCGGCAACGTCGCGCGGAAACGCGAGTTGGGTCGATGGCAGGAGCCGACCATCACCGGAGAATCCTGCGACCCCCGTACCGGCGAGCGTGCGGATCGTGCCGTCGGTGCTCACCCGGCGGACCCGATGGTTGCGCGAGTCGGCGATGTAGAGCACGCCGTCGGGGGCGACGGTGATGCCCCGCGCGTCGCTCAGCTGCGCGGCCGTGGCGGGGCCATCGTCGCCGGAGAATCCGTCCACACCGGTTCCGGCGACCATGACGATGGTGCCGTCGGGCAGGATGCGGCGCACGCGGACGAGCCGCTCGGCATCGTCGTCCGCGAGATTGTTCTCCAGGACGTAGAGGCTTCCGTCCGGCCCGACGGCCAGATCGAGGGGACCGGTGAGCTGCGCGGCAGTGGCGGGACCTCCGTCCCCTTCCGAACCCCAACCGTCGTGGCCGGCGATGATGGTCGTGACGCCACCCGCCCCGACGCGATACACGACCCCCGCGACGTGATCGGCGACGTAGATGCCGCCGTCCGCACCGACCGCGACAGCCGACGGAGCGGGCGCGCTCCCCGTCGGAGGTGCCCACCCGACCGGCGAGATAGTGAACCGATTGGCATTGGAGGCGCTCCGGCGTTCACCCGTCCCCGTCTGCAGGACGCGAGTGAACGGGTCGTACACGTGGTGATCGGAGAGCGTCCAACCCCCGAGCCCCATGTGCTCGTACCGCCAAAGCCCCATGCGCGTGTCGTAGGACTGCGTGTACGCGAACTCGGTGTAAAAGCGCGTGGGAAAGCTCCGCTGGAAGACGTACTCGCCGAACTGCCTCCGCAAGTCCTGACTCGTCCAATAGGTCGGCGCATAGAAGTAGGAAATGACGACCTTCACGGGCTGCAATCCCTGCAAGGCGCGCCCAAACGCATCGACGCCATCCCACGCGAAGGCGTGCACCAGCGACGCCGACGGGGCGTGCGTCGAGTGGAAGACCCGCCCGCCCACCGTCACCGCCAACTCGACGCGACGGAGCGACGGAGCAGGGTTGGCGGTCGTGAGCGGGATGCGGAGCCGCCCCGGCAGCAGCCGACCGGGAACGCGGTCACTGCGATAGTTCAGCGTCAGATTGGTTCCCGGCACCCTCAGCCGCTCCCCGAGCACTTGCGTCTCACATTCGATGATCGATCCTTTGGCTTCGCAGGTGTCGTCGGGCTTGTCCTCGTCTTCCGTGGTCGGCTTCGGCAGGTCCGGTGGTTGGGCGTCGGGTGGCGGCTGGGCCATCCAGTTGAGATCGTACGGGGTGAAGTGTGTGATCTGTGAGCGCCACAGGCTCGTCGCCGGAGCGTAGAGGGCTGCGAGCTGTTGTCGCTCCGCTGTGGTGATGCCGAGCGCTGCGCCGTCGTCTGCCAGATCGTCACCGTCGGTATCGAGCACCGCGCTGCCGGCGACGAGCGCGAGGATCCGCACGACGCGTCCGTTCTCCGACGCCACCCAGCTGCCTCCTTCGCGGTCGAACCATCCTACCGGCACGTCGACGCCGATCGGAGCGCCGACGAAGTTCTCGACATAGAGTAGCAGCGGTTGACTGAAGCTCACGCGGCGCGCGCCGGCGGCCGCGCTCTCGTCGGCGGTGAGTTCGACGGCGTAGGTGTAGCCACTGGTGGGTGGCAGGGTGGCGGGCATGGCATTCGGTCCTACCGCGCCGACCGTGTACTCCGTCGCGCGGATGCTGAGCGTCGTGATCGCTTGCTCGCTGTCGTCGGGGAACACCAAGGTCGCCGCGGTGCCGGCCGGAAAGAGCACGGTCGCTTGCCGCAGACCGTCGGCGTCGGACGAGACACTGCCGCGGGCGACCTGAAACGGCGCGGGCGACGTCAGGTCGATGGAAGTGACGTTGGGATCGATTGCTACCAGCGTGACGTCCGACACCACTGCGTACTCCTGCCACGCAACGTCGACCCCGCGCTCGGAAGGAAGATGGCCGGGCTTGTCGTAGCCGATGCGCAGGCGCTGGCCCCCGTTCACCGCCAGGTCGAACATGCCGTCGGTCCGGCTCAGCGTCGTCCCGTACTCGGGATGGCTCCGCACCTCCACGCGGACACCGGGAAGCGCGGCACCGGCCCTGTCGATCACACGACCACGCACGACGGCCGCGCGCCGTGTGTCTATCGTTCCCGGTGCGACGCCGAGTTGGATGCGCGGCGTCCCTTCGTAGAGGAAGCGAGTGGCCGATCCCAAGTCGCTGACCACGCCGAGGTCGAGCGCCGGTGCGATCGTGGCCGGGTCCGGCGGCAACCCCGTCACCGGCGCGCAGCCGCGCGCGTCGACACCTCGGCAATCGGGCCGGCACTCGAGGATGCCGGCACCGAGGCCGACCGTCGTGCACGTCTGCCCGCGGAAGGCCGCCCCGTCGCACACCTCGTCGGCGGCCACGACTCCGTCGCCGCAAACCGGCAAGCAGGTGCACTCGTCGGTGCGACAGCGCCGCGGGCACGCGGCGTCACCGCCGGCAAAAAGCTCGCAGCTCTCGCCGCCATCGATGGAGCCATTGCCGCAGACCGCCGCGCCCGGGGTCGCGGTCGGCGCGCTCGGGCTGATCACCGATCCGAACGAGGGCGAGCGCTTCGTGCGCGACGGGCTCGCCGACCTCGTGATGCTCGGCCGGCCGCTGGTCACCGATCCGGCCTGGGGCTTGAAGGCCGAGGCGGGCCGCGAGGCCCAGATCCGCTACTGCGTCTCCTGCAATACCTGCTGGGGCGCGATCATCGGCGGCAGCACGCTCGCCTGCGACAACAATCCGCGCGTCGGCCTGGTCGACGAACTCGACTGGTGGCCGCAGCCCGCGCCGCGCCAGCGTCGCGTGGTCGTGGTCGGCGCCGGCGTCGCCGGCATGGAGGTCGCCTGGGTCGCGGCGGCCCGCGGTCACGACGTCACCGTGCTGTGTGCTTCGGCCGAGGTCGGCGGCAAGGCGCGCCTGCACGCACTGCTGCCCGGTGGCGAGAGCCTCTCGAGCATCTACGACTACCAGCGGCTGGCCGCCGGCCGCGCCGGCGTGCGTTTCGAGTTCGGCCTGCGTGCGCGCCTCGACGGCGTGCTTGCGCTGCAGCCCGATGCGGTGGTGCTGGCCTGCGGCGCGACGCCATCCTGGCCGTCTTGGCTGCCGGAGGAATACCGCGGCGAGGGCGTGTTCCCCGACATCCGCGAGGCCGCCGCCGCGCTGCTCGGGCGCACGGCACGTGAACCGGGCACGGCCGTCGTGGTCGATCAGGACCACACCGCCTTCACCTACGCGGCCGCCGAGATGCTGCTGAAGCGTTTCGCCCGCGTGGTGCTGCTGACGCCGCGGCCCGGGCTCGCCGCCGAAGAGCCGCTGGTGAACCGCCAGGGCATCTACCGGCGGATCTATGGCAAGGGTGTCGAGGTCCTCACCCTGACCGAGCCGGTGTTCGGCGACGAGTTCGCCGACGGCATCCTCTCGACCCGCCACCTGCTCTCCGGCATGACCGGGCGCATCGAGGACGTCGCACTGCCTGTCTCTTATACACATCTGACGCTGCCGACGAATAGAGAGGTGTAGATCTCGGTGGTCGCCGTATCATT
>ENA-ORBV01008999-ORBV01008999.1-microbial-mat-metagenome-genome-assembly--contig:-NODE-8999-length-16579-cov-5.757666_pt1 | contig 16579 bp, 11 predicted proteins | sample MGYA00237777_ERZ505514 | MGnify/ENA primary metagenome ERZ505514 (study PRJEB26160, sample SAMN06269048) | microbial mat metagenome | isolation source: Oligotrophic lake microbial mat | place... | reverse complement strand
TAGCAGCAATTCTTGAAACACCTTTGTTAATATTTGTAGGGTTAGGGTTGAGCGAGCGAATGTGCTACCTAATAGTATTAACCAAACAAACCAATAAGGCAGCGGAGCTGGATGGCTCCGCTAGAATCTGACTTTGCACTTCACAACAAACATCCACAGAAGCATTGTCATTTTTAGCTAAGAATCAACAGTCATCTAATGCCATGCTAATGGGAAAGCAGCAGACACCCCCACTCAAGCAACCAAGTTTGTTCAGGTCATTCGGTCGTCAACAAACCCCAAACAGCCAATGGCTAGCACAACAATGATCACAAGTTTGGAAGCGGACGAAACAGGAGCAAGTGTGGCACAAGGCAAAAAACAATGCAGCAGGGTTAGCGTTGATGGCAAGTTTAGAAGCGGACGAAACTGGAGCAAGTGTGGCACCAGGTAAAAATCACTGCAGCAGGGTCAGAGTTGATGGAGCAACTGTCCCGAAAACTAGCAGCAATTCTTGAAACAGTTTTGTTAACATGTGTAGGGTTAGGGTTGAGGGAGCGAATGTGCTAACTAACAGTGCCAAACCTGGCGAGCGAATGTGCTAACTAATAGTAGGAAAAAAACCCAAAAAGGGTCCTCCTCCTTTAACCTCCACCGTACCAGAATCCGCAACATACGTCTAGCGGAGTTTATCCTCATCCCTCGCCCACATTCTTAGCTGCCGTGTTGATGCGGATGTCGTCGACAATGATGGTCCTGGTTGGAATAGCTGTTGGCATAAGGGCTAGTTAGTTAGCTAGATCTAGCTAGAGGTGGCAGAAGAGACAACAACTCTCCTTCGTCTGTTCCTTGCGTGCCAATGCCGGCTCAACACCGGATAATACACTATACTGATTGATTCATTCATTGGCAGAGTTCTCATGACAACAAGAATGCTTCTGACGTCAAGAAGGTTGCTGCTATTCCAAGTCGAGAGATGTGTCGACAGTCATTGTTATCGGATATCTCGCCAGCAACAACAACACTGTTACTACAACCCATCATCGTGCGGTCGCTCGTGCCATTTTTCTAGCAGTGCATCTCCTGCTCCTGGAGATCCAAGCACTGTCAAAAAAGCGGGACGACCCTTTTTGCGAGGGGCTGCTTTGGGTGTGGCTGTCATTACCATTCCACTGTTGGCTGTGGGTGTTTACGTTCGTGATTGGCGACACGAACAATTTAAAGATCTCGAAAATGCCAGCGACGATGAACGTAGCCCAAATACGTGTAACATGAAAGAGTATCCGGTTCGTGACTTGATTATCAACATGCAACGCTCCGGATTAATGGGACATTCCGTGGATGGGGCCAAATCGGTCAAGGAAGAATTGGAGGAAATTCGGCGGTGGCACTTGGAACGTAATTTCAAAGGCGGATTGGTCTTGCGAGATCTGGAACAGCCATTGTTTAACGGCGACGCAGAAGAAAATTCCGTGGTGGGAGATCCCATGGGGCGAGCTCGAAGAGAATGTTATTTCTTGTACTATGAAAGGTTGCCTTCGGCCGAGATACGACAACAAGTGTTTTGCAGAGGCACCGAATTGTGGATGGACGTATTGACCTGCTTACAAGCGTGGTATATCTATGATGAAGAATTAGATGCTCACCTCCACAAGGGCTTTCGCAATCATGCCGAGCGATTGATTACTGATTTAGAGCCATTGTTGATCAAAGACGACCAACGAGCCACCATTGAAATGCAGGGGCATAGTTTGGGAGGGGTTGTAGCTACCATTGTGGCGTTGAAATTGCAAAAACGTGGCTACAATGTTACTCGGATCACAACAACGGCCTCGCCGCGTTTTTGCGACAAGGATGCTGCCATCAAGTTGTCGAAATTGTTGCCCGAAAAAACACTTCGAGTAGAAGATGATCGAGACTTTGTTCCCTTGCTTCCACCGTTTGCTTCGCATTTGACCTGTGATAAGCTTTGGTTTGTTCAAAATGACAGTCCCAAATTTATCCCGAAGTCCAATCTACCAGAATGGGTGGATTCGGTATGGGTCAACTTTCGGGCCCCCGAAATTTCTGCGGTCTTTGCTCGTCGACACCGAGTGAGTTGTCACGTCACGGAAGCCGAGAAAATTCCGCAATCTACTCCTAGATAGTAGGCACAAAATACAGTGGCTTTGTGCCGGTACTATGTGCTAGTTAGTAGAAGCTACTACAGTGCTGGGAATGGTTCTTCCAGTTCCTCCAGTTTTCCAATCGACCCCGGGGAAGGGGATGAGTGGTGCCTGTTCGGTTCCAGAAAAGTCACTTTGTCTAGAGACGGCTAACTGCAACGAGGACCCCGTCGCAAAGCGTGACGCGAAATCACTTCTTGCGAGATGCAGATGAGTAGAATCTTTACCTCGGTGGCTGAAGTATTGCTGACGATTGAAAGATCTGCAAAAGTTCCGCCAAAAGAGATTGAAATGGCATTTTAAGGATCAAGTTCTCCTACTCTGGAGTACTGTATATAAACCTGACTAAAGTTTAGTAGATGTGAATTAAGTGTCCCACTTTATGATAAGATTTTTGGATGGATCAGCTGGTTTTAGTACAGTCGCCATCGGAGATTATGATTCGTTTCCCTTCGACGAAGTCACAGTCCATGTCAATGACGAGAGGAACCACTTTTTCTTCTCCCAAGTCATGCCATTCCGACGACTCGTGGAAATCAAAATCTTGCATAGTTTTCCACAGTTCAATAATTCGGACTTGAGACGTGTCCAAGGAAGAACCTGCCAAAATGATGCAACACGTACATCGCGGCTCGAATTTCATTTGGCGTTCATAGGCTTCTTTTTGGGCATCCCTCAATTGGGCCCCGTTTTGTGGACTATTCGTTTTTTGTCGTACCAAAATACCTATATCAGCCTTGTTATTAGTGTCGTGGTGATCCTGTCCCTGATAAATATGAAGTGCTTCTGGGAAATATTCGACTGTCGGTGGCTCGGAAAGGAATTGCTGAACCTTTCCTGCAAGCCTCTGTCCATTCTGTTCCGTCTCTTCATAGACGGAATACTTTTCAGCGTGGGACCATTCCTCCACCAATACAACTTCTCGACGGGAGTACACCATGGTAGCTCTTCGTGGAGGAGCACTGGACATTGCGGCGATATTTATGACAAAGTCATGGATTTGGCTCGAAAGTTCCTTGTTGTTTCCTCGTTGGGGACGAAATCGACGAAAGACTCCCACTCCTTGGATCATCATCTTGGACATACCAATGTTCGTGCTCATCATGACCAAAGAACAGAATATAGGTACATACAAGATGGCCATCACCTATATTGTCATCATAAAAACTTAACTAGCTAGCTAGCATCATATCACTTGGGTCCGCCGCAGTGACGCTGGTGAGTGTTAATTGCAATTTCTTAATAACGGGGTCAAAGCATTTTACGAACAAGTGGGCGTCCTTAGTGCGAAGATCCAAATTATGAAGGATGATGAGTGAGTCCATCCACGGTCAACGACAGAAATCGTCGCGAGACTGATTACTATCGGTGCTACTGTACCTCTGGTTGCACAAGCACCCGCATGTCCTTCTTCATTTGCTCTTGTGAGCACACTTCAAAGTTTACCTTTCCATGTGCATTGACTAAATGGAGAAGGCTAGCTCTGAATTGTCGCGGCACAGTGAGCCTTCATTTTGTCTGAAGGATACAGTACTGTGCACTCGTTCATCCCGCAACATTCACTTTCCCGAATTTAGTCTCCTCCTCAAGAGACGTAAGCATCAACTCCTGGTCCCCCGCCTGGCCTTTTTGTGGAACAACTTCCCCGGCGGCTTCCCATTTCCGAGAGACGGCGACAAAAACTGCCAGATTTCCAAGCATGAGCATCCCACAAAAGTGCATTACGGTGGTGCGATTGAGTGTCGCAAATACAGTTGAGTACAAGATTCCACTCCCAAAATCTCCAATGGCCGTCGTCAAGAGAAACAATGCCATGAGGAATGCTTTTAACCGGTCCGGGGATGTGCCGTATGCAAATTCGAGTCCCGTAACGCTGACAAAAATTTCCGCCACGGACAAGAGCGTGATTTGTGGCAATTGCCAAAAGACATTCACAAGATGTTCTGGGTCATGGATTTCTCGGTATTGGATGGACGACTCTACCATGCCACTGACGAAAAAGGCCAAGGCTGCAAGAAGCATTCCGTATGCCATTCGACGCAACGGCCGAATGTTGCAGTTTCGACGATCCATCCAGGGATAAATGACTCGATCAAAGAGAGGAATAAAGAGCATGATTTGGAGTGGATTGACGACATTTAACTGTTCGGGTTGCAATCCATTCAATTCCATCCGAGTGGCTTGTAAAGTCCACACGGAGCTCTGTTGGTCGTACAAGCTCCAAAAGACAGGTAGCAGCGCCATGATGGGAAGGACCCGTAGTCCTTGTCGGGCATCCTCTAGCTGTAGTTCAATGATATTATTATTATTGTCGTCCTCTTCTTGTCGGATCGTTCCGTCATTGGAATCATGATCGTGCGTAGGGATGGCTTGATGTGATTGGTCTTGCTTTATCGGTATGATGGGTCTTGGCCCTGGTCTCATACAAGAAGGTGCATATGCCAGTATCCAATGTGGTAACGAGGACCACAGATTTCTCTTGACGAGCCACCAGGATAACAAAAAGGTAGTCGAAAGAGAGGATCCATCTTGGCCTGGCACATGATGAACGTATTGTCGTCGCATGGAGAAAAAGAGTGCCATGGCCACCATCATGAATATTGTCGGGATGAGAAAGGCTGCTTCAAATCCGAATCGTCCCTTGACAATCGGAATGATAGCAATGGAAGACACTGCGCCCACATTGATAGAGAAGTAAAAATAGGCAAAAAAACCTCTCACTTGATCATCATTGTCCACAGCAGAACTACTAGTACTGTGCAAGCCTTGGACACTTGTCGTCTCGCGTGGATCTAGTGGGGGCTCCAACAACAAGTGGTGCGTCCCATTCTTCTCTTGGACTGCTGCTGTCGCCTCATTTTTTTGTTTTGGTGGAATCAACGCATCCATTATTTGAATTTCGTCATCATCATCACCATTGGTGGTGGTGGTTGGATTGGCCTTCTTTCCCACTTGATCTGCCCCAAACGATGACACACATGGCTTTATTCCACCCGTACCTAAACATACCAGCAACAAACCAGTCATGGCAAGCCATCGTTTGGTCGTCAAGGATTGTTCTTCTTCTTCTTGTGGTTGTTCGTTACGGCTCCCCAAGGATGCCACGGCCGAGATGGTCAAAATGACCAACCCCACTACATAAATGGCACCAAATACCAAAATGGTGTAGTACCGTCCCCACCGTGCATCGGCCAACAAGGCCCCCAGGAGTGGTGAAAAATACGCCAAGGCGGTCGTGTACGCAAACAGCGCAATGGCTTGGGATTCCGAATAGTGTAACTCGTGCGTAAAATACAACACCAAAATGGCGCGAAAGCCATAATAAGCAAAGCGTTCTCCAGTTTCCGTCACCAAAATACACCAAATAACAGGGGTCAACAACGAGGATGATTGTGATTGTGGTGGTGGTGGTGGGTCATTGTCACCTGGGCGATCCGGATTGTCATTTTGGGTGGTCATTTTTTGGAATAGTTTTGGCAAATGGCCATTTCCTCGAAGGTCTTCCTTCGGTTGCAACCTCCTTCTGGCTTCCATCCATGCACCTGGGCGTTGTTCGTCAATTGTGGCAAGGTCGGCTACTAACTAGATAGACTCTAGCTTTTGTCCTCCACCAAACACAACTGCCATTCGTTGATCCATTGATTGAATGCGTGGGTTGCTGTACATGTAAGGGTCGACCCTTTAGACGCATACTTGTACTTCATGATTCATATCTTTGACTCAAAAAAACGACGTACAGTCAGTGGACGCACACGACAGTGTGACGAGTAATCTTGAACTTCGATGCAGAAACGCGATTGCTTGTTGCGTGCGAACTGAGAACCCTTTCCGTGCCTCCGACAATACAGTAACTCTTCTCGGAGCAACCAGCACGTTCCAGTGAGTACTACTAGCCAGCTAGCTACTAGCTAGTAGCCAGCTAGTATCTTACCCCAGTTTTCTCACAACCGAACCGTTAATACGATAACAGGTTTCAATCATACAGCGACCAACACGAAGGGTCGCCTTCCTTCAAATCGAATAACCCATTCATATCGAGAGCGGGAGAGAAACCGTAGATCTCAAAAGCAAAAAAAAATATCCGCATTTCATATTTTCACTGAGAGAGCAGTGAGGCAACAATTAACCCAGTTGGCTGACTTCGATTGGTTCAATTCTTGATCCAGTAATATATCATCATCATTCATCAGTCCTTCATTCTCCTTAGTATAATTCTATACCATGGTATCCAGTCATCCACATGGCAACAGGAGCAGTGTGCATAGTCGCATGCTGTGCAGTTCCAGTACCATTGGTACGAGCAAAATGGATTCGGACAGTGCCTTGTTTCATACACGCATATCCATGGATAAGGACAAATTTGAGGATGACAACGATCATCGTCATCTCGACAATTATGGCTTGCTGATCACCCTCGACCCCGAAACAGGCGCTTGTCAAATGTCTTTGACGCCCGATGCTCATTATGAAAAGATTCATCCCAATGCCTATGCTCCCAAAAATTTGACACAAATGCATCGCTTGGGTGGTGGTGGGAGTGGAGTGGCCGTCTTTGAAGGGCATCATCCCACATTGGGTGATATTGTCATGAAACACGGTGGCGAAAAAGACATGAAGGAATTGTTTGCCCTCGCCGAAATTTCCCAAGAATTACAGGCAAGAGGCACATCCAATCCTGCTGCCGCACAACACCTCAAAGAACGAATTCCCGAATTTAAAATGATCTATGTCTCGCCCAATCATTTGGGAGAAAAGCGTCGAGAATTGTGGCATCGGTTGGCACACATGTACAAGTATTCATCCCGAAATTTATTATTGTTGACCAAGGAAGATGAATTGCAAGACAGCTTTAGTCACAGCATTTCTCACCGAGATAGTCATAATGCTCTGGAACCCTTGACGGAAGAAAAAGAGGAGGAGGAAGAAGATGTACCCGTCTTGAAGCAGCGAGGTGCCAATCATCATCGTGCGAGAAGGGCCATGATGTCACACATTCCCAAAATACCCTCTCGAAGTGGACTCAATATGACACAATCTGGAACTGTCTCGGGGCATCGTGATATTACCCTTTACAGCTGCCGTGGAGACGACAAGGAGGAACCAAAATGCAGTATTGAACTGTTGGGAGATTCTCTGACAGTATCCATTCCGTATTGTCCTCCCGAAAAAAAATGCGAAAGCAAAGATAATGGAGAAGAGGAAGAAGAATTGGGCATCCAACCCATTACTCTGGCAGGAGATGGATACCAAAATTTAATGGCCCTTGTCAAAGATTTAGTGTTGCTCATGAGAGAACACAAGTGGAAATTCACGCTCGGACAGAAACGAATTGGCGGAGACCATCCAACCACTGGCAATCTATGGTTGTATGCTGGAAAATTAGACGGCAAACTACTGGAAAATTTAATCACGGAAAATATCCAATTGGTCCGTGATTTAGCATCGCTAACGACCAGCAAAGAACGAGATCCAGCCATTATATTGGAAATGCAAAAAGAAGTCGTGAGGATTGAGGAAGAGGACGGAGTGGAACAGGGAGATATTTCGCAAATGTTTGATGCCTATGTAGGTATGTCGGTCCGCAAGAATTTTGAACCGGAAAAAGGTCGTTTTCCTGTGTTGTCACAGCTGGGCCGACAATTTCGAGAAGCCAGTCTGCACAGTCTCAATGAACAAGTGAAGAGTTCCATGAACAACAGCGATCATAGCAGCCGAGGATCTCGCGATGATTTGACAAAACTAGACAAAAAACAAGACGACAACGAAAACGACCTTGTCTTGGTCCCGGAAGAAGAAATTCCAGCCTTCCATTTGGGTTGCTTGATCCATGCTGGATCTCTCATGGGCGACACGTTTGAAAATGCTCCCTTGGAGCCAAGCAGTTTGGAAATGCATCGCTTCTATTGGGTGAATATCTTGCGGGCCGCTATTCAACCTCGACGACAAAATCTCATGGACAAAACTTCCACCATGGCCATGACGCGGATATGGAGTAAGTACCCAACCGTCTTCCCCAGTTGTGTAGTCTTGGAGTTGTCCAAAATCTAGCTGACCAATTTCCGTTTGAATTGTAAAAATGTCTTCATCGTGTAGCTTGTGGGTTGACAGATGCAGGGGTTCATAACTTGTTTTTGACAGAGGATTCCATTTGGCTGTTTGATCTTGGTCCGCCTCAATTGTATTCTGCACCGGCGTTCCTGACGAAATTTTTATTTAGTTTTTTTCATACCCTGGGTATGGAAGAGTGTCCAGACGATAGTGACTCGTGGGTTCGACGTTTTATACATAATGATATGACGGGAAAACTGGTCCCGACGGCGGACACGACGAAACTTCTAGCCAAGGCCTACGAGGCCTTTGAAGTGACTTTGGATAGACTGATTTATGAGCTATTTGATCGAGATGAATCTTTGCGCTGGCTTTTGATCCAATACGTTACACTACAACTCATGTCGGACGCCTCATTTTGCTTGCAGCGTTGGACGATCAAGGGAGGAGGTCGAACCCGTGATGCTAATCACCAAAAAGGAATTGAAAAGTGGTTGTGGAGAGCTCTATGGGACATGTACGTTGCCTTTGACATCAACACCAACGAAACCTGGACCAGGCTTTACGTAGAGCATCCGTCAACTCGAGAAAGTGTGTACTACGCTGATATGAAGGATCTACTCTTTGACACAGAAGCGATAGCTACGCTGCAGCGAATAGACGAGCAGGAGTACGGCGATGAAGCTGCAGAAGAGTAAGTCGCCGCGTAGATGCTGATTATCTTAATAGTGCAAGTCACCCCGTAGCTGCTGATTTCATAGTGTTAGTAGAATAAATATTAGAATGTACAAATCGGCGGTGTTAAAAATAGCAAGCAATGGTTGCAAGGCTCGTTCAAGATCAGGGCTTTTTCGTAGGGATGAGAAAGAAAAGGGCTGTAGACATGCGAACTGTGCCAGTCAACGCCTCAATCAAACCAATTAATACAAAGATTCAATGAATACACTGGATCCTAACTAGCTAAGCAAAGGTCGACACAAGTTGGTGGCATTGCCAATTGTCATCACCGTACCCTGGAAAGATTTAATTATTGAAAATGGCAATTAATGCATTGGTCGCTCACAGTCCCTTCAAGACTTTCGGCATTTTTACCGGAGGCTTGACGACAATGATGATGGACAGAGTGATGCACTAAAACCAATAACAAGGTAGTCTACTATTTGTACAGTTGTCTGCTCCTAGCTAGCTCGTAGTTGCTAGTAGTTCATTACTAGTAGAGTGGAGCTAGCTAGACGTCAGTCATATCAGTCTATTTACGACTTGTCATTGTCGAAGAAGAACCTTACAAGTCGCTCACGAAAGCAGGGACCGCAATCACCACCGGCCGACGCTGCCAAAAACAGCAAAAGCCAAGAAGAAGAAGAAGAAGAAGATTGCCTTGATACCGAATTCAGGGTTGAAATATCGCTGTTAGGTGTGAGGTAGACGATCAGCTATACATAGAGCTTGCCCGTTTACGTACCGTCTCCAGTTGAGTTTTTATTAGTCAAGTTGTTACCGGCTAGTTAGTAGAGCTTTAAAGATGGGTCGCTTTCGAGTTCAATCCGTTTATGACGAGGATGATGACGAGGATAATGATGCGATGCACATACAGCAAGAGAACGAAGACGAAGTGAGTGGTATTTGGAAAGGAGCACTCATTCAAATGACACACCATTGTCCTCAAAATCCCAGTCATGAAAACATTAATAATGGCATGGATGTGCCATCTCCTCGCTCGGAAGGCACCATGACATTTACACCACCATCGGTCTCCATTCGACGACCTAGAAGGCCGTGGGACAATAGCGACGACAGTGGTGATAATAGCCAGGCTGTTGCTTTTCATCCTACCAATTATCACTACCAGTATGACTACCCACCGCCACCCAAACCATGGTTGTCTTGGAGAAATATAATTATGTTTGCCGTAATGGCTCATCTTGTGGCACGCTATGGACCTGCTGCACCCCCTCCTGCGGCAGACAGTGAAAGTTGGGAAGACTTTTGGGTCCGTGAATTGCGAGGCCTTTGGCGAACTACCAAACTTGTGGGGTATACTGTACCTAAATATGTCACAGAGTGGGTTGTCGTTGGCTTGTGGGACGATGCCCAATACTACTATGAGCGTTATCAATCTTATAATTCAGTGCAGAAGGAATTGGAATTTTGGTCCAACTGTTCTCTCCAGATACCAACCCATTCTGACAACGATGACGACTGGAACTTGGAGTACACCGTCACCGACATCAGTATGGACCAAATCGACCCCAACAATAAGTATTATCAAATAGTCGGACAGTCACGAGCCATCCAAACCACAACACAAGCATTGGATGCTTGGGCTCAATCATCGCCTCTCTTGTTGTACTTTGCAGGAAGTCGAGGTGTTGGAAAATTGGAACTGGCGCGACAGATTGGTCAACGACTCTTTGGGCACTGCGAGCAAAAGGACAACGATGGCCGCGGCGAAGACGACGAGAATAGCTCAACAGATGACGGTAGAATATCCGAAACGCCCCACGATTTGTTTTCCAGTGTGGGTAGCCCCGTCTTACTATTACACGGACGAGATTTTTCTGCGAGGCTCGCACTGGAAGATACAACTTATGATGCTGGCGAGATCCTTGAGATCCTTTCAGACGAAGCTGACGAATCTGCTCAGACACGGAGAACTATGGATTCAGCCACCGCTGCCAAGCCGCATGCTGGTGTCTCTACACGTACTTTCCGATTAGAATTATACGAAACACTGTTGCGGCATACACAACAACATCCAAATGGGACTGTCGTGATTTTACAGCATGCCGAAGAAGCTGTCGAGGGATTAATTGTGTCCCTCGTACATGACTTGACCAATCCTTCACGGCATGTCTCAACACTCGATCGAGCGAACAATTATCCGAACGCTGGCGATGATGGACAACCACAACAATCCTTGGCCAGTCGTTTGCAAAAAGCATGTAGAAAGACCGTCTTCATATTGACATCCAACATTGGATCGAAAACGATAGCGAGTAGCATTCGAAGCTACGGAGGAATTTCAAATATTCCTCCCTTGGAATTGGATTTGATGCTCATGCATGAATTGGACACACATTACTCTGCTGATCAGCAAAACGAGGGAACAAGCAGTTCAACGCAACGTAGGCCTTCTAATGTAGAAGTTGGCTCGGTAAGACAGTTTAGTTCATGTAGTGTTTGTTCTTTCCTGGAACCGTGGTTCTCACCGTGTTCTACTTTGCCATGTCGTCGTCCAACAGAAATTCCACGCAGTGGCACCGTTTTATCCCTTGGAGCTGCCCTCGATGGCGAACATATTGACACAAAAGGTTCACCAATGGGCTCGTCACGAATCACAACACCATCATGGATATATTCCGTCGTCTTGGGACGTGACGCTCAGCGGCTTGAGTGCGTTGCTCGACTCCTCTCGTGTTGAATACCTGAGCATGATCAAAAAATCGACCCAAACTCCAATCCTAACCTTTTCTAGCTCCGGTGCGCAATTTCTCCGAGACGGGAGCTCCATGATGAACTCCTGGCAAGCTGCTGTGAAACGTTGCTTCCGGGACCGCCGTACACAGCAAGGGGAGAAGGATGCCACGAAAGACGAGGATGCGTCCAATGGACACGTCGAAAATAATGACGACAAAAACAGGCGCAAGCTCCTTGCCAAAGAAAAGGCAATTCTAGACTACGATCAAGCGACACGGAACGTAATCATCTCAATAATATCTTCGCGCGTTAAGAGCGGCGAGACGGATCAAGAGGTCACGAAAGAGCTATGCCGATTCGCCTTGTAAACCAATGAATCAAAAGGTTCATTCGTAGGTCCAACGCGCATCATAGATTGGAACTATGTTAGAACAATACAGGCACTGTGTATGGCAGGCAAATTCTGCCATAAATGAAGTAGTCTTAACTATGTACCAACATTATACAGAATAATTATTCATTTTTATCGATATATTTATGAAGTGTTACGTCAAGGTTTGTGGATCCGCACCGCTATCATTAGCAGTGAGGCACATGACTCTTGCAATATCATACATATCATCGAGGGGGCATCCTGGCAATTCGTCCACCTGGATTTGTTCAGCTTCGGCACTGACACATCTACTACTGGCCTTGGAAGAATTGCATTCGCTTTCGGCGGTATCCAATAAGGATGCGATTACCTGCTCAATGTTTCCACCAGCCGTGAGAAAACCAGTCAAGGTACATGTGTGATTTGGCATCCACGGAAGGTCATCCTTTTTCTTTCTTTTGCTGAGATCCATCCAAGACGTATCCCAGAAATACGAATTGGAAATGAACAATGTAATGTTTTCCACCGTTGGCTCTTGTCGGCGGAGAAGTACCTGGTATATGGCCGAATAAAGTAACTTGGTTCCATCAACGAGGCGACGAGCCTTGGTATGGGACGATGTTGTTGGATGGATGTGGGACAAGTCGTTGGCCAAATCGACAATGGATCGGTCGGTTTGCCATCGGTGCTCCTGCAAGCTCATGGCGAGCCGCACATATTCGCGTTGCGCTAGAAGACAAAGCCTTTTCCACATGCGAGGGGAAAGCCAACCTCCGACAAATTCCAGTCCTGTATTGCGAGGGCCCTGTACGACAAAGGCCATAATGGACTCAAAGATGGCAGCTATATCATTTTTCCGAAGGACCCTACCTGTTGCCTTGCAGAGCAGTAATTTCTGCTGTCGTTTGTCGAGTACTAGATCCAGCGGTGTCTTTCCTTGTACATCCCTCACTTCAGCATCTGCGCTTGTACTCGTCAGAAGAAATTCAATGACGTCATGATTCAAGCATTCCGCGGCAGCATGGAGTGCATTTTGTCCGTTTGGATCGACCCTATTCGGATCGGCACCTAATTCAATTAGGATCTCCAGGGGCGTTGTATCACTTCCAAGGAGCACGGAGATGGCTTTGGGCAAGGCCATGGTGGCATTGAGTAGTTCGGCATTGGGCGATGCCCACGGGAGTAATCGCCTCAAGACAGTGCCACCTTGTTTTCGCATTTCCATTTTTTTGTCGGTCAATTTTTTTCGTGTGGAATGCATCATGGCGTACACAACTGTCATTTTTTCATGCGTGGCTGCAATGGCTTCTTTGGTTTTGTTGAGTAAGGATTCGGCCTTTTTCTGTTGCGCACGCCGTACCAATCGCATCCACCAGCTCTGTTGGCCAAGGGCATCCAGACACCATTGTGCCTGACTACAAAGCCCTTGCATTTTCTTATATTGTTGTTCCGAGTTTTTGAGCTGCATTTCCGCTTGATGCAGATCGACTTCTACTTCGCCAAATGCTTCTTCGCATTCCCGACCGAAATCGTTCCATCTGTCAATCGCATATTTCAGCTCTCTGTCCTCTTTCGAGGTTGGTACGTAGAATACATTCACCGAAGAATCCGTATTTTGGTTGTCGCCGATGGAAGCTGAGGCAGCTAATTCTTCTTCGCTTTTCCACCACCGCCGTGATGCAGTGTTGCTCTTGTTGCTTTCAGTTGCCTGACGTGCGGAAAGGTAGTTGTCTCGTGTCAAGAACCAAGTACGACAGTCTCTGCAATTTCGGCCTGCTTGATCAAAGCCTAGTCGTTGAAAGTATTGTGCAATTTTCCGTGTTGCCTGGCATCGAAAAGGACATAAATGATACGAGTTGTTGATAGGCTTATATTCGTCCTCTTCAAAATACAAAAGATCTGGAACAAGGGCTGCAATCGTCCATCCGACGGTTTGTGGGGTTGCTAGTATAGGCAGTGGACCCTGCTGTTGCTGATGCAGCAATTCCACAAAACACGGCGGTAGATGATTGAGAAAATCGAGCACTTCCGCCACCATTCTGAGCCCCAAATCTTTTCCTCGATGATCTGGATCGACATTAACTTTTCCAATGCAAAGAAAGCCTCCTTGAGGGATGTTTTCTTCTTGCTGGATCAAGGAAAGACAATTGTTATGTTCCATCCGTTCTCTATTGACTCCTCCGCCATTCGAAGCTTCATACAAGGTTTCCATGGTTGTGCGGACCGGATTCATCATGGACGTTGAAAAGGCGGCACCACCCCATGTTCGCATGGTGCCCATGCGATAAAACTGATTCCATCCCTGTCGCAAAAACAAATTGCCGTGCAAAGATGCTACATTGTGCCGTTCGGGAACAAAACTGGAGATGAGACGATCCAAATTTTCTTCTCCCACGATGGCGTCGGCTCGTGGTTTGCACGAGACTATTGCTTGAATCCACAAGATTCGGTCATTGTGGCGGTTATTGCGGGCAGCAGCAGGTGGTTGTCGTCGGGGTGGTCGTACCAACAACTCGTGGCGATGAACGGTCAATCGAATGCTGTACACATAATCAAATGGTACTGGTGCACAGTCTTGTTCAAGAAGCGTGTCGTTGTCGTGTTGTGGATCCCAAACAACCGTTTTGGTAAACAGGGGAGGTGACATTTGACCGGGAGTGGACAAAATGGAGTCGTCGTCATCACTTTCTTCGTCGTCCTCTCCGTCATCATCCTCATCTTCGTCCGTGTCCATGTCACTATCATCCTCATCGCCCGTCCCTTCACTATGGTTGTCTTCGTCGTTGTCCGAGTCACTGTCCAAAGAGTGATCATCCTCGTGTTCCTCTTCCCCTGCGTCAGAGTGGTCATCGTCATCGTCATCGTCATCGTCGTCATCCGAATCCGAGTCGGTGTTGTCGTCCACGTTGTAGTTGTCTGCCAAAATATTTTCCAAAATGCCAGTCATGGAATCATCGTCATCATCATCAACATGATTGGACATGGTGATTCTATTGTGTTTGGTCACTTCACAAATGCCCTCTTCTTTCTTCGTCGATCGAGTAGCTTAGTATAGCTCCAATGATAGCGTAAAGAGTTCAATTCTATATAACTGCGGTACGGTAGCTACCAGCGTTTGTTGTTGTGCTTTAATTAATTTTGGTCAACAATGTCGCGCTTTATTAGACGTGAAGTACGACGTACCAGTACTCTCTACCTAGCTAGCTCTAGCTAGTAGTACGACCGTAACGAGTCTTGATGAAGCAGTCGAACGTGGGTTGTGCGGGGTTAGGACATGCCGGAAATCTAGTGTGCTAGGGATAAGATTATGGTAGATGCTAACAATAACTATAGTTAGGTTTACAAATGCTCTCATGTAATAGACTAGGCTGACAGCCCTGTGAGCAATCTAGTCTAGAGTGCGGGCCATTCTGTCCAATGAAACTTCTAGCTAGTTCATAATTGCCGTCGACCTCTTTTAAATCTGCAGCAACTTGACAGCCATTCGAATGGAACGAACATGCGAATGAGACAAGAAACAATGCTGTGAGACAATGTCATTGCTCCGATCCATTGTTGACTCACGAAGCTTTCAACTTACCAGTGTATGTCTACCAAAGCAGTGCCGTTGCCGTCCGCTTGAATGTTTTACAACCATTCTTTCTCGCATGCCGGGTCAACATAGCCAATCACATCATAGTGAGAGTAACCCGCTTGATGTCCCAATTGAATGACCACAGCAGCAGCACGAAAAAAGATGTTATGCATGTCCGGGCTGTTCCTGAACATTTGTTTTAGTGCACCAAAGGTTTTAAATCTTCTATTCACAGTCTCGTGCCGGGATCTCAAGGCAGCCATCGAACGTTTGTGTTGATAATTGAAGGCATCATAAGGAGTAATGCATTTGCGCTCACCTCGGTAGCCTCGGTCGGCCATCACCCATTCAAAGGGCAAAAGCAACTCTTTCAACTTGTACCTGAAGATAGTGATGTCGGGTGTAGCTGCTGGGAATGGGCCACAAATCCAAACAATGTCGCCTGTCTTGATGCAGACAGCAATCTCATAACTTACACCAGAAGTTTTAAACTTGTGCGAATACCATCGTTTGATGTACTTCTTTGTGTCTTTATCCCGGCGATTTCTGATTTGAAAGTGAGTGCCATCAACGGTAACGAGACACTTGTCAAATGTGTCGCCCATGAGACGATTTTCCCAAACAATCTGTTGTGACGCATTGTGACGCAATGCCGTTCATTACAACGCAGCAGTAAGCAGACTGGCCTCGAAGCGAACAAGCACACAGACAGATCAAAGTCATGAAAGATTTTTTGGTTGAGTACACACCACTTGTCGGTCGAGCTCGGCGGTGGCTTCCAAATAGAGCATGGCCCATTTCTTGACAGTTTTCTCGTCGACTTTTAGAAAATTGGCAAGACACGGCCATGTAGAGTACACTTTTAAACACAGGAAGCCCCACATAAAGTAGGTTGGATTTAGTGACCTTTTCATCAGCTCAGGATGTTCTTCGACATATTTGCTCTCTCTTAACAATTCCCAGGTTTGGGCCAAAATGTCTGGCGGCGTGCCGTAGTGTGCTTTGAAGCGACGTAGGGTAACC
>ENA-ORBV01008998-ORBV01008998.1-microbial-mat-metagenome-genome-assembly--contig:-NODE-8998-length-16581-cov-5.855490_pt1 | contig 16581 bp, 8 predicted proteins | sample MGYA00237777_ERZ505514 | MGnify/ENA primary metagenome ERZ505514 (study PRJEB26160, sample SAMN06269048) | microbial mat metagenome | isolation source: Oligotrophic lake microbial mat | place... | reverse complement strand
AATGATACGGCGACCACCGAGATCTACACCTCTCTATTCGTCGGCAGCGTCAGATGTGTATAAGAGACAGGTCTCTACCAACGCGGCTGAATTCAAACAGGGCGGGTCGCATGGTACAACTCAACCGATGATTCCTTCATCGCGCTTGCAACATACTGTATCTGACTCAGCATCCATAACGCTGCACCAATGCAATCGAGTGGAATCAAAAGCCGCACCGAAACACACCGTCCACAAAGCAAAACGGACCGTAGCCAAATTTATCAATCCCATGTTTCACACACACAGCAATACAACCTTAGTGGGTATTTCATACGCCGACAACAACGAGGAAGAAGAAGACCCCGATGGGGGCCAAAACAGATACCTCTCACGAATTGACTGTTCAAGCTTCACCTCTTGGCTACAAGATCGCAAGCGAAAATGGAAAAAACAAAGACGGGGCAATTCATCATCTCCAACTCAAGTGACATGGACCAATCCTATGTTTCTGAAAGAAACTGGAGATGGAAAAAAAGAAAACATGTTATACTGCGACAATCATACATTCGACCCATACGATGGTAGCCGCAGGCAACAATTTCTTGTTTCGGTTAATTCTTCGAACTTTCTACCCTGGTTATGCAAGAGAAAATCGAAATGGCGATCCAAATGGAATATTTCCTCTGCGCGGGGTGAGGGAAAGGATCTGTCGTCGTTGGTTCTTCCGCCGTCCTGGAAAAACCCAATGTTCTCGTCTCCGACCCCTGGTGGACAGGAAAGTGATGAATGCAACAGGGGTTCTAATACCATAGAGTTACAATACGATGACAATTATTTGTTTGATCCAGATGATGGTATCCGAAATGATTGTTTTTTGGTAACTGTCAACTCCACGAATTGGAAAAAATGGTTGAGCACTCGAAAGGAGAAGTGGCGATCCACCAAGTGGAATGTGTACCCATTCGAGTTGGATGAAGGCGACAAAACTGTAGACGACCAGCAATGTGGCGAGCGGAGTGAATCAAATGTCAGCTACGAATTTTGGAGGCCTCTGTATCCGTCGTTTGACTGCTGGTTGGCTGCATCGACTATGAAGTGGAAAAAATCATATTCCTGGAACAGGAAGAAGCGAAAACGAATCCAGACGGTTAGTGAAAAGGTGGTGCATTTTCCCTCTGCAGAAGACCCGCAGCTAGCTCAGTCCGAGCTCAAACAGTGGCTTCGTGTTCGCAAGAACCAGTGGCGTATACTACGGAGAAAGCGACAGAGAAAATTGGAAGTGGGAGAGTCAACAACCCCCCATGGATCTGACGCGTATGCATCAACTGAGCCAAATGGTAGTTCCGAAACATTCATCACACCTCACCCTTCAGAGAAGCATGCTGCACCAATTCACATTACCGGGGACTTCGTGCATATTGACGTCATTTTGGAAGAGGAGGAAAAGAAAGAACGAAGGATCAAAGAGCAGGCACCGGTTGATATTACCTTTCTCTTTTTGCCTTCGATGGGATGTCCTGATGATGTTGCTGCTTCTGTGATGGAATACCTTCACCATTCTGAGCACGGGAAGCTGCTATGTGTTAACAAAAAGCTAGCAATCGGGCTCAAGTCACGAGAGCTAATGTGGCAACAACTTTGTCCCGCTAGTTGGGTCCTACCCAGACGACCGAGAAAGCCTTGGCATGAACTATATTTATCAAAGCTTCGAACGGAAGAAACTGATTCGCGCAAGGAGTGGGACGATCTTTTGGCAAAAATTGCTGAAATTTTAGTAAAAGGAGACCAGCTGAGGGCTATACAGAGGCTGATAGCAGGGGCCGAAAAAAAGGTCTCGTTCACGGTAGACTATGTTAGTGGCGTTGTTCTGGAGAGGAATTCCATCTTAAACTTTGCAGCCATTCACCAACGTTACAAAGTAGTTCGTTGGCTTGTGGAGACCAAGCACGCTGATATAGAGACGAGCGATAGAGGGCGTTTCACTCCGGTAAGCGATCATTAGTTGCAGCCTGTGCTGTCGCGTGCTTTCAGCAATCATGCACTTACTCCTGTTTTCATTCATTCCATTTATTCTGTTTGTAACTCTTCGCAGCTTATGAATGCAGCATGGTGCGGGGACAAGAGACTTGTCCGCTTGCTGCTTTCGCACGGTGCTGATAGACACGCTGTTGGAACTTACCACTACACACAGGGTGTAGCGCCTCATGATTTTTCTGGCTTCAATTCTGAGGGTTGGGCATTGAAGAAGGGCTTCAAAGACATTGCCGAGTTGATCCGAGTGGGTTTGTGAGACTTCGCATTTGTGCAATTCGCTCAAGGAAGAATCCAGAACGATGAGGGCAAGCCATACTGGGTGTATACTTTTTTCAAGACAAGCTGCAACTATTAGTAATGTCAATATGCTATTTGATTGGTTGTCAACTACCTTGCACCCATTCGCATACCTCGTCGCCCCGGCAGATGCATTTGCTGAATTGAACCGACTTGTGCTGTACGCCACTCCTTGCCATGGCCCAACGCCGGCGCGCAACTATCGTGTAACGACTGTGGTTCACTAAAGTACTTACTAATAGCTAACCAGTCGAACTCGTCTGTCGAACGTAGGCAACAGAGGTACATGGTAGTATTGCTACTAGTGTGGCTAGCAAGTAGTGCGTACAAGTATTTATCCGCCAAACAAACCATGCAAAATAAGTTCGCCAAGGATCACAACGATTACTACTATAACTGCTGAGCGGCCCCAGCCCGAAGGCTGAAAGTATTGTGAGACGATTTTGCTAAAAATATCCATGAGCTGATATTGTCATTATAAGTATAGCTGGCTTCAGTCTATATTCAATCCATGGAGACATGATCCTTGTTTTGTTATAAAGGACAATGACGACGAAAATGTTGAACTGCCAACACGAGGGTGATTGTTGTCAAATGGCACTTTCCGTTTCTACTTCCGTTTCTACTTTCGTTTCTACTTCCATCTTGTTTGCCCTTCCCTCTTCTACCGCCGACAACGCTTCTCCTTTCGCTTTCGCTTCCTCATCCTCCCACTCTTTCATTTTTTCTTCGGTGATAATTTGCCCGTCATCGTCGTCCCTGTGGGTCTTTAAATCGTCCGCATTGAAATCCCAGCAAGCATCGAACTCGTTCACCTTGAGATCGTGGTATTCTTCGCCGCACAAAGATGGGCCGACAAAATAACACGTTAGGAGGAAACCACCAAAAAAGACAAAAAGAAAGAAACGTCTGAATGTGATTCGTCGTGCTTGATGGTGCTTGTCACTTGGACTCGCATATTCATCATCGACGGATTCAAGGACGGAGATGTTTATAGCCGCGGAAAGGATTGGAAAACCATCGTGCATAGATGGAGCGAGTGAAGGAGATGGTAGGCTAAGAGACAAAGCAGTGTCATTGGAGGAAGCAATAGAATTATCGTGGTCTATGGCACCTGCGACCTCGTTTCTGGAGAGGAGAATGCCAATAAAGAACGCAGCAATGGCAAGAATGCGGGACTTCTTCATATTGTATTGATTGCGACGGAGCAAATTGAAGAAAGATGCGAATTTGAAGTGCTATTTTCGACGCAATTGTTTTTTGCCCCTCGCGAGAAAAGTGACAGTTTCGTTAGAGGGGAGGGTGATACATGAATAAAGCTGGAGGAATCAAGAAAAAAAGGAGTAAATGCGACCGACAGCCTTAGTTGGAAATCGCAAGATTGTTCTCGATTGGCGCTGTAGCACGAGTCGCGCGACCCGGATCGGGGTCGTTTTCGATTGCGGAGCATTTTCACTTTTAAGGTTTGGTATCTATGCGAGCAGGTTGAAGCCAATCGACCCGTGCTCACCGCGGGGGCAACAAGCGCTAGGGTAACATGATGACTTTACTAGTAGTAGGGAAGACTATCGCGCAGGTAAGATATTGATAGGGGCTGCGGAACTCGCTGTCTGTCATTTTGGGTTGCATGTTACTGGTTACGTTCAGCTATTTTCGTTATGGCGGTGTCAAAACAACTTGTCATGGCACTGACTGGTACAGGAATCGTGGGTTCGTGGCGATAGCTGAAGGAATGTTGCTCAAACAGCACCGTACAGTACGTCGTACGCCGCTGCACGCCGACAGGCTGCTGCCACTCGCATCTTTTTGTCTTGAGAAGCGGGTCTCGATTCGCTATCGATTCGGGAGCGTTGAATCCCGCATTATTAAATGTCAGCAGTCCGTGCGTGGGAGTCGAATTCCTTCAATACAGACTTGCATGTCTGGGTTGTACTACTTTACTAATTAAATGTACAGTAATGTACTGTACATACATTGATTCGCCACAAATACAAATTGATAACAGCAAAGGTCGCCGCCGTCAGTCTCTCATTGCTTGTCTCCACACTGGAACTTATCTCCACAATGGGTAACAAACTTTTCAGCGTCCAGGGTGGTATCAACTTTCGCAGGACCCCGCCAATCCTCTTATGCCCTAGAAAGCTTAAGGACGAAATTTTTGACGAAGTTAGCAGAAGTGTTCAGACGGAGAAAGGGGGCACCAAGAAAAATATAGGAGAAGCGTACAACCGCATGTCGAGTTTCCTCACTGTCGTGGAAGCAGAATCTCATGAGGATGGGCGACGCTTTTGGCAAACATTTTACCGACGAATCGTCCCATGGATACCGCTCCTAACGGAGATGGTCAAACTTTGGTTAGGACCAATGATTCTGGTTTTGAATCCATTTTTCTTTCGGCTTCTGGTGGGTGTCAACGACGGGTTAGCCCCGAACCGATTGTTTGTCTACGGAATACAGGCTTACTACCAAATCCTGATCGGGATCGGGTTGATGGAGGTGCTACCCATTGTGCTTCCGCCAAAGGCATTTCCTCTCAAAAAGAGAGCTTTGTTAATGGTGATCGCCATCCTAGTGAACACGCTTGCTGTTGCACTCTTGGCTGAGGTTTGGGGTATATTCCCGATTCCGTTCTCGCCTGCGTTTTCAGGTTCTGTGGGATATGGGATGTCTTTGTGCGGATTCTACCTCTCAAGACCTCGAGGCGAGAAATTACAAGCGCTTTTTCAATACGCCGCAGCCTTTGAAATGCTTTTTGGCATGTGTTTCTTTGTTTTCGGTCTCTGGGGAGTATGCATGCTCCAGACTCAAAGCAACCCTCTGATTCAACTTTTCATGGGCCTGTTGTTGCCAATCCTCTCCTGGGCACTCAAAAATCAGGTGCTTGCGAGGATCACCACCAAGCTTTCCCCAATGAAATTCATGATTTTAAATTTTTCGGTTGATATTCAGTGCACGCTTGTCGCTAAACTGGTCCTACCTTTCATTGTCAATAACAAGACGTTCATTCTACTGGCGGCCGCTGAGGTATTCAGCAAACTTTTCAAAATTTGGGCTGGTGGCGACCGTCTCATGTTCTTGTTGAAAAGCCCTAGCAAGAGCCAGACAATGAAAGCTAGATTTCTGAGACTGCAATATGGCCCGGGCTTACAGGAAAAGATCTGGAGGGTCTTCTGCGCGCCCGTCGAAGAAATCTGTAAAGTCCACAATCAAATTCATGACAACAGAGATTGCAATGCAACGTGCTGGGTCGATAGAGAACTGTATCTTTTGATCGATACTATTGGAGAGTCGGTCATCTCAATTATTGGAGGATTCGCTCAACTTATTGTCGTCGGCATTATACGAATGTCAGCGAAAAGACATCTCAAAAACGCATTCCAGCTAGATTCTAGTCAGTGGATTCGAGCAAACACTTATGGTTACGCAAGTCTGGCAATCATGATATTAACACTGTGTTACATCGGGTGTTGCCTGATGCCAATAGTAGACATGCCGGATGGGCGAACGGCCTCCATGCGCACCATCATACGCACGATCCTCGGCAACGCGGAAAACAAACGGATCCTTTTCGGAACATTTTGCGTTTGCGAGGTTTTTATTGTGGCAGCTTGTGTTGAACATTTTGGCTGGGATTTTACACTGGCCTTCGATTGGTTGGACGACGATGGATTGAAAACAACATGAGGTTCTATTTCAGACTCATGTCACAATTGCCTTCGTGAAGGTCAAATCTAATAATAGAAATTGAGTTGTAAATGTTTGCGTGCGGGGGGGTGCATTGAAAGGACGAGAAGGCCGATCAAGCATCCTACTAGCTAGCTAGCAACAAGAACGTAGTAACGGATGTAGAAAGTGCGAGAAAAGTGAATATCTTGATGCAAGTTATTGGTTTACATTTTCTTAACAGTTGAAAAATAAGTTCAGCAACAACACAGACGAATAGTCTATTGCGCACTCGAAGGGCAAAGTCAAAGAATCGTTTCCTAGAATTCAGCAACAGATGATGGCGAAGATTTGTTTGTACTTGTTCGGCACCGCGTATTTTGACTTTTGGCAACTTTAGAAACGGACGGCCGTGGCCTTTCTGCCACGCCCCATTTGGTGAAGTTAGGATCAAAGGAAAGGGGCGAAAAGTGCTCCCACTGTTCTTCAGCAGCCTCGATAAAAGGATCCTTTTGTTGTTGATTGTGGGCTTCGGATGCTGCAGTAAATGATGGGGGGGGCGGGAGAATTGAATCGAGAAAAGTAGTTTCAAGATCAATGTTAGAGGAAGCCTCTTGCTTTGAGCCCTGAGACAATTTCTTTTCCACGGACTTCTTAATGCCTTGTCCCTCCTTGGCAGCCCCAGAAAATGACTGCATGACAAAATCCTTGAAATTTGAATTCTCGAAGGATTCCCACTGCGAAGAATTCGTTGATGCATTTTCAGGAGCGCTAATCTCTGGCTTTGATGGTCGCCTTGGCTGTGACAGCACTTCTACAGGGAGAACGGTTGGCCTCTTGTGCGTGGCTTCCGAGCGATTGGAAGATTTAGGTGTCTTCGTGTGTTTTGCTTCATCGACACCTCCACGGTTAGAAGATAATGGCGTCTTCGAGCGATCTAGCATACTGCTTGGCTTTTTCTGCAAGGAGAAATCGACTTTTTTAACAAGCAACTCTTCGGCTCTCCCCCCCGCTCGCGACAGTTTCGCTGCTGAGGGCTCCTTTGAAGGCCCTGCAGCCAATGGAAGAGTCTGCCGCTTCTCAAAAGCATTAACAAACATTGATACCTTCGAAGATGAGCGAGGATTATTAAATACGTCCTTGACGGTAGGTGCATAATTCCCATCTCTCTTTTGTTGTGCTTTCGCAGAGACCTCTTCATCAGGTGCATCATTTCCATCTCTCTCTTGTTGTGCTTTCGCAGGGACCTCTTCATCAGGCGCATTTTTTCCATGGCTTTTTTGTTGTACTTTCGTAGGGACATCTCCATCAGGCGCATTATTTCCCTGTGCTTTTACCTCTTCATCTTCGTTGCTTTGAGCTGTCATGTTGCGGGCATCCCAGTTTGCGAAATTCGTTTGCGTCGGCTCGCCAGTCTCAGATATCATAGGTGTCTGAGGATGCACATTATTGGTACTGCATGCAACCGCGTGCTCTCCCTTCGCATTCGTTACAGGCACCAAACCCAACGCAGGCTTTTCGCTTCCTTGATCAGGGGACGCTAGAGGGGCAGAACTAGTCGCGTCGGCAATAGATTGCCTTTTCTCCGCAGTGGCAAGTGAGCGTTGACGAGCGTTATTATCATTGTCGGTAGCTCTTGATTCTGGGATTACCCGGTCATTATCAGGACTGGTCTTGACGGTCGGATTGGACACAATATTCGGCTTCGTTTTTTCCACGTTGTTGTCCCGTGCGTCAATATTAGTAATGCTACCTTGAGCTGCCTGCGTCGTGCCACTTTTTACATTGGAAGCCGGTGCAGCGAGTTTGTCGACATTCGCAGACGACGCTTTCGGCGCGTTGTTATCCATTTCGAAAACGTTGCTGAGCGTCGATCGATAGGCTGCTGGGTGCGTTTTGCGGTCCTGTGTCGATCCTGATTTAAAAGGATTAGTCCGAGGTGCACCTAGGAAGCTTTCCATAGTGCTTGTAAAGCTATCCTTTGCAGATCTAAGCCACTTGAAGTCCTCGTCCTCGAGAGCGCGAGCCATTTTAAAATCTTTGAATTGCGATCCATCGAAGGAAAGTGATTCCCAGTCCGCTGTAAGCTTGCGTTCAGCTTTGATACGGGGGGCGTGAACGGACGACTTTATATTCTGCTGGTCCGTTGACTCCTTGGTCGTATGAGTATCCAATCTTTCTGCTTCCTTACTGGTTGAAACGTTACGTACAACCTCGTCTCGGCGAAGCTCCGTGGTGCGTACAGATCGCTCTGCAGCCGCCATCTTTGCGAGGAAAACTTTGTATACCTGTGGTTGGTTTTTTTTAATATGCTCCAGCTTAGCAGCAATCTTCTCTTGCGCCGTGGGTTTTTCATGGCGGGTTGGTCCCGTCACACCATCGAGGTCGCTGACCGTGAGTTCCACGTTCTCCCAAGCAGCTTCTGTTGAGTCTGTACTATTGTTCAAATCAAGATTCCGCTTCTTCATTTTGGGCTTCTTGCTTTCCGATTTCTTGGCGCTTACGTCGATGGCTTCAGCTGCCATCATAACCAATTCATGGAAATCCGCAAGTGTCAAAACTCCACATTCTTGCTGTATTTCAGTTGAAAGAGTTGACGCTAAGTCAAATACTGGTGGGCTACCACAACGCATTTGAGCCGTCGTTTGCGCCTTCTGCGGAAGTTCAGATACAATCGACCCTTCATCTGGGTCATGGCTTGTCTCTTGGGTTGCCTCTTCTTTGACATGTTCGATAGGCTCTTGCAAGGATTCTTCCAATTGCTGCTGGTTTGTCTGTTGCGGATGCTCTTGCGATGGTTCTTGTATTGTCTGTTGTTTGGGCTCGAGCTGGTTGGAATCGCGAGGTGTGTCTGTGCGGCATTCTTTGAAGGATGTCTCATCTTCGAGCTCATCGACAAATTCAGTCAGTGCTTCCTGCTCCAGCTCATGCTCGCGAACATTATGTGGCACTTGCGTCACTTTTTGATTCCTACTAGCTGATCCAAAATTGGCGGCCGCCTTCAAAAGACCCTCTATCTGGGGCACCGAGGGTACCTTGAGAACCATGTCCTCGCACCACTTCGGGATAGCATCCAAGGCCGCCGTGTCTTGTGTGGTATCAGCTACTGGGAAGAAGGATGGAAAGAAACTCGTTGATTTCGTGTCTTCTTCTTCACGATCACCATCCTCTCCAACGGTGGTGGATTGACCATCAGAATAATAAGAATCACAGCACGACGAGGAGTCACTCCCACTATCTTCGTCCTTTGATTGTGGGGCACCGACAACCGCGTCAAGTGCAGAAAAGACGGTGCTCCCATCGTCAGCCGTGTCGGCTCTTGATAACAACGTTGTAAAGGAAGACTCAACAGAAGCGCAACAAGAGGGGTCCAGAACTCCCGGTATTCCGTCCTGGCATCTGGCTTTCCTAGAACAACTCTCTGTAATAAAATCGTCGTCATGGTCGTCGTATAAGTCGTCATCGTAATCATCATCGTCTTCTTCGTCATCGTCAAAGTCGATCATTCTTCGTCTGAGATACGCCGCAAATTTGGCTCTCCTCTTTTCATCGCGATCGTCGGGGCCACTGTCATCCATGTTGTGCCCATGAGGAGCCGCAGATCTCTCATCTCTTTCATTGTGCGGTCCCTTATGGATGGCAGCGAAACTGACCTTCGGTCTGGGGCGGTCTTGTGGACGACGACTGCTTGAAGGTTTTCTGATGCCACCAAGCAAGGTGGGGTCAAGCTCCTTGCTGATCACAGTACCCTCTGGGTCAGCAGCCGAGCGGTCACTGGCATATCGCATTCGCGCCATCGGACTGTTGTCCTCGCACCTTTCGGAGCGCACGGCTCCGTTGGCACCGACAGCCGTACTTGCCAATCTGGAAAGCAAAGGGTCTAGCGCGGTACGATCCTTTGATACTTTGTCACTCGTGCACGAATAATCAAGGCTACCGGGAGACATGGGTTGCCAGTCTCGGAATTTCATTGGCGGTGAAGAAGACTCGTTACAGACAACTTCAATGCTCTGCTGAGCCGACATATAGCTGGTTAAGGAAGCAACACTATCGTTGCCATCATGATTGTCCAACAAGCTTTGATAAGAATCAAACTCGTGGGTCGACCGGAGAGACACCGAAAAAGAATCCACGAGATGATGGCTAATTTTTTCTTTTGCATCGTTCGATTCCGCGATTCTGGAAAGAATGTGAGAGTGATCGGCTGTTAACTTGCTCTCATTCCCCATAATATAGCGAGGTGTATCTTCGTGATACTCGTCTTTGCTTTCCTCGCTGATGGTACTCGTCACCAAGTTTGGGAGATCAGTAGTGGGATATGAGTCTTGGGCAGAAGTATCCCCCGCTGTAATATTCAAGGTTCGGTCCAGAAACTCGCAGTCGCCGTCGGGCTCTCGTTGCCGTTTGAAATGATTTGCAGAAGCAGAAGCAGGAGATTGCCGCGATTTCCTACCACCATTTGGAGCTCGCAACTTATCATCCACCTTATCATGCCTGCGCTTGTGCATCGCTTCCGAGACAGTCTTCGGACTGCCATCTGCCGACAGAGATACAGCTGTTTCATGACTGGTATCAACCGAAACTTCCACACCGTCGCTCGAGAGAGCGATGTCAGTATCTAGGAATGAAACGCTGTTCGCCGCATTGCTTTCCCTGTTGTTATCAGATGGCTCATTTGTGGCTACTGCATTACTTCCTTTCCTTGGCAGCCTGTTTTCCGCATTTTGTACAACAACGTTCCCTTCTGAGTTGTCCATATCTGCGTTGAGAGTTATCTCAAACTCTGCTCCATCGGACATGACAATACTTCGGGCGTCAGCATCAGCTTCAGCATCAGCATGGGCCCTGCCGGCCGATTCCATGGATGATCCGTGTTCCTCATCTCGCGACTCATTTGCGACGGAGTCGCCGTCATGCGCTCCCTCCGACTGGACGTCCTGTAGATCTAGCAATGCATCGGAAGCTTGTTTTCCGTTGGTGTCACAGACCGACAGCAAGCCGTCCCCATGATCCGGCGATGCGATGGCTGCAACGTTATCAGATGCTTCTGGTTCCTCGTGAATCTTGTCCGATCCAAGGACATTTGCTTCCTCTGGATCCACAGAGGCGAAGGGGGCAGGGTCCTTCATCGATGATTGTGCTTCTTCGCACTGCTTTTGTGGCTCCTCCCCAGCGACGTCCACTTCCTCTGCCTCTTTTGGTTTCCGGTTATCATTGTGAGACTCGTCTGCCTCGCTATGGATTGAAGCAACCTCGCTATTTTCGATATTTGTCGATCGTGACTCTTGTTCAAGTGCTGCCTCAGGGTCGCGTAGGCTTGTTTCCTCTCTTACGTCAACCCCCGATTCAGCTTCAGATTGGACCGAGCAGACTGGCATGCAATTACCTACGTCTGGTGGTGCTGCGATGGAACCATTAACTTGGCAATTGTCATCCTTACTAGCATTCGTTGCTGATGGTGCTGAGTCGGCATCGCCAGCAATGTTGTTAATAGCTGTGGCCGCTGTGATATTCTGTGGCTCTTCTTGAGAAGCAAGGGACGAGTCGGATGCACCAGAAACAGAGGCAGACCTAGCCGAGTTGTCACCATTTACTTCCTCTGTGGTTCCATTGTCTCGTTCGTTCTTACTGCCTTCGCCATCGCGGCCATCCATAACTTCGTGTTTGAGATCACTATGGGACTCATCTGAATCTTCCTCATCCTCGGTGCTACTGATAATGTCATCAGCGTTCTCTTTGCTATAATTTTCGTGAATTGTGGATGATGGAGGTTCCTGTTGTCCCCTCTGCAGTTGTTCCTGGTCCTCCTTGTCGCCCCACGGCATGGAGACGTCAGGCAATGACTCATCCTCGTCGGCTTCTTCCACCGATGCAGCATGAAGAGAGTCAATCTTAATTCCTTCAGGATCCGCCATCCTCCGTGGCTGTTGTCGGGTTCCAGTCTAGTCTAGTGGCAAAGAACTCGATTGTTGGCAGCCCTTTATCCAGTGACGAACGAATGGATAGTTGTATGGTTTGTTATTGAAGGAAGGATGCGTCGCTCGAGTTGGCAACTCTAAGCTGATAAGAAATTTTGGTGCTCTTTCTGTGACTTGGGAGTTTGTTTATCTGCCAACTATATATTGACTGGCGCTTGATACGAGTAGCTAGTTCGGGTCTACTATTATAGCCAGCTACTAGTAGGCAGCATCTGCATACTAGTCCAGATATAATGTCCGTACAATAGCTTTAACTGCTGTGGTATCGCTGTTGTTGAAATTGGCGCGTCTTGAAAATGAATGAATCATTTTTCTTTCAAGTCGAAAGTCGAAACATCGGTTCATCGGTTTCGAATGCTGAGAATTTTTATGGATCCAAACCGTTGGCATTTTGACCGTTACCAATTTATCGATCCGATGTACGTGAAAAGCTTAGCTTACTCGCATTGTCAATAATGAAACACGGACGACGGACATGCAGGTGGCTCCTTCCAATCACTGACTGCACTCTCACAGCTAATCTCACTCTAGTAGCTACCGGTAAACTGCTGGTTCTACTAGCATAAGTAGTAGCTAGTCTAGCTATTACAACAATGTTTGTACCATGTACTCTTAGTACAGCACCAACAAGTGGGGAATGTGGGACAGCAGCTACAGTTGCAGCAGGTCCAGTTGGTGTCCCCACCAGTGTCTTGAGCAGCCGTGAAAGCTAACTGTTGTCAATTCCTGTTTTTGGAATGACGACAGACCTGACGAGTGGTGTGACAGAGCCTCCAACATAGACAGACTGTCCAAGCAGGGAGTAGTAGCAGATGCAGTTGTTGTTGTGTCATCTGCAGCAATTCCATGCCCACAGACTGCTCAATTGCACACATGCATTTAGGAATGGTTGAGTCACCGACATAGACACTGAATGATCCAACATGATTACAAGAAGGCTGGGACCCCCAATGTTAGCAAGTAGTCATAACTTTCATCATGCTAGCAAATCAATCAGGGAAAGATCTCTTTGTGTTGTTGTTGCCCCAACATTTACCAGTTGTGAGTTAACCGGGATGGCTTGAAACAATCCAACAAAAGAGAAAAGAACCAAAATGAGTTACAGGCAACCTGGTAGACAAACAGCATGAACACAGTGTGAATCCTATGTGATTGTTTGTGAAGCGTGTGACTAAACTGTGCATTTGATCCTTAGGTAATCACATAAGATTGAGAACTGCCTTTGCATGCGGCACGATCAATCGTAACAAACATGCTTCCAAACTGTGTGCATCATTGGGTGACACAACAATCAACAGAGGACACAGCATCTTGCTGAATAACTGTAGGAGTACATGACATGCTCTGGTGGGTCAATGACAAAGATTGAAATAGTGACTCAGAACCACACCTTGTGCAGTTCCAGCATTAGCATGGCAGTAAAGGCAAGTGTGCTATTGAAGCGCAAAGTGTTGCTTTGCTTCCTTTTCCTTCTGTTTTACTCATTCTTTTGGGGCCTTGAAAGGTAAAGGATTTCTTTGGGTGAGCCTATTTTCCTCCAAAAAGTACTTCTATCCTTGGCTCCTTTTCTTTTAGGACTCGTCAAAATTATCGTGCAGTCTTGCAAATGGCTACGCTGGTGGTAGTGGGAAACGTATTTGCTATTGGTGTCAGGAGCTTTGGGCGACTGGGATTCCCTGATTCGCCCAAAGTAAGGAAGGAATATAACACCCAAAAGATCTTGTCAATGGTTAAGTGCTGCTTAGACCATGCAATTCCATACTGTAGATTTCAGCTAGCTAGATCTTGGTTGCAGCGGAAGGGTTTCAAAATGAAGACGCAAAGGTGTACTCGTTGACGCGGGTTGAGTTATATTTATTTACTGGTGTAAAGAACGTGTATTTCGTTCGAGGTCTATATCGTCAACTGTAGGAATTGTTTCTATTTTAGGGGTTTCGTTGGACTGCACATTCTATAATTCTGAAAACATATAAAAGGAAGGAGAGCAGCTGCCTAAAAGCACGCCTGATACTCAAGAGGTTAGAAGTCCTTCCTGCATTAGCTTCTCTAGCTCGGCATCAAGTAATTCAGCCAGCTCGTCCGTGGTAAGCTTTTCCAATTCTTGCTCAAATAATATGGCCTCAAGTGTGGCCGAGTAGGCGCTATCATTGAGCGGCGACGTCGTGACATCTTCCAAAGACGTAAAGCTAGGAATAGTATCGTTCTGCGGGTCTGCTGGGAGATCACCACCAGGAGAGAATGATAGGCTCACCCCCATCAGTGCACCATCTGTAGCGACAGTGGTGGCCACAGTCACGTTCGTCGCCGAACTTGATTTTCGATGATCAAACTTACAGGAGTCCACAAAATTTGGCCCGGCCACGGAATGAGACGGGCTATTCGAATCTCCCTGCGAGGATGATGTAGCGACGCTTTTGCGACTACCGAATGATCTAGAACGTATGCGTTCTTGTAGACAGTGGAAATCTGCTTCAAGCGGTGAATGTTCCTCACAATGGCGTACTAAATGATCCACCAACTCTTCGTCGCTATTGAATATTGGCTGCTTAGCGAATTCTTTATCATTTTCGCTTTCCAGAGACAAACTCCGTGTGTCGTTCTTGATAATATCAGGTATGGGGTCGATGCTTGTGTGTTTTGTTTTCTTGGTCCTCCCTTTGGGTATGAGGCGACGTAGAAAATGGCGGGCGGAGCCATCGTTATTTCTAGTCTTTTTTTTATCAGGGACTTCAGTAGGACTCTTATCGACATTGTCAAAGAGGAAGTAATCGTTGCTCTTTGTCCTGGGGAGGAGCATTGCTTTTTCGCCACTTTTCTTTTGCCTGCTCCTACTGGGTGACAAAAGACACGACATGTTGGAAAACAAATAGGTCGATAGCTTTGTTTTCTGGTGTGGACTGTCGGCCATTTCTCTTGGTATCGCAGACTGGAGCTTTCCAGTCAGGATCCCCTGGCGAAGGAAGCGTCGCTGAGGGGATTTGATCCCAGGAACAGACTTCGTCCCATCGTTGCTTCTAGTTGCATCATCTTCAGGACAAGGATCGTCCCGCTGGCAGTAATCGCTGCTATATCTGCTCGTACCACAGTCGGTAGCATCTTTGTCATCCTTGTTGACACCACCCAGGGCTTTTTCAAGATGATCAATCGCCGTGAAAACTGCTTCCCTTCTCGACATATCCATAACAAACGAAATCTCTTCCTCTTCATCCTCCGCAACTTGATAAATTGAAACGGCCTCATCTTTTGTCGTGATATTTTTCTCAACGTCGAGTTGTTTGTGATGGATATCCGTGCCAGCTTCGTCCTCCCGAATCACGAGGCGTTGTGCAGCAAGCAATTCTTGTACTTCCTTTTGGCGGCTCTGGCTTCGACCAAAGGTTGTAATCGTCGAAAGTGTAGAGAGGGACGATTGGCGGGAGAACTCGACGTCGCCCCCTTCATGGCAGTCACCACCAATACAAAGAAAGCTTCGCACGTTAGCGGCGGCAGTGGCATCGAAGCTGGTGTCGAAACACTTGAACATTTTAGCCCAGCCAGTGTTGATTCCTGGTGATACAGTAGCAAGCCTTAGTTTTGCTAAGCTGCTATTTCATTAGCTAATGCAACACTAACAATTCTAGTTCATTTTTTGTGTTTTCTCGCACCCATCCAGACGAACCAGAAGTCTAATACCAGTACATGGTAACACGTACTCAACTGGTACCGTACTGTACCACCAGTTAGTATTGTAGTACTAGTATAGTACTATGCTAGTAGTACCGGTACTAGTACGTATGTATCGTGTAATGGCAAACGATACCATGTTCAAATGTGGCCCTTCCTTCTTTCAGAAACCGAAAGGGAAGGAAAGTATGCGCGCCAACAACAGTTCCACCATGCAACAAAATTCAAATGATGAGGGCATCATGCTCCCCCGCACGCAGCATTTTTGGCGCGCTCAAACCCAGCATTTTATTCATATTGACTCCAAAACACATGACACCGTACGTACCACAAGGTTTTTTAGAACTGGGGAATCAATATGTCTTACACCGTCCCCATCGCACAATAGTTTGATCCGATTCAGTTGTTTTCCTTCTCCAGCTGGAGCCTGGCTCAAACAGCAAAAACTCAGTTACACGTTGTTGCACAGTCTTCCTTCTTTCAAAGAGTGAACCAAACAAATGATTTCCCAAACAAAAGAAAGCTTCTCAATAACGTGGATGACATCACAAGCACTGTTTGAGAACAAACTTTAACCCTGAAAACGTTGTTTTTGAACAGGTGCCCCCCCAAGCAAAGTGATTGTCATTGATTGTGCACTGATGGTCTCCCTGTGCAGTGGGGGACTTTTGTTGAGATGTCAGAGGGGGGCACAGAAAGTTTCTACATCCACATGACATCATCATCCATCCTCGTGCTCTCAACACATTGCATTCTGCTGTGTGGCATCACACAGATGCAGGAGTCAGTTTGAAAACTCTGTTAGCACTCTGAATTTGAGTGGGGTTGATTCATCCCTCTCAACAGTGCACTGCGCTAAAAGCTACAGGCCTTTTGAGTTGTTTGTCAATGAAAATTATAAGCTTTAGAATGAAGCTAAAATGAATGTAACATTTGAGAGAGGTTCAGCTCGAGATCCTCGGCG
>ENA-ORBV01008996-ORBV01008996.1-microbial-mat-metagenome-genome-assembly--contig:-NODE-8996-length-16582-cov-15.651621_pt1 | contig 16582 bp, 16 predicted proteins | sample MGYA00237777_ERZ505514 | MGnify/ENA primary metagenome ERZ505514 (study PRJEB26160, sample SAMN06269048) | microbial mat metagenome | isolation source: Oligotrophic lake microbial mat | place... | reverse complement strand
TTCTTGTCCTCATTTTGCTTTGGTCACCGCGACATCCACCTTCGATGCGAGACGATGTTCGTTTTTGGACACCAGGTTCTCTTCCCGTTACTCTTACTACACAGCTACCGCTACCCACACTACCTAAGCGAAGCTCATTTGGCCACAAGCAGTGTGGAATTCGGAGCCACTTGCGCTACCATCTCGAGACCACTCGCAAGGCTCATCCACCTATCGTTTTCGCGCGGCAACCGCGCATCCCCCAACAAAATGTTTGGGTTTCTAGCTATCCGTTAGGATATTCGGACCTAGACGTTAGTAGCTGGCCCGCTGAAATACATCTAACTAAAGTCAAGCTAGTTGGCAGACTGACGCTAAAATCTTATTGTGTTTAGACTGTTTTATGATCAACGGTCGGCATCGTGTTAGTCTTTGCCTAGGTGCCAACAAATTGTTTCCGTGTAGCGGCAAAATTTTTCCACGTACCGGCTGGTAGAAAATGTACGTGCATGTTCTGTTTCGATTATTCGCGGCAATGACAAAAAGATAAATTGGCAATGACAGAGTTACCGGCTAATGTCATGACAACAACATGGCAGATCGCACTCCAAGACGCAGCCAACGCCAGCAGCCGGGAACTGGCGGTAGACCACCAATAGCAGCTGTCCATTTGGGCAACAGAGGAGCCACACCCGGGTCAGGTTTGACAGCCAGAACACGAAGCGAGGTCCGCCAACATCATGAGTTGAATGACCAAGCCGCAGCAGATGAGGCCATGATCGAGGAGATGGTACTGGCTGACCTTGGTCGTACAAGCCATGAGGCATCTCCTGTGCGCCGTCTTGATAATGTTGTCTTGCCACCAGACTATGAGGCGGCATTTGACAGAAACGCATACAAAGACAATGCTGGCGCTTCTGACAGTGAGGAAGAAGACGACATTGGCATGCCCGCTAATGAAGTCCTTGAGAGACAGGAGCACCTCGCTGATGCCATGACAGCGCTCATGGATGACATAGAGGCCATTGGTCAACAGATTGGCAACATTAACAACAACAACAACAATGGAGAAAATGAAGCAGAGCCGGTTATTTCCGGAGCACCCATTGGGTGGATCCCACCCGGTGCTCCTGATGGTTGGACGCCACCGGCACGAGACGAAGCAGCTGGCGAGCCTCCGTTTAACGAAGTCGACAATCCTGGTGGCTGGACGCAGTACACTTACAGGCCAAGATACGGTGTAGTCAAGAAAATTGTGAAGAGTAATGGGCAGAGAAAAGAAATCAAGGTGAAAAAATATATGCATCACTGCTTACCCGCCGGATGTACTCCTGTTCCCACGGACAAAGATGGCAAACGCATGTTGAAGGATTGGGAATTCCATTATCAGGGGTGGAAACCCGAAGAGGATACCAAATTCAGGCACGGTGCCACTCGCGACAACATGTTCCCCGACGAGCGGAAGGGCTCACTGGATGGTCCTCTGTTGAAGTCGCTTGGTCTTACAGCCGAACGTCTTTTGGAAGCCGACAAGTCCCCGGACGCACTGTGGTTTTATCAGTTGTCATTGCCAATAAGCGATCCAAAGAAGAGCGGCATTGATAATGACCCAAGGAGAGGGTATTACACCGAAGTTACACGGCACACCAATTGTTACGCTCTTGGCGAGTTAGGACTTGGCGGTGATTATGGACATCACTTCACCCCAGTCACCTCGCCAGAGTTATTACGCTGGGATGGAACACTGGTGAAGCATGGCGTTAGAGGCGGCGGAAAGTCCTCAATGATGCTGCGTTTTGATAAATCCAGAGACGACAACTCAGCCTTTGACGGTGACATTGCTACTTCAATGTCGCAGACTCGTTGGTGCGAAATCAAACGCACAATCAAGCTCTGTGACAATGGCACTGCTCCAAAGAAGGGTCAACCCAATTATGAGCCGGCATACAAGTACGACAAAATATTCGCCATCATACTCTACAACCTCAATTCGGTGACCAAGTTTGCCGGTACAGATCAATGTGTTGACGAGTCGACGTTTGGCCACGGTGGGTATGGTCCTCTTGCGGACGGTTTGTTCGGTTACTTAAGAAACAAGCCATTCACTAAGGGTGGACAGATCGCACTATGTTGTGACACAGATAGAATCCGTCCGAGAGCATGCGTCCACCGTCACACAGCACATAAATGGCTCGTGCAGGGCACAAAGCAGACTGGGCCCAATGAAATTGCCCTCATTTATGAGAAGCTTGAACCTCTGATAAAGGCTGGGCAGAACATAAATCCGACTAGGCCAGTACCAATATTCCGTGAAGAGCCTCACATCACGGCCGACAATCACTTCTCTGGTGAAAGTGTTATGGACTATGCTCTTGATAAAGGATTCGGTCTTTTAATGACGTGTCGCAGAGATCGGTTTCCGAAAGGCATCAGTGGTGAGTACGTGCACAAAGAAAAGACGGGCACTCTTGCAAGGCCAAAGGCGGCAAGGCACTTAAATCCAGTTGTCGCCATCAAGAAGATCCCACACACTGACAACTTGAAGCAGCTCATCTCGTTTCAATCTACGGGAGGATGTAACTTCATAGGCGTTAATTCTTTGAACGAGTGTCAGCTTTATGTGACACCGAAAGAAAGAGGACGCAAGCAGTACAAGCGACACTGGGCGATCGAGATGAATGAAGCACGAGAACTGCATTTGAAGACACATGGTGCTGTTGACCGAATGGACCACTACATTAAGAACTGCAACATGGGCTACAGGTAAGTGTTTTCTTTGAATTATGGCCTATTCTTTTCCTGAAAACCTGCATTACTCATTGTTCTCTCGCTTCTTCTTCAACCATTACATAGGTCTTGGAAATGCTGGCATTCCCCAATGACACATGCCAAGGCGATGGCCGTCACAGTTGCGTACGACATGTACGTTGAGGTTTGTGAAGGAAAGCTGGATCCTGCATTAAAAGTAGAGCGCCCCGTGACATTCTTCAGGTGGCGAGAGAAACTCGCAAAGCAGATGCTCCACTACTCGCCAACACACGGAAAACATGCAGGCGACACCAAGTTTCGTTGTTCCACACAGAAAAAGGCTACAAAACGTTCCAGCTCCCCACCGCCACGAAGAACCTTGAACCTCGCCTCATCATCGTCCAACGACGACAACAGCACCATTGCCTCGGTTGCAACTCGTGATCAAGTGGAAGCAAATTCAAGTCGGCTGTGTGGAGACCTGTCTTCGTTCGAAAAACACGAGCATTCTATGGTTCAATTCAAAAGCCACCGATCGTGTGAAATTTGTGGAAAACCAGCGCGGTGGAAGTGCCGCAAATGCCCCAACGAGCCAGTTCTACATCGCTGTTGTCCAAAAGGAATGACTGACAACATTTCGTGTCATGTCAAATATCACAATGCACTCCGCTTTGGCCTGACTCGTGCAGAGAGCACCAAGAGAAAGTGGAATGAACCCAATGAGGAAACATCCATGGCCCATGCCCAACAGATGAAGAAGATAAACGACGCTATTATTGTCTCAAATGCAACAGCATTGCCGTCGTCAACTTAGTTTAACATCATTGTCATTATAGTCTATTATTTGTTAAAATCTTGTACTTATTCCTCTGTAGATATGACACTAGTCGCATCCCCCAACAAATAGTTTCCGGGGTCATTGGTTCCCTTTACAAAATGTTGTTCTGGTAACACCCGAACACCTCAATTAAACTCAACAGTAATAACACGTGTTTTAACCAGCAATACTTTGTTTCTGGATACCGGATCCCCCAACAAATAAGTTGGGCGCGCGACGCCGCGCGAAAACGATAGCTAGCTAGCTACTAGCTAGTAGCTATTAACCTTTAGAGGGACACGTCATTGTAGTGCGCGAGTGACACGTGTAGTTGGGGTCCGGTCCCGCGAGAATCCGTGAATGAACAACAACATGCGCAAATGACTAGTCAATTATGTTGTTTTCACACAATCTTCTCGTGCACAATTAACCCACCAAGCAGCTATTAGCTTGCAGCCGACGGCCTGTTGATCATTGTGGAGGTGTCATTAGTGAGGACAGTCAATGGTTGTTAGTTGGAATTTCGAAGATTTGAGCTCCGGAAGCGAACGAATTCAACGCTGGCAAAGGCTTACCTCACGGTGCAACAACAACAACAACATGCTCACGGAATCGATCAATCCTTTGTCAACTTGAATGGTGCTGCAGACAGCACTTTGAAGAGTCTTTCGGATCGATCTTCAGCTTGTTTGGCATCCATCGACTCTTCTTCCATCAAACGAGAACGTTCATTTTCCATGAGCCAAGTCTTACGGAAAGTGATTTGCTTGGGCATGTCCTCAATTGGTGCGCCGCGGAACAGCAGCTCTTCCTCTAAATCCGCCATGTTTCTTGACTGCACAAGCTTGCCGCATGGGACCATTCCTGTAACAGCCGGCATGAGATGTTGTTGCTTGGTTTGTTGTGCAACATTTTGCCGCTTGAAGACAGAACCTTGTGATTCTACCCGCGTCTTCTTGGAATCGATTCGGTCTTGCTCAAAATGACCTCTTTTTGATAGAGCGTATGCACACACGGCAAACCAGCTGTCATGCTCTCTGTTAACTTGATTTCGCAACATCTCCATGTGTTCAAAAGCCCTTGCGCGAGCAGAATTGATGATTGCTTTGATCTTTTCTGCATTTGCATTCTTGTCTGCCTTTCCAAGAGGAGTGACAGAACGAACAATTGCCAACCAACTACGATGCTGCTCTGAACGATCAGTTTGAGCTACAAGTTTGGCTTCCTTCACAATTGACTCCACAAACTGTGTTTGACAAGCAAGAGGTAGGTAAGTTGAATGCATCTCAAGACGAACAGCGCCGACTTCTCCATTGCATTCAAACGATCTCATGTCGCCTCCGTTATGTACGATTTGAGCTGCTGCTGTTGCTCCGGGCACATAGTCCCCATCATCTTCGATCAAAGACAGTCTTCTTGTTAAAAACCGATGGAATTTGGCCACATCCACCTTGCGTTTGTGCACATTGGACTCGTAATAGCGGAATCCAGAGAGGGGATCGCATGGTATCAAATGATTTGGTGTTTCTTTGAGCATAACACCTGCAACGACTGTCGCCAAAGGTGCTTCTGACATGAGAGCAGCTGGCAACAAGGACGACTTGACCCAACGACCAAAGTGTTTATGGAGAGAATCTTGCGCTGCTTTGCCAAAGACTTCTAGTTTTTTGAAGTGTAAGTCTTTGTCTTTTGGGTCTGCTCTTTCAATTGCGACATGATAGTTGTTGGACGTGCGTCCAGTCAGCAACATGTTCGTCAGATCCATGTCCATCAAATGGTATCGGACGGCAACTTGGTGTGATTGAAATCCAAGAGTGGCAGTGAGATCATCCGACTCCTGGAACCACCGCAAATGAGGGTTGATGTAAGCCTTGTTAAAGGTTCGAACAAGACACATATCAACGAAATTGTGTTGGTCTTTCATCATGGCAAACAGATCGGAAGCAATGTCATTAGCGGTGCTTCCTGATGGGCACATGTTTATGACTGTCTGCGCTGCATGAAACAGCACCAAGTAGCAGTCAAAGACATAAGAAGCACCACTACCAACGGTCCACCACCTTGTAAGAATAGGCTGTATCATTTTGTAGCACCGTTCCTTCAAACTTCGTAGCTTCGGCATCCACTCGCACTCGCTTTAACGCCGGATGGAATTGATAAATCTTCCTGAAGTCAGACATAAAGGCGGCTTTAGCTTCGGCTTCTAATTGCTCTTTAGTCTTCTTCTTCTTCTTCCTCCTCTTGGTGTTTGTGTCGGTCTTCGTGTTCGCCTTCTTCTTGTTGGTAGAGGCCGCATCTTCATGTTCGACTGCCGGATTTGTCACTTCCGCAACTGACTCTTCTTCTTCGACGGCAGGAACTGCTTCTTGCACGGCAGCAGGATCGAATTCGCATACGAATTCACTGGAACGATGGAGGATGTAACGCCATTCCTTTAAGTCTAGCATTTCCTGTAGTCTGCAGACTGTGTGAAGCATTTGCATGACATTGACATTGTCCAAAGCGCCTTCACCAAGAGCCTCCCTGATGCCATTAGCCAACTGCAGCTGCAACGCATGGATGCAGCAATTGGCAACCAAATAGTTATGCAACCAACAAAGTCCCAATGACTTCATCTCATCTGCCAAGCTTTCCAACACACCTCTGCCTCCACTGTCAGTTGCTTGGCCACCAAGCAAATGAGCACGGTCGGTTGAATTGATTTTCAGTTTGTTGATAGATGCTTCTGTTGCTTTCGCACAGTCGGACGTTGTTCCTCCGGAAGCGTCAATGTCAAGCACTTGAACATGAACACCACGAAGAGGTCTCCACCACGAGAGTGCTTTGACAAAATGACCAACCTTTCGCTTATTCCCTTTGTCACATGCAAGACATGTACGTTTTCCTCTTGATGCTTTTCCTAGTGACATGGTGTCACGTGTAGCTTGGTGCCAGTTGCATTTGCGCAGAAACCAATCCGACGGAAACGAGGAGACGTGTTGCTCAATGTTGACATTGTAGAACAAACCCGTGTCGTAGAAGAATGCCATCATAAACAGAGGCATCAAACACTGTGCTGCGGACAAGGCAAGCGCTGGTGCAGATGCCATGGCAATGCCAAACAGAGTTTCCGAAAATACGCTGCTTGTTGTGAAGCACGAGGACTCGCTGTAGTTTGTGTCGGACTCGAGCGAGAAGACCGACTTCGTTTTCCCATCTCTTGTTATGATCCGCATGTGCTATTTTGTGTGTGTATGGAATCCAATAGTTGTGCTCCTTGCCATAACTTCGAAATGTGTTTAACTCCATTCGCACTTCTCTTTCTGCAGGAGTCACTGCTGGTGGTTCCAGTGGTGTTGTTGTTGTTTCTTCTTGACGGACGTTCGCTTCAACCTTGTCATCCTCGACAAGACCACCGAGTGCAATTTCAAGGTCATTTGCAATGTAGTTTGTAATGCCCTTCCAATGCTCCATTCGAATCTTTGGAACAGCATCTTCCTTCCTTGTCCAGGCTTTGTAGCATTCGTATTTTGACGTGGTGTACTCATCACGGGGTTTCGTTCCAAAGTCTTTGTAATGATTGCAGCCGGAGCACCACCATTTCTTTGGAAGGTTCAAAATTTCATCACAAGATGAGAATAAATTCCGTTTGCTCTTGCGTCGCTTTGGGGCCGGTGTAACCCCAACATTGCCATGGTCATTGCCATCGTTGTCATGCAGTCGTCGTGGAGGAGGAGGCGATAATGACCGGGTGCGTCGTCGGCTCGCATCATCTTGATTGGATCGAGTGGAATCAATTCGCCTGCTACTACTCATTGTGCATTAACACGCAGCATCGGTTGACACTCTGCAGCAATCGCAATCCGTTCAAACACAAGCAGGCACGGCAATGGGTCACTTTGTATGTAGCAGACTGCATCGGTTGGATGCAACTTTGTTTATGTTTGTGTTCTGTTTTGTTCTGTTTCAAGTTTTTCATGCATTGCGTGAGGGTTAAATTCATCGTAGCACCAGTGCTAGAATCGTCTGTCATCGCCCATGAGAACCCTGATTTTAGAATAACATCAAAATGTAACGGCTCATTCTCTCGCGCCCACCCGGTATACACATGGTTTTCCGCACCAATTCCACCCGGCCGAGCACACATTTTTGCCCTCATAACCAGTTAATAAACAACAGGATATCCAGATCGCGGCATCACTTATTAGACTAGCTAAACACTAATTCTCAGTGACGCCATTGCAAATATAAGTTCTTTGATATCATAGCTAGCTTAGTTTGCAAGGGCGTCACTGAGATATAGCTACTAGCTTCTAGACTAGAGGTTAACCACAGTAGAGTTTCTCGTGTTATTTGTGAGGTTAATAATGGATCGACGAACCGGTACTGAAAACCCCAAGCACGCACTTCGCTCGCGCACTACATTGATTGAATTCGTTGTGGTTCTGATTTCGCCTACCTGGGCAGCAATTTGAGAGCTTGGGTTGAGGTTTTCGTATCCATGACTCATTCGAAAATTCAGTCATGAGAAATATGAACCACCTCAACAAAAATAATAATGCCAATGCCACTCACTCACACTGCCACTCACCAAGTCTCACTTCAGGGTTAAAGCGAAGACGACAGCTGCAACTCAGACGAGAAGGCAAGACAACAACAACATACCTTTAAAGATTTGCATTGACTTCAGGCCATTTCCAGCACTGGAAGAGGAGCTGAGCTGAGCCCCAAGATCAACACGCCAAATCCCAGAAGATATCGACGGATGAAAATGACGACAACCTCATTGTCGCGACGACGACGGGCTTTGAAGCAAAGAAGACAAATGCCTCTACTCCTCCTACTACTGGTTCTGGTAGGTCATATCCAGATTATCATAGCAGCTACATCCTTTGCTGCCATGAGTCGGCAAGCACAGGTTTCTCCTATGCATTATGCGAAGTACAATAATAGATCTCGAAGACGCCAATATGAAAATCCTCTAGCAGCATCGCGGTCTTCCTCTCATCTTCCAGCAAGTGAATCTAGTACTAGTAGTTTCTGTGTCCATCGACCTTCTCGATCCCAACAAAAACCACAACAGCAGTCGCGCACAAGTAGCCAACGCCAAGCTCAAACTTGCGCATCCACCAAACCACCACAATCCCTCTTGTATTTTATCAAAGTTGGATTGGCGGGTGGCCTTGCGGGAGCCGTGGGAACCACACTCTTGTATCCGGTCGATGTCGCCAAGACCTTGCGACAATCCCAACCCTCCAAATACAAGAGCGTCTTTGCGGCGCTAGCATCGCTGGTGGTCCACACAAAATCGCCACTGGCCAATCTGTATCGAGGGGTGCTTCCCAGTGCCGTGGGAGCCATTCCGAGCAGTGCTCTTTATTTTGGGGCCTACGAATCCATGAAATACGTCTTGACACAAAATTATTACAATCCACAGGACGACATGCCATCTACCACCACAACAGCAAGCACAAGTACAAGCACTGCCATGACAAACAAGAATACGAATTTTCACAAACGACTCTTGGTCCATGCGTTGGCGGCCATGTCGGGGAATGTCTTGAGCAGTGCCATTTTTGTCCCCAAAGAACTCATCAAACAACAATTGCAATATCGACAAACCGGAAATGTCGTGAGTTGTATGACTCAAATTGTCCCGGAGAAGGGCCTGGGGGGATTGTATGTGGGATACAAAGCCACATTGTTGCGGAATATTCCAACGGCGGTCTTGCGATTTGGCTTGTACGAAGAATTTCGGTATCGATGGTATACCACAGCACAACCTAATAATGACAACACAAGGAAGAACGGGTCAGCATCCACGACAACGGTCGGCTTTGTGCCCAAATTTTTCTTGGCCGGTGCGTGTGCCGGTCTTTTGGCCAGTGGGGTCATGACCCCGGTCGATGTTTTGAAGACACGGTTGGCCACGGGAACGTGTCCGGTCGATGTCAAGAGTTGTTTTTTACACGTCCTCAAAACCGAAGGCATGGCTGGCTTGTATTCGGGTGCCGGAAGTCGAATGGTCTTTAGTGGTGCCTTTTCCGCCATTGGATTTGGGACCTTTGAATGGGCCAAAGGACTTTTAGGAGTGGAGCAACCACCCACAACATCGTCCAAACAAAACGTCAAACCCACGGCCAGCAACAGCAAAACGGGCAGCACCAATCGTCACCATGCCAGTACTCAAAGACAAAAACAAATCGCCTTTCTTTCTGTAGCACAACCAGAAGGAACCATCCAAGACTCTCAGCCTTCCACAGTTTGAAGCGCCAAATGAAAGAATGAATGAATGAAAGCTCCATCCTTGATGCTGTATTTTGCCGGAGTGACTGGATGAAATAATAACTCGTTAGAGCTACAGATGGCAGCATTCCAAACTATAAATGAATATTACTGTGCAAGGCATGGAATGGTTTAAGCACACGCTATTGCAACCGTTACTGCATATTTTTGGGGAAATTTATTTCGAAAAGGATGTACTAGTAGGACTACTACACGCGCACACGAAAAAGCCAAAAAAATGCTGGGCTGGAAAGGAAGGGAACATAATGCAATAATCTACTATATTACCATTCTTGGAGACGCGTCTCTGTGGCGACAGTCTGCCTATGCCTGCCTTGTAAAGCCATGGCCTACCAATAGTATCCATATGGAAACCTAGCCACACCAACTTTATACACAATTACCTTTGAACAATTCTCTACCTAAATAGTCTACTTTCCTAGGCGACGACTTACTCAAATTTTCCAGTCGCCAGGCTATTCATCATATTACTTGGCATGGAAGAGCGTCCTCGGGGTTGTTGATTTTGCTGGACTTGTCCTCCTCGTTGTGGTCGACTTTGTTGTGGGAGAAGTGTAGTGTCGATCACAAATAGTGGAGGTGGCGCGTCAAAGTTTGTGGGCGAGGAAAAGCGTCGTATTCTGGGTAGAGGACTGGTACTCGAGGACCGGAGAGACCGGAAGGATGCGTCCGACAGTGGTTGTGGTGATGATGGAAGCACCGCCGCCGGCACGGATGTTGGTGCAGATACTGGTGCTGATGGCAGCAAGGTGGGTTTTGCGGCTTGCACAGGTTGGGGCGCAGAAGATTGTTGCACTGGAGCTGGCTGCGAGGCTTGGCTCGTAGGAACACTGCGTTTGGTGTAAGAAGTGTTTTGTTGAGGATCCACTTGTCTCAGGCTAGACCTGGAAGGCAGCGGTGCACTTGGTTCTGTCTGCTGCGCCGTCTTTGGTTGCGGTTCCATGTGTCGTAAACTGTAGCCTGGAAGTACAGTTCGTTCCGGTTTTGGCGGCTCCCTCTTTGGGGCCGGTTTCAAATGGACGAAAACTTGGCGAGGCGGTTTCATTGCGTCGTCCTGTGTTGGTAACGTTGCCGAGGAGGCAGCCTGTTGTTGAGGGCGTTCAGGCTCGGCTTGCTGTCGAAGCTGCTGTTGTGATGCCGGTGGCGCTGAAATAGGAACCTGTGGGACTGAACTAGGAGCCGATGACGTTGAAGCCGGGGCGGGGGATCTTACTGATGGTTGCTTTTCTACGTTGCGAGCGCGGTTGTCTGTGCTAGTACCTGTGGTTTCCTTGTCGTCACCTTCACCCTCCTTTTTTTCAACTGTGCGATATTCCACAACTTCCTCTATGGTTGTGGTCACCGTTTCATTCGGTTTGATGAGATCATAGAAATCCATATCCACAACATATCGTTTCTTTGGATTCAAGCATACACAATCCGCAAAGTGTGCTTGCCCGAAATGAATATCATCCACTTGGTACGAATGCAAGGCTTGAAAGGTTCCACTGCCTAGAGATTCAATGCCTTCCACAACACAAATAATTTCGGAAATAGAAGACCGAAAGAAATCTTCCAACTGGGGCAGCGTCCAGGATGTCGATTTCTTTAGAATGGCTTCCCATTCATCCCAATCGACTTCTCTGTGACTTCCATGGTAGGGAATATCATCGTGTGTTTCGATCAGTTTGTTGAATTTTCCATGTTGGATCAATCGCTCCAACGTGCCATAGGATTCTCCACACACGGGACACAGGACATCATCTCGATTGTTGACACCCGCATCCGCTTGCCGAAGATGTAGACCATTGTCGTTTGGAAGCCTGAGAGATGTGCGGCAATTTTGGGGGTTGTTCTTTGGCTCGGAACTTGGAGACAACGGACTGTAGGCATCAATGTTGTGCACCACTTGACTCGGGAGACTCAAAAACAGCATACTGCCATGATCGTCATTGGGGATGAGTACACGAAGGGGAATGGGGATTGGCGTCTTTTGAGTAACGGCATACAATCGGACATGGGCTTCCACTACAGGATGTCGCGCATCAATATCAAAGAGCCGAAATTCAAAGCACGGAAAGGGTGTTTCGGGTCGATTGCTAATAATGGCCTTGTTGGAAAAAATCACTAGAATTCCGCGTGCATCACATTTGGCAATGCGAGCAAAAAAGAAGGCGAATAAAAACGCATTGAACATCATGCTCCAGACCTTCATAATTCGCACAAGGCAGGAACAAGTGGGGGGATTAGACGTTTATTGCTTTGTGAATTAATATCCAATTTGCATATTTATAAGTTGATGGGGTGTAGTTGTGCTTACCATCTGAAAATAGATCGCAACAATCACATCATGGCAGGTAGCTTCGAAGAAAGAATTGCTTCCATTTGGCAAACCATATCTATTTGTCGTCCAATGTAACAGAGAGGAGAATTTACAGACAAGGTTAGAGATACGTATGCCCTTTTTCTTTCTTGTGCACAACTCTTGAGGAGTACAATCCCCATACTTCATTCTTACCCCACAGTGGTACACGTTTCGAGAGAGAAACTAAAGGCCGATGCAAATTCAATCGGATCGGGTGGATCTCCCAATCCGCAATTTAAGTTGTGATCGATTCGATCCAGTCGCATGTACACGGCCGCCCAAATCAGAATGGCCAGAGTCCAAATCCCCAATAATCCTAGTAAACTAATCCCCAAATTCCATCTCAGGATCACATGAAACCAATCTCTGTGCAACAACCTCCATAATCGCCAATTGTTGTGTTGATTTTCCATTTCCAATCGATTTTTGGATTGAAAATACGGCAAATCGCGTTTTACGAGTCGGTGTTTGGCGGAGAATGCGTGCTGGTTCCGACTTTGATGGGTAGTCGAAGTGGGCAGCATGTGTTCACTCCCGGCATTTACCAAGGCTGGTCGAATGGGTGGTGGCAGTGCTCCCGAAGAGTGCGACGATTTGCTGGACGACCGACGTTGTTGCGGTTGGGAGGAGGAGGGGCCATCTTGATCCGAAGGCATGTTTTTCGTTCTGAACTTGAAGGATTATTCTAGCTTTTGTGGCTTTTGTTGTCGTCTCCGTGATAAGGAACGAAGGGAAGAGGAATGGAAAGTGCTGTATACTGTACTTTAGCTTGCTGTTTCTGTTTTATTAGGAGTATTGCTTTATCAAGCTGTTGATTCATTCCGCGAAGGTGTTGGAAGAAGAAAAATGAGAAAGAAGAAAGCATCGGATGGGGAGCGGGCGCAAGGCGGAAAGCATTGGTATGAATGAAAGTCAGCAATAAAGAAACAGACGCACAGATGCTCCAACGGAACCACCCAAATTTATGACTCTTGGGAAGTGAACCGAACTCGTTTTTTGCGCAACGAGAACACTGAAAACGACCAAGCAAATAAATAATAATAGCAAGCTGTCTCAACATGATCGTGATGGAATGGCAGGATAAGTAGATGCACAAGATCAACACAAGGCACAAGGCACAAAGCTAACCCAGCCAACCCGCCAAACATTACATACACTGTACCTGCTACTATCAGATATATCCGGATCCGCCAAGCTCCATGCAATAACATTTCTGTACTGGAACGAAAATGAAAGATCATCCACTTCTAAATCATCAACAACAAGCTCATCACCATCATCATCCCTCAAAGGGGCACATATCGCTGCTGGCATGGCTTGGTTTATGGGCCTGTTTGTTTGAGGGTGTCAAATTGGTATGGCTCTATAGTCGGCTAGCCCGTGAAGATGCTACAACGCGAACGACCACGTTGTTTCCTCGTGGAGCGACACTCCTTTTTCGATATAATGACGATGACTTGGAGGAGGAAGCACAAAAGCCTTCCATCGAGTGGAACAAGAAGAAATCACAACAACAACAACTACAATTATCCATCCTGAAAGAAACAGGCAAAAATGTCGTCTTCCCCCGGACCACAGGAACGAATGAGAAGAAGAAAAACATTTGTCAAGAACCCATGCGAATTATATTTCAAAGACAATATTGCCTATTGCAGGCATCTCGTGGAGAGCTTGCTGAATGTATGCAACTCTTGTTGCCCGGAACACCAGAAAAAGAGGAGGATGGTGGTATTGCTCAGAGTTGGAATGCCTCTTCTGTCGTTCTAGTACCAGGACCTGTCCATCAACTTTCCTACATGTGGGGCCAAGGCTTTGGACGCATCATTACGCAGGGTGTACGAACCTGTACCCTAGCCGCGCTTCTGAATAGGCCATGTTCGATTGATCTGTTGCGGGACAAATACTACAATTTCAGGGCCTTTCTTCAACCGGGCGCCCTCAACTGGGAAATGGCCAGCCGCGTCGTTATGGCCCAAAATAACGTCAATATCAGTGACGCGCTTCATAAAATGCCCCAAGGCATCGAACAAGGTCATGGCTGGGAATCCTTGGTCGTAGGCGATAATAAGGATGATAAAGATGCCACCAAGACGACAACAAACGCCCGTAATCAACAGGAGGAGGGTGGTGGCGTACCCGAGTATGACAATGTTCTTCCCATGGTATGGGGCCGCGACAAGAAAACCATCAACGATGACACCATTGGGCGACATTTGCACGAATGGGATGGACAAAATGCAAGGCATGGACACAAGGTCCTCTTGTCACCCAACTTTGGGGATGCTTGGCATGGCTGCGGTCAGGACTGTGCGCGGTTGGGAGGTCAATGGAACCAGCGACATGCGCCGTGCACCAACAATCACATGAAAACCTTTTTGCAAAATGAAATGTTTGTTCCAACCTCGTTGGCCTATGAATTGCATCTCGAACGAAGAGCCATTGTGCTGCAGGAAAAAGAGCTGGAGCAGCAACCAGCAAAGAGCAATGCGGATGACAAGAAGCGCAAACGACGACCAAAAGATGCCGACAACAACAAAGAGGTGCTGACGACAAACTCCGGGTTGTCGGCGCGAACAACGTTGCCACCGCATGGCGCCATGCATTTGCGAATGAACATTTTGAATCAAGACATGTGCAAAATGGATGTGTCGCAGGAACAAGCACCAGAAGGGTTAAAGGCGTGTTTCCAATCATTTGCAAAGGATGAGGCATTTCGAGATCTTCGATGGTGGCTCATCTCGGACAATGTGGAGGTTGCGGATTTTATTTCCCGAGAATTGGAAAATGTGTATTCCTACGCCGCATCCTCCGCGGTGCCCGCAGCCGACGACAACAGGACGACTCCCACAGAAAAAAAGACGCTTTTCAAAGGTATCCACAGCGGCGATGCCATGGGCAAAAAGTTTGGCCAAGGAGCCATCGCCCCCAGCATGATTGATTGGATGGCCTTGCATGAAAGTCACATTTCGTTAGTCACTTATGAAACTGCCTATGGGGAAACAGGAGCCAGAGGCAATGGCAAAATCCAGGAGGGCAACTGTGGCGGCAAGGTCGAAGGCAAGAAAATTTCCTTCCCATGTTTTTCATTTGCAAACAAACTGACCAGTCAGTCAAACCCAGGGTCATTAGGAACAGAAAAAGACTTAATCACACTGGAGCAAAATGCATGCTAGCTAGCTAGCTTCTCGGAGCAGATGGCGCATGATTGCAGAAATGCATGCTTGCAGAACTTGCAGAAATCCACACAAACATCAGTTCCAAGAGAGGCATTGCGGTGGTGGAGATCTTTTTCTCATCTCAGCGAAATCCTGCAAATCCTTCTCTCAGCTGCCACACATGCATGCAGCTCACACCCTGGACCTGTCTTGTCCAACTTGCCTTCAAAAATTGCATTCTAGCAGCCAACAAGAGTCATCCGACAAAGGGCAATGGCTTCGGCCATCCACGCATCCTTGCTGTTCCAGACCGAATTAGCATGCAAAGACCAGGACCGGTTTGGTCCAACTACTCTAGGAAACAAAAATGACAGTGGCTGTGGAAGGTCAAAGGCAATTCCTGCAATCAAGCCAAGTTCTCATTAACGCATAAATCCGCTCTAGTCTTGAATGGTCAAACTTCCAAGCAATTGGATGGCACTGGTACTTAGATAGCTACAGTCATAAATCGCCTGACGTTGAAACTTACGGAAGGAAAGAAGGCTCCCTGCAGTACATATACGGTAGGAGACCTACAGTAACTACTCCGAGTAAGCGATGCCATTTTAGTATGCAGATCTATTACTAGTACTGGAGTAGACGAATTGCACCGTACGAGTATTCCCGGCAGATGGAGAACCTACTGGGATTGTCAGTAGGACTTCCCTAGAAACAGTCGTACCAAACTGGCTCACAAATGACTTTACTGTTCCGCTAATATTTGCATACAGTGTTAGTCCAGTAGAATCTTAGAAAACTTACAGCAATCTTACGTGTTACACAAATGACCGAAAGAGGTTAAGTATTCCTGTAATTGTTGCTCCTGTTGTAGCGCGCTATTCTTCTGTAAGACTCGGAATACGTCTGTAATACTCGGAACCAAATTTCTCTTTGTCTATTACCGGTTGAAATCCTTATGTCCTTCCGCAAAAAAGAAACCAGTTGGACTTATGACATTATCAAAATGGACCAATCAAAATCAAGGGGAACCCCAGCATGCTCAGGAATGGCAACCGAGTGAGAACCCACTGGAGATTCGTTACTGGTAGCAACTACACGTACGCAATGGTACTACTTTATGGACCAAACGTAACGCTGGGTAGGACTGGGCTGCGCTAGCTACTGTAGCTAGCTAGTGGCTAGCTACTGTCTCTTATACACATCTCCGAGCCCACGAGACTAAGGCGAATCTCGTATGCCGTCTTCTGCTTGAAA
>ENA-ORBV01008994-ORBV01008994.1-microbial-mat-metagenome-genome-assembly--contig:-NODE-8994-length-16587-cov-10.527680_pt1 | contig 16587 bp, 19 predicted proteins | sample MGYA00237777_ERZ505514 | MGnify/ENA primary metagenome ERZ505514 (study PRJEB26160, sample SAMN06269048) | microbial mat metagenome | isolation source: Oligotrophic lake microbial mat | place... | reverse complement strand
GCCAGCCATCGTCTTCAAGGTCCGCGACAGATTCGACTTCGCCTTGCCCGTGATCCGCGCCAGTTCATCCAGCGAGCCTGGCGCCTGCTCCACGATCACCCGTAACAGATCGCGGTTGCCTGCCGACAGCACCTTGGCGAAGGACTCCGTAGAGGTGAACCACACCTTCGGCTCGTTGCGGGCCACACGCAGCTTACCGCGCGCCACCGCCATCGTGCGAGCCTTCATCTCCGCGTAGCTGGCAATACCTATTTTCAGCGTAGTCATGGAATTACTCCTTTGTCGCGCAATACCGCATCCACCGTTTTCCAGAAAAGCGGACCCAATGACCGCCCTCGGGATCCACGACGAGCACCTGCCCGTCGAGGTCGAGAATCACGTTGAGAGAAGAGTCGCGCGACACCATCAGGACATAAGGTTATCACATTAAGATAACCTTTTGAAGAATGCTGTTCGGCAAACTGCCGGAGTTCTTCAAGGACGAGACGCAGCTCAGAGCGCTCTGGAGCGCACCCGACACGCGCAAGAAGCGCAGGTGATCGGACGCTTCATCGAGTGCGGCGACCCGCACTACGGTACTCCAACCGCGCGCGCGGTGAGCGAGCCAAGGCGCAGAAGACTCAGGATGCGCCGGCCCTGGGCGCGTTGTCGATCGAGCCCGTGAGCGAACCTGCGAGCGCGTTCGCCGCGCACGCCAGGTCAGCCTGGGCGCGACTCATCCGCAAGGTCTACGAAGCCGAAGCATGGCCGGTGAACAGTGTCCTGCCAATGACGTATCACCCCGTCCCCGACATCGCGTAGCCAAGGCGCGAGGCCCACGGCTGGCAAGCCGCGGGCCTCGCGCGTGCCATGCGGGGATCACATCCAGTGCGGGGCGGGGTCTCGGTCCCGCCGGGATTGCGAATCGTGCGGCCCGATCCGCCGGCGCCGGCCTCTTTCGCTTCGAGCACGACGACACTCGCGCCGCCTTGGGCCAGGTGCAATGCGGCCGACAGGCCGGTGAAGCCTGCCCCTACGACAACGGTATCGGCGCGCTTCGAACCTTCGAGCGGCGCCGTGCCCAGCTTCGCGCGCGAAGTACGTACGTAGGTCCGGCCCACGGGCTGCGGGTCCTCGAGCGGCGAATGCATGCCGAGGGGCGTCAGCACTCCATCACCTTCTCCGTCGCGCCCTCGCAGACGTTCCACGCCGCGTTGGCGAAGCGCAGCGTAAAGCGGTTCGTTCGCAGCGCTTCTTCGCTCATGCGTTTGCCCTGGATAGGCTCACGGTGTCGGGTTCCCCCAAAGCACCGATCGCGGAATGCCGGTGGTTGCTTTCAAGCCTCATGAACGTATTTCAGCCCCAGTGAAAGCAGGCGAGCATCCTTGGTCAACAAGGTCATTTTCTCAATATCGGCCACGGCAACCAGCAGCATGTCGAAGGGATCTCCCCGCAAACCGCCCAGATCGCGGACCCGCTCGACATGGGCGGCAGTCACCGGCAGCAGGCTGAAGCCCTGCCCTGCAAACTGGGATTGCAGGGAGCCCTCCGGCAATGCAAGCTTTCCCGCAGCCTGCTTCAATTGCATTTCCCACAGACTGGTCACGCTGATGGCGCACATTTCGCCGCCAATCAGCTTGCGGGCCGATTTGGAGAGCTTGGCGCTGCCGGTCATCCACCAGTAGATCAGGTGGGTGTCGAGCAGATAGCGCGTCACTTTTTGCGGCCGGTCTTTCCGGAAAACAGCTCGCCGATGTCTTTATCGGCTTGCGGTGAAAAAGCATCCGCGATCTGCTGTTCGGACACTTTCAGATGCGCCCACGCTCCCGGCTTGCGAGCGGGTTGCGCGCTCGCGACCGGCGTGAGCCTGACAACCGGAACTCCGTTGTTGGCGATAAACACTTCCTCACCTTCAAGGGCCGCTTTCACCAAACGGGAAAGCTGGCTCTTGGCATCCAGCATGTTTACTTGCATGGCGTTTCTCCTCGCGAGGAATGAGTCTGCCACAGATTAGCTAACTTAGCCAGACCTTGCGACAAAGACCGGCGCCGCGGCCGCCGCTCAGAACTCGATCACGCCTTTGCCCGAGGACTGGGCGAGGGGTCGGGAACTACGGCCCGGAACATCGGCGGCTGCTTTATCGCGCGACCGTCAAGGGGGATGCGCCGCACTGAGGACGGTGTCCCAGAGGCCGTCGCCGCCGGCCACGATGATCGAGAAATGCGCCGGCGCCGAAACCATCGGCACCATCGCACCGGGATCGTTTTCGTCGATGCCTTCGGGCCAGAGTAGATCGGGGTACCCATCGCGCGCATCGCGGCGGCGATCGTTTCGAGCACGCCCTTGCCGGTCTCCTGCACGCCTTCGGTCATCGCGTAGATGCCGCGCACCGCGACCACCGACACCGTCGTCGCTTCGGAGGGAAATCCAAAATCGGCGCGCCTCGGCCTCCGCGAAGCACATCGAAATCTTCCCGGGCCAGGCGAGCGTGGATTTCTCCATGCCGTCGGGCTTCGCGCCGCCGAGGTTGCGCATGGTGAGCCGCAGCGCGCGACCGATCGTTGCGTTGGCCTTGACGTTACCCCCGAAGCAAGCGGTGCCGGAGTTGATCCGGAGTTTTTTACCTACCAGACCGGCGGTTTCTTCGGCGCGTGGCTGTGAGGGATCGCGATCGACTCGGCCGGCAATGTGCGAAGCGCCACGCGAAGGAACTGCAGGCCGCCGGGGGCTCCCGGCGTGCGCTCGAAGCGCAGGTGATCGGACGCGTCATCGAGTGCGGCGACCCGCACTACGGTTTTGCCCGCGTCTACTGCGACGCCTGCCGGCACGACTATCTGCTCGCCTACTCGTGCAAGACCCGCTACTTCTGTCCGAGCTGCCACCAGAAGCGCGTGCTGCTCTACGGGGAGTGGGTCCAGGCGAACGTGCTCGCACCGGTGGCGCACCGCCAGTACGTCTTCACCGTGCCGAAGCTGCTGCGCTCAGCCTTCGAGCGCCAGCGTGCGAGGTTGCTCGCCGCCGACTGAGCATTCCTGCCCGATGGCACGTTTGTCGCCTGCCGCCGGTGCCCGAGGCGCTGCTCGTGGAGGGTTTTCGGCGCGCGGTGCTGGCGTTTCTCGTGCGCGAGCACGCGCTCTCGGAAGACCTGCGCAGCCGCATGCTGGGCTGGCGCTAGGAGGGAAGACAGGGCCCCTCCCCCGTCTTGGCGGGTTCTCGGTGCACAACCAGGTACGCATCGCGGCCGAGGATGCCGAGGGCAGAAAGAACCCGTTCCCGACATCGCGTAAAAGGCGAGGCCCGCGGCTGGCCAGCCAAAGTGCGGGCTTCTGCTCGGTTTCGGGGTCACCAACCTTGCCGAATGTTTGCGGCGTCGGGGGCAAACTACCCCCGACCTTGACGCTGTGCGCTCATCGTTCGGCTCATACGCCCTGCGACTGCCGGGTGCGCCCGAAAAGAGCGGGATTGATTTGGCTATCTGAAACGCAAGTGCGCGAGCGATCCGACAACCTTCTGCGCCGCTACAGATGTTCCTCGGTGCGCAGCGACAGCTCCACCATGCGCTCCAGAAGCTGTTCGGCGGGCAACCCAACGAAGTTGCGCAGCACCAGTTCCTTGGCGTAGAGGCGCACGAGGTAGCGCAGCTTCAGCCCTTTGCTGCGCCCCGCGTACACGAAGTCGCGGTGGCCGTTGTTGACCACGATCAGGTTGCGCGCGGTATCGAACTTCGAGCGCCAGGACTCGCCCGCGGCGCGTTCGAACGTATAGCCGGGGAGGCCCTGCGTCTCGACGGCGGCATTACCGAGCTGGGGCAACAGCTCATGCGTGACGGTGACGAGCGCCTCGGCTTCGCAGACGACCTCGCCCTGCCGCGCGGTGACGCACACGCGCGTGAGCCCAGGCTCGGCCGCCGCGACGAAGCGTACGGCCTGGTCGCGAGGATTTTCGAGCGCGCCGGCGCCCTCCGCGATCCGCCACTGGAACTCGAGATCCTGTTCGACCCTGCGCCGCGAGCGGTCGCGTGTGAGCGAGCGCAGCTCGCGCGAGTCGCCGACGTGCACGATGCTCGACGCGGGGGATATCGTCACGCTGAACAGCGGCCCCGCGTACTCGAAGAATTGGCGCTGGCGCTCCTCGCCCGGCGCGGGCTCGGGTGCGCCCGGCATTGCCTGCTCACCCGATTCCCCGGCGGCCTGGGAGCCATTGGGGCCCGGAGCGCCACTGCCCGCGCGCTGCGCGTGCGCCCGTATGTCGAACCAATCGTATTCCTCCGCCGGCAGCGCCAGCAGCGCCTCGCGGAAGGCGCGCTGGATCGTGCGCAACTGCCCGCGGCTCGTCTGTTCCTCCTCGGCCCGCCGCTGCTCCTCGATCACCTCGATGAGCCTCGCCTCCAGGGGCGCGAGCGCTTCGCGCAGCCCCGCATACGCGTCGTCGTGGATCAGTCCCGAGCGCGTGCCGGGAGTGAGATTGACGAACGGCGCATCGACGTGGCCCTGCAGATAGCTTGTCGTCCACGGTGCGTGAGCAAAATCGTCAAGCAGCGCGATGCTTTCCAGTACCCGCGTGCCGTTTCGGAACAGCGCGACGCTATTTTCTTCCGCGGGCACGTTCAGGTACAGCTCGACGTAGGCGTCGCCGCGCGGCGAGCGCACCGCGGGCAACTGGTGCAGGAGCCGTCCTTCATACTGGCGCGGCTCGACCGCGTATTGCCTGCGCGCCAGCTTGTCGATGACGCTGATGCTGACGTTCGACTGGCGGATGCGGTCGCGCAACTCCGCAGCGAGATACCACTGGATTTTTTCCCCCGAGAGCGTGCGGATGCCCTCCAGCAGCGGGGCTATCTTCACTTCCGTGCCACGCTCGGCGAACAGCGCGCGTTTGGGGGTGACGGTGTATCCGGGATCGCCTTTGCGCATGACCATCTGGTAGGCGCGCTGATCCTCGCCGGTGGAAGTCATCGTCAGCTCCTCGCCCACGGTCCAGAACGACAGGAGCCCGATGCCGAACTCGCCCTGCAGCCCGGCGGCGCCGTCCTCTTTCAGGCGCCGCTTGATCGAATCGCAGATGTGCGTGGCCACATAGCGAAAGTCCGGCCGCCCCTCGGAGTCGCGCGGCACGCCGTCGCCGTCATCGCGGATCGACAGGACATGCCTGCCGTGCTCGCGTGCGCGCGTGATCGTCACCCGGCTCGCGTGCGCATCGATCGCGTTCTCCACCAACTCGGCAATCGCCTTGAGGGGATTGGACTGCGAAAGCGCAATGATGGTGATCGCGTTCCAGTCGTCGCCGATGCGCAGCTTGCCGCGTTCACCGGCACGGGCTCCGGGTGTCTTTCCTGGCGTCGTTGGCTGGCTCACCGATCTGCGCCCCAGGGCCTCACCGCTTTCACCCTCACTTCGAGGCCCACTCTCGCCGCCGCCTCCACCAGCCGGTCGAAGGTGAACACGTCGTTCCCCGCGGCGAGGCGCCACATCTGCTGGCGGTCCAAGCCCATGGCCTGCGCGGCGTTTTTCCGGATAGCGCTGTTCAAGCTCATAGATTCACAGAATGCCTGATGTGCCCATGCTTCGCGACTATTGCGGCCTCGCACCGGAGAACGTTTGGACTCTAGAACCTTTCTTTTGCGCCGACAACGTGCGAAGCACTCATCGAGCCCGTGAGCGAGTTCGCCGCGCGCGCCCGGTCCGCTTGGGCGCGGCTGATTCGCAAGGTGTACAAAGCCGATCCACTCGAATGTCCGAAGTGCCACAGCGCGATGCGCATACTCGCGCTGATCAACGATCCGCTTGTCGTGCGGCGCATCCTCGAGCACTTGGGACTCCGGCAGCCCGAGGCGACCGAGCCCTCGGACTGTTGGCCGAGACGTACGCCCACGCGCTCCCCGGCGCGCGCCCGGGGCTGATCCTGTTCGTGCAGACCGAGGGTGAACTGCGGGGGACCTGGCCGACTTCAACCCGCACGCGCACGTGCTTGCCGCCGACGGGGCATTCCGTGCGGAGTCCCGAAGGTACTCGCTCGTATTGCCGTACTGGCCGGAACGCACGCGCTGGCCGACGTAGCTACGCAACGCCTCGGGGAGGGCAAAGCTCATGGTATTGGTGCTCATGGTGTCAATGATCCGGCGACTATCAATAGTTATCAAGATAGCCGCACGGCGACTGTCAGGGAAACAGCGCCAAGGGTGCCGCAGGTTATCGAGAAGTGGAGCAGTCCACGCGCGAATCGCGTTGAGCTTACTGACTGAGTTCCCGAATCTCGAATCGCATCGGTTCAAGGTCGGCGGCGATCCAGGTCGCGGGCGCCGCAAGGCCGGCCACCGTGCCCGGATTGACCATCCAGGTTTTTCCGTCTTTGACGTTTGCGACCTGCGCGACTTCAGCGATATGTGAGTGGCCGCAGCACACGAGGTCCCAGTCGCCGGTGCATGCGAGCGCATAGGCGTACTCGGGATAGTGGACGATGAATATCCGCCGCCCGCCCAGCTCGATGCGCGCGTCGGGGCCGTGGTACTGGATCAGGCCACCGCTTTCGCGCATCGTGCGGTTCAGCGCAACCGGGTCGCCGACGTTGTTGCCATGGATCAGGTGCAAAGGCAATCCGATTTTCATCGCGAGCCGCAGCGTTTGCGCGCCGATGAGGTCGCCGCAATGGATCACCGCCTCGGCGCCCTGCGCGGCAGCCGCGCTCACGGCCTGTGCCAGCATCTCTGCCCGGTCGTGACTATCGGAAAGTATGCAGATCTTCATTGCTTTGAGGATACCCCATAAGTAAGTCGAAACTCGGCGCTTATGGGCACATCGAAAATCCCTGCTGGCGTGCCATTTGGCGACGACGGACAATCGACTGGTTGCCAATGGAAACGACAATTTGAGCGCCGAGGTCAAGACCACCACCTGCTACATGTGTGCCTGCCGCTGCGGCATCCGGGTGCATCTGCGCGATGGGGCGATACGCTATATCGACGGCAACCCGGAACACCCGATCAACAAGGGGGTGATCTGCGCCAAGGGCGCCAGCGGCATCATGAAGCAGACCTCGCCGGCACGGCTGACCCAGCCGCTCAGGCGGCGTGCCGGTGCCGAGCGCGGTGCAGGCGAGTTCGAGCCGATCTCCTGGGACGAGGCGTTCCGGATCCTGGAAGAGCGCCTGGCGAAGATTCGCACCACCGACCCGAAGAAGTTTGCGCTGTTTACCGGGCGCGACCAGATGCAGGCGCTCACCGGCCTGTTCGCGCGCCAATTCGGCACGCCCAATTACGCAGCGCACGGCGGCTTTTGCTCGGTGAATATGGCCGCGGGCATGATCTACACCATCGGCGGCTCGTTCTGGGAGTTCGGCGGCCCGGACCTCGAGCGCGCGAAACTCTTCGTCATGCTTGGCACTGCGGAGGACCATCACTCCAACCCGCTCAAGATCGCGATCTCGAAATTCAAGCGGGCTGGCGGACGCTTCGTCTCGGTCAACCCGGTGCGCACCGGCTATTCGGCGATCGCCGACGAGTGGGTGCCGATCCGGCCCGGTACCGACGGCGCTTTCCTGATGGCGCTCACCTGCGAACTCATTTCCCAAGGCCTGTACGACCGCGACTTCGTCGCCCGCTATACCAATGGGGGCCAGCTGGTGATCGTAGATCCGAAGTCCCCGCGATTCGGACTGCTCGCCGTGGACGAAGACGCCGACCCGGTGAATCCGCTGTATCCGCAAAATCAGCTTTGGTGGGACCGGCATTCGAACGGCCCGGTGATCACGCACACGCCCAACACAGACCCGAACTTGTTCGGCGATTTCACGCTGACCGACGGCACCCGCGTGCAGCCGGCGTTTCAACTGCTCGCCGATCGGGTGCGCACTCACACACCCGAGTGGGCCGAGAGCATCACGGGCGTGCCGGCGGCCACCATCCGGCGACTCGCGCACGAAATGGGCATCACCGCGCGCGACCAGAAGATCGAACTGCCGATCGCCTGGACCGACTGCTGGGGCAACGAGCACCAGACGGTGACCGGCAATCCGGTGGCGTTTCACGCCATGCGCGGACTCGCCGCCCATTCGAACGGCTTTCAAACGGTGCGCTCGCTCGCGATCCTGATGAGCCTGCTCGGCACCATCGACCGTCCGGGCGGGTTTCGCCACAAGGCGCCGTTTCCGCGCGCCATTCCCCCGTCGGCGAAAACACCCACCGGTCCGGAAGGGGTGCAGCCCAATACCCCGCTCGCGGGCCTCGCGCTGGGCTGGCCAGGCTCACCGGAGGACCTGTTCGTCGATGAGGAAGGCGGCCCGGTACGGATCGACAAGGCGTTTTCCTGGGAGTACCCGCTGTCGGTTCACGGACTCATGCACAACGTGATCACCAATGCGTGGCGCGCCGATCCCTATGCCCTCGACACGCTGATGATTTTCATGTCGAACATGGCATGGAACTCGACCATGAATACGGTCGAGGTGCGCAAGATGCTCAACGACCGCGTGAGCGGGGGGGAAACCGAAGGCGAATCCGAGGGGGAAACCGAGGGGGAAACTCGGGGCGAATACAAGATTCCGTTCATTGTGGTGTGCGACGCGTTCCATTCCGAGATGACCGCGTTCGCCGACCTGGTGCTTCCGGATACCACCTACCTCGAGCGCCACGACGTGATGTCCATGCTCGACCGGCCGATCTCCGAGTTCGACGGCCCCATGGACGCGGTGCGCGTGCCTGTGCTGCCGCCCACCGGCGAGTGCAAGCCTTTCCAGGAGGTGCTGATCGAGCTTGGGAGCCGCCTGAAGCTGCCCGCGTTCGTCGATGCAAGCGGCGCGCGCAAGTACGTCGATTACCCCGACTTCATCGTGCGCCACGAGACCGAGCCCGGATCGGGGATCGGCTTTCTCGCCGGATGGCGCGGCGCCGACGGCGAGAAGTCCATGCTCGGCGAGCCCAATCCCGGGCAGTGGGAGATGTACGCCGCAAACAACTGCATCTTCAAGCATGAGATGCCGCCATCCTACCGCTACATGCGCAACTGGAACCGCGGCTACATGGAATGGGCGCAGCGCACGCGCCTGCGGCGCTGGGGCGACCCGATCCTCATCCATCTGTATTCGGAGGTGCTGCAACGCTTTCGGCTTGCCGCGCAGGGCAAGTGGCCGGGCCGTCGGCCGCCCGAGCGGCTCGCCAAGCGCGTCGAGACCTACTTCGATCCGTTGCCCTTCTACTACCTTCCACTCGAAGTGCAGGCGACCGATGTCGAGAAATATCCGCTCGCCGCGATCACCCAGCGGCCGATGGCGATGTACCACTCGTGGGACTCGCAGAACGCGTGGCTCAGACAGATTCATGCCCACAACTACCTGTTCATCAATCCGCGTACCGCGCGCGCGCAGGCAATCGAGGATGGCGCTTGGCTGTGGATCGAGTCGCAATGGGGCCGGGTGCGCTGCATGGGCCGTCATAGCGAAGCGGTCGAGCCTGGAACCGTGTGGACCTGGAACGCGATCGGGAAGCAATCCGGCGCCTGGGCGCTCGCGCCGGACGCGAACGAGGCGAGAAAGGGTTTTCTGCTCAATCACCTGATCGCCGACGAGCTGCCCGCTCTGGACGGCCGGATCTCCAACTCCGATCCGATCACCGGGCAGGCCGGCTGGTACGACGTGCGCGTCCGGATCTATCCCGCCGGTGTGGAGGAGGAAAAATCGGTGTTCCCGATATTTCCGGTGCTCAAGGCCGTGCCGGGGATGCGTAGTGTGCCGCGTAAATGGTTGGCCTATTTCGCTGGCAAGGAGATCGGAGAATGACCCAGCTCGCTTTGGTGATCGATCTGAACGTGTGTGTCGGTTGTCACGCTTGCGTTACCAGCTGCAAGCAATGGAACACTTCCGGCGAGGCGGGCTTTCTTTCCGACGACAATCCTTACGGCGCCGACCCGACCGGGACGTTTTTTAATCGCGTCCAGACTTTCGAGGTCGGCGAGTTCCCGAACACCGAGACGGTGCATTTTCCAAAGTCCTGTCTGCATTGCGAGGACCCGCCCTGCGTGCCGGTGTGCCCGACTGGGGCGAGCTACAAGCGCGCGGAGGACGGCATCGTGCTGGTCGATTACGACAAGTGCATCGGCTGCAAGTACTGCGCGTGGGCCTGTCCGTACGGGGCGCGCGAGATCGACGAGCACCAGAAAGTGATGAAGAAGTGCACGCTGTGCGTCGATCGCATCTACGACGAGAATCTGCCGCAGGCCGACCGAAAACCCGCCTGCGTGCAGGCTTGTCCCACCAGCGCGCGCATCTTCGGCGACATCCACGATCCGGACTCGGAGGCCTCCCGAGCCATCCGCGACAGCGGCGGCTATGCGCTCATGCCGGAATGGGGTACGCACCCCGCGAACCACTATCTTCCCCGGCGCAAGACGGCTTTGCCGATTCACGCCGACGAACTCGAGCGGCACGACAATCCGCTCAAAGTTGACGGCCAGTTGCCGCGCCCGGCGCCGGATGAGCCCGCGCTCGACGATGTCACCAGCTGGTGAGCCTTGAAACCCGCCTGGTCGGTCATCCTCTTCACCACGCTCGCGGGAGCCGGCCAGGGACTGTTCCTGGCGCTTGTGGCGAGGGACCTCTTTGGTGGCGCCCCGGTTGCCTTTGTCGTATGCGGCGCGGCGCTTGCCCTCGGTCTTCTCGCAGCGGGGCTCGTCGCTTCGTTCTTCCATCTCGGTCACCCCGAACGTGCCTGGCGCAGCGCAGTCATGTGGCGCACCTCGTGGCTGTCACGAGAAGTGATCGTGCTGCCGCTTTTCATGGCGCTGGTTGCGGCGTACGGCATCCTGCACTGGATGGAGTGGCCGGAAGCTGCATTGCCGGTTACGGTGCTCGCCACGATCGCGTGCCTTGCGCTGTTTGTCTGCACGGCAATGATCTATGCCTGCCTGCCTTTTCTGCAGGAGTGGCGCACCCCGCTCACGGTGGTGAATTTCCTCGCGCTCGGCTGCGCCTCGGGCCTGAGCGCCGCTGCGGCGCTCGCCGCGTGGTTGCATCCGCCCCTTGCGTCTGCGTATGTGGCGGCGGCGCTGCTCGTCGGCGCGTTCGCTTACCTCGCGCGGCTCGCGGCGCTCGCGCGCAATGCGCGGTTGCGGCCGAAGTCGACCCTCGCCACCGCGATTGGCGTGAAGCACCCGAAGATCGTACAGATTGCGCAGGGCGCCATGGGCGGCTCGTTCAACACGCGCGAGTTCTTTCACGGCCGGCCGCGCGAGATGGTACGCGCCGTTCGTTGGTCGTTCCTCGTGCTGGTGTTTCCGCTGCCCGCGCTGCTGCTGGTTGCGGGTGGAAATTCAGCCGCGGTCCTCAGCGGCGCGTTTCTCGCGCAGTATGCGGGGCTGCTCGCCGAGCGCTGGTATTTTTTCGCCGAAGCAAGGCATCCGCAGAATCTGTACTATCAGGCCATCGCCTGAACCGGGGAACAGGTTGCAAGAGTCGGGATTGAGGGCCGGGGTTAAGGGTTGAAAAGCCCTGCGCAGTACTTTATAACCTGTGCTCGACCCCAAGCCACGGTAACCGCGGAGGAACACCATGCATTTCGACGCCGAACTGGACGCCCGCGGACTCAACTGCCCGCTGCCGATCCTGCGCACCAAGAAGAAGCTCTCGGAGCTCGCCAGCGGCCAGGTCCTCAAGATCGACGCCACCGATCCGAGCTCGGTGAAAGACTTCCAGATGTTCGCCAAGCAGACCGGCCACCAGCTCCTCGCTCAGACCGACGCGGGCAAGGAGTTCACGTTTTTCATGCAGAAGAAGTAGCGCGTGGACCAGCCTGCACGCTGGATCAGGCTCGACCCTGACGGTGTTTCGGGCGTGGTCGCGGTCTGCCGCGGGTTCGCGCGCACGCCGGGCGGCTCGGGCGACCCGGTGTGCCTGTGGGGCCGCGCAACCGCCCCGGTGCGGCTGGATGACGGCCTGTGGGCCGAGCCCGGCGAGTTTGTCTTCGCGCTGCTCGTACCCTTGCGTTTCGTGCCCGGACGGCGCGACCGCTGGCTCGCGTGGGGACTCTCGCCGCTGGTCGCCGCGCTGCGCCGCTTCGGCGCGCATGCCTACCTCGATGGCGACGCGCTCTGCCTGCACGGGCGGCGCATCGGCGGCGGAAGCGCACGCGAGATTGACGGCTGCGCTGCGATCCTCGGTGCGTTTCCCGGCGAGCCGCCGCGCGCCCCCGAAGAGGCCGATCGCGGCAAGCTGCTCGAATTCGATCTCTGGCTTTCCGAATTGAATCGCGAGGGGCGCGCGCGCCAGGTGCTCGCCGCTTTCCGATCCGCGCTCGAACAGCAGCACGGCTGGCAGTTCGACACGGGATGGCTAAGCGAAGCCGAGCTTTCCGCAGTCACCGCGGAAGCCGTGCAGTGAGAATTTCCGTGAGCCTGCGCCCATGACTTCGCGCAGGCAGGTGCTGGCCGGTGCCGCCGGCGCGGGTCTGGCGTTGAACTTCGGCTGGGTCACCGGGCTGTTGGCCGCCGACCGCATCCCGACCGGCGTGCGCACCGTTTCCGGGGACGTCACCGTGAACGGCAATGCGGCCAGCCAGGGCAGCACGGTAAGGGCCGGCGATTCGGTCGTCACGGGCCCCAATGGCGATGTCGTTTTCGTGGTCGGGCGTGACGCCTTCATGATCCGCCCGGAGTCGCGCGTCGAACTGCTGCGGCGGGGCAACTCGCCGCTGCTCACCGGGCTTCGCATTGTCACCGGCCGGATCCTGTCGGTCTTCTCTCCCGGTCAGCCAAGGGAACTGCAGTCGCTGACCGCGACGATCGGCATCCGCGGCACCGCGGTGTACATCGAGGCGGAACCCGAACGGACTTATGTGTGCACGTGTTACGGCACCGCCATCGTCGCCTCGCGCGACGACCCGGCCGCGCGCGAGACGATCCGCGCGAAGCATCACGATCAGCCGCGCTACGTGATGGCAAGGGGCGCACCGCAGATGCTGATGAGCGCGCCGGTGGTCAACCACACGGATACCGAGCTGATCCTGCTCGAGGGCCTTGTGGGGCGCCGCCCGCCGTTCGGCGCGGCGCAGCCGTACCGCTACTAGACGGACACGATTTCAGAACATTTTTCCTAAAACACGGCTCTGGTATTGGCTCTCCGGTGTTTTTTGTACTGGCACTGGTACACTCTTGTCGGGTAACCGGTGTCTCGCATCTTGGTTGGACTGTCGCAGATGCGGGATCGTCTTGCGTCTTTTCGTATAGGGCCATGGGGTGGCTCGTCATGACCATATGCGCCTAGAAGATCTGAGACCAACCCTGATTGTGCGCGGGCCGCTGTTTCCCGAGCCCGTCCAGGTGATTGTCGTGAATCCGATGGGGGCATCGGTCAAGCTCGTCGGCAAAGGCCTTCAATCAAACACCGTATACGAGCCCATCCTCAATGCCGAGCAGATCGCCTTGCTAACGGCCTCTCCCGCCCAAGAGCCGTTTGATGGTGATGCGAGGAAATTCAGGCTCGGGATCGAAGCCATGCGGCTTGGGTTGGCGTACGAGTACGACCCATACTTTTCGCTATCGATCGCCCGCGTAGATCCGCTCCCTCACCAACTCGAGGCTGTCTACGACTACTTCATAAAAATGCCGCGGATCCGGTTTTTACTTGCCGACGATCCGGGCGCGGGCAAGACGATCATGGCGGGGCTCCTCATCAAGGAGCTCAAGATTCGCGGGCTGATCAAGCGGATTCTGATCATCACTCCGGCGAACTTGAGTTTTCAGTGGCAACGAGAGATGAAAGACAAGTTTCGCGAAAACTTCGAAGTCATTCGCAGCGACGTACTGCGCGCAAATTACGGCTCCAACCCCTGGCAAGAAAAGAACCAGGTGGTGACCTCGGTGTCGTGGGTGTCGCGGGTTGAGGACGCGAAAGACAGCCTGCTGCGCAGCCGCTGGGACCTCATCATTGTCGATGAGGCCCACAAGATGAGCGCGTATAGCAGCGAGAAGAAGACGCTCGCGTACCAGCTTGGGGAAGCACTTTCGCGGATGACGGATCACTACCTGCTCATGACCGCGACCCCTCACAAGGGTGATCCGGAAAATTTCTGCCTGTTTCTCGACCTGCTCGATCGCGATGTATACGGCGACATCAAGAGCCTCGAAGACGCGATGAAGCGACAGGAGGCCCCGTTCTATTTGCGCCGGATCAAGGAGGCGTTGGTATCGTTTCCGGACCCTGAGACTGGTCACGTCAGCGCGCTTTTTACGCGGCGCAATGTCACCACGACGGAATTCCAGATATCGGAGGAGGAACTGGACTTCTACGACCGTCTCACGAGGTACGTGGAAGACCAATCCATCAAGGCGGCAGCCGACGACTCGGCGCGAGGGCGCGCGCTCGGCTTCACCATGGCCATGCTGCAGCGGCGATTCGCGTCCAGTCTGTACGCGGTGCGGCGTAGCCTCGAGCGCATGCGCGCAAAGCGCGAGAAGATTCTGGAGGACCCTGAGGCCTATCGTAGGGACCAGGTCAACAAGCGGTTACCTGAAGACTTCGAAGATCTTCCGGACGAGGAGCAGCAGGAGGTCATCGCCCAATTGGAAGATGTTGTTGCCGATGTAAACCCGGCTGCGCTGAAAGAAGAGATCGCGGATCTGGCGAAGCTCATCAATCATGCGCGCGGGTTGGAGGCACGCGAGGTCGAGACCAAACTCGTAGCGCTTAAGGAACTACTCACACGCCAGGGCATTTTCGCCGACAAGAAAATGAAACTCCTCGTGTTCAGCGAGCACAAGGACACGCTGGATTTCCTTGCGGGCGATGGACGGGATGGCCGGCCGACGGGCCGGCTCCGGGAGTGGGGGCTGGACCTGACGCAGATTCACGGCGGCATGAAGATTGGCGACCGCGACACGCCAGGCTCACGGATTTTCGCGGAACGCGAATTCCGGGAATCGGCGCAGGTGCTCGTGGCGACTGAAGCGGCCGGCGAAGGCATCAACCTCCAGTTCTGCTGGCTGATGATCAACTACGATATCCCGTGGAACCCGGTGCGCCTCGAGCAGCGCATGGGCCGGATTCATCGCTACGGCCAGGAGAAGGACTGCCTCATCTTCAACTTCGTCTCCACCAACACCCGCGAAGGACGCGTTTTGCACAAGCTGTTCGAGCGCATCGAGGCAATTCAAGACGATCTCGATCCGAAGCGAACCGGCAAGATCTTCAATGTCCTGGGCGATGTATTCCCGGCCAACCAGCTTGAAAAGATGCTCCGGGACATGTATGCCCACAACCAGATGACCGAGGAGTTGATCAAGCAGCGCATCGTCGAACAGGTCGACCGACGCCGATTCGAGGGGATCACCAATTCAACCCTGGAAGGACTGGCGAAACGCGAGCTCAATCTGTCGGCGATCGTCGGCAAGTCCGCCGAGGCGCGCGAGCGGCGTCTTGTCCCCGAGGTAATTGAAGACTTCTTCCTGCAATCCGCACCGCTTGCGGGGCTATCACCCAAACCGACGAAGCTGGAATCACGCAGCTACAAGCTTGGCCGCGTTCCGCGCAGTCTTTGGCCGATCGGCGAGCGGCTGGAGCCCCGGTTCGGCAAGCTCGGCCGGGAATATGGCGACATCGTCTTCGATAAGGAGCTGCTCAAGCAGGACGCGACGCTTGAGTGGGTGACCCCGGGACATCCCCTGTTCGAGGTCGTCCGCGAGGACGTGCTCGTTCAGGTTCAGGAGGACTTGAAGCGCGGCACTGTGTTCTTCGATCTGCACAGTGTTGCGCCGTACCGGCTCGATATTTTCAGTGCGTCCATTCGCGACGGACGCGGCAACGTCGTCCATCGGCGGCTCTATGCGGTTCAGGCACTTGCGGACGGGCAACTTGCAATCAAACAGCCCACGATATTTCTGGATCTGACCGCGTCGCCGCTTCCCGTGGACGTTCCGGACGACTCGACCTTGCCCGATCGGGGCGCTGTAGAGTTGGCGCTGCTCGAACGAGCTCTCCACCCGCTGCTCGGAGAAGTTCGCGCGGAGCGCGAGCGCGAGGTATCCATCGTCTCGCGCCACGTCGAACTCAGCCTGAACGCGATCATCCACCGGGAGAACCTTCTCCTCGCCGAACTGATTTCCCTGAAGGAGTCCGGCTCGACGGAGCAGGGGCTCGAAGGCCGGATCAAGATCTCGGAAGACAAGCTGCTGGAGCTCGATCATCGGTTGCAAAACCGGCGCAGGGAGCTCGATCAGGAAAGGCAGTGCGCCGTCGGCGATATCCAGCACTTGGGACGAGCCTGGGTCCTGCCCCACCCGGATCGCCTGAGTCCCGGGATTGCTCCGATGGTGAGCGATCCGGAGATCGAGCGTATCGCCGTGCAGGCCGTGATCGCGCATGAGCAAGCCGAAGGCCGGGTGGTGGAAAGCGTGGAGCAGGACAACCGGGGGTTCGATCTCATCTCCCGCAAGCCTCATCCGGAAGACCCGCAAACAGCCATCGACGTGCGCTTCATCGAGGTCAAAGGCCGCGCCCATGTTGGAGAGGTCGCTCTAACGGCCAATGAGTACAGAACCGCGCAGCGCCTGGCCAATGATTTCTGGCTTTATGTGGTTTTTCATTGCGCGAGCGACAAGCCGAACATCAATATTCTGCGCAATCCTGCCA
>ENA-ORBV01008992-ORBV01008992.1-microbial-mat-metagenome-genome-assembly--contig:-NODE-8992-length-16591-cov-22.053773_pt1 | contig 16591 bp, 14 predicted proteins | sample MGYA00237777_ERZ505514 | MGnify/ENA primary metagenome ERZ505514 (study PRJEB26160, sample SAMN06269048) | microbial mat metagenome | isolation source: Oligotrophic lake microbial mat | place... | reverse complement strand
TTTTCAAGCAGAAGACGGCATACGAGATTCGCCTTAGTCTCGTGGGCTCGGAGATGTGTATAAGAGACAGGCGCGGGTGTTTGTGAACTTTCCGCGTTGGGCCGGGCCTTATCGGATGGGTGTTGGCGAAGTAACTTCGCCGGGGACTATCAAGGCGTATCCAGATGAAACATGGAACGCGTTTTCAGAAGATCCGAAGATGCCGCCCGCAGGCGATCACTGGGTCTGCGTGCAAAGCGTGCACGTCGATGGGCGCGATCGGTTGTGGGTGCTCGACACGGCCTCGCCGCGGCTTGAAGGTGTCGTGCGGCCGGATGCAGCGCGCGGTGTGGGTGGTGGCGGGCCGAAGCTGGTGGAGATTGACCTTGCGACCAATGCGGTGAAGCGGATCATCCGCTTTGATGACACGGTTTGCCCTGCAAACTGCTACCTGAATGATGTTCGCGTCGAACTGCTTGAGACGGGTGATGTTGGGTACATCACCGATTCGGGCGCGGGGGCGATCATTGTCGTGGACTTGAACACAAACACCGCGCGGCGTCTGCTTGCGGATCATCCCTCAACAAAGGCCGATGCTTCGCTGCTGCCCATCATCGGCGGGCGCCAGCTGCGTGGGCCAGATGGAAAGGTGCCGCAGGTGCACTCGGATGGGATCGCCCTCGATCACCGACGCGGGTGGCTGTATTGGCAGGCCCTTACCGGCAAGCGGTTGTACCGGATCGAAACGGAGTTGCTGCGCGATGCTTCGATGTCGGCGGCCGCACTCGGCGCGGCCGTGACCGACCTGGGCGAGAGCGTGATGGCCGATGGCCTTGAATGCGATAAGGATGGGGTGCTGTACTTCACCGCGCTTGAGAATGATGCGGTGGTGGTGCGCATGCCCGATGGCACGCGGCACACACTGGCACGCGACCCGATCATCGCATGGCCCGATTCGTTTGCATTGGCAGAGGGGCACATGCCGGGGCAACCATCGAGCGCGCGCGAGCCGCTTGTGATCTTCACCACAGCGCAGATTCACCAGACCCCGATGTTCAATTCAGGTGCCGCGTGGCCGACGGAGCCGTTCAGGGTGCTGGTGGTGCCGGCGGTGAGACGGAAGTAGCCTACGAACCGAAGGTCGTATTCGACAGTTGTCGTACGCTTGCCGCCAGCCGCGTGGCCTCCTGCCGCTCACTCACACCCACGCACAGATACAACGCGGCCATCCGCACCGCCAGGCCGTTGGTAACCTGACGCAGGATGACGCTGCGCGGTCCGTCGGCGACTTCGTCGGCGATTTCTATGCCGCGATTCATCGGGCCGGGGTGCATCACGATGGCATCATCACGCAGTCGAGTGGCCCGCTCGGGCGTGAGCGCGTAGCTCTGGACATACTCGCGGATGCTGGGAAAGGCGGGCGATCCGCGTGCGGGCTCGGGCTGGGCGTTGGCGGCGGCGGGCTTGGCGGCGGTGCCGTGCCGTTCAAACTGGATGCGCAGCATGTTGACCGCATCAACCTGACTCAGCACCGACTCAAAGTCCTGCTCAACGCGGCAGCCGAGTGATTCGAGCGAGCGGGGCACCAGTGTTGTCGGCCCGACACAGATCACCTCGGCACCGAGCTTGGTCAGGCCCGCGATGTTCGAGCGGGCAACACGCGAAGAAACGATGTCTCCGACGATCGCGACCTTGAGGCCGGTGAGGTCGAAGCGTTCGAGTCGTTCACGCTCGGCGGGGGAAACTGGTGAAGACCCGGCTTGCAAAGCCGGGCCACCGGGAGCCTGACCCAGCCGTGCTTCAACGAGGGTGTAGATGTCGAGCAGGCCTTGCGTCGGGTGCTCGTGGCGGCCATCGCCAGCGTTGATCACGGCGCAATCGACGACGCGCGCAACAAGGCTCGCCGCGCCAGAGGCACGGTGGCGCACGATCAGTGCATCGACCCCCATGGCCTCCACATTCAGCGCGGTGTCGTCGATCGTCTCGCCCTTGTTGACCGATGAGCCGGTCTCGGTGAGGTCGATGACATCGGCGCTGAGCCGTTGGGCGGCCAGCGTGAAGCTGAGGCGGGTGCGTGTCGAGTCTTCAAAGAACAGATTGGCGACGACCTTGCCGCGGAGTGCGGGGACCTTCTTCACCGAGCGTCCTGAGACTTCGGCGAAGGATCGCGCGGTGTAGAGAACGGTGCGGATATCCTCGGCTGAAAGTTCTTGCAGGCCGAGAAGGCAGCGGTGTATCCACGGGGTCGGGGTGTCGGTCATTCAGGCGGAGTGTACGCAGCCAGCGTGCAGCGTTGCCGGGCCGGCATGGGCCGCGCTCTTACGCGCGCCGGAGAAACGGCAACACATCCTTGATCGGCTCTTCACCTTCCACGGGCTCATCGGTCGTGGCCTCAAGCCCGCGCCACTCTTCGATCATCGCGAGCCCATCAACGAGCCGCATGGTGCCATCGTCATGCTCAACAAGGGCGGTGCAGCTCTCGACCCAGTCGCCGCAGTTGTGGTAGTCGATCATGCGCCCATCGGCCGCGGTGAGCCGACGCGATTCGGCCTTGTGGATGTGGCCGCAAACCACTCCATCAAGCCCGCGCCGCGCGGCCTCATCAACAAGTGTCTCTTCAAAGCGTGCGATATGCTGGCAGGCTTTTTTTACTCGCAGCTTGATGGCCTGCGAGAGCGACCACGGGCGAAGGTCCATCAGGCTGCGGATGCGGTTGGACCAGCGGTTGAGCAGCACGAGTTGGTCATAGGCCACCCCGCCGATCATGGAGAGCAGGCGTGCGTGACGGATCACCGCATCAACTTCATCGCCATGAACGATGAGCAGTCGCCGGTTATCGGCCGTCAGATGAACGGCCTCGCGGGCCAGCTCGACACCTCCGAAGTTCAGGCCGACATAGTCGCGGGCCCGCTCATCGTGGTTGCCGGGGATGAGGATGACACGCGTGCCGCGCTTGGCCATTTTGAGGACACGCTTCACAAAGCGGTTGTGGCTCTCAGGCCAGTGCCAGCGCGAGCGGAGCCGCCACATGTCGATAATGTCGCCCACAAGATAGAGGGTCTGGCAGTCGATGTGCTTGAGAAACTCGGCCGCATCGTCGGCGCGACTGGCCGCACTGCCGAGGTGAACATCGCTGATGAACACAGCGCGATATGAGATTCGGAGGCTCATGACGGGTCTCCTGTGCGCGGCTCCATCCTCGCGTGCTTTGCATGAACAGACAACAATCCGATCTATCAATATCGGCCGAATCTCGTGTTGTGCGACTGGACTTGCGCTAAGTTGTTGCGAATGTGTCGTCAGCCGGTCGTCATGGCAAAAAGAAAATCACATGGCATCAACGGCGGCTTTGGCATCGAACAGGCTGGAACCAGTCTGCTCGCGATAGAGCTTGATCGCTTCGATCTTCTTGCCTGCCTGAACGAGCTCGCGCACCCGGTGATGATCGTCTTCGGGAAGTGAGATCCCAAGGTGTGACAGCAAGAGGTCGAGCTTGCGCTCAATTGCGTTCGGGCGGGGACCAAGATTGTGTTGTGGTGAACCGAAGAGCATGACGGACCTTTCTCGCCAAATCTCTTTACGCCCGCGTATTGATCGAAATCCCATCCGTCTCATCCTGCGGCATCAATCGCACATCAATTTTCTCCGTCGGGCCGGGTGTCAACCGCAACGCGGCAAACTCCGGCTGCAGCGGAATCTCGCGCTCGGGGCGTTCGACCAGCACGGCCAAATGAACGCGGCTGGGTCGCCCAAAGTCCAGAATCTCGCGTATGGCCGCCAGCACACTGCGCCCGGTCATGATCACATCGTCGCAGAGGATGATCTCGCGTCCTTCGACGCTGAAGGGAATGTTGGTCTTGCCCACACGGGCCATCGCCCCGGTCTCGCTCAGATCATCGCGATAGAGGGTGATGTCGATCGACCCGACATCGGTGATGTTCATCTTCTTCGCCAGGCGCACGGCCAGCACATCGCCACGCCGGCGGATGCCAATGAACGCGATGGCCTTGGGATCCTTGGAACCGCGCCGGATGTGCTCGGCGAGTTCATCGAGCAGTTCATCAATACGCGCGGCATCGGCAATGGGTCTGGTCATGGTGCATAGTAAAGCGGATGCATGACCGTTGTGCAAGCCGCAAGCATGAGCCGAGATCAGGGCTTCATCAGCGGCCCCATGGCCAGGGCAACCGAAAGGGCGATGGCGTTCTGGATGAAGTGCGCTGTTGCGGATGGGATCAGCGAGCCCCGCCACTCGCGAAAGATCGCGAACGTGAGCCCCAGCGACCCCACCATCACCAGCTGCAGCGTCGCGTATGAGTGCATCAGGGCGAACGCGCCCGCGCTCACCATCGCCGCCACCACCACGGGGAAGTTCCTACGCAAGTGCCGGAAGAGCGCGCCGCGAAAGACGGATTCTTCGACGATTGGTGCCCAGATCACCGCGAGCAGAAAGATGGTGATGGTGAGCCAGATGTTCCCGCTCCCCACCAACTCACCAATTTTGTTGATCTGCTTGGTCGGCATCGATCCGCCACCGTCGATGACCATCCGGGCAATGAACAGCCCGATGAGGGTCGCGGCCATAACCACCAATGCGCAGCAATAGCCCATGATGCCGACACCGATCTCGGTGGCCACGCCAACCGGGCCGGGCCGGTTGGTCCGCCAACCGATGCGCTCGCGCCAGAGCTTCCAGTTGAGGCCGCGCACCACAGGCCAGAAGATGGCACTGGTCAGCACCCAGTTGCCAGAAAGGGCGACCCAACCAATGGCCGCCCCGGAGATCTGCTGGTGCTCCAACGCAAGCACCACGAGTTTGATGGTCAGAAACCCGCCCACGAAAATGCAGAACGTCTCGAGCCAGACGTGCTCGGCCCAGACCGGTTGCTCATGGCCATAGGGCGGGGGCCGCTGAAACTTGGCACCCAGCTTTCCGTTCAATCGAAGAATCAGCCCCGTCACCAGCAACCCGCACCCGGCAACGAGCGCCAGCACCATGAAGCCCCCCACCAACACCGCGCCAAAGCCAAAGCGAACGGCTTGCCGCTTCGCGTCGGTACGCACCGCGGCCTGTTCGTCGCCCGAAGAGAGCAAAACTTCGGCGAACCACCCGTGCCGGTCTTTGAGCCCGCCGACCTGTTCAGCAGACAGCTTGCTGATGCTGGATGCCATGCGAGCTTCACGTGATGGTTGCCCCATGGACACACCTGGCTTGCCCTCGCCCCCCGCCGCGTCGGGTTCGACCTCTGCCGCTTCAAGGAGCGATCGAACAACGGCCGCATCGGCCTGAAGAGGTGAGGCTGGGTCGGCGTGCGTCTCAACCCACTTCAGTCGCTCGCTGATCGAAGGCGGAGTTGGTGCCCCCATCATCGCAAAGCCTTCGGGCTTCTCAGGTTTGTCGGGATAGCCCTCGCCCAGCAAGAGCATCGCCGCACGCAACTGGTCGGCGGGTGGGGCCGATGAATCGTCAAGGGTGTTCCCCACCGCGCCATCGATCTGCCCCCGCAGCAGTGGGGCAATCATCCCCCCCCCATCCTTGAACGCCAGCACCAGTTTGCCGACCATGATCATGGGGTCAGATTTGGGGGCCGAGACATGCAGACCAAGATTCGCATTCGCGGCATCTTGCGGGTCCTCATCCTCGGGACGTTGCAGCCACCAGACCGAACCGACCATGGTCACGGCAAGCAACACAAGCCACCATCGACTTGCAGGGCGTTGAGCTGAGTTGGCCATGCGATCATCTGTCATGGGCAAGTTCATTGAAGAGTGAGCGCGAGGTTGGCCGTCGGGGTTGAGCTGATCCATGCCCCAATGATCGGTCAATAGGTGCAATCGACCAAACCTTGAAGCGTGGCCCGGCAACATAGGTCCGTTCACGACAACCCACCGATGTCCGCCCAAATTAGCATTTTGCGAGCCATTCGCCGTCCCAGGCCTCGCGATTTCGGCAGGGTCGCATGCCGCGCCAGGACCGATGGACCATCTGAACGCCGAAAGGCCAGAATCAGTTTTCCGAACAAAATACAAATACATGAAGTCTCAACGACGTGCGGTGCTTTCAAATGGCCGATCCCTTCGCCGGGTTTCACGGCAATTTGATCCGTGAATCCTCCCCCCCTAATCTTCCTTCCCTCGAAGGATCGGGGGTCTGTCTAAAAGCTTGTTGCTTGGTCCCAAATCGGCCCAATCAACCCGCCCCACCCGGTAGGTGGCGAGCCAACTTCCGCGAAGCGGGCGCTTCATTCTTCTTTGTTTTCCGCGCTTCCACCTGCGACTCGTTTCACCTCGCGACCTGAACCCGTCACCCGAACACCCGTCACCCGAACACCCGTCTCCTGAACACCCGTCTCCTGAACACCCGTCTCCTGAACAGCCGATTCACGCATCTCGGAGTTTCCAGCCATGTCCATGCGACGCGACACCTATCTTGCGACCCCCCAGACCAAGCCCGCTCAGGCTTGGCGCGTGGTCGATGCCACCGACATTTCGCTCGGCCGCCTTGCGGTTGATGTTGCCAACGTCCTCATGGGCAAGCACCGCCCCGAGTACACCCCGCACGTCGATTGCGGCGACTTCGTGATCGTCATCAACAGCAGCAAAGTGGGCATGACCGGCCGCAAAGCCGAGCAGAACATGAAGCAGCGCTACACCCGCCACACCGGCGGCCTGAAAGAAGAGAGCTACGGCTCGGTCCGCGATCGTCGGCCCGAGAAGCTGATCGAGGATGCGGTTCGCCGCATGATGCCGAAGAACCGTCTGAGCCGCCACATGCTCACCAAGCTCAAGGTTTATCCTGGCCCCGATCACCCGCACCAGAGCCAACAGCCGGTCAAGATGGAACTCTGATTCCCGAACCCGTCGTGAGGCCCTGAACTCACCCTGACTTCAGTCGGATGCCCGTGACCTTCTCCCCCGTTCCCTCCCTCCGCAGCAAAGACCCGACCCCCCATGAGCCAGATCAATATCCCCAACTCTCCGCTCGCCCCAACCGCCGGAGCCGCCGCTGGCATCACCGGCCTTTCCACCGTGAACCCCTCCGCGGAAGCACGCCCCGCACAGATGACCCGCAAGGTCCGCACCCCGACCGAACCCAAGAAGGGTTGGTGGTGGGGCACCGGCCGTCGCAAGCGCGCCGTTGCCCGTGTGCGTCTGAAGCCCACGACCGGCGATGGCACCATCCGCGTCCAGATCACCGGCGCGAAGTTCAAGACGATCGAGCAATACTTTGCCGAGGAGCGCGATCGCAACGATTGCCAGCTCCCGCTCAAGGTCACCAACACCCTTGGCAAGATGGAAGTCATTGTCCGCCTCAACGGTGGCGGGTTCATGGGTCAGGCTCAGGCCGTCCGCCTCGGCATTTCCCGCGCCCTGCGTGACTACGACCCCCAGCTTGAAGATGCCCTCCGGGACAACGGCTTCCTGACACGCGATGCCCGCGAGGTCGAGCGTAAGAAGTACGGCCAGGCGGGTGCGCGTCGTCGCTTCCAGTTCAGCAAGCGCTGATCCACGCGGGTCAAGCGGTCCATCATGGTCGTCAACTGAAAGCCCGCGCCACCTGGCGCGGGCTTTTTCATGCTCGCTGCATAGCGCCTCGCCCCAGTCAATCAGGCTGAAATTCGCCATCGCCCGCGGCGATCTCCTGCACACGCGCGAGTTGATATTGGGCAAAGAGGAACTCCTAATTGAAGAGGTTCAGAACCCGGACCTTTCACCCTCGCGCCCCCAAAGCCTGCCTGGCCAACTCGCGCGGTCGTGCTCGCCCGCGTCTGCTGTATTGGCCCTGCTGAATCGTCACACCTTACCGGACACGCGCCAGACAAACAAAGCCCACACTCTCCATCTCCCCACCGATCATGCCGATCATCCGCCCAACCCGCAACGTATACCCTCCAGACGATTCGCCCGCTTCCACCGGAGATTCCCCATGCCTCGCCCTCCAATCTCCTTCTCGCCCGCCCTTCTCCTCGCCGCCGCACTGCTGACGGCTTCGCCCGCGCTTGCCCAGCAATATCGTGGCGGTGGCGGCACGCTCCTTGACCGCAACCAGCAGGTTGGCAGCAATGGCATTAACGCGCGGGCCCGCGATGTGCGCGACCAGATCTGGCTCAACAACGCCATCATCACCGGCAACGCAGCGAGCGGAAAGTCCTTCCGTGGCTACGTCGGCTACACCGCACCCAGCGAATTCCGCGGCGTTGCGGGCAGCAATGACAACTACGGTTTCCGGCGCGATTCAACCTCATCCGCCCAAGTACAGTCCGGCGTTCGCGCTTCGGATGCGCTTCGTTACCAGCTTGCGCTCACGACCGGGCAGAATGTGCCCCGCTACCTCTCGCAGGTGGTCAACACCCCGCGCGATGCCAACGCCGCAACCGCCGATGCCGCGACATCAACCTCCGCCGCGCTCCGCAGCACCGCCGACTACCTGACAACCCGTGCCCTGCGTCCAACATTTGTCGGATCGCGCACCGATGCCGATGGTCGCGAGTGGAACGCCACGGCCTCGTCACTTCTGGGTGTATCGTGGCTGCGCGTCAACAAAGCCGAGCCCAAGTTCGACGGACCATCGCCAACCGAGCCCACGAGCGACTTCGCGGTTCCGACGCAACCCACCGAAAAAGAAAGAGCCATCAACGCCCGCGCCGACTTCACCCCGAGTGGCTTTGAGTCAAAGGCTCTTGCGATGCGCTATCGCGATGAACGCGAGCGCGAACGCCCGAGTGCGATTGACAGCGCCGTCAACTCCACCGTCGTGGATCGTGCCGCCCTCCACGCTCAGCTTATCGATGTGCTCCGCACCGCCTACAAGCCTGATGCCGATACCGCCAACGCCGCAAGCACCGACAAACCCGGCGATCCAGCTCGCGGCGAACAGGCCGACAACAAGCCCAAGAGTTTCATCGATGCCGAGCTGGAGCGCGTCTCACGCGTCCTGCGCGGCCTGCCCGCAACCCTCGCCACAAATCCGGATGGCAGGTCGCCCGGCGAACCCACGACAACAACGCCCACCACGCCCCTCTCGAGCAAACCTGCGCTCGTAGACCCAATGGCCCCGACCCGCAGTGCCCGCAAAGATGACAAGCTTCCCGACGCCAAACCCATCCCACCCGAACTGATCGCCGCACTCAAGGCGGCGGGTGTCAAGTCGCTCGACTCGCTGGTACCCCGAGAGGGCATCCTGCGAGACCCCAAGTGGTATCGCGGCCAGATGGAATCGGGCCAGCAGATGCTGAGCGAAGAACGCTACTTCGATGCCGAAGACCGCTTCACCCGCGCCATCGCGGCAATGCCCGAAGATCCACTCGCCAAAATCGGGCGCGTCCATGCACAGCTCGGCGCGGGGCTCTTCCTCTCCGCCTCTGCCAACCTTCGTGCGCTTCTGCGCACCAGCCCTGAGGTCGCGGGCATGCGCTTCGAGGCCAAGCTGCTTCCAAGCCCCGCACGCATCGCCGTCGTCGCGGGCATGTTGCGCACGACGCTCGCCAACGCCGGCGAGGGTGTCGGGGGCGATACCAGCCTCCTGCTCGCCTACCTCGGCCACATCACCAACGACCAGCCGATGTGTGAAGAAGGCCTCAAAGCCCTTGGCGAACGGATCGAAGCGAAAGATGCCGCCGATCTCACCCTGTACCAGCTCATTCGTGCGGTTTGGCTCAATGACCAGAAATAGGAATCCGTGCCACTCCCCACCCATTCCGGGGATTTCAAGTTGTTCACAGGTTATAAACAAGTTTAGTTCGGTACTTGATAACCAAACTTTTTACGAGTAAAGTTCGCCTGGTCGGGGCATTCGGCGCAACTATCATCATGCCGGATGGTCCGGCCCCTCATGGACGAACAGGCCCTTATCAATCTTGATGCCCCACTCCCCGCACCACGGGCAGATGTTGACCGCGATGCTTCGTGGGGCGGCCGCCTGCGCGATTTCATCACCGACGGTTCGGTCGCCGCGCTCTGCGATGAGCTGAGTCTGCTGATCGGGATCCCGATCTGGCTGCGTGATCGCTCTGGCGAAGTCATCATTCCCGAATCGACCAACGCCGAGTCGGGTTCGGCCAATCGTGATCGACATCGGTGGACCATGGTCTCGGAAGAGTCTGGCCGCGCGCGGGCTCATGCGCGGCTGGGGGTTCTTGATGGTGCCTCGGGCGGTGTGGCGGCGGCACGACTTGAGCCGGATGTGCTGATCGTTCCCCTGAAGATTTCAACAGGCCTGATCGGCGCGATCGCCTGTCGCCTGCCGCGGATTGACGACTCGCACCGACTTGCGCATATCCGACGTTCGCTCCTTCTGCTGGCCTCGAGCGTGTGCGATGTCTGCGAGGCGCAGGTCTTGCTCTCGAAACGCGTGCGCGAACTTGATGCGCTCTTCCGTCTCTCGGGCCTGCTCTCGGGTGCTGGTGATCTTGATGAGATGCTCAACCTCGCGCTCGATCTGGCCATGCAAGTGCTGCGGGCCGATGCGGGATCGATCGCGCTGCTCGAAGATTCGCACGGGGGCGAGATTCGGGCACCGATGGTTCGCTTCCGGCGCGGACTGAGCGATCGCTGGATCGCGGCCACCACGACGCTCTCGCGCGATGGGCACCTGCGGCAGGCCGCGCTGCGGGGCGAGGTGATCGCCGTCGATGATCTTCGTACCGACCAGCGCATCGCCGACCATCAGCGCGTGACCGACGAGGGGCTGTGCAGCCTGCTGACCACCGGCATGCTCGATCAGGGCGCGGGCGATGGTGTCGGCAGACCGATCGGGCTTATCCGACTCTACACGCGCACGCCCCGCACGTTTACCGATGCCGAAGGGGAGTTGCTGCGCGCCATTGCCGAGCACGCCGCCAGCGCGGTGACAAGCACGCGCCTGCGCTCACTGCGCCAGCAGGATGAGAATATGAAGCAGCAGGTGCGACTGGCCGCCGCCGTGCAGCGCCGGATGCTGCCGCGCACCATGCCGAAAATGCCGCCCTTTGAAGTGTCCGCACACTACGCGCCCTCGTTCGATCTCGGCGGCGACTTTTATGACTTCCTTGAGCTTGGCGGGCACTTGGGTGTGCTGATCGGCGATGTTGCGGGCAAGGGAGTTCCCGCCGCGCTTTTGATGAGCGCGGTGCGGGCGAGCTTCCGTGCGCACGCACAGGATGTTTACCACATTGATGAAGTGCTGAGCCGCGTGAACAAGGCGCTGGCACGCGACACGCTCGACAATGAGTTTGCGACCGTCTGGTACGGCGTCGTGGACCCCAACACGCTGAGGCTCACCTATTGTGGCGCGGGTCACGACTGGCCCTTGCTGGTACACGTGCCGCGTGATCGCCCGGTCGAAGAGAAAGATCTTGAACGCCTCACCGCCGACGGAATGGCGCTGGGGATCGACGAGCTGCAGAAGTATCCCAAAGGCACCAAGCAACTGCACGCACGCGATGTGCTGCTCGCCTTTACCGACGGGCTGCACGATGCAACCGACTTCGCAGGCAAACGCTTCGGCGGCACACGCCTGCGCAACACCCTGCTCACCCTCCTTGCCGCCGAACCCGAGGCCAGCGCGGCCAGAATTGTCGAATATGTCGTGGCACAAGTGCGCCAGCACACCGGCTTGAGCGGCCGCGGCGATGATCTGACGATCGTGGTGATGAGGGTCGGGGAGAAGAAGAGCTAAGCACTTCGATCCCAAGTGCAGCGAGTATCCGCAGCGTGTGAAGTGGGCGCTGGCATCGGGGGCGGTCAAGCGACATACGCAGCGATGTTCTCATCCTTGGTCTGCTTGGCGGCCCCCGCTATTCATAAAGTTGGCTTCGCCGCGTTGACGGCGAGCACCACGACTCGCTCGTGCAGCCTCTCAAACAAAAAGAGGCACGAGCGAGTCGTGTTAGATCAAGTGCGCGGGGAACGCGGCGGCCCACGCCGGTCTGGCCCGTGGTGATGGGAACCATGTCGGCGGCGACAAGGCCGCCCCCCCATCAAGCCGCCGCGAGGTTCGTGTTGGCGCCCAGCGAAGCGTCCGCTTTGGGACGCGCAGCGTGAAAAGCAAATCAACGGAGTTGGATGGCCACAGCCCGAGTCCGCGAGGGCGTCGCCTGAAACGACGCATCGGAACCGGGAATGTCATCAGCCATGATTCAGGTACTCAGTCAGTGGATTCGGCGGCTCGTCTCTTTGGCCGTGCCCCGTGGCACCGCCCTTCCGGGCGGTGAGTCTGAATCAGAAACATCGGGCGGAAGCCCGATGCCACCGCCGGGGTGGTACCCCTCGATCACACGCGTGAGACGCTGCGCGGTGATGGTCTGTGCAATGTTCGCATCAATCTCGACGAGGATGAAGCGACGGGTGCCCCCGTCGGCCTTGTTCATCGCCAGAACGGCGTGCCCGGTCGTGCCGCTGCCCGCGAAGGAGTCCATGATGAGGGAGTCTTTGTCGGCGGCGATTTCGAGGATGCGACGGATCAGGCGGGTGGGCTTGGGCGTGATGAATACGGTGCCGTCCTCAGCGCCGCCAACAACTTCAACGACTTCTTCCTTTGCTTCCTTGGTGTGCCCGACCTCGTTGTATGGCCAGAGTGTTTGTGGAACCCGACCCGCCATGACTTCGGTCTTAAACCGCTTAATCATGGGCAAACGGTTCTTGTCGCTGCCCCACCAGATGCGAGAGTCCTTGTCCATTTCCCAAAACGCGTCCTCTGAGACGCGCCAATACATCCCTTTGGGCGGACCTTCAATAACACGACCGCCAGAAGCCTCGATGCTGTACGTCCCCTTGCTGTAATAGTTTCGCGCTGAGAGGTCGCTGGACTTCCACGGGCCGCGTGGATCTTTGTCGCGATTCTTGTATGCCTTGTCTTGGGCTTCGCTCCGCGAGACCAAATGAGGCCGCCAATCCTCCGCGTTCTTGGCGTACACCACCACATAGTCATGGTCTTCGGAGAAGTGTTTGGCCGAGTTCTTCGGGGAGTAGACCTTCTGCCAAATCACCGTCGCGATAAAGTTCCTGTTCCCGAACACCTCATCCATCACGCATCGCAGGTTCTGCACCTCGTTGTCGTCGATCGACACAAAGATCGCCCCATCCTCCGTCAGGAACTCGCGCAGCAGCGCCATGCGCGGGTACATCATGCAGAGCCATTTGTCGTGCCGCGAAAGGTCTTCGGCCTCCTTGCCCACGGCCTTGCCCAGCCACGCCCGCATCTCCGGGCTGTTCACATTGTCGTTGTAGACCCACCCCTCGTTGCCCGTGTTGTACGGCGGGTCGATGTAGATGCACTTGACCTTGCCGCCGTAGTACGGGAGCAACGCCTTCAACGCTTCGAGGTTGTCCCCCTGCACCAAAAGGTTGCCCGAGCCAACCCCGCGATAGGCTTCGCCGGCGCCGCCTCCATCGCCCACGCTCAACTTGGGATCACCCTTGAGCAGGCGATAAGGCACCTCCCGGTGATGGTTGACCACGGCCTCCTTGCCAATCCATGTGAGACTCGCCATAGGGGCAAAGGGTAACGCCCTCAAGCGCGTCGCGCACGGGCGTTTCTCTGTGTTCGCTGTGCCCCCGCCGCTGCGGCGCTGTGAGTAGCGGTGAAACGCCGTTGGCCTTTCCCGCGCAGCGGAGTTTTACGCCGCCACCGTCGCGCTACAAATCTCCGACCACGGCCCCTTCTCGCCGCGCGTGTTGGCCCAGCGAAGCATGTAGACCGCCGCCCCCCATCTTCCCGCCGTCATGGGCCTTGAACTCGGTGCGGACGGTTCATGTGGGGGGGCGGGCGGCTGGTCAGGGTCAGGAACGAGAGCGCGGCGGGTCCGGCTTCTACGATCATCCCGATGGCATGGATGCAGCAGCTCAAACAACGGGCCAAGGAACTCGAAAGCCAGACCTACGCCCTCTACCTCGCGTGCAAGCACCCACAGACGCCGTGGTACGCCAAGGCCGTGGCGGCGTGCATGGTGGCGTACGCGCTCAGCCCTATCGACCTCATCCCCGACTTCATCCCCCTGCTGGGCTACCTCGATGACCTCATCATCGTGCCGCTGGGCATCGCGCTGGTGATCCGACTGGTGCCCGGGCCGGTGATGGCCGAGTGCCGCGAGGAAGCGACGCGGCGGCTGGATGCGTGCGGCCCCCGGAGTTGGATCGCCGCGACGGTCATCATCGCGGTCTGGCTTGCGTTGGCGGCATTACTCGCGTGGTTCGTGTGGCGGTGGCTCCATCCCGCGCCCGCAGCCCCCGTTTGAGAGCTTCGACCTACGCCGCCACCGTCGCCATCGCAATCTCCGACCACGGCCCGCGCTCCCCGCGCGTGTTGATCGAGCGGGCCATGTAGACGGCGATTTTGCCGCCATCGCCTGATCGGAAGTCGACGCGGATGCTGGGTTTTGTGGCCATCGTGAGGAAGGCCAGCGCGCTCGGGTCGGTCGGCGCGGGCTGGCCCGCATCGATCAGCGTGAGCCAGACTTCCGCGCCCAGCACGCCCTTGGGCCGCGCGCGGCGGGTCGGGGTGGATTCGTCGGTCAGGCGCAGCGTGTGCATGAGTCGTTGCCCGGACTGCACAAGCGTCTGCGGGCGCGTGGTCGGGATCGGCGTGGGCGTTCCGCTGACATCGCGCACGGTGATGCCGATGGTCGCGCGGTCGGCATCGGTGGTCTTTGGAAAACCTTGTATGAACGAGGTGATGGGCCGGGCCTCGGCTTCGAGCGTGCGACGGGCCGCATCCTTACTTTGCCGGGCCGCCTCCGCCGCGTTCTGGGCCGCGACATGCGCCGGGAACGCCGCGCTCCACGCGCTCAGGGCGTCCTTGAGCGGCTCCAACTCGGACTCAACAAAGCCCTGCACGCTCCAGAACTTTTCCACGGCGGCGTAGTAGTTGTTCATGTACGCGGTGAAGTGGCTATCTGGCCTGGGGAAGCGGCGTTCGGCCATGGGCGGGCTCCAAAGGGCCAAATGGTCAAATGCCAAATGGCCGAAGAAGAAAACAAGAAGAGACTCGCGCAGCGCGGCGATTGCGTGCGCCGTAGACAGGACCGGCCACATGCCATGGCCGATCATCCGCATGACTTGTGCGACCGGCCAAACCATTTGGCCGATCGCGCGAGTAACGCGGACGACCTCACCATCGACCCGTCGGACCGGCCACTTGAGCCGCGCGGGCGGACAACTTGCTTGGCCGATCGGACAGGTGGGTTGGACGGTCGGACGCGTGAGCCGCACGGCGGCATTCGCAGTCTAATAGGCCGCCATACCACGCCACTCAGATCTTTGGTTTGCCCAGTTCCGAATCGATCCAGATCAGGCCGATCGCAGGTCCCCCCGGCTTGTACAGCGTCGATGTCCCGCAGAGGTGGTCAAAGTCGCGATCGGTCGTGAGCAGTGTGGCACCGGTCACCTTTGCAGTGGCTGCAATCCAGACGTCATTCTTTCCCATCTTTCGACCGTTCTCGCGGCTGGCGTGGTCAATCTCGCCGTACGCGGCGAGAATGTCGGGCGAACTGATGTCCTCGACGACAAGATTCTCAACAAGCTTGGAGATCTCGGCGATCTTCTTCGGACCCCATGCAAACTGCCGGGCTAAGGATTGCATTTCGCCGACGCTCACAACGCTCACCAATGGTTTGAACTTAGCTTGGCGTGGTTGATACGTCGTGTCGATGTGCTGACCGAGGGCACCCGCGCGTATCAACGCGACAAGCACGTTGGTATCGAGCAAGTGCAGGGGATGATCGGCCATGCGTGCGGATCCCCTGTGACTCAATCAAGATCCTTGAGCGCGGCGAGAAGTTCCTCTTCGGTTTCATCGCCGGGCCACTTACCGTAGACCGCCGCCAACCCTGTGTTGGTCGCTTGGACTTGGTGCGCGGCGCGAAGGTCGATGCGCACTGGCGCGGGCCTGGGAAGCTTCGAGAAGTATCCGTCGTCCGTGCTCGCCTCTTCCATGCCACCAGCTTCAATGCGAAGTAGCGTGCCAGAAGGGCGGAATACCGCGAGCGCATCGACAACCACCTGCTTGCCCAGCAGGGCGAGGATCGCACCGAGATCGTCCTCCCACACGCCTCGTACGCGTGCGCCATCCTGAAGCAGCAGGTCGAACGCCCGGTCGCTGTCGCGCAGCATGTCGAGCTTGCCCGACACCCGCACTCGTCGCGACTTAGGCGATTGACGATGCAACGATTCCGCGGCATCCACCGTCGCGGCATCGATCGTCGCGCTCGGCAGCGTTGCGGCTCCCGCCCCGTTGAAAGCGCCCAATCCAACAGCCGTCACGCCTTGCCGCTTGAACACTGTGCCCAAGGACTCCATGCGCTTGAGTAAGTCCGTGTCATACCACTCGCTCGCGGCGTTCCTAGCTGCGATCACGCCCACGGTTTGGCTCAGCACGTCGATGGCCGTTTCGGTTTCTTTCGGGAACGTGTCGAACAGGCCTCTCCTCTCGTAAACCTCGGCGGCGGCTTTGCCCAACCGCGGAGCCTCGAAGACCACGATCTTCGCGTTGTCGCCTGCGTCCTGAATATCCACGGGGTTGAGGTCCGCAACTTCGCGGAGCCAGTCGGGCCGCCGTCCCTTGATTCGGCTCGCGTGTCTAAATCGCATGCAAGTCGCCTCGCGGGCAGCGGTGCCGATGGAAGCCATGACGGACCCC
>ENA-ORBV01008990-ORBV01008990.1-microbial-mat-metagenome-genome-assembly--contig:-NODE-8990-length-16595-cov-4.303427_pt1 | contig 16595 bp, 11 predicted proteins | sample MGYA00237777_ERZ505514 | MGnify/ENA primary metagenome ERZ505514 (study PRJEB26160, sample SAMN06269048) | microbial mat metagenome | isolation source: Oligotrophic lake microbial mat | place... | reverse complement strand
CACCGATGGGATTGATGACCGCCAGGCTCGGCTGTCCGGTCCACCGCAGAATCTCCATCTCGGCGTCATACTCCGGTCCATACGGCGTGGCGCCGTCGACGACGTAGATTAATCCCGCGCCGTTCACGACTGGGCGCAGCAATTCGCACTCGTTACGAAAACGCTCTCCGGCCTCATGCTCCCGCACGAAGCGCTCGACCACGCCCGCTCGCGAAGCCGCACCGGTGTCATGTAGCTTCAGCCAATCCAGCGTGGCGCGGGCGCGCTGAAATCCCGGCGTATCAACCAGGACATACAATACTTTCCCGCCGGCGCGCATCGGAAACTCCCGCGCCTGCACCGTCGTCCCGGGCTCCGGTCCCACGCGCACCGACGCATCACGGGCGAGCGTAGCCACGAGGCTGGATTTACCCTTGTTAGGATGCCCCACGATGGCAAAAGCAGGCGCATTCACACCGTCACCTCCTGCTGGTGGGCGGCAACGCGCAAGGAAGGATCACCGACGCGGGCGAGCTTGTTTCGCCAAACCCTCAATTGCGCCGGAGCTGCCGGGCCCAACCGTTCGTCGTGATCCAGCCCGACCGGCAACACGACGATTTCCGCGGCCGCGCTATCGATCGCACGGCGCAACGCCTGGACGAAATCGATAAACTCCATGAGCGGCGGCTCCCATCCCTTCACGAGAACGAGAACATCGCCCCGCCCCGGGTCGTCGTTCGCCCCGAACTGTCGGACCAACGCATCATCCTCCGCCACACTCGCGCCTCCCCCGGCCGTAAACCGCGGCACGCCCGGAAACGTCGCGTCGAGAATGTCTGCCGAAACGGGCACCGCCGACCAATTGATCAAGGCGCGCACATTCGCGCCCACTTTCCGCGAGGGTTCGAACGGTGCAGGTTTTCCCCTGTCGCCATCGGAGACCTCAGGCACCGGCGCAACCGTCTCAATCCGCGAACGGTGCAACCGACGTAGGACCGCGGAGAACCCCGGTGAAGCCATCACGGTAGCCCGCGCCGCCGCCCGGAGTCTCACGCTGGCAATCGAAAACGTGAGCAGCCGCGGAAGGACTCCATAGACCGCGATGGTCAAAACCACGAACGTCCACCAACCGCCGAGACGCGCTGCCTGCAGGGAAGAAACCGGCTCGGACGCGGCGCGAAAAAAACGCGACTCCTCGATCAACGCCAGCGAAGGCTGAGCGGTCGGCGCAAGCCAACTCCAGGGCACTGCGATCGCCGTGGTGGCGCGGTGCACGCGCTGCGCATCCCCGACGGGATCGCCGCTGGTGAGGGTCGTGCTCCATCCGAACGCGAGATCCGTGAACACCACCAGCACGAGCGACGCCGTGAGCGCCGTGAATTGAAACCAAAGTGCGAACCACTGTGACCAGCGCAGAAATGCCCACGTCTGTACGCCCGCGTAGAGGCGCTGATGCGCGCCCGCTCGAGCCGTCATGAGCTCCATCGGGTCGGTGCGATCGCGGGCCAAGACCCGCCACAACCACGCTCCCAACCGACCCGGACTGAGGCCACGCAAGATCGCTCCGAACGCACCCGCGCCAGGAAGCCTTCGCACGATTTGAGTCGGTAGGTTGGCGACAAAGAAAGGCACCAGCATTAGACATGGAACGAGCACGAGCACCGCCAGGACCGCGACGGCGTTCACGCGTCCGGATCCGTCGAAGTAAAACGCCGCCAGCGTCGCGGCCCATCCCAGGAGAATTGCCGCGAGCGCGATGAGCACGTCCGTCAGGCGAACTGCGGTATGCGCACGTTCATGCAAAGCGCGGACCGTTTCATCCTCGCGCTCGATGAAGCGCAGCCAGGCCAGCGCCGTCGCAACCCGATCGTCGGTGGCCCCCGCCACTTCCGGAGCCAGCCGGCGTTCTCGCTCTGCCAGTTCACGTGCCGTACACTGCTCATCCCGCTGCAACGCTCGAGCAAGCGCCGCGATATCGGCCAAATCGGGCTCGGTGCGCAGAGGGTTCGGCATTGCGACCTAGTATGGGAAAGAAACCCGGACTGGCAACGCGCTCCTCAAGGTGGCCTTCCTTTACTCCCGCGCTCAAGACCAGTCCCTGCATCACGGCCGGGCGTTTGAAACTCAATCGGCAAACCGCGAGCGTTTGCATCCCGACCCGACTCCGCGGTAGGCTACGCGTCTGATGTCACGCGCGCGCCTGTCCTTCCTTCTCGCAACGCTGCTCGCTTTCACCGCCGGAGTCCTGGCGCTCACCGGCTGCGCCAAGCGCGACACGCTCGTGACTCGCGGTGATCGCGATGGAATTTTGCATGTGGGTAACGGGGCGGAAATTCAGTCGCTCGATCCGCATCTCGCCGGTGGAGCGATCGATCACAACGTGCTCAGCTCACTCTTCGAAGGCTTGATCACGCTCGACGAGGAGACGCTGCAACCCCGGCCTGGCGCCGCGGAGCGTTGGGAAATTTCGCCCGACGGTCTGACGTACACCTTTTATCTGCGCTCCGGCGCCAAATGGTCCAACGGCGACTCGCTCACCGCGCAGGATTTCCTGTACAGTCTTCGTCGCGCGCTCTCGCCGTCATTGGGTTCTGAATACAAGGACGCGCTCTTCCCCATCCGGCAGGCGGAGGATTTCGCGCGGGGACGGATCACGAATTTCAACCCGGTGGGTATTCGCGCCTACGATGACACCCAGCTCGAGATCACCCTCGCGCGGCCCACGCCGCATTTTCTGACGGTCCTGCGGGCAAACGTTTGCTTCCCCGTACACCAGGCTTCCGTCGAGCGCGAGGGCGCGACGTTTGACGACCGCACGGGCCGGTGGACGCGCGCCACGCCTTTTGTCTCGAACGGACCCTTTCGTCTGCGCGAGTGGAAGGACCACCAGCACGTGATCGTGGAAAAGAATCCTAATTATTGGGACGCCGCCAAGGTCCGGTTGAACGCGGTGCATTTTTATCCCGGCGAATCGACCCAGGCGCAGGAACTCGCTTTTCGGGCGGGGCAGCTGCACACCACGTGGGACGTTCCGCTTACGAAAGTGGAGGCGTATCGCAAAGAGTCGCCCGAGCTGATCCGGGTCGAGCCGTATTTCGAAAGCTATTTTCTGCGTTTCAACGTGAAGCACCCGGTCTTCTCGGATGTCCGGCTCCGCGCCGCTCTGGCTCTCGCGATCGATCGTGAGACCATCGTGAAGAATGTTCTGCGGGGCGGACAAACCGCGGCGAACTCGCTCACGCCGCCCGGACTCGCGGGCTACACCGCACCACCCGGCATCCCGCACGATATCAAGACCGCGAAGCGATTGCTGGCCGAGGCGGGTTACCCCGACGGCAAAGGCTTCCCGGCCGTCGAACTCACCACGATTACCTCGGAGATCAACCAGCGCATCGCGGAAGCGGTCCAGCAAATGTGGCGGCGCGACTTGGGTATTGAAGTGGGCATTACGCAGAAAGAATTCAAGGTGCTGCTCGATGCGTTCGATACCCTCGACTACGCGATCGCGCGGGGCCGCTGGATCGCGGAATTCCCCGACCCGCTCACGTATCTGAACATCTTCACCACGGGCAATGGCGTGAACGGCACCGGTTTCGCTGACCCGCGGTACGACGCGCTCGTCGCGGCGGCCAATGCTGAACGCGCGCCCGCCGCGCGGCTCGCCGGTCTGCAACAGGCCGAAGCCTACTTGATGAGTCAGGTGCCCGTGGCACCAATCTACTGGGGCTCGCGCACAACGCTGATCGCGCCATCCGTGCGCGGCTGGAAAAAATCGCCGCTCGGCTTTCGGAATTACAAGGACGTCTGGTTGGAACCGTGACGTTTTGCTCGTAGGTTTTTTTCGCCGTAGGGAATTCGCCACGGAGTTCCCCGGAGGTCGAGCGGACCACCATCTCATGAGATTGAGATTTTTCCAGGGTAGGGCCCGACCTTGGTCGTGGCCTGAACGGTGGGGCGAAATGAATCGGCCACGAGCGAGCTCGAGCCCTACGGCCAGGGTGGCCATGATGAGTTCTCACGGCTGAATAATTCCGGATCAGGGCGCCCGCGAATCATGCGAATGGGCGCGAATCCGGATCAAATGATTTCACCCTGCGGCCTGGTCTGAAAAAATTCGGTTTGATTCGCGTGATTCGCGGGCAGCCCCTCCTCCTGCTCCTTTTCCGGGTGTTCCGTATTCCGTGGGCCCCCACTCAGCGCTTACACCTGCTCGGGCCAGACGCCGTGGCAGCGGTACTTGGCCCAGAGGGGCGCGGTGTTCTCGTTTTTGCGAAACGCGATCGCCACGATCCCGGCCACCACGCCGCCGGCTCGCTCGATCAACTCCACCGCCGCCTGGGCCGTAGCGCCGGTTTCAATCCACTCATCCGTCAACAGCACGCGCGTGCCGAGCGGCCACGGGTTCGCGCGCAGTTCCAGCGCTTTCTCTCCGCCGGCGTAATCGCGAAACGCCACGCGCTCGTTGCGCACGGGCAGCTTGCCGCCTTTGCGCACGGGCACGAAGCCAACGCCCAACCGCAACGCCAGCGCCGTGCCGACCACAAATCCGAGCGCATCGGTGCCGACCACGCGCTCAACTCTCCCCGCGACCGGCAACAGCCACCACGGTGCGACCAAATCCTCCACCAGCGCACGAAACGCCGCGGGATCGGCGAAGATCGGCGTCACATCGCTCCGTTTGTAATGCAGTTTGCTGCGATCAATCAGCGCGAGATAATCCACACCCGCACTACCTCGCAGTTCGCGCGTCGCGGCCAGAATGTTTTTGCGCTTTCCGCTGCTTCCGGTGGCGATCTGCCCTGTGCGCCGCCGCCCCGTCATCATCGATCAGGATACCTTCGGACCCGCCGGAACGAATCTGCAGTCGGTCGCGCTCCTGCTGAATGCGCCTGACGTGGACGTCCTCGGCATTTGCGTCTGCACCGGCGATCACTGGCGCGATCACCAAGTCCGCCACGCCCTTCGCCTGCTCGAAATTCTCAATCGCACGGACATTCCTGTGCTCCCGGGCGCGATCATGCCGTTGGTCAACACCCCCGCCATTACCGCGGCTTGGGAAGCGCAGCACGGCAAACTTATCTACAACGGCGCCTGGGACCTCGCCCGCGCCGGACGCTGGGCGGATCCTCAGTACTGTCCCGATCTTCCCGAAGGCAACCCGTCCACCCGCCCCGCGTCGGAGTCTGCAGCTGAGTTTATTATTCGCCAAGCCCGGGCCAAGCCGGGCCAAATTTCACTCTGGTGCGCGGCTCCGTTCACCAATGTCGCGCTCGCCCTGCAACGCGAACCGCGTCTCGCGGAGCTCGTCCGCGAACTGCACTTCATGGGCGGCTCATTTGCTCCGGAAACCAACGCCCGCGAGTTCGTCGCCAACCCTCGACGCGAGTTCAATCTGCGCTTCGACCCGGAAGCCGCGCGCGCCGTTTTCCGCGCCCGCTGGCCGCGCGTAACCTGCTCGCCCATCGACATCTCGCAGTCGATTCGGGCCGTACCCGACCTTTTCGCGCGAATTGCCCAGGCGCGCACGCCGTTGGCCAGCTATCTCGATCAATTCGGGCCGCGCAACCGGCCAATGTGGGATGAAGTTGCGGCAGCCAGTTGGATTGACCCGTCGCTGGTGCTGGAGGCCGAGGATCTGTTCATCGACGTCGAAATCGAGCGCGGTTCACACTGGGGCGACACTCTCAGCTGGATTCCGGGACAACAGCCGGCGTTTGCCACGTGCCGCGCCCAGGTAGAGAAGCGCCTGGATCAAGCCCGGTTCTACGAGCTGTTTGTCGCGTTATCGTCGAGGTGACACGTTGGATCGTTGGGACCGCGGCCGCCCTCGGCCGCAGGCAATCGGACTCTATCGGGACGAAGCACCGTCTGCTTTTCCGTTCCCGTGCGGCCGGGGGTGGCCGCGGTCCCATGGGATCAAGCCAGGCGATTGGCTACGTATAGGTAGGGCCTGACCTCCGGGCGCCAATCCGGCTAAGAATCAACATCCGCTCTTCTGGCACCACCTCTGCTTTGCGAGGGTGTGCCACTGCTGTTCGATCACTCAGCACCGAAACGCGTGGTTTTCTCCACCTCCCGCGGAAGGGGCGAGCTTGTGTCTTGGGCGGGATTGCGCTGTGTTCTTCCGATGCGCGACCAGCTCGCACGCCTTTTCCTTTTCAGCCTCGCTCTCTTCGCGATGCCCTTTGCGTCCGCTCAACCGGCAGCGCTCCCGACTGCCGACCTCGTCATCACCAACGCCCACGTCGTCACCATGAACGACGCGAGGGAGGTCCACGAACGTGGGGTCGTGGTGATTCGTGGCGAACGCATCCTCGCCGTCGGCCCGGCGGCGATCGCCGCGAACTACACGGCGGTGAAAACCATCGATGCCGCCGGCGGCCTCGTGCTTCCCGGTATGATCAATACCCATACGCACGCCTCCATGACGGTGTTTCGCGGTTTGGGCGACGATGTGCCCGACCGCCTCCGGCGCTTCATTTTTCCGCTGGAGAAGGCGCTGGTAAACCGGGAACTCGTTTATTGGGGCGGCCTGCACGGCATGATCGAAATGATCGAGGGCGGCGTCACCACGTTCGCCAACATGTACTACTTTGAGGACGAACTTGCCCGCGCCGTAAAACAGGTAGGCATGCGCGCAGTCCTTGGACAGACGATCATCAATTTCCCCGCGCCAGATGCCCCCGAACCCTACGGCGGTTTCGCCCTGGCCAAGAAATTCATCGCGGACTTCCGCGATGATCCGCTGATCACGCCCGCCTTCTCGCCGCACGCACCGTACACCGTCGACGCCGCTCACCTCCGCGCCATCGCCGAGGCTTCCGCGGAACTCAACGCACCGGTGCTGATTCACCTCGCGGAGATGCCGGACGAAATCGCGTCGCTGCGCAAAGAGCAGAACATGACGCCGGTCGAGTACATGAAGTCGCTAGGGCTGCTCAACCAGCGGCTGCTCGCGGCCCACTGCATTTTCGTGACCGACAGCGATATCGCCCTGCTCAAAGAGCATGATGTCGGCGTGGCTCATGCGATGGTGGCCAACATCAAGTCCGCCAAGGGCGTCGCGCCCGCCCTGAAGATGTTCAACGCCGGCGTCCGCATCGGCCTCGCCACCGACGGTCCGATGAGCGGAAACACCCTCGATATCATTGGTCAGCTCGGTTACGTGGCGAAGGTGCACAAGCTCGACCAAAAGGATCGCAACGTGATGCCCGCGGTCGACGTGGTCACCATGGCCACCCGCGGCGGCGCCCGCGCGCTGCACCTGGAAAACCGCATTGGCACGCTCGAGCCCGGCAAACTGGCCGACGTCATCATCGTTAGCACCGAGGGTTCGCACATGATCCCGCTTTACGATCCGTACTCCGCGCTCGTTTATGCCGCGAACGCCGGCGACGTCCGTACGTCGATCATCCATGGCCGCGTCGTCATGGAAAACCGAATACTGCTGACGATCGATGCCGCGGAAGTGAAGCGGCAAATGCGCCTGATCGCCGGCCGGATCAATGCTGCCGTCGCTGCGGGCATCAAGTAACGCGCTGGCCATTCCTTTTTTTGACCACCATGACATCATCCATGCGATACCTACCAGCCATCGCCCTTGCGGCGGCGCTGCCAGTGCTGCTCCCCGCCCAGACCAATCCGGCTGCCGCCGCGGGCGCTGCCCCGACACGGCTCGAGGCGTTTACCGTGACGGGCTCGAACTTGCGCGCCGGCGAATCCGCGGGCGCCGCCAATCTGCGCGTCCTTACCTCTGCTGAGATCGAGGCCTCCGGCCAGACGAATCTCATGAACCTGCTGCGCAAGCTGCCGGAAATCGGCGCGCAGGGCTTCGCCGAGAACCGCGTCAACACGTCGTCGCCGGGCTCCGCCGCCATTTCGCTTCGCGGCCTCGGGGTCAACTCGACCCTCGTGCTGATCAACGGCCGTCGCGTCACGCTCGCCCCTCTCGGCCAAGGCGGCAGCGCCGCCGGCCTTGGGACCGAGCAGTTCGTCGATATGAACATGATTCCCGTCGGAGCCATCGCGCGCGTGGAAGTGCTCAAGGACGGCGCTTCTGCGATCTACGGCGCCGACGCGGTCGCGGGCGTGGTTAACGTGATTCTCAAAAAAGATTTCACGGGCAGCACGCTGACGGCGAGCTACGGCGACTTCACGGGTGGGATCAACGCTCCGACTATCCGCGCCTCGTTCGCGGCCGGGGCCAAGCAAGGCAAGACCTCCGTTTCCATCATCGGCGACTGGGTCAAACGCGACGAATTTCGTTTTAGCGAATTGCCGCAGCCGGTGAAGCGCCAGCTGTTGCTCGCGAGCAACACGCCAGGCAGCTTCCTCGTTCCTGCGGGCGCGACCGATCCGATCACCGGACTGGTGATTCCAGCCGGCGCAGCCGCGGCGGCGCGTACCTTCACGGTCGACCGCAACTCCGGAGCCACGCCGACGTTCACGCGTCAGCTGCAGACCCAAAACACCTTTGATGCGAACGCGGCCATCCGCCCGCAATCCGAGGCGGATCGTCGCGGCCTGATCGCGAACGTACGTCACGAGTTCTCCGAGAATCTGGCGGCGTTTGTCGAACTCGGCTGGCAGAAAAACAAAAGCATCGAAGGCCTTTCCCCGGCCCCGGTTTCGACGCTGAATACCATCACGCTGCCGGCGAACAATCCTTTCAATCCCTTCGGCGTGGCGCTCGTGTCCAGTGCTCCGCAGACGATCTTCTTCCGCTTCCTCGAGCTGGGTGAGCGCCTGACCACCACGACGAACGAAATGGAACGCGTCGTCGCCGGCCTGGAAGGCAAAATCAACAGCACCTGGAACTGGGACGGCGCCGTCACCTGGAATCGCGCAACCTCGCACCTCGATCACAAAAACTTCCCTGGTCAGGACAAGGTCAACGCCGCGCTGGCTGACACCAATCGCGCGACCGCGCTGAATCTGTTCGCGAACGGAAGAACCATTCGGAACAACCCGGCCACGCTGGCCGGGCTCGAAGGCGGCGTCGTGCGGGATGCCAAGACCGAATTGCTCGTGTTCGATGCGCGCACGACGGGCTCATTCTTCACCCTGCCCGCCGGACCCGTTTCCGTCGCCGTCGGTGGCCAGTGGCGCGATGAGCGCTTTCGCGACAAGCGCACGCAGGTGCAGTTGCTGAACCAAGGTGCACCGGTGCCCATGGCGCGCGGCACCCGCCGGGTCAGCGCGGCCTACGTCGAAACCTCGATCCCCCTCACGTCCGCCGCGCAAGGCATCCCCGGTCTGCACGCGCTCGAACTGAATGCGGCAGGCCGCATCGAGTCGTTCTCCGATGCTGGAGTTGACGAGACCGTCGTCCCGAAGGTTGGCCTCCGTTGGCAGCCAATTCCGGAGCAGGTGACCTTCCGCGCCTCCTGGGGCCGCGGCTTCCGGGCCCCGGCACTCGCTGAGCTCTACCTGCCCCAGTCCGTCGGCATCAGCTTCAACCTGCCTGATCCGCTGCGGGCGGGCCTGCCGGGTTCAAACGTCAATGACGGCGCGGCCGGTCAGCGCCAGATCGTTTCGGGCGGCAATCGGTTGCTCGCCCCCGAGAAATCCGAATCCACCAACTTCGGCGTGATGTTCTCCCCGAAGGCGCTGAAGGGTTTCTCGCTGAGTGTGGACTTTTACTTTGTTGAGGTGACCAACCGTATTGGCCAACCGGCTACGCCCGCCATCATGCTCAGGAATCCGACCTTGTTCCCCGGCGCGATTGTGCGGGCGGCTCCCACCGCAAGCGACACCGCCAACAACCTGCCGGGCGAACTGCGAGAGATTCGCAGCGTACTCGGCAACTTCGGCAGCACCAAGGCGAAGGGCGTCGACATCGCCACCGAGTATCGGTTCAGCGCCGGACGTTATGGCCGTTTCACCACTCGCGCGGTCGCGACCGTGATCAATTCGCAGACCCTGCGGACGCGGCCCGACCTGCCGATCGTCGAGACGGTTGGCCTCTATGAAATCCCCAGCTGGCGCGGCGACGCTTCCGTGTTGTGGAACCTGGAGAAAATTTCTGCTGGGTTGAACTTCAACTACATCGGCGGCTTCCAGGACACGTCCCCGAGCCCGCTGTTCGTCAAGCAGCAGGTCACGACGGATGTCCAAGTGGGTTACCAACTCCCGTGGAACACGCGCGTCACCGTGGGGGTGAACAACGTTTTCGATCGCCTGCCGCCCGCGACGTCGTTCTCGACTGGATACGCTGAGCGGGTGAATAACTTCCTGCCGCGCTACGCCTACCTGTCGCTGACGAAGACCTTCTAAAGTCCGCCGCTTAAAGAGGCGTACCGTCACTCTTTTTTCAGGGCGGGTCACATCGACCCGCCCTTTTTCGTGCTCACGGATAACGGATCGATGATAGCCTGGGACCGCGGACGCCCTCGTCCGCATCCGGCAACGGAATCGAAGTTGGCGTCTCCTTTCACCCAAAATGCGGCCGAGGGCGGCCGCGGTCCCAGAGATCCGCCGCATCAAATCGCCGGCCGGCGAAAACCGGCGGCGTTTTCCCACTGATCCAAATTGTGCGAAGAGCCGCAGCTGGGACACGGAATCAACGACCGAGGCGTGCGACAGTGCGGACAGATCCCGCGGGTGGAGAACGGATCGAAGCCCTGGCCGCAACTTCCACACTGCCACAGTGGGCCTCCGACGGGAGCCTCCCGGCATGTCGGACAGGCAAATCCGCCATGGCGTGGGCGGCGGGCGACCGCCATCATCGCTTTCGCCTGGCGGAAGCCGCTCAAGCACTGCTGTCCGAGAAACACCGACATCAGCGCGACAATCAGCCAGCGATCGGGATCCCGCCAAAACACGTAACCGGCGATGACCGCGATGCCCACGAACCCAATGATGGAGGCAACGAGCAGGCTGCGGCCGCGACCGATCACAAACCACAGGAGCGACCGCAAAATCTGTCCGCCATCGAGCGGATAGACCGGGAGCATGTTAAACGCGAGGAGCCCGATATTGATGAACCAGAGCGTGCGCAGAAAGCGGCCGAAGTCCGGATACTCGAGCCCCCAGCCGAGATGGGTGCGCGCCCAGACGAGAGCGGAGATGACGGGGATCAGCAGCACGTTGACCAAAGGGCCCGCGGCGATGCTCCAGAGTTCCGCGCCGGGCCGGGGTGGCGGCTGCACGAACGCCACGCCGCCCAGTGGCCAGAGCACGATCTCATCCGCTTTGCCGCCGGTCTGACGACACGCGAGCGAATGGCCAAATTCGTGCAGGAGCACGATCACGAAGACCGAGACGTACTCAGCGAGATTCCACGCCAGGGACGTGTATGCGCCGCTGCGCAGAGAAACCTGAATGAACGCGAATACGAACCACCACCAATGCAGGTAAACTTGGATCCCGGCCACGCGGAAAAGCCGAAACGAGCCGGAACGGGAAGGAAGCATGCACCCAGAGTGAACGGGGTCGCGGTGAGGTTGAAAGGGAGAACTGCGAGCGAACATCGCCGAAGAGGGCCGGTGATAGATCCCTGGGACCGCGGCCGCCCCTGGCCGCACTTTGGAACAGGACAGCAATAGGTGCTGGTCGATGACTTCCGATTGAACTTATAAAACGCCGTTGAACCACTGATTTTCACTGATGACCACTGGTGCAAACAGAGTTGCGCGTGGGAGGCCGTTCACCCGTTAAGTGAAGGGACAGCTCTATCCCGTCGATCTGGATCTATTCGATCCGTGTTTATGAGTGCTCATCAGTGGTTACTTCTTCTGCGAAATTCCGATTGAATGCGGCCGGGGGCGGCCGCGGTCCCAGGGTCGGTCCCAGGTACGATCCCCCGAGCCACGTCCGCGGCCACTTGTGAACGGCGCCTCTGTCGTTACTATGGTGGATGAGCCGCGCCTTTGTCCGCGAATCGGATGTTCCTCAAGTGCTGGATTTACCGGCGCAGGTTTCGCCGCTGCCTCCAGGGGCCAAGAATTACCTGACCCCGGGCGGTGCCGCCCGCCTGCAGCATGAACTCGCGCGCCGCTTGGAACAGGAGCGGCCGCGGCTGGCCACTGCGGCACCGGACGACCATGATGCCAAACGCGAGCTCCAAGTACTTGATCAGCGGATACGCTACTTGCGGGAGAGTCTGCGCACGGCCGAGATCTCGGTGCCACCGCCCCTCCCGCATGACATCGTTCGTTTTGGGGCGAGCGTGACGGTGAGGGACACCAAGGGTGAGGAAACCCGCTACCGCATTGTCGGCGTCGACGAAACGAACCTCGAGCGCAATGAAGTCAGTTGGTTGTCACCGCTTGGCCGCGCGCTTTTGAACGTCCGGTTGGGCGAACGCGTGGTTTTCCGGGCTCCGCGTGGAGCGCAGGAACTCGAAATCACCGGGATTGCTTACGAGCCCGAACTGCCGACTTCGTAACGTCGGAAGTAAGCATCCGATGGGACCGCGGCCGCTCCCGGCCGCTCTTTAAAACCGAACCGCGATCGGTGCTGGTGCGATGGCTCCCTCATTGAATGCGGCCGGGGGCGGCCGCGGTCCCAGGAGCTAAGACCTGCGACTGATGTGATTTTGACTTTGGCGCGGAAGCGCCGGTCGGGCCCTACCCTCGGAAAAGCCCAAATCTCATGTGCGATTGGTTTAAAGATTCAATTCGCGGCGCAACCAGCCCGGGCGGTTCGTGGTGATGCCGTCCACCTCCCACGCAACCAACTGTCGCGCCAATTCGGGATCGTCGACGGTCCACGCGTGGACCTTCAGCCCGGCCGCACGGGTGCGTTTGAACACGGACTCATCGAGCAGCGCCGCGTCCACACCCAGCCCGTCCAGACCTGCGCTCTGGGCGCGGTGCACGATCTCCACCATCGGGTCTGACTCGAGCCGCGCTCCGGCCTCCACCAACCACGCCACTTCGGTCCGCGGCAACAGGCGCTTCGCCGTCCGGGCAACATCGAGATCGAAGGTGATGACGGCCACCTGCGCCGGGGTCAAACGGCTTCGCGCCAAGGTTCGCACGAGTTCACCCAGGGCGGCCCCACCCACTTTCAATTCAAGGTACACGCGCCGACTCAGCGGCACGGCCGCGCACACCGCATCCAACAAGGGGATACGTTCGCCGGCGAAGGCTGCGTCCTTCCATTGACCGACATCGAGCTGCCGTAGCTCCGCGAACGAGGTTGCCTGAACGAGTCGAGCCGTCCCCGCGGTCCGGCTGGTATCCGGATCGTGGATCACCACGAGCTGTTCGTCGGCGGTAAGGTGCACGTCGACCTCGACCGCATCAGCTCCCTGCGCCCACGCCAGGCGAACGGCGGCGAGCGTGTTTTCCGGGGCGTCATGCGACGCGCCGCGATGCGCAATTATTTCCACCGGGGGAACGTGAGCAACGCCGGCGCCGCGGGACAGCGAAAAACAATTCGAGCAGCGGTGCGCCGGTCAGTCGGGGCCCTACCCGCGGAAATGTCCAAATCTCAGGTGCGATTGGTATAATCCTAGAAAACGCAGTTGAACCACTGATTTTCACTGATGCAAATAGAGTTGCGGGATGGAGCCCGTTCACCCGGTAAATGATGGGAAAGTTTATCCCATCGATCCGGATCCATTTGATCAGTGTTTATTAGTGCTCATCAGTGGTTACTTCTTCGGCGGAATTTAGAATAATAAGGGCGGTTGCGGAAAACCGCCCCTACCAAAAAAGCGCAGCCTGCGGGCCCGGCCGCAGGCTGCGCTGCCATGACTCACTCACTTAACCAAAGAAACGGGATACACGCTGCGCACGATGGTGGTCATCGTCTGCACGCAGGGATATTTGATGAGATAACGGTGCGCGCCCAACGCGATCGCGCGAGCCATGTCGCCCGGCATGCTGGAGTTCGACAAAACCACGATCGTCAGCGGTGACAGGCCCTTTTGCTGGCGGGCCCACTCCAGAAAACTGAAGCCGCCGAGTCCCCCCATCTTCAGATCGAGAAACAATAAACTTGGCAGGTGATTGCGCGCGACCGCGCACGCGAGACGGGACCCCAGATAATTCACGACTTCAGACCCGTCGTTGAAGGTCTTGATGGGATTCTTCACCCCGGTCTTCTTGATCAGCCGCTCGATGAAATAAATGTCATCGGCATCGTCATCGGCGACCAGAATCGGGGGGAGGCTCGTTGCCACCGGCGCAACCACCAAGGGAGGCGGAGCGGCTGCATCGCTGTTTACGAAAAAAGGGCTGAAGGAATCGACGGCACCGGCCGACGCGCTGCTCAAAGGGCTGCGGAGATCTGACGTTATGAGATGTTGCATGTTGGGCGGAGATTCAAGTCTGGGGCTACTGCGGCACCAGAGCGGACCCGCCGAACGGGCGACGGTTCGCGATCGGTACCTGAGTTATTCACCCACCTGCCGATGGGGTCGACGCCTCAGTGAAAGCGTAAGACGAATAACGAATCACGGGCCGCCAAGCGTTGCCGGAGACGAACCTACCGGGCGCCTAGGGCGGAACCCTACTTCGAACCCGAGTTGCTGGAACAAAGGGATTGGCTTCGACGTCGCTCCGGGTGATTTCATTAGCATCCACATCACCGTGATCTCTCGTCGTGTTCCCGTCCTGGCATCTTTGGTTCTTTTCGCCGCCGTGGCGCTGAGTGCGCAGCCGTTGCCCACCGCGACCCAGCCGTTTGCCACGCGTTCGCTGGCACCCGGCGGAGCGGCTCTTACGCTCGACCTGAAGGAGTATTTCAACGTGCCCGGAGTCACGGGACAGGTCGCTCAGGTGGAGACCGTGGTGGGAACGTTCAACGTCGAGTTGTTCGACGACACGCCGCTCACGAAGGCCAACTTCCTCGCGTACATCAATGCAGGGCGGTACACGAACACCATCATTCATCGATCCGTGGCGGGCTTTGTGATCCAGACGGGCGGCTATTTTTCCCGCCTCCCCTTGGAGCATATCGCAACATTTCCAGCCGTGCAGAATGAGTTTCGTCGCTCGAATCTGCGCGGTACCCTCGCGATGGCGAAGCTGGGTGGCGACCCGAACAGCGCCACCAGCGAGTGGTTCGTCAACTTGAGCGATAACTCGGCGAATCTCGATGGGCAAAATGGTGGCTTCACGGTGTTCGGCCGCGTGCTTGGTAGCGGCATGCAAGTCGTCGACACGATTGCGGCTCTCCCGCGCTACAATATTCCGGGCGCCTCCGATGTTCCACTGCGCGATGTGGCCAGCAACCAGACAGCGGTGGAGGTGCGAAATTTGATCACCGTTAGCACCGTCTCCGCGATTCCGGTCTATTCCACGGGCACCGGTCGTTCCGTCCTTACGTTTCTCGCGCAGAGCTCAGACCCCAGTGTAGCCACCGTCTCGATTTCCGGCAGCACCCTCACCGTCACTCCGCTCGCGACTGGCACCTCCGCCCTGTTGATTCGCGCGCGGGACACCAATAACAATGTAGCCGACTCGACGCTCATCGTGACTGTCGGCGGCACGTTAAGCATCGGGGCCCCGCCCCAATCGCAACAGGTTCAAACGGGCGGCCCCGTTGCGTTGAGCGTGACGACCCTAGGCGGCGGCCTTATCACCTATCAATGGAGCAAGAACGGCGTCCCGATCATCGGGGCCAACACGTTTGCCTACATCATACCCAGCGCCACGGCGACCGACATGGGTTTCTACACGGTGAGCGTTTCGGGCGGCGGCACCACGCTCACACCTCCGCCTGCGATCGTCACCGTCAACATCTCCGGCACGAGCCGGCTGGTCAACGTCTCGACTCGCGGCAGCGTCACCGCCAACGATGCGCTTACCCCCGGATTCGTCATGCGCGGAACGGGAACCAAGCGGCTGGTGTTACGCGCTGTAGGGCCGACGTTGACGAGCTTTCAGGTGCCCGGCGCGCTGGCGGATCCACGAATGGACGTGATCCCATTGAGCCAGTCTAACGTGATCCTGGCCAATGATGACTGGCAAAATGCGCCCGCGGCGGATGTCACTGCCTTGGTGGCCACGAGCGCCGCGGTCGGCGCGTTTGCCCTGCCGGCGGGCGGCTCCAAGGATTCGGCGACCTTGGCCGCACTGCAGGTCACGAACAGCGGCGGCTACACGATTCGCATTACTCCCGCCGGCACGGCCACGGCAGGGGTTGCGCTCGCGGAGATTTACGATGCCGACGGCCCGAATTCTCCCGTGCGGCTGATCAACGTCTCCACCTTGGGGCGGGTGACGGCAGATGGGCTCACCCCTGGATTTGTAATCGGCGGCTCAGCGCCCAAGCAGCTGCTGATTCGCGCGGTAGGGCCAACCCTTAGGGCGTTCAACGTCGCGGACGTGCTGGAAGATCCGCAATTGACGATCTATCCCCTTGGCTTGGACATTGTGATCGCCCGGAACAACGACTGGCAGGATGAAGGCCAGGGTGCGACGTTGCTGGCGGCGTTCAAGGCGGCGGGAGCCTTCGATCTCACCAGCGGCAGTCGCGACGCGGCGGTACTGGTGCGACTCCCGCCCGGTGCTTACACGGCGGTCACGAGTGGCGTCGGCGGCACAACCGGCCAGGCTCTCGTCGAAGTGTACGACCTGGATCCGTGAGTTGAACGTGGCGCGGAAGTGCGGCTTCCGTTGCGCCCGCATCTCAGAATAAGAAAATCCGCTCCGTCGAAATTC
>ENA-ORBV01008989-ORBV01008989.1-microbial-mat-metagenome-genome-assembly--contig:-NODE-8989-length-16598-cov-5.552267_pt1 | contig 16598 bp, 19 predicted proteins | sample MGYA00237777_ERZ505514 | MGnify/ENA primary metagenome ERZ505514 (study PRJEB26160, sample SAMN06269048) | microbial mat metagenome | isolation source: Oligotrophic lake microbial mat | place... | reverse complement strand
TAATAAAAATGCAGCATCACCCCACTGCCACATCACTCACCAGGTCCACTAACTGCCACTCAGTGTGCCTGCACTTGTTTTATCTGGCTAGCTAGTAGACTAGCTAGTAGCCTCAGCCCTATGATTTCCAATGCCCGTGTGCTGTGTGCATGCCACCCACCAGCAAAACTCGAGGCTAACAACACTAACAACACGATGAATCCACCAACAATTGATACAGTACCTTCCTCCCAAGGAAAACGGAGGACGAGGATACTGGCGACTTCTAGTATTCTTAGCGATCTTCTAATATAGCTAGCGGCCAGTACATTGTCTATCGACCGCGGTTAGCCCGGTAGACAGCTTGGTAGCATAGTAGAGCAGAAGCACTGATCTAAGCTACCAGTAGATTAGAGAGAGAGAGGAATGCCACTCGATCCATCCTCTTAAAACACAGGCCTCACAAGAACCAAACACGTCGCGTCTCGTTCCATCTTCCCATGGAAGAATGGAATCTACAACAGTAGTGCCGGTAGCATCCGTGGAAGAACTATGGAATCGTTGGTGCGAGTGTGAGCGACAACAACGGCAGGAACAAGCAGACGCGGACGCGGACGCGGACGCGGCGGATCGCTTTATGGAGCTTGTCACGAGGAGTGTCCAAACCACGCCTCCATTGGCGGCACAAGAATTTCAACTGTACGACAGCAATGCCATGTTTGTGCACGTTCAAGTCATGCCCTTTCATTTACTCTTACTGGCGCGAGCGCCGTTGCCAGTCTTGAAACAAGTCTACGATTTGTATCCTCAAGTCTTACAGCAAGAATTGGTCATTTATCAAGGACACTTTCACGGATTGCCTCTGCATTGGGCCTGTCGCTATGGTTGTTCCTCGGAAGTAATGGACTTTTTAATCGAGGCCCATCCCGAACCCTTGTATCATCGGCATGACTTTAGTCGCATGCCCGTCCATGGCGGAGGAGCCTGGCCACTCCACATGGCTTTTGCCAGCAAAGTTCCATCTCGGCACTTGATCGTCCCCCAACAACATTGGCATACGCTAGCGACCTTTTCAAAATTGTGGCAAGCCGGACCCAAACAATTTGTGGTGAATACTCAAGTTACAGGCAACCGTATGAGTGGCACAAATCCACAGCTCGGATCGGATGGGTCCACCCGCACCAATCGACAATTCTTTTCCTGGACACCCCTCGAATGGGCTATTTATACACATCAATCCATGGACATTCAAGCCTATTTCGTGGAGCAATTTCTATTCCAATGCCAACAACAGCCACCGCCACACGAAGAAACGGGTACCGTGCCGAACGTCCAAAAGCTTGAGATCCTATTAGGAGATCATCATCAGCGACAACAACATCGAGTCATCACTCCCGCGGCTTGGAATGTCTTACTGCAAGGTTTAGAGACCAATACATCTGTGACGTGTATATGTATCAAAGGCCTATCGGTGGCGGTGCCAGAACCAATGCCGGTGGAAATTCAATCTCGCCAAGGCACGGAGAATCCTACAAAAGGAACTAGCGAGGACGACGCCGAGGAAAGCCTTTGTTGGTGGAATGCCTTGGCATCCTTTCTTTCCAAAAATACGACTCTACAAGAGATGGAAATTACTGCAGCATCTACTACCTCTGCCACTGCTGCTGCTGCTGCAGTGACACCGACACCAACAGCAAACGACGGTGGTAATGGTCACGATGACGACGATGCTGACATCCAGCTCCAGGTTCGCACACACCATCGACAAGCACAACAATCAAAACCTTTCTTGCATTATGTTGCCAAGGGTCTCTTGCAACAACAACAATCGGCACTTGTCAGTCTCACCCTGCAAGGATTCACCTTTCCCACCAGTCATGTCCTGTGCCAATTGCTGTGTCAACAGGTGACGCTACAAACCTTGAAGCTACAAGGGGTTCGCATGACTTGTGAGTGGAATGAAGACGACGCAGACGAGTCAGACGACGACTCCAGCAAGAACATTGGCGGAAAATGGAGGCCCAGTCCGCACTTGGAACGGATTGTATTGGGTACGGCCGAGATATCGCCTCTTGTCTTGCAAGGAATACTGGCAAAGCTTGCCCAATTGCCCTCCTTGGCTGATTTAACTATGTGGATTCAATATCAAGAGGAACAAAAACAGACAAAATCTACTGGAAGTATCAACGACAACGCCACGGACAACAATGAAAACGAGCAGTCGGACGTTGCGGCCGTTCGAAACAGCACCCACCAGAACAACAGCAATAACGACAACGACAATCCCATGCAGCATCCTCAGCAGGAGCGGCAGCACAACGAAGGATTTGATTTTACCGCAAGTTTGGCCAACCTTGTGCGTCAACAAAATCGACTTCAAACCCTGTTTTTTGCTTGCAAGGAAAAGCAGGGCCCGGCAAGAGCACCGCATCGTCAATTGGATTTGGAACGATTCTGTCAAGTCGCCCTCAACAACAGCAATGCAACCTCTCTACAGCGATTGGCCTTTACCGGAGTACCCGGTCTGACATTGTCCAAAATCAAACCCCTGTTGGAAACACTGCAATATCACAACGCTACCTTGATTGACATTCCGACACAACTTTGGGTGATCAACCATGATGATGCTACTACGGATACTACTACCACTACCTTGGACAACACCGACAATGACAATTATCACAATCCTGTCGACTACCAAAATGCTACCAAGACGATTTTTCAAAATATGGGGTATTGGTTGCAACTCAATCAGTATGGACGAGCTCAGGCGCGAGACTCCGAGACAACCAAGGAACAGTTAGTAGAGCTTCTCTGCCACGTGGTCAGTAGTACTGCTGCCAACGACAACAGCAACCTCAATCGTGTCGAGCCAAGATCACGTAACCATCATGAAACGCTGGATCCTTTTGTGATTCACTATGGTCTCCTGAGGGAAATGCCAAGCATTTGGTGTTGAGGGGGCGAATGCACTATTTAAACTGACGCAATTGCGTTTAGCCTTAATATTTTTATAAATCCTTCGTTTATGGCATTCCGGCTCAATCCAAAAAGGTGTTGATGTGACAATCGATGCAACGCTAGTGCTTTGACGTTGTCTTCGCTTCCTATTAGGATTGCAGAGTGATTGGCATGCAGCACACAAATCTTCTCTGCAAAGCAATTCTGCAGCTTCGTTCATGCATTGATAGATTCTGTGACACAATGAACAAAGCACAGGGACCAGGACCACAGTTGATGGCACGAAACGTTTGCTTTCATGAATGACGCTTGATGAAACTTCATTGTCAAGCCTTTGTCCTTGTCATCATCATCCCCTCCATTTTTTTTTCTTCTGCTTCATCTTCTTCCACTTTGCTTTGTTGCTCCGCCATGCACATGACTTGACAGAAGGCTGGTCCAGCACCCAACACCATTTGAAAGATGTCATGTTTTTGACCCTTGCCCAATTTGTTGAGAAACCATGCAATGTGCTCATCACAGTTGCTCAAACTGAGGCCTTCATGTTCCCACACCTCTCTCCATGTCATTCTCTAGGCCTGTGCTGGTTGTTCCATTCCGCAATTCTAGTGTCAGCAGTTTTGGTGCATGCCTCAAACCCAATGCAAACATGCTTTCACCTTCATCGCCAGTGCAGTTGCATCCTTGAAGAAGAATTTTGGCACAGTCTCGCACATTCACGTTGCAACAAAACATCATCATCGGCTCAATCCGCTCCATCAAAAACACATTTTCATTCGCAAAGAAAGCATTGTCAGCAATGACACTTGATCTGCCTTCATTGGAAGAGGAAGTCAAGGAACTTCCTCTCTTCCTCGAGGAAGTGAAGACTTCCTGGGGATTCCTAAAGTTCCTCCGACTTCCTCACTTTGTCCTAGCTGAAATGAAAAGCAGGAATTCCTTGGAAATCAGGAAGTTGAGCTGAACAACTTCCTCTTTTCCTTGCTTCCTCCGCTTCCTCTGGAATTCCCAGGAAGTTCCTTAGGAACAAAGCAAAAGAGGAAGATTTTTAGCTTTGTCCCAACAATTTCTTGGGCTCCATGTCACTTGTGACTATCACTGATGTTGTTTTCACAGCTGTTTGGGCATTGCCAAGGGTTGATGAGACACATGGAGGTTGCCATCTTGCCCTGCAATTGACTGGTGCCAACTTTGAATGGAGGCACACTTGCTGTGTGTGCCCTTTTCCCTTTCATTCAATGGACACACTGTCAACACAGGGTTGGGCAGTCTCACTTTCGTCATGACTTGGCAATGCCTCTGTTCGCCTGTCCCCTTCCACTGTCTTTGTCATCAACACTCCTTCACATTGTTGCAATTGTTGCACTTGCAACGGGCCTCATCCTCCAACCCTTCCCCATCATCAAACTTCACTGCAAACATGACATGCATGGCATTGTTGCAAGCCACACAAGCAAAGGCGACAACAATGTGTTCTCATTGGCATTCCTCTCCGATGGCTTTGCACTAGCCTGTGACTTCATCATCATCCATCTGCAATGTTGCTGGCTTGCGAGAACTCTCCTCTTCCTCCAACTCCTTGAACTTTGGTGGGGTCGGATGTTCAATGCCAGCCTTGAACATTTGATGGCACCTTGGATCAAACATTCTGAACTTGCCATCAACCCTGATTGTCTTGAGGCCGGGACAGGTGGAGCAAAGCCCTCTGCAATGGAAGCACCTTCCTCCGGGTGGCCTGTCTTCATTGTCAGTGTCGACCACATCAGCTTCATCCTTCTCCTCTTCTTTGCCGTCACCAGAAGCATTGTCTTTGTCACAGCCCTGAATGTCCTCCTCACCCACTGTGCTGCCGTGGAGTCATTGGAGGAGCTGCAGTTGGCGGGGTTTTTGTGCATTTTGTTTTTGGGAGGTGGGGGCTTTTCCTTGCTTTCATCACTTGAAGTGTCTGACTCCGACTTGTTCCAGCAATCTGTGCAAACAAAAGAGGTCCCCTTGGCAATGGAACAACCCTTCTTTGGATGAACCCACAAAGTGCACTTCGAGTACTTTGTGGTTTGGTTTGGGCTGGATTTGTTCACACACTTATCACCCATTGCCTTGCAAGCCCCCACTTTCTCCTTCGTTGCCCTTTGGCACAGCAGAAGTGGACCTTGATTTCCTCTTGGTGGCCACAACCTTGGCAGGCTTGGTTTGCCTTGTTTCTTGCGTTGCTTGGCCTTGGGTGGAGCTTTTGCATTTGGAGAATCAGCTGCCTTCTTGTCCCAAGCCTCCCTGGTGATGATTCAAAGACTGGGGTTTGGGTACAGTTTCTGAAACTCTGCAACACCATGTGAAGCACCTCCCCAGACAAAAAGAATGTTTTGTGCAAGCCATTGTTCTCAGGATCATTGTGATCAAAGTTCTCATCAAATCCAGGCAACATGCCAACGGCTTGGCATCCATTGTGTTGTTTGTCCTTGTGGTGGGCATTCCACACCATGCGGGTGGCATGAATGACAAAGTGCTTCACCTCACCATCAATGCAAGTCAGGTTCAATCGTCCAGAAATTCAACCGCTGACATGGATGTCTGTTAGCAACATCAGCACTTCCTCTGGAAAAAGTCCTGGATTGAACGCTTCTTCCACTGATGACACTCAGTGACTTCAGTGTGAGACAGGTTCAAAATTCCCGAAAATCAAACAAAAGGAAAAACGTGATGTGAAGCTAGCAATGTCAGCTAGCCAAAACACAGTGAATGACAGTGGTTCATAATAGCTTCCGGGCGCATGTGTGTCAAAGCTAGCTAAATTCTAGCAGCAAAATTAGAACATGTGCCCTGCTAGCTAGCTGGCTAGCTAGAGAGCCACTAGCAGTTGAAGTTGAAGTTGAATTTCCTGACATTTGAACCTGTCTTGCATCCAAGTCGCTGAGTGAGTGATGCACTCAAAATTTTGAGGGAAGTGAAATGCAGCAGCATGGTCAATCGACATTTCTGAGTCATGCAAATGAACTTTCAAGGAACTGAATCAATCAGCTCCTCAGTTCCCATGGGAATTTTTCAGCATTTGACCCCTTTCTCTTCCTACTAGGAATTCCTGTGTTCCTGGAGGAACTGAAGAGAAGAATTCCTAGGAATCCCCACATGAGTTCCTGAGGAAATCCCGCCCAAGGATGGTGCAGTTGGGCATGGTTGAATTCCTAGGAATCCCCACATGAGTTCCTAAGGATATCCCACCTAAGGATGGTGCAGTTGGGCTTGGTTGAACTCATGTGGCCACCAAATGATGTGATTGCAAATCTTTGTTTTGTGCATGACAGCACTTCACCCAGGTGGAGAGATTCAGATGAAACCAACCGGGAGTTCAAAAATCAGGCAATTGTGCTGATCCAGATGTTCTGGCTTGGAGTTCAACCGTTTTGTTAAAAAACAATTGCTTCAGTGTTTTGGCAGTTGATTGGACAGCAATCAATCAGTTCAAGTGGTCATCCTCATAAATTCCATTTTCAGCAATGTGAAAGCGGTCACTGCTGCAGCACCAGTGCTTGTGGTGCCACTGCAGACTGCGCACGCACAATTTGGGGTTGTGCATGCCCGGGCATGTGACTTTCCAAATGGGCCAATGGTCATTGGCTCATTCGGCAACACACATGCCTGGGTGGCTCTTCTGTTCCTCTGAGACCATCTGGTCAGGTGTTTTTGGGGTTCCTTCCTCTGTGACCTCCCGGGCATGTGGCTTTCCGAATGGGCCGATGGTCATCGGCTCATTCGACGCAAATAACCCAGTGCATGTTCCCCTTTGGAATTTTGTGAGGGCTGTGTGATGTGCTGTGAACCAGTGCGATGCACTGGCTGGCTAGCTGGCAGCACTGGGATGCACCAGCTGGCTAGCTGACAGCTGTTGTTCAGTGCTGCAATTGGCACTCACCATTGGAACATGTGCACATGGGATTGATTTGCCCTCCAAGCATGTCAGCCGCAAATTCCATTGGAAGGTGCAAACGTTGAGATGCTGTGTCTTTTCAGTCATTGACATCACGTGACTCTCTGACTCTCAAGCCGGTGCCTTCAATTCCAGCAAGCTGTCATCATCAAGCCTGCAGTTCTTCATCTCAAGCCGGAATGTCCTTTCAAGTCATCAAGTCTTTCACAAATTCATTGCTCATGTCACACCACCACAGCAACAGCTCCCATGTGGACTTGCCTCATCGATCACGATGCTCCACAGTGCCAGAAGGATCAAGTCGCATTGCCGGTCAAACCGAAGACACAACATCGACAACACTTTGCAGCCGGAACAATAGCCAGATGCTCTGCAAAAGAATCAACATCAACACGCCGTCAACCTCAACAGGCCCAGCAGCAGACAACCATGAGTGGAAAGATGAGCAAGTTGTTGCACAACCTGCCATTCCCAGAGACGACGACAGTGGCAGCAAAACCTCCCAAAAAATCCAATGCAGAAGACCGCAATGAAGCTGAGAAGTCACCCTCAACAACAAAGGTGACGATGGAGTTCAAGTTCAAAAGTCGCAAGACTGTTGCTCTGGACACTCTTTTTGACATTCACAGCAAGTGACTTCATCAGGGCTTGCTTCCATGATGATTCTGCCCTTGGTGGCATTGGCAGCATTGGCAGTCTTGGCAGCGGCAGAGAACTCATCTGCTTTGGCAAACCATGTTGAGCAGCCCAAACATCCCACTCCATTCTTCTTCAGACTTTTTTTTCTTCCTTTTGAGACATGGTCCACACACAGTTCACAAAAGCAAGCCTTGTGGCCCTTGCAGCGCATGAAGGACATGTGCTGGTGTTTGTTGACATCAGGCTGGGGCTTGAGGAGACACTTGTCAGCATGATTCCCCTTGTCCGTTTTCTCAAAAGAGCAACAGAGACAATCTGGTTGGCCCTCCTCAGCACACTTCTGCGCATTGATCAAGGCATGAACGGGCATTGTGTCACTTGACACCCTTGGCACGCTTGACAATTGACTTGAGTTTTGACTTGACAATTGATTTGATGCTTGCATCACCACCACTCCTGGGTTCAACATGCACATCTCCATTGTTGTCTGTGTCGCAAACAAGGGTGTGCCCATTGCCAAGAGGTTTGAGGTGCTCATTGCCAATGGTGTCAAAGCTTCTTTTCATTCCAATCACAGCAAGCAGCTTGTTCCCAGTGGTTGCAGCCCATCTGGTAGCCCCAGCAGCCCGTCCAGGACTGAGAAGCTGAAGCTGATTCATGGTGTGCTGTTGATGTCAATTGTTGAATTGACATGTGATGCCAATGCTGACATGTGATGCTCATGTGGCTGTCAACATGTTGGCACCAGCAGTCATTGGAGTGTCGTTTGAAATCAATTGCACTTGCTGGTCGTTGTTGATGAAGCGTTCCCTTTTGTTAGCTAATTGGCAGTTTTGCACAGATCATGTTAGCTGGAAAATTGCAAGCAGCTAAAATGAATCCTCGTTCCAACAAGAACTGAAGATGGGGTTGATGTCTTTGTCATTTCCCTTGGTCCACTCACAAGCAAACTGTGTCATGCCAACCAAAATGCAAGAAACTGAATCAAAGCAATGAATCAAAGGACCACTGTTTTCTGTCAACACAAAAACAATGCAACAAACAACTTCTTCCACTGACGCCCAAAACTCTCACCAGGATTGCATGGTTCAAAATGAGAACCTTGAAGCTCAACAAAAACTCTTCCAGAATGTGAGCAGCAGCAGCAGCAGCAGCAGCAGTGGACAGGGTCAGCAGCCAGATGGAGCACACTGGGTCCCCACTGCGCACAAGACACAACAAGAGCACCCGCAACCAATCATGAAGCAACGGTTGCAGCAACCAGTTTGAAGGGACTGTTTAAAAAAGAAGCAAAGGTTCTTGTTTTCCACAATCAACACTGCTAGGCTAGTGCTCCCTCACTCAGATCCCTGCAGCCAGATGATCAAAAGCACTCAGAACCTCTGCAACAAATCACACAATCAGCACTGTTCACCAGATGTTGTTGGTTAGGGTTAGGAATTGACAAAAGTCAGATCGCGCACCATTTCCGTTGAAGCAAAGAACAAATGCAAACACGCAACAAATAATTGTTCTCCCACCTACTTTTGCTGCATTTGGTCTTTTGGCGGCTCTTACTCACGGTATGGGGTCGGATGTAACTTTGTTTTGGCCCGTTGAACTACCATTGTGCAGATGGACCTGCTCGCAAGTATCCGATGAATCAGAGGTGAGGTGGAGTAGACATTCTTTTTTTAGCCATCCAAAAATATGCAGGACCTGCGCGATGGTTTCACTGTGTGACATTATTTTTTTCACTCCTGCCAGTTAGTGTCTTGAGTGCGTGCTTGTCCCTGTCCATTACAAAAAGCTGACAAGCCCTCTGTAGTTCTATCACACACAAGAACAACATCCACCATGGCCCGAAGAGACCCGCCCGCAACCAATCTCTCCAGAAACCGAGTCGTTGCGAAACAACCGACCAAGATCACCAACCCAAGTGGCCCACCCGCCGATAATTTATCCAGAACCAATCTATCCAGACAAAGAGTTTTGCCACCACATCTCACTGCCACCAACAGTTGGGGCAAAGCAGTACCCAGGACGAGCATTAGTGAGTATTATGCACGTGTGGCATCGGAAGATCAACAGGAGAATCCAGCTACAACCAAAATAGACGCTGAATTGAATAAAGATAAAATCAAAAATGATGGTGACGGCGACTATGATTACTTTGACGAGTCTGCCGAATTGCGAAGAATCAATAAACTCAACGACTATTTACTGGACGAAGCAAGCGACGTTGAGTCCGTGGTACGACGGATTGACATCAAAGAACGACTTCAAGCATTAAGAAGTAGTCAGCGCGGCATCTCGTTTGGTGAAAATGAACCCACCAATCATAAAAAGGAACACACACTCAGTCAAGATGAAGAGGATAACCTTTCGATTGTGGAAGAGGGAGCCGAAGATGATGGTTGCATAAATGAACTGTGGCCGTGGTGTGGGGCCGAGAGTAAAAAAGCACATACACTCAGTCAGGATGACTGTGAGGCTTTCGGTAAAAAGAAACACACCAATAACAATGACAAAGAAACAGATAAGGACACAGCTTCAACAGCCGCGAGTAACAAGGCCAAGAGCTCGACCGCCAAAAGTGAAAGGGATGACGAAAACAATGATATGTACAAAGACATGGATGGGATTGTGCCCATGGAGGATCTAGACGAACTTGATTTGACAAACCACACTTCCAAGGCAGCAACTGGAGATGGGGGGTGCTGTTACGCCCCGCCCTCCCCACACGTATTAGTATCAGGCTTTTTCTGCACTCTGGTGGAGTTTTTGACCTGCTCGGCGACCTCGGGCGGAGAAATGCTAATTGAAGCTACAAAGGGAACATCGCCGCCACTGCTGCCGCCACCGCTGCCCCTAACGCCAGAATCATCTGAAGGGACACCGCCGCCCACCCCCAAGTTAAGGTACGAAATGCCCCTACAAAGTGTTCAAGACGATGACAACATTTATTCGTGGGGTATGGGAAGCACAAGTCGAGAGCAAGAAAGTGCAAGTCCTAACAATATTGCGCGAGCCATAAATTTTTCCTCCAAGCGATTGGACGAGGAAAAACGAGGCATTGCTCTTTACGATCGCAATGATATTCGACATGCCGTACAACGAGTGGAAGTTGCCGAAGAATATGATGATTATGAAAATTACGATGACGACGATGATGACGATGACGACGAGGAGGACCGTGATGAAGCCCAGGACGAGTTTTCCTATGGACAATACGAAGACGTTCCACAGGCCATTATTGTGAAGCCGAAAAAAGTGGACGATGTTTCCATCCTCGATATTACCTCGATCGATTCCCTTGAAGATCTTCGCAACAAGCAGGCGTGGTCGTTGTCGCCCAGGAGAAAGAGGCGATTACGCGCACTAGCAAAAGCTGAAGCTGTTGGAAGGCAGGCTACATAAATAAAAAAGAATGGCTATCCCAGTTTTATTCCTGCGTTTTACAATTCAGTGTGAGACCACATTTCTAGCTTGTTTGCGGGCCATTGAGGATGTTAAGTCAGCTTCATTGAGCCAAGCAATCACAAGTTGAATTAGAAGTGCCAGTAATTAAATCGAACAGACCAAATAACGGAAGACTTGTATTATTATTTGACTGGTCTGCTTTCTTACAAACCGCTAATACTACCGTTGTAGCCTTATCGATAGTTTACTAGAGTCTAGCTAGTCATGTAGCGGGTGGGGCACAAAATCGAAGGAAGCTAAACGTTGCTGTGTGGCATGCCCCTGTATGCAAATCTGGCGAACAGCTACCATAGTTTAATGGCTGGCTAAAATGGGTGCGTTATTCAGTAGCTACTTAGCTATCTATTAGTAAGATGGTGGATGTTAAACCAGAAGGTTAGATGACCAGTACGACGTACGAGTAGCTCTAGCTAGCTAGTAGCTACTTTACTTCTTGTTAGCTATGATACCTGATAGCAAGACCCTACAAAGCAACTAGCACCTACCTTCAGTACTACGAGTACTAGCTACTAGCTACAAGGTAGCGATAGCTCCGCTAAAGGTAGATAGCTACCTAGATAGCTAGAGTGGCTATCAGTTGGGAGAACAATACTTTACTGTAGCTACACGAGTCACCCACATGAGGGTTCCGAGCGGGAGATCGTTCAAATTTGATTCACGCTCCACCGCAACGACAACAAACAATGACAACCACGATCACAAAGAACGCTTCCGCATCAAACTCATAATTTTTCCACTTCTAGCTAGCCAGTATTAACTAACTACCAGCTAGTAGTTGAGCATAGAGACAGTGAAGGTGCACCTCGCTGTGTGGGTTTTGTGCATACCATGCTTAAAGCGTTGAACCCAATATCGCTCACCTCTAGCCTAACTACCATGTTGAGATGCGCCACCATCACGAAATGGTCAAAAATTCTGTAAAAGTTAAACGGATAGCACGATACGTCCGTTTGGTTGCACATTGATTTGTCGGGGTCATTCTAATCACATATTTGCCTACTCGACCTGATCAACACTACAGTAGGCTATTAAACCAACTAGCTAGTAGCTACCTGCAAGCTTTCTACTTCCATCTCAGATATAATTGATTTTATTACCATGGCACAAGAATCTCAACCACATACTACGGGCGTACAGAGCCTGACGCCATCCCCGGCCCCAGTTGTTGTTGGCACATCAAGCGAAAAAAAATGCCCGCAGTCCCGTCCACAGCTTGTGGGAATCCAAGATCGTGATGTCGCGGCGGAGGATGTTCGCTGTGCTGAGATGATGCGGACGAAATGTCAGATTGGCAGTGATGATGAAGCACCATCTCCTGCATCTTCTGGTTCGGTGCTGTCCACGCCAGCAAACCAACCAACCTTGTTTTCGCAACAACAATCCCTAGGAGCTTTTCCAATCCCGGATGTGTCTTTGATGGACGCGGCTTTGATGGACGCGGCTTTGTCGATGAACGATGACATGATGAATGAAGCCATGACTGTTGCCATGACTGGCGGAATGTGTGACCGATCCATCCGATACGATGCGTCGTGGGTCTCGGACAATGATGCCGAAGAAGAATACGAGGACAAGGAAAACAATTGCAGCATGTACCGAGACAACTTGGATTATTACGAAAGCATCGCGGAAGGAGGAGAGTTTTGTTTCATCTATCCATCTCCCGCCTTTAGTGAAGACGAAATGCGACTTGAAGTCGCATGAGCCTGCGTGGATGGATGCATACGCATTTTATGAGTTATTGTTGATTTGCCTTCTGGGGAGTGTGTGACGTCGTAGCTCGACAACCATTATGATGATGGAGCCAATCTTGGGCTAAAACGATACGTATGTGGCACTGGAATATGTCTGCTTATTAATATAGGGTCAAGTCGCTACATTTATCCTTCTTCTTTGATAGCGTACCTGGCAGTAGTCTTAAAACATCTGAGGCAGCCTCTGAGCGTTTTTTTCAATCCGCTCTTGCCTTTGCTTGCGCTTGATGCGCCATGATTCGCCCCGTAGACACACTAGGGGTAGAATAAAAGACCCGTGCTTGTCCTGCATTGGGTTTCAACTTTGTGCTGCTGTTTTCGTCACTACTACATGTCGCTGCTGTAGCTCTTTCGGTGACATCGTGATAGGGTGATCCAATGACTAAAAGATTACCATCCCCTGCAAGAGATAAGGAAAAGCCCGATTGGTCCCTTTGGTTCTCGCCGTTGATAGTACTGTTGCTTGGTCTCCAATAATAAGATCTATTGTCGTCACAGTGCCCACTATTGTCGTCATCATCGTCGCTCTTGATCTGCGTCGGTGCCAAATCAAATACTTGAACCTGCCCTGCCAATTCATTGGCTTGTCGTGCTCCCACGGCAATGCGATGTCCCGTGTCCGACAAGGCAATGGAATATCCGAAGCAATCTGCCTCGTGGCCCCCCTCTAGGTTTTGCCCCAAAGGAAGCAAGTCATAGTCGTCATGTCTTTGGTTCGATACTACGAGTCGGTAGATTTGCACCAGGCCGGCATCTTTCTTGGTAGCTCTCTTTTTGGTGTCCAGAAAGCTGTCATAATAAGGCGATCCCACCGCCAAAATGCTGCCATCTACCGAAATGGAAAGGGCAAACCCAAAATAGTCGCCCATTTTGAGACCATACATGGGACGGGCTGCCAGGATCCACTTATTCATATCGCCATCTTGACGAAAGACTTGTATTTGTCCTTTTGTGAATTGCATAGTCTTCGCATTCTGATTCTGGTCCTCTTTTCGTTCCTTCAAGTATTGTCGTCCCGGATGGTTCTTGGCGCCCACCACCAAAATGCCTGCACTGCCAGAAATAGCGATGGAATACCCAAATTGAACACCTGTTCTACCACTTTGCTGTACGTTCGGTATTAAATCCCCGAGTAACCGCTGTGGGCGATCCCACTTGTGGGTAGTGTCATTAAAGTGCATGACGAGTACCAGGCCACGGTGATGGTCGTAATAGGGTGCTCCCGTGACGATAATATTACCATCATCCGACAAGCCGACCACATGTCCCAACTGGGCACCTTTAACTGTTTGCGGATCATCCCCTACGGATACTAATCCAATGTCTTGGCCTTTTGGACGCCACATCATCCCAAAGGTTGAATCGTCCACCACTAACTCGTATACGGAAACTCTGCCGGCATCCTGGTCGTGTCCTGGAGACCCAAACGCCACGACGGATCCGTCCTTGGACAGGCTGACAGAATATCCCAAGTATTCGCTGCTTTGAGTGCCAGCGACCACTACTGACGGTTGCAAGTGATAAGCTGATGAGGACGAAGAAGTCACATTTTTCAGCTTTTCATTAGCATTGTCATGATTCTGTAATCTTGGAAGCGGTATCAATTGGTAAATGGAAAGCTGCCCAGCTGCTGAAATACCCCTGGGATCAGAATCAATGGCTCCAATCGCCAGTGTGGAACCATCTCGCGACAGTGCTACCGACCAACCGTACAAGTCGTGAGCTTGGTTACCCACTAGTGAGGATGCTACTGGATCGTTGGTTTTCCGGTCTACAATAGTAATTGGGTTCCACGATGGCAACGATGTTGAGGATTGACTGGCTTGCTTGTCGTCGTCATTATGCTGATAGCCCAACTGTGCAACGCACAAGAATTTGCTGGTTATGTAGGGGGCAGCAGCGAAAAGAAGGACGGCAACGGCCATCCGAGGAAAGCACCGAGATGTGTTGTGTAATCGCTGTGCCATTCTCATCGTCCATTCATGTCTAACATGTATCCATGTAGGCCGAGCATGCCAGCTTTTTGTATCCACTCTTGGTTTCTCTAGCAGAACTAAAATTTTATTAACTGTAGTAAGCCACTTTGACGAAATAGTTGGCTACTAGCCAATAGAGGATTAACATTGTTTTACTCTGATCTTTGCCTATGAGGTTTCGCAACATGCATCTTTCTCATTCAAAAGATACAATTTGAGGAGCGACTGTGCGATCCGAAATGAAGATCTAAAACAATAACATGTTGTGACGATAATTCACGTTCGTGACTGCAGAATTATATCTTTCACCCTCCACGAATCGGCGCATACATCACCCCCATGCATGCAAAAACAGCCGCAACAACAATACTCAGCAGCAGATTCGTAATCGTTGTTACCGTTGTTGTCTTTCTCCTATGTACAATCAACAGCTACAACAATAAAACAACGATGCAGCTACTACTTTTTGTACTCGCTACTCTCATTCTCAGTAGTTATGTACCAAACATTTTTTGTACATGCCTGGCATGGAAACCCATTGTGGTGACGGGTGGCAATAAAGGCCAAGGATTGGCCTTGTGTCAACGCATTTTACAGGAACATGAGGATGCCTATGTCTTTATGTGTGCCCGCGATGTCCTGAAAGGAGAAGCAGCACAAGAGAACATGCCATCCAGCCAAAGAAGTCGTTGTCAAGTGGTGCAGCTAGATGTCACCAATATCCAATCGGTTCAAAATGCTGCCCAGAGCGTCCAGAAGAAACTTGTGGAACTGAAGTGTGACGACAATTCTCTCTTTGGCGTGGTATCCAATGCGGGTATATTATGGGGATATTCATTAGAAGAACAGTTTCAAGTCAATGCACGCGGCGTTCGGAATTTCTTGGATGCTTTCTTGCCCCTCCTTTCGCCGACGTATGGTCGTGCCATTGTGGTATCGTCTGGGCTTGGACCCCTTATGCATTCCTATGCCAGTGCTGAAAATCAAGCCATTATGAACAAGGACGACTTGAAATGGTCAGATCTGGAACAATTAATCGAAACATGTCTAAAAGTGGATGCCGAACAAGGTGGACCCGAAGGATTTGAAGCGATTGGATTTCCGGGGGGTCCCTTTGCCGAAACCGCGCCAGACTTTCATATGTATGGACTGGCCAAAATGATGGCGGATGCATACATGGTAACTTTGGGCAAAAACGAGGCGCATAGTAATATGCTCATCAATTCCGTCGATCCTGGATTGGTCTATACCGACCTAATTTTGAAAATGCCACGGTACGAAGGCAAAAGTATGGAAGAAAGTGGCGCCCAATCACCACACCAAGGTGTCGAAGCAGCGATGCGAGTTTTATTCAGTGACGATGTTGAAGGTAGTGGACACTTTTATGCCATGAACAAGGACAAAACGAGATTGTTAAAGAGCACCATCGACGTAAAGCCTTCGGAAGATTGATGTTTCGCTTCTTTATTTGGGTGATCCACACCGGCTACCGTAGCTATATATTATAACTGCTAGAATAGGTCGTTTATATCAAACTGCATCCGCACTACTTACTAACTACTATCTAGGTCATGCGCCTGTTGTTGACTACAAGCTAGTAGCTAAAATTAAAGGTTGATGTCGCATACATCAAGCTCGAAAAACCGGATGCACCATGATCTCCATTTGCTTCCATCGTTGAGCCATTCCACCGCTTCTACATAAGCTAGTTTGCTTTTGCTTCATAGGACCAGTAATGAATATCTTTCCTTCGTTGCTATTGGGATCATACATTTGATAACCAGCAAGTCTACCACCCAAGCAGCTCGGGTCCATTGAGAATTACGAACATCGATTCCCGTGCCCTTTGTGAACACATTGTTTGATGCAAAGATGAATACTGGTTTGAAATGATCCCATCAAGTC
>ENA-ORBV01008987-ORBV01008987.1-microbial-mat-metagenome-genome-assembly--contig:-NODE-8987-length-16600-cov-6.087333_pt1 | contig 16600 bp, 19 predicted proteins | sample MGYA00237777_ERZ505514 | MGnify/ENA primary metagenome ERZ505514 (study PRJEB26160, sample SAMN06269048) | microbial mat metagenome | isolation source: Oligotrophic lake microbial mat | place... | reverse complement strand
AGCCAAGCATGAAGCTGACGGCTGTCAAGCTGGTCAGGGCGACAACCGCAAGGCCGTACAGGTGCAGAGCGCGCGCGCCGGTTGGCCAACGACGCATCCTGTGCAGATTGGCCATCAATAACAACACGCAGAAGGCGTACATCCCGAAAAAATCCAGTACCTGGCTGAAGGCGTTCAGACTTTGGTGGTAGACAAAAGACGTGATGCCGGTCAAGGCGGTAGCGGGCGCGAAAAGGCGCAGAGTGGCGTCTCGGGTGTGGCGCGCAGCGGCCCACATGAGTACAGCCGCGATCAGGTAGGCAAGGTTGGTCCAGCTATTGAAGGGCGTCACGACGAGCGCGCAGATTTTCTCCTCGCACCAGTCGATATTGGGCGGGAAGCGCCGGTGCAGGTCGTACCAGGGGCAACCCGGCCCGAAGGCTGCAGGAGAGGCAAGTTCAATGGCCATGCCTGCCCCGGCACGTCGCCGATGGCGACCGGTGGTTGACGGCAGGCTGCAAGGTGATGGCGGCGCTGGAGTGACAATTGGGGTATTGCCCGATTGTCTTATTCATGACGAGGAAAGCCATGTCTCCAGTTTCCATTCGGCCTGCAACTGCGCAAGATGCCGGTTCGATAGCGCGGATCGACGCCGCCAACGTGGCTGCCACACAGGTAGATGCCGATAAGCCGGCGCCACGCATGCGCGTCTGGCGTGACGCGATCGAGTTTGGTGAGCCGCAGGTGTTGGTCGCATGTGCAGGCGATGCCATCATCGGTTTTGTCGGATATGACCGCAGCCGCGATCCGGGCACACCGCCGACCTTGGGCGAAATATGGGCGATCCACGTTGTCGACAATTACCTGGGTCAAGGTGTGGGCCTGGCGTTATGGGATGGCGCTCGGGAGGGTTTGCTCGAGGAGGGTTGTACACATGTGTCGATCTGGATCGAGCTGGCCCAGGAACGCGCGCTGCGGTTTCACGAGCTTGCCGGATTCAAGCGGGATATGGCGTCATTGCGTACGACTGCCAAGGGCGCTAAACGCGTCGAAGAGATTCGGCTCAAGCGCGCGCTCTGATCGGGCGCTTGAGCCGGGCGAGAAACGGGCAAGAAGCGCGCACGAAGCGGGCACGAAGCGGGTCGCCTTTGGTTTCAGGCTTCGCCGCCGAATCGTTTGGTGAGGTTGTCGATGTATTTTTCGACCATTTTCTCGAATTCCCCTTCGACAACCGGCGCAATCACCATCTTCATCAAGCCGGGCAAAGGAATCGACAGGTCTCCGTCGATCTTCAGGACCAGATCGGTTGACTTCTTCTTGTCGCTGATCTTCCAACTGCCAGAGACCAGGGCATTTCCTTCTCCTTTGACCGGTGTCCAGACAACCGTTCCCTTGGCCTTGTTGGAGGTGTACTTGGACGCGTAGATGGTCTGCAGATTGACTTGAGAGAGCCCGATCTTCTCCATTTCCCAACGGTAGGTGTTTGCACCCAGATCGACCAGTTTGTGGACTTTCGGGAAATGGCTGGCCGAGGTCGGAACATCCGATAGAAGCTCGAACACCTCGCTGGCCGGGGCTTTGACGCTGAATTCGTAGCCGAGTTCGATGTGGACGTTGATGGTCATAGGCGCTCCTGGTAGAGGTCGGTGGGTGCTTGCGATTCGCATCCTATCGCATCGACACGCCCCATACTGCGGTCGCCGTGGCTCACGACACTGCCTACCGCCCGGGCCGGGACGGCCTGCCGCTCAATGTCCGTTGTAGGCCACTGCCAGCAAGGCTTGCTGGCTTTGCCGTGTGCGGGTCTTGATGCGTCGCAACAAGCGTGGACCGTCGACGGCGTCGATCCCATTGTCGCGAGCGAACTGCAGGGCTTCGGGTGTGTATGTGGACGTGGTTGTGAATGTGCCGTGGGCTGTCTTGCAGGAGGACAGCACGCCATGGAAATCACGCATTTCCTGTAGACTGATCGGCTTGTCCTGGCCATGTTTGCAACGGACGATCGCGACCGGGCCGGCTACCTTTGGCGCGTGCAGCCAGATATCGACTCCTTCGTTGGTGCGCAGAGACTCAGACCGGGTGTCGAAGCCAGCCCAGGAGAACCAGGTCTCGCAAACCGTTGCAAACCGCCTCGCGTCGATGTGCGCAAACACGTCCAGACTCCATCGACGGTCATCGGAACGGGCTACCAACCCGGCGGTGAGTGGGTCCACACACGCTTGGCCCTGCTGCGACCGGCTTCCCATGCCGCTCGATGGCCAGGTCGAATCGCGTACTTCTGGGTGCTTGCGGTCGAAGACGTAGCGCGCGCCGAAAACCAGCAGCGCCAACATGATGGCAGTCAGCGATGCGGCCGATGTGATGACACGGTTGATCTCAAATGACCATGCCGCAAGCCAGATGATCATCAGGATGACAGCGGCTGAACCGAGACCCTGGCGTGCTGCGCGCAGCACCGGCGCGCTAACCCCTTGAAGGGGTGGTTTCGGACTATTCATCATTGCCTGTTTCTCCGTTTGGTCAGCAGCGCGGCCGTTCGCGGCCCTTCACCGTCGGATTCAGTCTATGGCCGACATGTGACGGGGCGAAGGCACTTTTCACGGTTTTGGTCCCATACCGGACCGAAACTGAATTGACGCGCCGCGAGGGGAGGATCGCTTTCGCGTCTCGCTGGCCACGCATAATGGTCCAGAGTGCTTGACATGGAGGCGGAGATGGATGCACAGCAGCAGTACAGCGATGGCGTCGCGTATGTCGGCGCAAGCTACGTGCCGATCGCGCAGGCGGCGATTCCGATCACGGACTGGGGCTTTTTGCGCTCGGATGCAACTTACGATGTCGTCACGGTGTGGGACGGCGCATTTTTCCGGATCGACGCCCATCTTGACCGGTTCATGCACAGTTGCCGGCGCTGGCGACTCAATCCGGGACTGAGTCCAGCCCAGATCACCCATATATTGACGCGCTGTGTTCGCATGAGCGGACTGCGGTCATCGTATGTGGAAATGATCTGCACCCGCGGGCAGCCACCTTGGGGCTCGCGCGACCCTCGCCAGGCCGTCAATCAGTTCTATGCGTTTGCGGTGCCTTACGTCTGGCTGGCCAATCCGCAGCAGCGCGAGTCAGGATTGCACCTGCAGGTGAGTGATATTCAGAGGATTCCGGCCAAGTCGGTCGATCCGCGCGCCAAGAATTACCACTGGAACGATCTGACCATGGGCCTGTTGGGCGCACTCGATGCTGGGGCCGACTCCGTGTTGCTGGTTGATGCGGCGGGCAATGTCATCGAAGGGCCGGGATTCAACGTATTTGGCGTGAAGGATGGTGTTCTGTTCACGCCTGATGCGGGCATGCTCGAAGGAATTTCGCGACGTACCGTGATCGACATGGCGCAGTCACTCGGAATACGACTTGAATTGCGATCGGTTCCTGCTTGCGAACTGCGCGCTGCCGATGAGGTTTTTCTGTCGACCTCGGGCGGCGGTGTGTTGCCGGTCACGAGGGTGGACCGGCAGACCATTGGAAGCGGTGAACCTGGGCCGATGACGCGCAAGCTGGTTGAAACCTATTGGGCGTGGCATTCTGATCCGGCCTTCCGGCTGGAGATTGATTACACCGGCTGAGAGCGCAGCCAGACCCTTCGATCTGGTGAATTACAGTTGCTGTCGGGTGGCAGGGGCCGAACGGTCAGCCACGGGTGCAGGCTTCCAAAGGAGACAACAGGTTATGCCAATCGATTTCAAGGGTCGTGTGGCCATCGTCACGGGCGCGGGCGGCGGGCTCGGTCGGGAGCATGCGCTGGCCTTGGCGGCGCGTGGCGCAAAGGTGGTGGTAAACGATCTGGGCGGCGCGCGCGACGGCACGGGTGGCTCCGCCACAGCAGCCCAGGCAGTGGTGGCCGAGATCGAGGCGGCCGGCGGCCAGGCCGTCGGCAACGGTGCATCGGTGACCGATTTCGCTGCGGTGCAGGCCATGGTCCAGCAGACCATGGACCTGTGGGGTCGCGTCGATATTCTGGTCAACAACGCCGGCATCTTGCGCGACAAGACATTCGCGAAGATGGATCTGGACGACTTTCGGTTGGTGCTGGACGTGCATCTGATGGGGGCCGTCTATTGCTCCAAGGCCGTGTGGCCGATCATGCGTGCGCAGAAGTACGGGCGCATCGTCATGACGACGTCGTCAACCCGCTTGTACGGCAACTTCGGGCAGTCGAATTATGGTGCGGCCAAGATGGCTTTGGTCGGATTGATGCAGACCCTGGCCCTGGAAGGTGCCAAGGCCGACATCCGTGTCAATTGCCTGGCGCCTACAGCTGCGACTCGTATGACCGAAGGTCTGTTGCCCGACGCGGTGATGCGGGCAATCGTGCCCTCTGCAGTGTCCCCGGCAATGCTGGTGCTGGCTGCGCAAGACGCACCGACCCGCACCATTTTGTGTGCCGGGGCCGGCACGTTCGAGGCTGCCCACGTGACGCTGACCCAGGGTGTCTGGATCGGCACCGGCGTGGACGCGGACGTCCAGTTGGCGCGGCATCTGGACGCGGTCCGGGACCGCTCCGGCGACACGGTGCCGGCGTCTGGAGCGGCGCAGGGTCTCAATGAGGTGACCCTTGCGACGGCCGCTCTGCAGCGGCAATAGACGAGCCTGGTGCAGGGCCCGCTGCTGATGCCTTCCAGGCAAGCGATATACTTGCGGGTTCCCCGGCCGGCGGCGATTGACGCGGTCGGCCAGGCACGGTTGGGTTCTGCCTTCCGTGCGGTGTGGTTGTCATTTTGTTGTCTGGCGCCCGGTGCTTCATGCATCCTGTGGCGCCGGCGGGCATCTCCTGATGGCGGTTGCACATCCAGTTTGTTGTAAATCGACGGGAGCTAAGGTCAATGGCCAAGGAAGAACTGATTGAAATGAGTGGACTGGTGACCGAAGTGTTGCCAGATTCGCGCTTTCGCGTAACGCTGGACAACGGCCATCAATTGGTCGCCTATACCGGCGGCAAGATGCGCAAGCACCATATCCGCATCATTGCCGGCGACAAGGTGTCGATCGAACTCTCACCCTACGACATGACCAAGGGACGCATCACGTTTCGGCATATCGCCGGTCGCGGGCCGGGACCTCAATAATCTGCCGATCCGCAAGCGGCGCCTGCCGCGTTGCGGACTACGCGCGCGGACAGGTCAATACAAGACCACGCCGCGAATCGATTCGCCGCTTTTCATCAGGTCGAAGCCCTTGTTGATGTCCTCCAGCGGCATCGTGTGGGTGATGAGGTCATCGATATTGATCTTGCCGTCCATGTACCAGTCCACGATCCGGGGTACGTCGGAGCGACCGCGCGCGCCACCGAATGCCGATCCTTCCCACTTGCGACCTGTCACCAGCTGAAATGGCCGTGTGCTGATCTCGGCGCCGGCTTCCGCCACACCGATGATGATGCTGCGACCCCAGCCTTTGTGCGTGCATTCGAGTGCCTGTCGCATGACCTTGGTGTTGCCGATGCACTCGAAGCTGTAGTCGGCTCCGCCATCCGTGAGCTGCACGATCCGGTCCACCACGTTGTCCCCGGACGCATCGAGCTCCTTGGGGTTGATGAAGTGGGTCATGCCGAACTGGCGTGCCATCGCCTGGCGTGCCGGATTGATATCGACCCCGATGATCTTGTCGGCGCCGACCATCCTCGCTCCCTGGATCACATTGAGTCCGATGCCACCGAGTCCGAAAACGACGACGTTTGCGCCGGCCTCGACCTTTGCCGTGAACAGCACCGCGCCGATGCCTGTGGTGACGCCGCAGCCGATGTAGCACACCTTGTCAAACGGTGCGTCGTCACGGATCTTGGCCAGCGCAATCTCCGGTACCACGGTGTAATTGCTGAAGGTGGAGGTTCCCATGTAGTGGAAGATCGGCTTGCCGTCCATGCTGAAGCGGCTGCTGGCATCGGGCATCAGGCCCTTGCCCTGGGTGCCGCGGATCAATTGGCACAGATTGGTCTTGCGCGACAGGCAGAACTTGCACTGGCGGCATTCGGGCGTATACAGCGGGATGACATGGTCGCCTTTTTTCAGGCCGCTGACGCCCGGCCCCACATCGACGACGACTCCTGCACCTTCATGGCCCAGAATGGCCGGAAAGATACCTTCCGGATCCGCGCCCGACAGGGTGTAGTAGTCGGTGTGACAGATACCGGTGGCTTTTATTTCAACCAGCACTTCGCCGAATCTCGGGCCTTGCAGGTCGACGGTTTCAATGGTCAGAGGAGCGCCGGATTTCCAGGCGACTGCAGCTTTGGTTTTCATCGTATGTTGCCTCGTGCGTGAGCTTTTGATCAGGGGACCACTATAAACGCGGCCCGCGCATGACTCGGTGTGTGCTCCATCGCGCGGTCGTCATTCGCGTGCGATGGCTATACTGCTTCGGGTCTACCGGAGCGAGGTCTGCATGGAAGTTTCACCGAGCGATTTGGGTTCTGCCAGGGTCCTCCAGGTGCGTGGCCGACTCGACCACTCGCACGCCAAGGGCTTCGAAGCTGCGCTCGTGCCGCATCTGGCCGAATGCACGCAGGATGGACGCGCGCTGGTGCTGGATTTCTCGGGTGTGGCCTATATCAGCAGCGTGGGTTTGCGGGTGTTGCTGCTGGCCGCCAAGCAGGTCAAGGCGCAACAAGGGCGTATCGCCATCGCGGCGCTGACGCCGATCGTCACCGAGGTGTTCCAGGTCAGCCATTTCAACCTGGTGCTGTCGGTATTTCCCGATGTTGCCACAGCGGTGGCTGCACTGGCGCCATGAAGCTGCGTTGCTGGGGTACCCGCGGCTCGATTCCGGTTTCGCTGACTGCGCCGGACATCCGCGCCAAGATCGTTTTGGCGCTCAAAGGTGCAGGGGCAGTGGATCTGGCCTCACCGACCGCCATTGCGGCATATGTGGACCAGCTCGGCTTTGACGTCGCCGGTACGTTTGGTGGCCATTCGAGCTGCCTGCAGATCGAGACCGGTGGTCTCGAACACATCATTCTGGATCTTGGCACCGGAGTGCGGCCGCTGGGGCACTACATGCTGGCCAAATACGGGCCGCAGTCTGCGCAGACCTACCATGTCTTCATGTCCCATCTGCATTGGGACCACATCATGGGTCTGCCGTTTTTCACGCCGGTGTATGTGCCCGGCAACCGCATCGTGATCCATAGCTGCCATCCGCACGTGGAGTTCGCTTTGCGGCGCCAACAGGCGGAGCCCTCGTTTCCGGTGCGTTTCGACCAGTTCGCCGCGCATATCGAATTTGACATATTGATTCCCGGTCAGGTCATCGAAGTCGATGGAACGCGGGTCGTGGCCCATGCCCAACGTCACGCCGGCGACTCTTATGGGTGGCGCTTCGAGCGCGCGGGAAAGAGCCTGGTCTATTCCACCGACTCGGAGCATCGGCTCGAAGACGAGGACGAGTGGGCCGGGTTTGTCGCCTTTTTCGACCGTGCCGATGTGGTCGTGTTCGACGCCATGTATTCGTTGGCCGACGCCATTTCCGTCAAGGCCGACTGGGGACATTCCAGCAATATCGTCGGCGTCGAGTTGTGCCAGGAAGCCAAAGTCCGCAAATTGTTGATGTTCCACCATGAGCCGGCCTACAGTGACACGCAGATCGCCCGCATCCTGGACGAAACGCAGCGCTTCGAGAAAATCACACGCGTCGGGCACGCGGTGGAGGTCTTGTCTGCCTGGGATGGCCTCGAGTTGACGTTGTGACCCGCCCGGACGCGCTTTTCAGCCGGATCTTCCTGTACCGGCGTGGGCGGGTTGCCGCTTCGCTGGTCCTGGTGGTTTCTGCGCTTGTTCTGCTGGTGGCGGAAGCGCGGCTCGATGGCAGGGCTTCCGATCAGCTTGTGCCAAGCGCAGTGGGTCTCATGACCGCGCCTGCGACCGCGTTGCGCCAGCAGCTGTTCGACTCTTACCAGCGCGTCTTTCCGCGTGTGCGCCAGATGCAGCCAGTGGTGATTGTCGAGATCGACGAACAAAGCCTCAAGGCGGTAGGCCAGTGGCCATGGCCTCGCAGCAAGCTGGCGGATCTGATCGATGCGATTGCGCGCTACGAACCCGCCGCCATCGGCCTGGATATCTACATGCCGGAGGCCGACCAGACCTCGCCCGAACAATTTGCCGCACGGCTGGGCACTGGCCAGTCTGCGCTGGCTGAGGAACTGATGCGCATGCCGACCCATGACGCCCGACTGGCGCAGTCCTTGCGCGCGACACCGAGCGTGCTCGGTGCGGCCGCCTTCAGTTTCGAGACCTTTGGCACGAGCACCGGTTTGCGTACGGTGCCGGTGGTGGTGCAGGGCGACGCTGTGTTCGAGCACCTGCTGAACTACCCTTTTGTCTTGGCCAGCATCCCGCAGTTGCAGGCTGCGGCGCGCGGGCAGGCCTTGTTGTCGGTTGCCGATACGGCAGTCGTGCGGCGCATTCCGCTGGTCGCGGTCGTCGGAGCTGTGGTGACGCCGTCGCTTGCGATGGAAATGCTGCGCGTGGCCGCCGGCAGCACGGCGATCACGGTTGTTGGAGACGCAGGCGGCGTACGCAGTGTCGCGGTGGCTGAATTGACGGTGCCGACACAGACTAGCGGTGACCTTTGGCTGCACTTTGCCAAGGCGGGCCGAGACGCCAGGGCGCGGTATATCTCTGCACAGCAGCTGATTGCGGGTGATGTTGCTCCCGAACGGCTGAGTGGCAAATTGGTCCTGATCGGTCTGACCGGTCTGGGCCTGAACGACTGGCGGGTTACACCGTTGCGCGAATTCGTGCCCGGTGCAGAGATCCAGGCGCAAGTGTTGGAAAGCCTGCTCGATGGCCGGGTGCTGCTGCGTCCGCGCTGGATGCCTTGGGCGGAGTTGGCCTTGTTGCTGTCGTTGGGCAGTCTGTTGGTCTGGCTCGTGCCAAACGCCCTTGCCCGCCGTGATGGCGCTGGCAATCGCAGGCCCGGTCGGCCGGGTTTGGTTGTTGTTGGTGTTGGCCTGACCCTGCTCGCCGGCGGTGTCTGGCTGTTCCTGGGTGTGGGCTGGCTGTTCGACGGTGCCGGCATGTCGCTTGCGTTGGCCGGTGTGCTGGCCAGCCTGGTATCGAGTTCGACGCTGGAGGTCGACCAGGACAACCGGCACCTGGCCGCGCGCGAGTATGCCTTGCGCGAGGAAGCGGCCCGTGTTGCGGGCGAGATGGAGGCCGCGCGGCGTATCCAGCTCGGCTCCTTGCCCGACGCGCGAAGTGCATTTCCAGGTGAACAACGGTTTGTCGTCGAGGCGCTGATCGAGCCGGCGCGGGAGGTTGGGGGTGACCTGTATGACTTCTTCATGGTCGACGCGAATCGGCTGTGTTTCCTGATCGGTGATGTCTCCGGCAAGGGCGTGCCGGCCAGTCTGTTCATGGCGGTTACCAAGACCTTGTCGCGCAGTTTTGCGACCCGCCTGACGGGCACCACCGGCGACATCGTGTCTGCGGTCAACCGCGATCTGTCGCGTGGCAATGTCGAGACCTTGTTTGTCACGCTGCTGATCGGCGTGCTCGATGTAGAGTCCGGTGCGCTCGAGCTGGTCAATGCGGGCCACGATGCGCCCTGGCGGATCGGTTTGCAGGGCGAACCGGGTCAACTGCAAGCGTCGGCGAATGCCGGCGGCCCGCCGCTGGGTGTGGTGGACGACTTCGCGTATGCGGTACAGAGTTACCAGTTGCTGCCGGGGGACAGACTGTGCATGGTGACCGACGGTATCACCGAGGCGGCCAACCATGCGGGCGACTTGTATGGCAGTGCGCGCCTGCTTGCAGTTTTGCAGAAACTGGACCAGCAACATTTAGCCGAGGCGCTCGTGCATGCGCTGCGGCTGGACGTGCAAACCTTTGTTGCCGGAGCCGAAGCCTCGGACGACATGGCCATATTGGTGCTGCAATGGCGTGGCCCACAGGCAGCGGTGAACGGCGACTAACGTGAAATAACCTGCATGATGCGGGGCGAAGAGTGGGCATCATGAAGTTAGCGCAGATTGATCTCGACGCGTCGGTTTTCCGGCATTGCCACGTCGTCTGGAGTCGGTACGGCAGGCTCTCGTTCGCCGCGCCCCGCGATCGAGATGATCGCGGGTTGTATGCCGGCATCGATCAACAGGCGGCGTACGGTCTCGGCGCGTTCGAGGGACAAGCGGTCGTTATCGGCCTGCGAACCGACACGATCGGTATGTCCGATCACCGTGATCTGGGGCGCCGGGAAGTCGGCGATGGCCGCCAGCAGCTGGTTGAGAACCGGTTTGAATGCTGGCGCAATATCCACTGCCGATCCGAACTCGAACAACAGCATGAAGGAGACCGGGGCTTTGGGCCTGACAGACAAGGTCTGGGCATAACGCTGGAGCACCTGACCGGCATCGTCGACCCTCGAGACGATGTCGCCGCGCGTGGTGACGCTGGCGTTGGAATATGGGCTGGCCAATGACTGCCGCGCGCTGCTGTCGGAACGAATTTCGACTGAACCCACGCCACCGTCGGCATCGGGCAGGAGCACGACCGTGCTGGTCGGCTGGGCGGTCAGTCCCAGGTAGATGATGCTGGCAAGACCGGCAACAAACAACAGCATGAAAGTGTGTTCAGGAGCCCGCGTCGATCACGAAACTGGTTCCCCGCACGCCCAGGCTCATGCCCGGTGCCGAGAAACGCACAGATTCGGGGCTCGCCTTCGATATCTTGCCGGAGATGACCGACAAGGTGCCCCGCTTGACGGTGGCATCGATCGCGCCCGCGTGGGTGGTGCTGTCGAATACAAACTTGTTGAGGTCGACGATCGAATTCGGGCCGGCAGACAGCAGGGTGTTGTCGCGTAACGTGATGCCAACCGCACCGTCAGCGCCGGTGATGACGCGGTCGCTGCTGAAGATGCGGGTTCCGACGGGCGCATCGATGCGCCCACTGGCGCGCTCGACGTGGACCGGCCCTTTGCTGATCTTGACCGTACCGGCTTCGTCTGCCGCCCAGCTTGTTTGTGTTGCCAAAACGAGTGCAACAGACAGTGCGACATGTTGGAAGTTCATCAATTGCTCCTCCTCCGATTGGCTGTTCTAATCCAGAGCACATGTGCTCCGGAACACTATACCGCTTTCCAGCCCGGATGGAGTCGCTCCAAGCGATGCTGACTCTGCTGAAGTCCGTAGCGCCGGATTGGGAACCGGCGCCCATGTTGCGGGCCGAAACCGTCATGGAGGAACTGCTCTCCAATTCGGTCACGCATGGCGGCGGCGTTGCCGATGCGCCTGCCTCCGACATCTGGCTGGCAGCGGCGCTCAATGGTGAGCGCCTGCTATTGCGTTACGAGGATGGTTTTGCGCCATTCGATCCGATGGATCAAATCGATCAGGCCTTGCGGCGCACGGTTGATCTGCTGGCGCACGGGCCAGGGGGGCTGGGACTGTTGATGGTGTTCCGGATGGCCGATGAATTCAGCTATCGGCGCGTCGACGGACGCAATCGTATCGATTTGGCTTTCGTGCGCCACAAGCCAGACTAGGAGCCTTGGGGCGAGTCGTTGCAGGCGCGCCGCAGTCGTTCGACGGCGGCGCTGCAGGTTCGGCGTTGGGCGGTCAGTCTACTTTGGCTCCGGACGCTTTCACGACCTTCTCATACTTGGTTCGTTCGGCGTCCATCAGCGCGCCGAACTGTTCCGGCGTGGTTGGCACCGGTTCGGCCATCAGAGTGGCAAACCGGCTCTTGGCTTCGGGGCTGTTCAGGGCCGCCACAAACGCCTGGTTGAGTTTGGCGACGATGTCTTTTGGCGTGGCGGCCGGTACGACCAGGCCCCACCAGGTGTCAACTGCGAACCCATTCAGGGTTTCGGCGACTGTCGGCACATCGGGCAAGACAGCACTACGCTGGGCTGTGGTGACGGCGAGCGCCTTGAGCTTGCCCGACTTGATATTGGCCGATGCGGTTGCCAGGTTGTCGAAATTGAAGTCGACCTGACCCGACAACAGTGCCAATTGGGCCGGGTTGCCGCCGTTGTACGGAATATGAACCGCGAAAATGCCAGACTGGGCCTTGAACATTTCACCGGCCAGATGACCGCCACTTCCGTTGCCGCCCGAGCCATAGTTGAGTTTGCCCGGATTGGCCTTCGCATACTTGATGAGGTCCGCCACGGAGTTGATCGACAGACGGCTGGCTGTGTCGGCATTGAGCACCAGCACGTTGGGCACCCGCACCATCTGTGTGATCGGTGCGAAATCCTTGGCAGCGTCGAACGGCATCTTGTTGTACAGCCAGGGGTTGATGGCGTGGGTTGCGACGGCAGCGATGCCGATCGTCGTACCGTCCGGCGTCGATTTGGCGACCGCGTCAACACCGATGTTGCCGCCGCCACCAGGCCTGTTTTCGATGATCACGGTGCCCAGGCTGTCCTTGACACGTTCGGCCAACAAACGGGCCGTCACGTCGATCGGTCCGCCAGGCCCGTATGGAACGATGATGCGTATCGGTTTGGACTGGGCCGAACCGCTTGCCGGGGTCATCAGCAGGGAAGCGGACAGCGCACTGAGCGCGACCAGGGAAGTGAGTTTGAAGAGTGACGTGTTCATGCCTTCATTTTGCACGATGCCCCCTGGGCGGCCCCAGCGGCAGCCGCCCGGGGCAGGACATGATGGTTGGCGGCGGGTACGCCTCGTCTGGGCACCGTCGCATTACGCGTGCGCCTTGTCGGCCTCGGTGATGAACGAGTCGGCGTAAAACTCGTCCTCGGGCAGACCCGCCAGATCGCTGTAGTCAAGCCGTGCCGAGTCCACGACGATGGGTGCTCCACAGGCGTAAACCTGGTATCCGGACAGGTCAGGAAGGTCCTCGATGACGGCCTTGTGCACGAAGCCGGTGCGCCCGGTCCAGGCGTCTTGCGGCGTGGCGTTGGAGACCACGGGCACGTAGCTCAGATTGGGCATCTGCTCCAATTGCGCCCGGACCCAGGCATCCTGGTACAGGTCTTCGGGGCGGCGACCGCCCCAGTACAAGGTGGCGGGGCGCGTGATTTTCTGGAATTGCATGTGCTCGATCAAGGCCTTGATTGGCGCAAAACCGGTGCCCGACGCCAGCAAGACCATCGGCTTGTCGGAGTCTTCACGCAGATAAAAACTGCCAAAAGGGCCTTCGATCCTCAGGATCTCCTTTTCCTTCATGGCTCCAAACACGTGGTCGGTGAAGCGGCCACCGGGCATGTGCCGGACATGCAGGTCGACCATCGGCCCGTTGTGCCGTGCGTTGGCCATCGAGTAGCTGCGCCGCGCGCCGTCGCGCAAGATGAATTCGACATATTGACCGGCGTGGTAGACGAACGGGTCATTGGCCGGGAGTTGCAGGCGGATCAGCATCACGTCGTGCGACAGACGCTCGAGCGCGTTGACCCGAGCCGGCATCTTGCGAATGGGGAAAGCTCCCGCCTGTGTGACCTGGCGCGACTCCAGCACGACGTCGGATTGGGGCACGCCGCAGCAGGTCAGGACCAGTCCGGCCGCTTCCTCCACGTCGCTCAGCGCCTTGCTCTGGTGCAAGCCATGGACCACCGTACCCTCCAACTTCTTGCACTTGCAGGATCCGCAGGCGCCGTCCTTGCAGCCATAGGGAAGGCCGATGCCCTGGCGTATGCCTGCGCTGAGCATGGTCTCACCTTCTTCGACCGTGAAGTTGCGTCCGCTGGGCTGGATCGAGATCTGGAATGTCATCGGTTCGGTATCCTCGGGAGATTACAAGCTGTCGGATCCCTGATTTTGCCTTCAAATCAAACACCGCTCGGCGCCTTGCCCAGGCGCTTTCGACGTCAACGTGTGCTGATCGTGGGTTGTGGCGACGTGGGCATGCGTGTGGTGCGTGCGCTGCGCAACCGTTTCCAATTGACCGTGCTCAGCGCCAGTGGCAGCCGCGCGGTTGAACTGCACGAACACGGGGTTCGGGTGATCAAGGGCGACCTGGACCGTCCGAGCAGCCTGCGCCGTCTGGCCGGGCTGGCGCAGCGGGTGTTGCACCTGGCGCCGCCACCTGCCGATGCGTGGGTCGATCCCCGCACGCGTGCGCTCGCGCGCGCACTGCGACTGCGCGCGCCGCCCACCGTCCTGGTCTACGGCTCGACCAGTGGTGTTTACGGCGACTGCGGTGGTGACCTTGTCAGCGAAACCCGCGCGGTGCACGCCGACACGCCCAGAGCGCGCCGTCGCATCGACGCCGAGCGAATGGTGCGTTTCCTGGGGCTGGCCAGTGGGGTGCGCACCAGCATCCTGCGCATCCCCGGAATTTACGCGCCGGACCGCAGCAACGGCACGCCGCGCCGGCGCCTGCTGGCCGGCACCCCGGTGCTGAACGAACAGGACGACGTGTTCACCAACCACATCCACGCCGACGACCTGGCGCGTGCCTGCATTGCGGCCTTGTGGCGCGGGCGGTCGCAACGGGTCTACAACACCAACGACGACACCCGACTGAAGATGGGTGACTACTTCGATCTCGCTGCCGATCTGTATGGACTGCCGCGGCCACCGCGCCTGGCGCGTGACGCGGCCCGGGCCGAGTTGCCCCTGAGCATGCTCAGTTTCATGGGTGAGTCACGGCGTCTGGACAACACACGGCTCAAACGTGAACTCCGGCTCGCCTTGCGTTACCCGACCGTGACAGAAGGATTGTTGGGTAGCTGACGCTGGCTGCCAGACTGACCTGGGTAGTCGATTCAGATGCCGGCGGCCTTGCGCATGGTGCGCATCCGGTCGACCGCTTGCAAGCGGATCGTCTTGAGGTCGGCTCCCTGCAGGACGGTCAGCGTGATCTCGCCATCCGGATCCTTGCGGTCCCACAGTTTCTTGTACAACTCCTCCAGTGTCGCGACCTTGTAGCCGTCCACGGCCAGGACCAGATCGCCAGGTTCCAGGCCAGCCCGCTGGGCCGGGCTGTCCTTGCTAACCCGGATGATCTTGACCCGGCCTTCCTGCTCGGTCGACGAAATGCCGATCCAGGGCCGATGGCTCGAACGGGTGCTTCCAGTCTGTTGCATCTCGGCCAGGATCGGCTTGAGCAGGTCGACAGGGACGAACATATTGCCCGGAAAGCGCCGATTCTGGCCGATGGCATCGCCGACCAGCAGGCTGCCGATGCCGATCACTTCGCCGCGCTGGTTGAACAACGGAGCCCCGGAATGGTTCCCAATCGGCGGGCTGGTAAACGCTGCCGACTCGATGTGGTATTCCCAGTAGCCGGAGAACGGACGTTTGCCGACCAGGTGCACCATGTTGACGTCGCCTGCTGTGCCCTGCGACTGGGTCCCGGTTGCCGCCATCAGGGCTTCGCCCATGTCGACTTCGTCCAGCTTGCCCAGGCCCACTGGGTTGATATCCAGCGGCAGAATGGTTTTCACCAGTCCGAAGCCGGTCGCCTGGTCATAGGCGACGGCCTGGGCCGGCAGCGTCTTGTTGTCTTGTGTGACGATCTGGATCGATTGCGCTTCCAGCATCAGATATCCGATGGTCAGGATCATTCCATCCTTGCCGATGACGACGCCCGAGCCCACGCGTTCTCGACCCAAGGTCTCTGAAGATGCGGCACCGTCTGCCACGCTGACCCGGATCCCGACGACGGCCGCATGGGCCCTGGAAAAAGCCTCCAACCGCGACGGTATCGGTGCTGGCGCCGTGGTGGCCGCTTGGGCCGTTATCGCCACCGGCAGAGCGAGCGTGAGGACCAGCCGGGCGCCCGAAAACCACAAGGAAACAAGACCTTGACGGGACATGACGTACTCCTGGCTGTGATGGGTATGAATGCGCACAATGCGCGCAATCGCGCCTGTTTGCAAGCGCGCGCTGGCATGTCCTACCAAGAATGTCGGTTAAGGCGGCATAACCTCAATGACGCGGGGTGAAGAGTGGGCATCATGAAAGTTGGTACATGGCGCGGCGCCAGCCGCGTTGTTTTTGGGTCAGCGACGGGGTTTGCGCGGGTGACACGCACGATGTCCGCCATGACGGCGCCTGCCTCGATGAGCGCGGCCTCGATGTTCTTGAGGCACTGCCGCGTCTGCTCGACCGGATCGTCCGAAATGCTCATGTGGCGATAGTCGAATCCGGTCGTCCCGGACACGAAGATCCAGTCGTCGTCCACGACGGCTCGGGAGTAGCCAATATCGGTCTCAAAGCTTGAGCCGGAGCTGATCAATGTGCGGGCCATGGTGCTTCCTGTCGTTGCCGGAAATGCGCGATTCTCGTGGTGGATGCATGGCCGGCGCAAAGCATTTGACTGCCTGGTGCCGAAACCGTCTGGCTGCACCGAGGCTATGGGGTGTTCCTTGCGCGTGTGTTTTTCACGGTTTGTTCGGTGGACTGCCCTGACCTGACATGGGTCAATATGCGCCGCGCCAGGTCGGCCAAGATATGCGCTGGTGCAAGGTTGGAAATAGCGATGGGAGAAGGGCCGATGCTGCATTCGGAACACGGCCCGATGAGCTGGAATGCGGTGTCTCCGGGCACGCCGGTCAGCCCGATTGTCGACGTTGCTCGTGCACTGACTTGATGGGCCGCGCAGATGGTCGTCAGAACCGACGGGCGCGATATGCAGCGTGGGTGGCGCAGGTGATTTGCGAC
>ENA-ORBV01008985-ORBV01008985.1-microbial-mat-metagenome-genome-assembly--contig:-NODE-8985-length-16603-cov-4.416253_pt1 | contig 16603 bp, 14 predicted proteins | sample MGYA00237777_ERZ505514 | MGnify/ENA primary metagenome ERZ505514 (study PRJEB26160, sample SAMN06269048) | microbial mat metagenome | isolation source: Oligotrophic lake microbial mat | place... | reverse complement strand
GATAAGTATCGTCATGATCCCTTCAGAGGCGCGCCCAGTGAAGACTGGCTTCGTTGTCGCGGTTATGGGCGTGCGAGCGCGCGACACTCATGATTTCGCCGCGGGTTTCCGAAAGCGGGATGTACAATCCCACCTCGCCCAGCTCCGCACCTTTCAGCAGATATTGCAGCGCCAGCGTGACGGCGGTGACAGCATGCTCCTGAAAATAGCTGAGGGCTGGGATCGAACTTTCCATGAGAACGAGTTCCGCTTCCGGCAAGGCCTGCCGTACGGATCGCCCCAACAAATACAGGCTGTCCTCGTCATCATTCACGACCAGGACACGCAGGCGAGGTGACGCGTGCGGTTCAAGCGAAGCCGCGCCGGGAGCGGAAACGGACTCCGGCCCGCTCACCGCGTTGCCTCCATTCCGGTGCCCGATACACCTGCCGAATCCCTTTCATATTGGGAAACTGCGGTGCTGAAACGCTTTCGTAGCTGAACGTAGGCGAGAGAAGCAAAACAGGAGGACACAACCATAACTGCGCTGAGCCGGGCCTCGGATTTTAGGGACAGCAAGCGTCCATAACCATGTCGGATCCCGATTCGAGGATCGGAATATGTCCGAGTCACAGGCGTCGCGGTTCGTCATTTTAACGCCACGCTCCGCTCCACCTTTCACCTGGGACCACGGCCGCCCTCGGCCGCTTCTGTTCAGGCTGCCCCGCTCAGTAACCCAGCTGACGATCCACTTCATTCAGCAACGGCTCGTTCGCCAGATAACGCCGGAGGTTTTCGGCGAAGATCTCGAAAACATAATCATCATAACGCGGTGAACAGCCCGCGACGTGAGGTGAAATAATGACGTTGTCGAGCCGCCAGAGTGGGCTCTCAGCCGGCAGCGGCTCGGTCGCAACGACATCGAGTCCGGCCGCCGCAATCCGGCGGTTAGCCAACGCGGCGTGCAACGCGTTTTCATCGACGAGCTCGCCGCGCGCGACGTTGATGAAGATCGCATCGGGACGCATGGCGGCGAATTCCCGCGCGCCAATCAAGTGGCGGGTTCCACTCGTAGCCGGAGCCGCCACGATGATGAACTCGGCTTCAGGAAGGACCTTGGCCAGCTGATCCGGGCCGACGATTTGCTCCGGCAACTCGCCTTGGGGATCGCCGGTGCCGGGAAACACATAACCCCGATCCAGCCGGACGGAGGGGTCTCGCTTGATCGCAAGCACCCGCATGCCCACGGCGCGAGCCAGCCGCGCCACTTGCCGGCCGATGCTGCCGTAACCAATGATGAGTACGGTGGCTCCGCGCAGGTCGCGGCCAGGGAACTGCTCGTACGCCGGCCGCGGGTGCTGCGGCCAACACGCGCGCCGTTGATGGTCAATAAAACCAGGAAAGTCCCGCGCCAACGCGATCATCAGGCCGAGGGTGTACTCGCCCACCGTGATGGCGTGTAACCCGCTCGTCGTGGTTATCCGCACCGGACTTTTCCACAACGGCGTTGGCACCACCCGATCAATTCCCGCACTCGATGATTGAAACCAACGCAAAGCCGGAAAGCCCTCCGCGGACACGGGCGGAAACGTGGCAAGCAACACCTCCGTGTCCGACGCCAGCAGATCGGCCACGCGATTCGGATCGGCCAGTGCCCGGTGCTCGAGGCGGACCCGCGACGACAGACTGCGCAACTGCCCCATCTGCGCCCCCGTCAGGGGCCGGGTGGCCAGAATTGAAACCGGGGGCGATGAGTCGCTACGCATCCCAGCAGCTTCTACGGCCGCGGCCCCGGGGAAAAGGCAGAAATCAAAACGACCCACGGCCCCATATGTGTTAACTTAATCCATTTACTCACCCGATTGTCATCGCGAGCCCGAGGAACGAGGGCATGGCGATCCATCTGGATTGCCGCGGTCGCCAAGGCTCTCTCACAATGACAAACAGGGGTGTAAGGCGTTAAGTTAATGCATATGCCCCACGTCCCCCCACAACAAATCGGATAGGTAGGGACTTTACGCACGTATCATCCGCCCACTTGCTCGGTGAAGAAAAGGCCCACCGGGACGATGAAAAAACCGATGCACTCGATGTCCCATCGTCCGTTCCTCATCGCCGAGCGCAGCCCGGCGGACATGCTGGTGATCACGCGCCGGATTCGCGCCAGCCAAAGCCATGAGCCGGTGATTGGATTTCGCGACGCGCAAGGGATCATCGATTATCTGGAGCAAGCCTTGCGGATGCCCCAGCAGATCGCACTCCCGCGGATCTTGTTTACCGACGTTCTTCTGCCCGGGATCGATGGTTTCTCCCTCATCACCTGGATCCGGCGGCAGCCAAAGTTTAGCACGTTACAGATTAACGTGATCACGGCTTCGAACCAACCGGATCACCGCGAACGTGCCCTTCGCACCGGCGCTTGCGGCTTCTATTCCAAGTTTCCCGATGAATCGGTCTTCGCGGCCCTGGTCCGAGGCGCGCCTGCGGCCTTGGAGCCGGCAACGGTCAGCTAACCCTGGTATTTCAACCTCTGATTTGTCATCGCGAGCCCGAGGAACGAAGGGCGTGGCGATCCAGCTAGTTAGATTGCTTCGTCGCTGCGCTCCTGCTAAAAAACCAGCCCTGTTTCTTTCCCGTCAGGGGCAGGCACAGCACTGCGGAAGGGGCTGCTAATGAACACCTACAGTTTGTCATTGCGAAGGAACCTAAGCGACTGCGGCAATCCACGCGTCCCGATGGATTGCCACGCTCGGCAAGCCTCGCTCGCAATGACAATCGGGGGTGTGCATTGGCGATGGGCGCATCTGCCGTTTGGCGGTGGCAGCCGCCGCGGCGGCGAAGGGACTCGCCGCCCTACCCATCGTGACTTTGAAAAAGGCGGCGAAAGGGACTCGCCGCCCCACCCATCGTGACCTTTGAAAAAGGTAGGGCGCGGACTCCGCGCCGGAGCCGGAACCGCCAACCGGCAGATGCACCCATTGGCGATTCCACCGAACGTCGGGTTGGTTCAGCTCGCGCAATGACAGTCTAAAAATCACGGGTGATTGGTAGTCACTCACTACCGCGGTTGCTTGAGCCCGCTCGCCAGCAGCGTCTCGAACTGGGGCTCAGCGGTTTCCTTGGCGACTGATGTCACCTCCACTTTCGCGAAACCCGCCTTCGTCAAAAAGCCGTGCAACCCGCTTTCGGAAAACCCGAGCCACACGTCAGCGTAAAGTTCACGCGCGCGCTCAAACGTGTGCTCGTTCAAGTCGAGCACCATGACCTGGCCACCGGGGCGCAGAATCCGGTGAGCCTCCTGAATCGCCACCTGCGGCCGCTGCGCATGGTGCAACGCCTGACTGAGAATCGCCAAATCCACAGAGCGGTCCGGCAACGGCACATTTTCAATATCACCGAGTTTGTACGTCAGATTCGCCAGATTGTTTTTCCGCGCGAGCTCGGTGCCGACTTCGACCATGCGCGGCGAGTTGTCGATGCACCACACCTGCCGGGCCCGATTCGCCAGCAACTGCGAAAGCAGTCCCTCGCCTGCCCCGAGGTCCGCGATATCGATCGCCGGAGTCAGGCGCAGCGCGAGGTGGCCAATGGCTTCCCACGAGCGGCCCGGACAATAATTCTTTCCCAGACGGCCGGCGATCAGGTTGAAATACTGCTCCTGGGTCCGCCGCCGCTTTTGCAGAATGCGCGCGAGGTTTTCGCGATCGTCGGCCATCACCGTTGAATCCTCGACCGACGCGATCGCGGCTTTGACCAGGCCCAACGTCCGATCCGATAAATTCGGCCGCAACGAATAAAACGCCTTCTTCCCTTCGCGACGATCGCTCACGAGATTGACCGTGCGAAGCAGCGCCAGCTGCGAAGAGATCCGCGACTGGCCCATTCCCAAGATTTCCTGGAGCTCCGCGACCGACAGCTCTTCACCCATCACCAGCGCGAGCAGCCGCAGCCGGGTTGGATCGGAAAGTATTTTAAGTATGTCCCAGGAAGCATGCACGTTACCGCGACCGTGATGAACTCTGAGGTGCAACGCAATCTGGAGGTGAGCATACGCATATCTCCTCGGATTTAGACCTTTCCGGGATAAATTTGGGCTTTCCCGGGGGAGTTTTTTCTTTTCCTGAGTAGGGCCCGACCTTGGTCGTGGCCTGAAAGGTTGGGTGAAAACGAATCACCCACGAGCGAGCTCGGTCCCTACGGCCGATGCCGCACCCAAGCAGGCGATGGGAAGAATCGCCGCTACCCACGACCGCCACAAAAAAAGCGGCCTTGAGAAGGCCGCCTTTCAAATTGAATAACGATCAGCTTACGTTTTATCGACGACGCGAGTGACCCGCACGATGGTGTACTCGTCCTCGGAGGAGCCCGTCTTCACCTTCACGGTGTCACCGGGCTTGCGGCCCAGAAGCGCGACACCGAAGACCGTCTTGTAGGAAATGACATTCTTGTCGGGATCGCCGTCCCATGCGCCGAGCACCGTGTAGGTGGTCGTTGAGCCGGTGGCCTTGGCCTTGACTTCCACGATCGTGCCCACGCCGACCTGGTCAGAACTGGCCTCCTTGAAGTCACTGACGCGCGCGCGGCCGAGATCTTTTTCCAACAAGGTCTTTTGCGCCATCAGGACCTGCTGGTCCTGCTTGGCCATCTTGTATTCGGAATTTTCCTTCAAATCACCGTGCTCGCGAGCCGTCGCGATGGCCTTGGAGTTCTCCGGGATCTTCTTCGAAACGATGGTCTCGTACTCCTCGCGTTTGCGATCGAAACTCGAGCGTGAGACCAGCAATTGCTCTTCCTTGCTCTCGGCATCGGCCGCGACCAGCGATTGAATCTTGGGAAAGATTTTGATGAACCGGGCGAGCAGCGACTTCTTGGTCAACTCCTCGAAGCCCTGATTCAGCATCAGCGTGTTGGCGAGATCGCGCGCGGTTTCCGGATCGGCCGTCGAAAGCAAATCGGAAATCAGCTCGGTGTCTTCGCTGAGGATGTCGGCCAAGGGAATCCGGCGCGCGCTCGAGGCCTGCAGCGCCTCGTAATCAATCGCGAAGAAAATAGCGCTCAGCAGGCGGGGCGTGATGAGGTCGTTAAGCAGCTTCGCGAATTTCTTCGAGTGCCGGTTCTTGACGATCCACAGCAGCACCGGAGCGCGGAGATTCTGCTCCGTCTGCCAACGCTTCAAGGTGGCGGCCAGCTCGTTCGAGTGGTCGTGCTCAACGAGGAAATTGATGCACTCGGTGGTGAACTTGCCCTGCGACGTTTTCAGCAAGTTGAAAAGAATGTCGCGAACTTCGATCGGGTGCGTCTCGAGAATCAACTCGAGGAAACGCGACTGGAACTGAACGGGAATTTTGTCCGCAATGCCGGGCAGATCCCGCACGTTGGCGATGATCGCGGCTTGGGTCGGCTCGAACACCTTGTCGGATTCGATGGCCTTCGCGAGATCGTCACGCACCACCGCACCATAGAGACGCTCGGCCTCGTCGATTTGATTGGAACTCTTCACCGCATCGGCAACGCCATCAAGCACGGTGTTCAAATCACCCTGCAATTCCTTTTTGCCCAGCGTACCGAGGAGCTCTTCGGCGAGGAGGATGCGACGACGCGCCGAGCGCGTGCCGTTGAACTGCTCGAGAATTTCATCCTCCGCCGAGACCGGCGTCTCGCGGAGCACGTAGCATTCCGTTTTCTTTTCCGGCACGGCGACGCGCGGATCCTTGGCGACGGCCTTCTTCGCGGCGGACCACCATTTCTTGAACTTCTCTTCGCCGATCACCTGCGCGAGCGTGATCTCGAGCTCGATACCGGTCGCCGCGTTGTTCGGGTAGGCCTCCAAAGCTTCCACCACGAGCTGTGCGGGATTATCGGCGATCAACTCCGCAACTTTCTTTGCGTCGGTCTCTTTTCGGACCAACAAGTGCTTTTCCGGGAGCACTTCCATCGTCGTGATACAAAACGCCGGGTCCATCGGGTGCGCTTTTTTGCCCTTGAAATCGATTAACAAGCGCTGCGCCGCCTCATCGTAGCTCTTGATTTGCCCGAAGCCCCAACTCCGATGTACCACATAAGCACCCGGTTCCATCGCCTCGAGTTTGGCTTTGGCCGCCTTGAGGGACGGCGATTTTGCAAGGAGCGCGGAAACAGCTTCGGAATTCATGGTTGCGTGATGGAGGGCCTGAACGGGAGAGTTGAGCGGACAATGTCCAGCCTTGTCAAACGCCCTGTCAAAACGCCTCCGTTCTCGCCTGCCAACCCCGCGGGGAGGTCAGCATGAGCGCCGCCCCTGCATCTAGCGGTGATGCCGGCGGCACGGGCGCCTGGCCCACCGCGGCCCGTCTTCTGGCCACGTGGCTCGATCGCCGGGAGCGAATCGACACCCTGCTCGACACGTTGCCCCGCACGTTAAAGGGTGCCGAACGTGCTCGCTGTCAGTACTTGGTGCTCGGCGTAGTCCGGCACTTCGGCCGCATCGAAGCGGCGCTGGGCCGGTTAATTGCCCATCCGCCGCGCTTCTCCAGCCGCGCCGTGCTTTTCATTGCCGGATTCGAACTTATCGAGCTGGCGCATGACCCGATCGAGGCCCGCGAAGGTCGCGCGGCAAAAATCATTCATCACGCCGTCGAACAGACCAAGGCGCTCGCCAGTCCGGCCGAATCGCGGCTCGTCAACGCCGTGGGCCGCAAGCTCATCGCCCCCTTGACCCAGCCGGCTCCCACGACCGATGCCGCCACGCAGGAACTTGCAGAATATTTTTCCCATCCGGAGTGGCTGGTGCGGAGCTGGCTCTCGCAATTTGGTGCCGAATCAACCCGCGCTCTCCTCGAATGGAACCAACGGCCGGGACCGGTTCACGCCCGCTGGCGTGCTGCCGATGCAACCCCACCTGATTTCCTGAAGCCCACCGCCTGGCCGGGAATGTTTGAAGTCGAATCCGGCCGCTGGCCTGAAGTGGAGCCGTTGCTCAAGGCCGGGAAACTCTACCTCCAGGATCCGTCCACGCGCGTGCCGATTGATTTGCTCGCGCCCCAACCCGGCGAATCCGTGCTCGATCTTTGCGCCGCCCCCGGCGGTAAAAGCCTGCTCATCGGCGACACCATGAAAGCCGGCCGGCTCGTGGCCGTCGACGCCCCCGGTGCCCGCATCGATCGTCTGAATGAAAACCTTTCCCGTATCCAAGGAATGGAGATAGCAGTCGTGCAGGCGGACGTGCTCGGGAATCTGAGCGAAGAACTCAAAGTCCATCAGCTTCCGACCTCCTACAACGCCGTGCTGCTCGACGTTCCGTGTTCCAACACGGGCGTGATGCGCCATCGCGTCGACGTGAAGTGGCGGCTGCAGCCCGGTGACTTCAAAAAGCACCCGCAACAACAACTCTCGATGCTTCACTCGGCCGCCCGCCTGGTGGCGCCGAAAGGCCGGCTCGTTTACTCGACCTGCAGTATCGACGCCGAGGAAAACGAGAACGTGGTCCAAGCCTTCCTGGCCGGAAAAGCCGGCGGCCCGTTCGAACTTGTCCGCAGCACGAAAAGTTTTCCCTGGACCAGCGGTCACGATGGCGGCGCCGCGTTTTTGTTGCGCCGGGTTAAATGACGTGGGCGGTGGATCGAGGTGGAGCGTGTTGTCCCAACGCGCTTCATTTTAGCCGGCCTCGTGCACACCTAAAAAAAGCAGTGAACCACTGATTTTCACTGATAATCACTGATGCCACCAGATTTGTGCGATGGATGCCGTTCACCTGGGAGGTGAGTGGAAAGTTTTATCCCACCGATCTGGATTTGGATTTCATCAATGTTTATAAGTGCTCATCAGTGGTTACGTCTTCTGCGGAATTTAGAATCAAGGCACGAGCTCGAACACCGCCACCCGTTTTTCCGTTTCCACCGTGCCGTTGAGCAGCGTAAACGCGATCTCAGCGGCGGACGTGACCAGTTGATCGTAGCGCGACAGGTCCCATCGCGCCACCGGCTCACCGTTGATACGCGTGACCAAATCGCCGAGCTGAATGCCCGCGCGTTCCGCGGCGGATCCGGCAACCACCCCCGCCACGCGCCAGTACGCGGGCGTTTTGCTGAAGCTCACCCCCGCACTGCGCTTCGGGGGCATTTCAATCGGCTCCCGCGAATCACGAAAAAACGTCACCCGGTCAGTCTTCTGATCGAACGTCACCGTGAAATGGCGCAGCACGCCGGCGCCGATCGCCGAAAGTTCATCCGACAGGTCAACGATGGGCCGCACGAACGCATAATTCCCAATCGAAAGCGTCTCAGCGAGTCGACCGATCTCCTGGACGCGGTCACCGCTCAGAGTGCCAATCGTCGCGCCCATACGCGGTCCGTACGCGAACTCGGGATCCAGACCCACCGGATTCAAACTGAACGGCGTATCGCTGCCCGAATCGATGAGCGCGACAAACGTCCGATTGCCGAGGGTCAGAGGAATCAACGGCGTCTTGCGGGCCCGATCCAGCGCGATAGTCGTGCCGGGAAGCAGCGGTACGCTTTTCGTCGATTGGAGCAGGACCCGGCTTCCCGGGTAATCGAGCGTCAGCAGCGCATCTCTAAACAAAGGGAACCCTAGGACTCCATCGATCCGCACTCCCAGATGCGCTGACAGCGAATCCAGATCGTAGATCAAAACCGGGACATCATCGAAACGCACGTCGCCCAATTCGATCCGTCGCAGCGAGGCCTGCGGTAATTCCGAGACGCGGCCATCCGCGCCCGTCACTCGCACCCGCAACGACGACGCCGGGGCGGTGGGAGACGACGGATAACGGCGGGCCAGCGCGGGCGTCACCAAGGTCACCGAAGATCCCGTGTCCACGAGAAATCGATACGGCCCAAATCGGTCCCACTTCGTTTCCAAGAGCAGAAAATTTCCCACGCGTTGCGCCGGCAGGACGACCAACGGGGACCCAAACGTGGTTCGACCCGGCTGCGGAGGCGCGCGCCGGGAGGAAAAAGCGGTACAGCCTGAGCAAACCAGGAGCATTCCGAGCAGCAGGCAAACCGCGTTCAAGCCGGGGCCATCTGCCAGTCGTGGCCCTGCCCTGCTGGTGCACTCGACTGACGCTCCCGCGGTCATTTGACCGGTTTGGGCAGCTTCAAACTAAAGTACAGGGCAACAGCCGAGAGGACGGCGGCGGAAACGAAGACACTCGTGGCGCCCCAGCGCCAAAACAAAATGCCGGCGAGGACGGGCGTAAAGGCCCGCGCCAACGCGCTCAACGAGCGAAACACTCCCAGAATTCGCCCCTGCTCCTCCGCGCGCGCGTACAACGAAATGAGTCCGGTACTCGAGGGATTAACCAAGCCGGAACCCAGCGCGAGCAACGCCAAACCCACGTAAAGCATCCACGGTTGGGCCGCATATCCGACCGCAACAAATCCCGCGATGGAAATGGTCAGTCCCGAGGTTAGCACCCGGATTTCATCCACGACCCGCAGCAAACGGCGCACGATGTAGCCCTGCGTGATGATCGCACAGAGGCCGAGGAATCCGAGGAGAATGCCGTTTTCCCGCGCCGTGTAACCAAACCGAGTCGAGGCCAGGAACGTGAGCGTCGCCTCCATGCCCACGAACGCGATCGAAAACACGAATGCCACCAGATTAGTCCGCCGTAGCGCCGGATCTTTGAGTCCGAGAATCGCCCGCATTGGATTGCGCAAGCGTGGCTCGCGCGCCACTGCGCGCATCTCGGGCGACAGTGTTTCCTTAAATTTCGCCGCGATCCAGACGAGGTTCACCACGCACAAGGTGAGCGCGAGGAGCGCCGGGACCGAAAAGGGATTGATCCCAAATTTCGCCAGCGCCGGGAAGTGACTCGTCAAATCGATGTGCACCGTAAAGGCGCCAATCGTAGGTCCGGTCACGAGTCCAAGCCCAAACGCCGCTCCGACCAGCCCCATCGCCTTTGAACGTTCTTCGCGGCTCGTCACGTCGGCCACCGCCGCGGTCGCAACGGATAGATTGCCGCTGAACGCGCCGCTCACGATCCGCGAGAGCAGGAACAGCCAAAAAGAACCGCTACACACCCAAATCAAATAACCCAACGCCGTGCCCGAAACTGTCAGCAGCAACACGCCGCGGCGCCCGCGGCGATCGCTCACCGCGCCCCAAAACGGTGCGAATACAAACTGCAGAATGGAAAAAACCGAGCTGATCACGCCGCCGAATAAAACGGGCGCGTAACTCTCGATACCAAAGGCGCGGGCCATCCCATTCGTTTGCTGCAACACCCATCCCAGCACTCCCGTCGTACCCTCCAACTTCAAATAGTATTCCAACAAGTCCGGCCCAAGCGGGAAGATGATCGAGAACCCGATCAAATCGATGTAGAGCGTGAGAAAAATAACGCCGAGTGACAGCGGACGCGACGCTCGGGTGACAGAGTTGGGTACAGGCTTAAGCACGAAGAGACCGGGACGAAAACGCATCCCCGGCGCGACGCCAAGGCACAAAACCCATTTAGCCTAACGTGGTCCGCAACTTCTCCAGCAGAGCGGCCATTTCAATGGGCTTGCGCACGAAGGCGCTGATCCCGAGCGCCTCACAGCGATTGACCGCCTCGTTTTCCGTGTAGCCGGTCATGACCACGACGCGCTGCTTCTGATTACGCTGCCGGATTTCCCGCAGCGTCTCTTCACCGGACAACCCCGGCATCAGCAAATCCAGCATCACCAAATCGAAACCCTGTTCCCGGGCGGCGTAGATCTTCAGGGCTTCATCGCCGCTATTCGCGATGGTGGTCGTCATGCCACTGCGGGTCAGCAGCACGCTCAACACTTCGCATACGGAAGGCTCATCGTCGACAATGAGCGCCGCTCCCACCAGCTTGACCAAACGTTCCGCGGCGCGGGTTGAACCCTCCAAATTCGAATTTGACGCCTGAAGGAGCAGGCGAAACCGCGAGCCTCGCCCGGGCTCGGACTCGACAAATAGTGCGCCACGATGGCTCTTCACAATCCCGGTGACCGCGGCGAGTCCGAGCCCGCGCCCCGACGACTTGGTGCTAAAGAACGGCTCGAAAATGCGCTCGATCGTCTCGGTGGTCATCCCGCAGCCGGTGTCCTTCACTTCGAGCCCGACATATAGCCCCGCCGGCAATTCCGGGGCATGGAGAGCGGTCCGCAGATAATCGGAGTCCACCTGCTGTCGGAACGTCGTCACCTGAATCTCGCCGGGCTCCGTCCCAATCGCGTCGGCCGCATTAATGACCAGATTCATGACGATCTGCTGCAGCTGCGCCGCGTCCGCCTGCACGGAAGGCAAATCATCATCCAGCTGCAGTTCCAGCCGGATGTTCTTATGCATCGTCACCCGGAGAAGCCCGGCCGTCGAACGCACCAGCTCGCTGAGCCGCATGGAAATCGGCCGGACCTGCTTCTTGCCCGCGTACGCGAGCATCTGTTGACACAAATCCGCTGCGCGCCGCGCTGCCTGTTCGATGTGGTTGAGATGTTCGGCGGCCGCGCTGCCGGGCGTCAGCGCAAAACGCGCAAGCGTCGCGTTACCCAGCATGGCGGTGAGGAGATTGTTGAAATCGTGGGCGATCCCGCCGGCCAAGACTCCGAGGCTCTCCAGCTTCTGAGCCGCGAGCATCTTTCGCTCGATCGCCATCTTTTCGATGTTGGCCTTTCTCAGCTCGGTCACCTCGGTGCCCAGCCCCTCAATAAAACGCAGCGTCCCTTCGTCTGAGTAAACGCCCCGGCCGCGCACGAGCAGATGCCGCTCGCCGCCGGCACGATCCCGGATGCGAAACTCCGCTTGAAACGCGGAGCGATTTGACACTGCCGCCGTCAGTTCCGCTCGCAATCCCGCTCGATCCTGCGGCACCACCACATCGGCGAAATGAATCCGCCCCGAGATGAAGTCATCCGCTGGATAGCCCGTGAGCTGTAACATCCCGTCGCTCGCAAAATGCGCCGTGAAGTGATCGTCGAATGCGCAACGAAACGCCGCACCAGGCAGCTGGCTGATCAGGCTGCTCAGCTGCCGTTCCGTTTCCTGCCGCCGGAGAATATCTCGTTCCAGCGCGACCTGCGCGGCACGAAGTTCCGCGGTCCGTTCCGCCACGAGGCGAACCACCCACCGCTCCCGTCGCATCGCACCCCACACAAAGCTGGCGATCGCCGCGGTCACGACCAGCCCAAGGGCGAGCGTCAGCCAGCTCGCCACGTGCGAACGCTGAGCGAGCCAGTTGGCACTCGGACGAATCCACAGCTCCCAAGGACGGCCCGCGTGGGTGATCGGAATGGAAACGTGCATTCCGGTGGTGAAATCCGCCACCTGGGGAGCACGCGTTCTGCCGTGCGGATTTCGTGACTTGGTGTAAAAGTGCAAGAGCTGCCGATCGGGCGCCGCGGAAGGGTCCCAAAATAGCACGTCCAACGCGCGGTCCTGCTCGGCTTCGAGAAACGACTTCAGGACTTCAGGGATGTGAAAGATTCCGAGGATGTAACCGCGCAATCGCGCCCGGCGCGCGTCGGGGTCGATAGCCAGGCGGGGTTCGTGATAAACCGGCAGCTCCATGATATAACCCGAGTCGCCCGGGCGATGGGTGATCAACGGCAATTGACCCGAGGCCGCCAACTCGCCGGTGCCAGCGATGCGATCCAAGTTGGCCCAGGTCCTGCCGGATCGAAGGTCAAATCCAAAGGCCGGCTCGTTTTCGGTCGCCGGCTCGATGAACACCACGGGGAAGTACTCCGGCCGTATTCGAGCTGGTACTACGGAACGGTCATCCGCTCGCTCCCAAAAACGGAAGTTCTCCACGCCTTGTCTCCGCTGCTCCGCCTCAAACTCCTCCCGGGCGGAACCCGGCACCCGCGCCACCCATTCCAAGGCATGCACGCCCTTCTGCCGGGAAATCAAATCGTGCGCTGCGTGCGCAAACTCCGTGCGCGACACCTCATCCGAATAGTGGAAGAGATTGCGCAGCGCATAGAGCGTCTCCTGGTGACGCTGCAGACCCTCGCGAACCCTGGCGCCGACCGCCTGGCTGCGCCGCTGGAACGCGGCGAGATCGCGTTCAGTTTCACCGTGCCGCACCAGACTGAAGGCCGTCACGCTCAAGATCACACCCGCCAGAATGACCGCGTAGCCCGCCAGCACAGGGCGCCGGGTCACGTCGAGATTGCTGGCAGGAGATGAGGGTAAAGGCGGTTCAGACATCGAGTGCCGATGACTTGGGACCCACCGGTACCCGAAAAGCTGATGAACAGATGAACCGCACTCCGCAACGTCAAGTTAGACCCATACGGGCGCATCCGCCGTTGGCGGCAGCAGCCACCGCGGCGGCGAAGGGACTCGCCGCCCTACCTATCGTGACTCGGAAAAAGGCGGCGAAGGGACTCGCCGCCCTACCCATCGTGACCTTCGACAAGGTAGGGCGCGGACTCCGCTCCGCGCCAGAGCCGGAACCGCCAACCGGCAGATGCGCCTGCCCCTATGAGGACTCGAAGTTAACTTTCCAACAGCTTCCGGAGGCCACTTTCCAGCATCGCGCGCGTGTACGGTTTCGCCACAAAACCCAGCCGGCCATCCGGGGAAGCCAGCCGGCCCAACACATCGCCTTCATTGAACCCGCTCATCAGCAGGACCCGCACATCCGGCTTCAGGACCCGCAGCTGTTTCAACACCTGTTCGCCACTCATGCCGGGCATCAACAGGTCCAGCATGACCACCGCGATCGCCTCCGGATCCTGTTTAAACAACGCGAGGCCCGTGACGCCATCGGCGGCTCCTTGCGGCTGGAGTCCGAAGGTCTTGAGCATCTCGCCGGTCATCATCCGGACCGGATCTTCATCCTCAATGATCAGGGCCTGGCCAGGGTGGCGCCATGGTGCCGCGGTTTCGGCCGGGCGGGCGGCGATGATTTTGCCGTATCCGCCCGCCGCATACGCACCCGCGGCGACCGGCGGGAGCAGCAGCTGAAACCCGGAACCTTCCCCCGGCGTACTCGCCACGTGTAAAGCCCCCTGGTGTCCGCGTAAAGTGAAGATCGTGGAAAGCCCCAGCAGCACGTCTTCGTATCGTGCGAGGACTTCCCGGACCAACGCGTGCTGCAAGGAGGCCCGGCGCTCAAACTCCGCCCCGGCTGATTTCCGCTCGGTCTCTCGCAGTATCCAGAACGAAACTACGCTGATCGTCACCCCGCGGCGAGAATCGCCGCGATGGCCGTGCGGTGAAACCAGGTGCGCTGTCGTCGCGAGGAAGCCGTCATACCCAGGATCGCACGCTGCGCACCCGCAGCGCGCAGCGCAACCCTGGGCGGGCGCGGCGCAGCGGTCGGTTCAGGCGCGGCGCGGCGCCACCCAACGGCGCCGGGCCACGCTGAATCACAACGCGTAGGGCAATGGATGCCGCTGGGTGATCGCACCGACCCGTTGCTTCACCGCGGTCAGGGCTGCAGCCTCATCGGGCGTGCCAATCGCCGCCAGCACCGTATCGATGCAGTCGGCAATCTCATCCATCTCCGCCTCGACAAAATCACGCGAGGTCACGGCCGGGGTGCCCAGCCGAATGCCCGAAGCCTGGAACGGGCTGCGGGTCTCGAATGGCACGGTGTTCTTGTTACACGTGATATGCGCCAGGTCCAAGGTCTCCTGGGCCTTCTTCGCCGTGAGCTCCGGGAACTTGGGCCGCAGGTCCACGAGCATGAGATGGTTGTCCGTCCCCCCCGATACGATCTTGTAGCCACGCTTCGTCATCGCGGCGGCCAAGGCGCGGGAATTCTTCACCACCTGCCCGGAATAGGTGCGGAACTCGGGCTTCAAGCACTCGTTGAAACAGACCGCCTTCGCGGCGATGACGTGCATCAACGGACCACCTTGTGCACCGGGGAACATCGCCGAGTCCACCGCCTTGGCGTGTGCCGCTCTGCACAAAATCAAACCACCGCGCGGGCCGCGCAGGGTCTTGTGCGTGGTGGTGGTCACGAAGTCAGCGTGCGGCACCGGCGAGGGATGAACGCCCGAGGCTACGAGACCGGCAATGTGGGCGATGTCCGCAAACAGCAGCGCACCGACGCTCCGGGCAATCTCGCCCATGCGCGCAAAGTCGATCACGCGCGAGTACGCGCTGGCGCCCACGGTGATCATCTTGGGCTGCTCCCGCACCGCGATGGCCGCGAGCTCGTCATAGTCGATCAAGCCGTTGTCCTCACGCACGCCGTATTGAGAAAAGTTATACAGCTTGCCGGAGAAGTTGGCCGGATTGCCGTGGGTCAGGTGACCGCCGTGGCTCAGGTTCATGCCCAACACCTTGTCGCCCGGCTGCAGCGTCGCGGTGTACACCGCGAAGTTGGCCTGGGAACCGGAGTGCGGCTGCACATTGGCGTGTTCCGCGCCGAACAGTTTCTTCGCGCGCTCGATCGCAAGGGTCTCGACCTTGTCGACGTGCTCGCACCCGCCGTACCAGCGCTTGCCCGGATAACCCTCAGCGTACTTGTTGGTCAGCACGCTGCCCTGCGCTTCCATGACCGCGGGATACGTGAAATTCTCCGAGGCGATCAGCTCGATGTGTCCCTGCTGACGGGCAAGCTCGGCCGCGATGGCGGCGTGAATCTCGGGATCAAGGGAGCGAAGCGGAGCGGAAACAAGAGGCATGGTGAAACGGATTTCGAATGGCGCGGTAGTTACAACGAAAAGGTCCCCGCTAGCGCAGTTTCTTCCGGCGCACTCCGCAATCGCGAAATCATCTCGGATCGACGCGCCGCGACGGTCGGATTGCAGCGGAGGCGAGACCCCAACGGCTCCTGGCTGATTCCGATCACCTCGACCCGATCGGCCACGGTGCCGCCGGGTTCCCGATTCCGACCCTCGGGCCTCATGGTCTGGACGAGGGAGAAATCAGTGTCTTAAGGTGCTCCACGAGCGACGGAATGGACTCCACCATCTCATCCCGCGCCGCTTCGTAAACTTTCACCGGCCCGCCGTACGGGTCCGCAATCTCGGGATCCGCGCTATTCGGCACAAACTCCCGGAACAGAAAAACGTTCTTCGGCGCGGGATCCGCCTGGACCATGATCAGGGCCCGGTGGGACTCGGTCATGCAGAGGACCGCGAGCGCGTCGTCCAGCATCTCCTGGGTGAGCGGCTGACTCCGATGATGGGAGACGTTGAGGCCCACTTTCTTCAGCGCATACACCGAATTTTCGGAAATGGACTCACCCGCACGAGCCGCCACGCCCGCGGAAATCACCTTCAGGGACCGCAGGGGTTCCGACTGGGCCGCAAGCGCGTGTTGCAGCAGCGCCGCCGCCATGGGGCTACGGCAAATGTTGGCAGTGCAGACGACGACAATGGTACCTGGAGCGGACATTTCGTGCTGGGGAAAGGACATGGTTTTAAGTGAAACGCAAAGCCCGATTGCATCGCGCCGAGGCCGGTCAGGCACGGAAGTCACGACCGAAACGCTCCTGCCTCCGAATGTTATACCAGCGACTCAGGCGATTTTTGACTGCCAGATGGCAAGGGCTTTAAACCAGCGCGTTAGGGAAAACACGCTCCACCTTAAACCCCACCTCCGGCAACCTGGGACCGCGGTCGCCCCCGGCCGCATCCGGAATCCGAAATGGAACCACGCCCCGTTCCGTCAGTGAAGATCCGTGGTTCGCCCGCTTGGGTCC
>ENA-ORBV01008984-ORBV01008984.1-microbial-mat-metagenome-genome-assembly--contig:-NODE-8984-length-16603-cov-5.768304_pt1 | contig 16603 bp, 17 predicted proteins | sample MGYA00237777_ERZ505514 | MGnify/ENA primary metagenome ERZ505514 (study PRJEB26160, sample SAMN06269048) | microbial mat metagenome | isolation source: Oligotrophic lake microbial mat | place... | reverse complement strand
CAGAAGACGGCATACGAGATTCGCCTTAGTCTCGTGGGCTCGGAGATGTGTATAAGAGACAGGACACACGCGCTGCCGACTCGCCAACATGTTGCTCACTCGCCACTCGCTCCACAACGCATGGGGGAGAATGCAGCACCCACATTCACATGCCAGAATTGGACTGGGCAAAACATCCTTTTGTCACATGACTCACCGAGTCACATGGCGCAGTGCTCTTGCTCTCAGAGTGTCAATTTGTGTCAAAGAGAGCAATTGACACACCAAAATGCAAGTTTCTGACACAAAATGCCCAAATGGACAGGCACATTTGATTGTGTTCTTTGCAACACTTTTGCCCATGAATTCCAGGACTGATCTGTGAGGTGTGCTTGCATTTTTGGGGGCCTGCACACAATCATGACAAATGATGTTTTTTCTCATCATTCAGTCAACCACAATTCATCTCATCAAGATGTGATGGCAAACTTCAGATCAAGGTTGACTTGAACGCAAGAGCTCCACTGCATTTCTTTGCAGCTGCACAATGTGGAACATGTCAGCTGGAGACCAAACTGAACACACCTCAAACACACAAAAAGTTGCACAAGTGCCGTTGATCCACAAAGTTGACAACAATTGATTCAAAATGCATTTTCTGCAAGCACAAGTGACATGAAATCAAACTCATCAACTCAACACAAACGACCACATCGCTGTTGTCCCAGTTTGTCATGTGCAAATCATCAATCTTGGTCCTGTTTTGAAAGGCTTCCAGATGGGGTCTGAGGAGAGAATGGACAAGATTGGAGTTCGAGACACAAACAAAGTTTGTCATGATTTTTCTTTCTCATCAGCAAAAAATGCTTTGATTGTGCAAACAAACAACATCACCATGGGCCAACTTTGTGCAAAAGTCCAGTGCCTGTTGCCAGGGTTTGAAAAGCTTGCTGAGGAAAAGGGCTTCCAGAAGGGGGGAGAAAAGAACCAAATGAATTTTTCCATGGCCCTGGTGTCTGCCAGTTTGTTCCCACTCACTGGCCATAGCTAGTCAGTGGTCACTCACCAGTAGCTAGCTACTCTAGCACCAGGTACCAGGTACGCACCTTCGATTGTGAATCATGCTGTAGGTCCGTTCCCGACGGTTTCTTTGCAATCCAACTGCGATTGATTTAACGAATTGCCCCTACGCTTTGGTGTGATTGGCCGATAAAAAAGTAATTCTAACAGCAAATAAGTTCTGATGTTCACCCTAAGCGGTATTCGTATTCCGTGCGGGATCGACAAGAATCGATCGATACAATTATGGATCGATGACCGTATTGTAACTACTGAGCAATACGAACACAAACGGTTCGTAAGTCTTAACTACTGAGACTTCCCGCAGCGGAAGGTTGTCAGAGAAGGGACAAACGAGAACCATGTGTTTTTCTTATGAGAGGGAAACGAACCGTGAAAAAACAAAGTTACCATGGATGTTTTACAAATGTGTTCATCTCAAAACAATCAAATCTAAGTTTGGTTTATATCTTACCGTGCATACTAGTCTGTAGTAAGTTCCTTTCTTTATTCCATATCCCTGAATTCACGTTTCGGACTTTCGGTAGATATAGTATAGCCTTCCAATATGACTTCTTTAAAGCATTTAGGAATGGGGGTTCACAATTCGTTAAGGAGAGTCTTGCCTACGTTTTTCTTATGCCTACGTGGCTACGTCAGGCAATTCGTTCAATAGGAGTATCTTTCTTCTCGGAATGTACCGTTCTGGAGGTCTGAATGATAGAAGAAAGGAAGACTGGACATCTGGGTGGTGTCGTTCAAGAGGAACAGTTCTATTGCGCCACGTACATGTAGTTCTCTAACGTGGCGATAAGCAAACTTACTCCTCATACTACTCTACACCCGTTTTACCTTGATCTGATGGTAAGTTACCATCCGGATAGAGCTTTTGGCTTAACCATTGACTATGACGAGAAAGAAAGCAGAGGGCGAAAAACATATTTTCTCTTCTTTTTTTGTCGCCAAGGCCGATAGAAGCCTCGCTAGCTAGCTTGTCCAATCCTGCTTTTCTCAAGACAAGACACTGGAGTACTCCTTATAGCCAGCCAGTGAAGGCCGTTTCATCATTCAACTTTTCTCTTCTCAAAACTCTTGTTATCTTCCCAAATTACAGCGGCACACCACCCAGTCCAATGTTGAGCACAACCATGATATCTACAAGTACAATGGTTCGATCATCTAGTAGTAGAGGTACAGGAGGTACTTCATCGCCCACTTCTACAGCGAGCTGGACGTTGCTTTCCACAGACGATGAAGTGAGGAGCAAAGCAAAGTTTTCACCTGCTTTGCCTTCCATGAACGCTGAAGCATACTCTCCTACTAGAAGCAGTCGTCAGAGTCCCAAGTGTCGCTGGAGCGACGACGCGAGTGCCTGCACTACTACGGCACTAGCTGCAGTCACAAGCAGTTATACTAGTCAAATGAAGAAGCCCCTCAAGTCCATCTTGAAGTCTTCGTCTTCGTCTTCCTCTTCCACCAAGGAGGATGGTGAAAAATCTAAGCGCAAAGCTGGAAGGCGCAAATCGACAAGGACGACACAGCCAGCAGACGATCGCGCCGAACAAAAACCCTTCAAGCGATCCGTGAGTTGGAATGATTGCAGTCGATGGGATGCCTTTGGTACCAATTCGGGTCGTAAACCGAGCAATTTGGATTTGTCCGGTCTCGCCAATGTTAAGCCGGTACCGGCTCTCCGTCGATCCGTCACCGATGAATCCGCCAAACCCGCCAAAATCTTTCGGTGGGGTGCTGATACCAAAGACGGTGGTTCCAGTATGGGTCGCAAATGGACCGCGTGTCCTTCCTCTTCTGCCCATGCTCCCTTGACTCCACCGCGACGCAAAGAGAGTTGTGTCGAGGAGTCTGTAAGCGCGGATGCTATTAGTATCAAGAATGCTGTGAAGAGTCGCAAGAATAAGAAGAACAACAAGAATGCCATGGGAATTGCTCCTCCACGACGGGCTCCTGAATCACCTACAAAAGAGGCCGGCAGCAGCAGCAACAAGAATAGACCGGGCTTTGACAACAACGCCATGGGAATCTCTCCTCCACGGCGGGCTCCTGAATCACCACGATCAGCAGCTGACAGCAGCAGCAAGAGTACTAGATCGGGCTTTGACAACAACCACAGTGATCGAGCACTCCCTCTCAAGTCGGAAATGACTACTCTCCCCACACTACCCACAGCCACAAAGAAGAACTCTTCTTCTTCTTCTGCACCCCTCCGCAAACCACGACGAGTCCTCAGTCATGAAAATCTCTTTCAACACAAGATTGATTACTTTTTGGAACAAACCCAGAAACATGCTGGTACCGATCCTACGATTAGAACACGCGATTTGGAAGAGCTGGAATGTGCCTTGTCGTCGTTGCAACACTTCATGGTGGCCTTGCACGAGATGCCTGATAAGCAGGCTGTCTTTCAAAAAGTACAGACCATCGGGGTCGACAATGCTGACGACGAACAAGCCCAAAGTGGTGACGAATGCTACACGTCCGATGAAGAACAGGCGGAGCAGAGTGGCGATGAATACTACACATCGGACGAAGATTATTCCGACTCGGATGATGATGATGATGAATCCGAAGTGGACGCATTATTACACGAGCTATCCAAAGGGCCTTTGCCTGCCTTTCAAATCATGGGAAGGGATGGCGCCAACGCTGTCGCCAACGACATGGACGATTCTGGCGACGGCGTCTGCTTCTAGTAGATAGCAGAGCTATACAATAGGCTACCAGTTTTTTTACTCAAACGATCACTGTCTTGTCTTTTAGCATTTACTGCTGTCTTTGAAATAGATTTGTTTGTGGAAAAGGCTACCATCTGGCTGGCTAGCTAGCTAGTGTGCCCCACACCACCAACAACCTTTCCTTCTCGGTTCATCAAGGAAGCAGGCGGTGCATGTACAACCAGACATATACTTGTGCCACCATCGCTCGTAAAAGGGTTATGAAAGTGTTGTCGAACCTTAGTTGCAGCAACTAGCTAGCTAAAGCAATGCCCAAGCTACTTTACTGGTAGAGCATACATGAGGGGTTTCAAGTTGCATATCGCTGCAACTATAGCCTAGGACGATGAATTATAAGGTCACGGACGAAGGTGTACACATGATATATAATGAGAGGAAGTTTAAAGACCAACAGCAACCGACAGACACTGGTTTCCCGAACACATGCACTCGTGACTTTGGTGAGTGGCAGTCTAGCTAGTTCCATAACAGCAACCCCCCGACCCACCAAGCCAAGAGGAGGCCGACCGCGGGCGAGACGAGCATGACAGGAATCTTGGCAGACGACGATGCCTCTGCGCTTCCTGCCTCAGCAGCTCCTCCACCAGCAACACATTCTTCACCCACACTGTGGCATACATCGGCTGTACAATTGTTTCCTCCACAGGGACAAGTGGGGCAATCCTCTCCTCCTAGCTTGCAATTCTCACTGCAGCCATGATTGTTTCCAAGACACTGCAAACAAGCCGTTTCCAATTTGGAGTGTCCGCATACACCTTGAGCTGTCGAGATGCCAACATTATCTTCGCACACAATGGTCTGCGATGCAAATATATTGGCGGTATAACACGTAAATTCGGCCCCTCGGCAAAAGACCGCCGTCGCGGGCTGAGCGGCAGTTCCAATGGTAGCACCCATGCAAGCACTTTCACTGTTGCAATTGACAGTCTTGACTTCTGTCATGATAGCCTCCATACAGTCTCGAGGCCCACAAGTGACCGTGTCACAGCCAACAATAGTTGCACCTTTACACACATCTGTGCCCTCGCACGTCAACGAAGTGCCATCGATCACGGCTTCATAGGTGGCACCCGTGACATTGCAAGCCGCTGTCAGCTGCAACCCGCCAATGAAGAAGAAGAAAAGAGAGGCAAGAAATGACGACTTTGTCATGCTGGCTTAGCTACAAGAATAGGAATCAGACAGGAAATACTGTATATCGAAGCAGAGGATGTCTTTTATGTTCACTGTGGATGCTTGCATGGTGTGGCACTGTAGTGATTTTGATGACCGGCTTCTCATTCATCAACATGTTGTCGTTGTATGGATCGAAACAGCTTGAAAAATGGCTCGGCGATGCCAGGCGAGAATCTGTGTGTATCACCGTGAAGTGCTTACTGTAAGTACTGTAGTACTCCAGTTGTTCAACACAAAGATCTTTCGCACAAAATCGGAAAATGACCGGTTCGATAACAGGTAATGAGCTTAGTGCCTATCCCTAATGAAACTGGAACAAAGACCAAACTACTCTACTAGCTAGTAGCACTACAAGTACCACTACGATCGAGTACTTAGGCTAGGGGCTTGGGAGCTGGCTTGGGGTAATTCAGTACGCTGTTAACAATTCTGTTCACTTTGTTACTGTATGTACGATTCGGAATCTAAATGATCCTCAAATCCTCTTCACTCTTTCTCTCACGATGCCACAGCACCAATGCCTCGTCATGCAAAAGCCATCATGTGTTCTGGATAGCAGTGCAGTGCAATGCAATGTAACAATATATAAACGCTATGTGCTCATTGGAGGAGAGAAAAGGAAATCCAATTCTGACAATTCTCGTCCTCGTCCTCATCCTTTTCCGCAGCCACAAACCGTGAGTGTGGCGATACGTTCCTTGTTGAATGGATTCGGGTTCGGCGGATCCGGGCCCATGCCTCTAGGATTAGGAGGACCGATCCAAACATTTCCACCCGTCACGCATCCCCAGTCCTCCGTGCCCGTAAAAATGCTGGCTTCAAATCCAACATCCACGTCTTCTTCCTTCACGGTAGAAAAGAAGAGAATGGCGCCCTTCTTTCCGTCATAATCATCCAAGTAGTATCCTCCACGCCCCACACGGGCGTCAATGTAGTAGACTGCGGTGGCGTATACCGAACCGATTTGGTTGTTGGGAAGGACTCCGCTCAACGATGAGCAAGTCGGGGCACAGGAACAAGGTCCATTGCACAGAAAGCTCTTTTGAGCAATGACATCGGCAAATGCGAGATTACTTGAGCTAGGTGACTTGATTTCGCCATTCACCGAAGGAATGTCAAGCCAACGGTAGACTTCAATGGTTTGACACTGGCCATTGTTGCCTTGGCCGTTGTTGCCTTGGCTGTTGCCTTGAGTGCGACGGAGTGCAGCGGCTCTGGCCGTAGCTGCTAGGAAGCTAGTGCCAAGAAAGAACGCCGTCAACGCAGTCTCCAAATTGACCTTCATTTTGTTTTGTTTAGCTCATTTATTTATTTCTTATGATGGCAGCGAACATGTGAGATGCTACTATCGGCCCCGCCGCGGCATTCAAGAAAAGGATATTTGAGAAGACTTCTTGGCCGAACCGAACCCCGCATCTTTGTAGCCTTCGATTGATTCAGCGTTCGCGAACTGCGAACTTCACTGCGATGGTCCTTCGATTCTACTGTAGCTACGTACTAGACTTGCTCTCTAGCTTCGTACTAGCTAGCTACTAGCTAGTAGTAGATATGGTAGATTCTCGCCCGCAACCCTATCTCTAATGAATCGAAATTCCACAACCACATCCGATCCCGATCTGTCAACTCTAAACCCCCTCACCTGCCTCCAAGCCGCGCCAACAATCCAACTCCAAACAATCAATGGCACCCATTGCCATGCATTGCCAATCCAGTCAGTACAATTGTACTGTGAACACACATACACGGAAAGGGCCTTGCCTGTTTTGCAATAGTATTTCATAACTGCAGGACTGTGAGGAGTGAGTGTTTTGATGGTGGCTACGAATACCACGAAATCTGTCGTTGTTCGTTACAGCGACTTTGGGGCCAAGGGAGATGGCAAGACTGACGACTTGAATGCCGTTGTGGCCGCCCATGAACATGCCAATAAGCACAACCTTTCCGTCGAGGCCGACACGGGCGCAACCTATTTTCTAGGTGGAAGAGCCAACATTGTCAAAATTCAAACGAATACCAGTTTTGGCAATGCCACCTTTATCATTGACGACAGAAAGGTTGAAGCTCGCGGGAAACCAGTCTTTCAAATCGACTCGACGTTGAAGAAAAAAGAGGCCGAGGGAATAACAACAATGAAAAAGGGACAGGAATCTTTAGGGGTCACCTTGGATCAGACAAGTCTAGTTATCACTATAAATGACGAGAAAAAGCAATACATTCGCAAGGGAAACAATCTAAATGATGGGGCTTCCCAACGCGATATCCTCCTTGTGGATGCCGACGGCCGCATACATCCAGATTATCCCGTCCTGTGGAATTTTGACAAAGTGACCAAGACGACAATAATACCTATTGATCCAGAACCGCTATCCATCAGTGGTGGCACCTTCATAACGATCACGAACCAAGCACCTTCCAAGTACACCTATTATGAACGTGGCATCCAAATTTTACGGTCCAATGTAACTATCGATGGTCTGACGCATATCATTGAAGGTGAAGGCGAGACAGGTGCTCCGTACAACGGTTTTATCGTCGTCAATAACAGCTACAATGTGACGATACAAAACTGCAAACTAAGTGGCCGCAAAACCTACAATACCATTGGTCGTGCCGGTCGGCCTGTCGATATGGGCTCCTATGATTTGAGTCTGCACAGTTCGTTGCAAATTTTGATCCAAAACTGCATCCAAATCAATGATATTATGGATCGGAGTCGTTGGGGTATCATGGCTTCCAATTATTGCAAACACGTCAATTATGATGGTTGTACACTATCGAGATATGATGCTCACAAGGGCGTCTACAATGGAACCATTCGAAACTCCACCATTGGCCATGCCGGTATTAATTTGATTGGTATGGGAACCTTTCTTTTGGAAAATAGTACCGTCAAATCGTCCAGGCTTCTTAGTCTACGGCCGGACTATGGCGGTACCTGGGAAGGGGACGTCATCATCCGAAACACCACATTTTCCCCAATCAACTCTGGGGCAATCAACCTGATCCTGGGAAACAATACACAAGACCATGATTTCGGATATGATTGCTGTCTACCAAACACGGTATTGATTGAAAATCTGATGATTGATGACTCCAATCTCCACAGTAAAAAATCCCCTGCTGCCTTCAATCTCTTTACCGATTTCAATCCAAAGTGCAAGGCACGCGACTACCAAGGGAAGTATCCTTTGCATTTGCCCCAACAAATTCGCGCCAAAAACGTAACGATGAAGAGCAGCGGCAACCCGGTAAAGCTCAACGTGAGCAGCAACCAGGCAATGTTTCATACTGTCAAACTCATAGACTTGACAGGAAAAGGGGAAGAAACCAACTGTCAGAAATAGCCGAGGGATAGAATCAATGGAGAAGTAAAGGACTCGCTGACTAAAAAGCGAACTGTAATGGGTAGATAAGGAGGATATTGTTGCAGTTAGTCTTCTTATGAGATCGATCTCTTAGTTTCAGGTGGACTAAATAGGTCTGTCTAATGTCTGCGTTACTCTAAAATCTAGACGACCCACTCTTTCCCCGTTAGGGTTCGGGATAATGTAGTCAACATCAAAACGGACGACCACATTCTACTGGTACGGCAGCACTTGCACTTGTCGTCAACAACATCCAACTCCCACCTACTTGACTGTACCATAGTACTTGCCTGCAGACGACAGTGTTCTTCTGCAACAGTTATTGCGCAGTATAGTGCACACAGCATCATGACTTCGTCCATAGCAGCAGCATCCATGTCGGCCAAGACTTTTTTTCAAACGTCGTGGAGTGCCTATCAAAAAATTGTCCATTCCAATTCCATGTCTCATCGTGAGGCCTACGCCGTACTGGGAACAGCCATACACCAACAGTTTGGAGGTAGACGGCGTCGTCCCTTTCATTTTTTAGATTTGGCATGTGGTGATGCCCACCATTCTACTCAATGCCTGCAACGATTACCTCCGCCTACACTGGTGAGCTATACCGGTATGGATCAATCGGAATCGGCTCTGGAATATGCCCAAAAATCACTGCAACAATTGACGCATTGTTCCCAAAAAGAACTCTTGGTGGGTGATTTTCGAGGCTATGAACAAATCTTATTACGACACGAGCAGCAGCGAGAAAAGGATGATACTACTACGACCAATGCTAGTTCTTCTTCTTCTACTGCTGAACACGAGGAAGGGAAACAACAAAGGATGCAGCAAAAGCCAATGGAGTTGTCCTTGGATGTGGTTTGGATTGGTCTGTCGTTGCATCATTTGGAAACCAGTGACCGAAAACGTGACTTTATGAAAGGAGTTTACAACAATTTAGCGCCCGATGGCATGCTTTTGATTTATGAACCTATAACTCGAGTCAACAACACAAGCTCGAGCTCGTCACCGGAAGCAAAAGCAGCAGCGACTACTACAACCAATGACTCGACCCAAACACCAACCCAAATAACAACACGGCAACAACAAACACAGAAGCAACGAGAATATTCTAAACACTTTGAACACGTCGGCGATCAATTATGGTCGACCATTTTGACGCCCGAAGAAAAGACGGTCCTCTATGATCACGTTCGTGACTTTGATTATCCCGAATCCGAAGAACAATGGTTGGAATTGGGACGACAAGCGGGATTTTCCAACGTGGAGCAACTGTTTCGTGACCCTCACGAATTGTATGCCTTGTTTTCGTATCGGAAATAAATAAGAATTGTCATGGCAGGACATACACCAACAAAATTGGTTCTAGGAAGCGGGCAGTCCCATGCATTACCAAATGCTCCTCCCCCGTAATTCTGCCCGACGTATCCCCTCTACGAAGAGAATGGCCCACGTGGACCGATATCAGCGCCGAAAAGGATGGTTGGGATCGGTTTCAAACTATCTAAAAACTCGATACTGGAGAACATACATGCGATTTCCTAGAGTATAAATTAAAAGGATCATGGAAACAGTCGGATCATGGAAACAGCCGACAATCCTTTTCAGAACTAAAATTTGGCAACGAGCACAGGTTGTTGGAACCTTTATAAAGACATAGAAATTATTTGGGATTGATTACTTGAGATTACTTCTTTGATATTGCCGTAAGATCTTGGAAGGGACACTGGCTGGATCGCATTGTATGCAAATACCCTCATACACAGATTCATTGGTTATGTAGTAATGAGCTTTTCTTCCTTCGTATCGTCCAACTGTGTGTGTCTTGATTCCACATTCACTGCACCGAGTCACTCCATTTTGTGTGGCCAACTGAGCACGCTCTACCGACGACAGATTGTTGGGCCGGCCCTTCTTGTTGTTCTTGGAGAAATTTTCCGATGCCTTCTTGTTGTTCTTGGAGGAAGCGGGAGCCTCTCCACTAACCGATGCTGGGCCCGAGTCGCTGCTGAGACGGCTGGAACTGCTACGTGCGCTACAGTCGTTACTCGAACTACTACTACTTTCGCTGTCTGTCTGGGCCAGCGTTTCTTGCACCTTTTGGTATCTTTCGTTGCGATGGAAAAGTTTCATCATGATGTTGAGTCTGTTGTCTTGCAATTTGACTTTTATGATTGCAAAAACGTCTTTGCCACCTGGTCGACATTCTCAGTCGAGGAGGGTTTCAAACGCGCCATCTCATCGTTTTGGCACGTCTGATCCAACAAGACTTGACCTGCCGAATTTCGGTTGGAAGTTTTGTGAGTACATGTGCGATCTATATTAATTTCCGAGCTCTTTCAAGAACGAGTGTGCGGTCTACAGTGCCATATCTTTGGAACCTTCCAGAACACGCAAAAGTCTTGTCTGAATTGAAGGATACAAGATTCACTCAAACCGAACACGAAGATCTCGGCGGATGCCATCAACAAGACAACAAATCAAAAAAGTCCTGTGTTAGATAACAGGCTAGCTAGGTGAAGATAGAATAGCAATAGTATAGTTACACCAATCAAAGATAAAAGCGAAAACGCAATTTATACGGATACAAATAAAACCATGGGTCAAATTGCCATCAAAGATGGGACAGCACAAGGTGTCGCCAAAGTACGACATTATGAATCCTTGCATGAGCCCTCCAAACGATTGTTTCATGATCCATACGCTCAACACATGTATCCTGGGTCCTTTGTTCAATCCTGGTTGGGAGAAGGTGGAACGCATTGGCTTTACAGTTCGCTGGGAGCACCGGGAATGTTGGAAATGCTTTCGATTCGTACCAAGTGGCTCGATGACAAAGTGGAATCCATGGCCAAGGAATCACAATATCTCATAATTTTGGGGGCTGGCTATGACACGAGGGGGTTTCGTTTGGATTTGGCGTTTGGCAAAGATGCACTCCAATTATGGGAAGTGGATCAACCACAAGTCCAGCAAAACAAGCTTGCCAATCTACAATTCATTGCCAAACATGATGCTTCCGTGGCTGAAAAATTAAAATCTCCCTTTGTCCATTTTGTATCCGTAGATTTCAACGTCGATTCGTTGGATCAAAAACTCAAAGTTGTCGAGGGTTTTCAAGAAAATCAAAAAACATTGGTACTCATGGAAGGAGTGACACAATACATTCCCAAATCGGCAACGGCCGACACCTTACAGAAATTAAAGGCATTTTCGGCTCCTGGGTCCATCCTATTGATCACCTATATCGACGAGACCGTCTTGACTGATACGCCCTCTCCCGACTGTGGTTCACCAAAAAGCATACGTACCATTTTGAAAATGTCGCAAATGACCGGAGAAACCTGGATGAGTGGGTGGTCTCGTTCTGGCTTTGAAACGTTTCTGCAAGAGTTGGGGTATCAAGTCTTATACGACACCACTGCTAGAGACTACAATGACAAGTACATGAGCCCACTCGGTCGTCAAATGAAAGCAGAAGATGTACTATCCGTAGAGCGATTTGTGGTCGCCAAGATTCTGTAGAACCCGTAGACAATAGAAAGCTAACCTACTTGGTTATATCAATGCTATTGTATAGAGCAGCTACGTCCCTAATCATCTTTTTCAGCACAAAAGGCATTGCATCGTTGTATCGAATACGCATTCTTGCCTCTGTTCCAATGTTGTTGTTGTGTGGAATGGACCTGCACCATGCTTCGTTTTCATCCAAAATTATAATTTATTGGCTCCATTCATAGGGTGCCTTTTTATTTTTACCTCCCAAAGACTCTGGCAAGTCCTCCTCCGAAATATGGCGAAGGACTTTCTTTCGTTCTTGGGCATTGTTCTTGGGGTCCATGACATCAAATTTGGATACCACTCGTTTGGTCGACTACCAGTACCGTGCTGTAAGGAACTGATTGTACAGCAACAGCACCAACCGAAGCCTATCTTACCGCGAGCATGTACAATGTTGGAGATTTCCTGCAATGAATGGAATTGGGTGAATGAATGAACGAACCATTGCCAATCGCTCTGTGCATTTTATTGGAAACTGCGTTCAGTGAGTCGTGTGAATTTGGTCTGTCCTTCAACCTGATTCATTGCATTCTCCTCACCACAAAAAGCTCGGCATCAAATTTTTCGAAACCATTGCATGATTGTTGTGCTTGTACCACCATCAATGCTCTTGAAATTCACACAGGAAGATCCAACAGGCAACCTTTTCTTCCACAAGCTTCTACCTAAGCTATAATCATTACCAAAACGGAACGAAAAGAAAGATGGTCCTCTACATTATTGGCTTGGGACTTGGCGATGAAAAGGATATCACGGTCCGTGGACTGGAACTGGTGAAATCGTCCGATGCGGTCTTTCTCGAAGCCTACACTTCCATTCTGGGAGGTGTCAGCAAGGAACGATTGGAAGCCTTTTATGGAACGACAGTGACCGTCGCAGATCGGGGATTGGTCGAAAATGATGCGGAAGAATTGATTATTGAACCTGCCAAAACCAAAAATGTCGCCTTTTTGGTAGTGGGGGATCCCGTCTGTGCCACGACGCATACCGATTTGGTATTGCGGGCCAAAGAAGTGGGCGTCAAAGTGGAATTGGTCCACAATGCCTCCATCATGGGAGCGGCCGGAGCCTGTGGTTTGCAACTCTACAATTTTGGACACACTGTCAGTATACCCTTTTTTGATGAAAAGTGGAGACCGACATCCTTTTATCCAAAAATCAAATACAATCGACAAGGCGGAATGCACACTCTGTGCTTGCTGGACATTAAAGTGAAGGAGCCGGATTTCAACGCCATGATGAAAGGAAAGACCGAGTTCTTACCTCCACGATACATGACGGTTAATGTCGCCGCCGAACAACTTTTGGAGGCGGAAGAAACACGAGGCGAGGGGGCGTACGACGGCAAAAAGACGCTCTGTGTCGGCTTGTCACGCATGGGACAACCGACCCAACAAATGGTGGCGGGAACATTGGAAGAATTGCTCCAGGCAGATCTAGGAGGGCCTTTGCATTCCTTAATTATCTGTGGGGAGCTTCATGACTTAGAGCTGGAAGTGGTCAAAGAATTTCTTCTGGAAGGTTCCAAATACGAACAAGATTGCTTCCCCAACAAGGAGCATCCACCAAGTGGTGAACAAGATGCGGGCGAAAGCTCATAGCAGCGCTAGGACCTCACAAAAAGTGCTCTGTCGCTTCTTCACCAACACAATGTGGCCAAATAAATCGGCGGGTTTCACTTCCTTCACCAATCATGGGTTGGGTTCGTATTTTAACCGCCCAAGAAGAAATCCGACAAGTCCTCTTCCAAAATTTGACGACAACACAATTACTTACATTCTTTGCCATTATTCTTGGGGTGCATGATATCAAATTTAGACTCAACTTGTTTGGGGACGATCACACGAGCTATTTTGCGTGGCTATTTTTACTGGGTTCCTGCTCCTTTTCACATTACCAGTTACGGTCCACTTTTCCAGGTCTCCCAGATGAAAAGAATGGGATTGGAAGATACATTACACATGTCTAATGTCTTTGGAAATCAGTTTTTTTTTTTTTTAAAGATTGGCTCTGTTTTGAAAGACAGCACAATTAGTTTTCGTTCGTTCATCCGGTTCTATACGCATCATTATAGACAAACATGTCACTATGGCCCGTATCCAATAGCTGCAGTAGGTAGAGCTATCCACGTCGGACTGAATTATATTTTTGGTCCTTCCCTGTGACCACTTCACTTTGCGGTGGCACAAATTTGCCGGAGCTTCAAGTTTGGAGCTGCCCGGCAGCAGCCCACAATCCAGGTGCAACCCGAAGGAGACCATACAGAACAGATAGCTGCAGATCTTCTGGCAATCGGGTGTCGCTCATCAGAGACGCTACGCTTTGTGCCAAAAGCGCTATAGAAGCACCCGGGCTACAGAGTTTTGCTCGCCCATGGTGATTCAGGGAAGACAGCATCGCAATCGTTTGATTCGGCGAGTCTTCGTCTTCGTCGAAGTAGGCAAAGTAGGCAAAGTACGCAGTAGAATTGGTAGACTTAGCCAAAGCACTTTCCATCTGCTCTGTATCCAAGAGAGACATACCAGAAACCGATAAGTATTTCAGCGTTCGAGACCCTTGTAATAACTCAACGATGGCCTCAGTGCCGCCGTCGGTTTTCTTTATTTCGCTGAAATCCTCTTCCAGTTGACGCAGTTTGAGTTCTTTCAAGCAGGGCAAGCACTGCAACCCCCGCAGAAGGCTCGAGAAAGAATCGTTTGATAATTCACAACAGTCGAATGAGAGTATTTCCAGGCAGCAAGAGCCCCAGTCGCTTGTCGTTTCCATGCAAAGAGCCCCCGACATATCCCAACCTCGAAACGTCAGAGTTGTCTGTCGTGAAAATGGTACCTCAGAAAACAGCTTTCCAATAGAGGAGAGATGAATGCTTTGGTCTTGAAGGTCTTCATCCGCTAAAAACTCCAGGTGGAACTGGGACTCACTATTTTCGAACGTAGGCAGGACAAGCTTTAAATTACGGACGATCGCTTTGCTGCCCTCCTCCGTGAAACGCATATCTTCTACCATTGGGGCTTCCCCCTGTGGGATGCAGCAGGTTGTGATCCCACCTAAAATCTCTGTTGCCAATTTCGCCAACCAAAGAAGGAATGAATCGCTGCTGGTACTCGTATTTTCAATAAGGGCATAGTCAAAAATGCTCAATTCAGCCGTCGCGTCTACCGTATCCATACTCCCGGGGTAAATTGCTACCAGGAGATGGGCAATCTCCTCAAAGTCAGGAAAGTCATGTTCGCCACAGATTTTTTGGCGGACAAGGTCGCTGATAGCCAACTCCCGGTGGTTCCACCCCGTTCGAAAGACAGCACCCTTGTCCGTCTCCACCAAGAAGGATACAACGTCAAAGCTTGCGCTACCCAAAATGGCTTGACGAAGGGGCGTCCTTTCTTCTTGTCGCGAGCCGCCTTGCGAGGGTGTCGTTGCTGCAGGAAACATCTCATAGACGTGCTTGACCAATGAAAGTGGCGCTTTAGTTGATACCAGGAAGGCAAGGGGATAAACGTTCAAGTTCAAGGCCGGCAAAAAGGGGCAGGGACAGCATTGTTCCTTGACAAATTCAGGATGTTTCTGCAAAAATGCGTAGACTCCTTGGAAGTCGCTCTTGTTTTGCTTGAGCATATCGGCCAGCTCCGCTAGGGCTTCCTCTCGTGTCGTGGCCATGGTAACTCGTTGATAACTTCCTCCTAGTGATTGTGGCAACAAAATATAATTTTATGATAGTTGTTTTATGATAGTTGCATGGGCGAACATAACCGTTGAGGCTCATCTAACTTAGGCTGTCACCACCGGTCCCCGTTAACCGCTAAACATGGGATGATCTGATTGGCCGCAAAATTGATTACCGGTTTAGGAAAATGTATGGTTCAGGTTAAAGGTTAATGGGTGGGCTTGCGCACGCAAAATAATGACTCTGGCTGTGTTTCTATGACTTCTCGCTTGAATGTAGTGGATCTTCCTTGGCCGACACTCAAAATTGCAGCCAAAAATCCCAAAATGGATCTTATGGACATTGACAATGATAGTGAACTTGAAGAGGAAGCACCCGATGCCCATGCCAGATGCTTAACCGGCTTCTCGTCTTCAGCAGCCGTCGGGGGTCTCGTGCTAGCAGAAGAGACTCGCAATCTGTCTAGCCTACTCTCTGAGTTTCTATCAGACAGCGATGATGAGGAGCGACCCAAATGGGGTGGATCGCAGAAAGGAAAATCAGCGAACGTTCCCCGTGACTTTGCGGGAGCGTATCAGAGACTTGTTAATCAGTGCTTCAAGGGTGATGAATCCTTGTACACAGAAGCCCAGTTTCGTCGCAGATTCCGTGTGTCGTCGGCTATGTTTCAAAGAGCATATGAGGGTGTGCACGGCAAAAAACCATTCTTCCCGGCAGGGAAGAAGGATGCAACCGGAAGGCGAGGGATTCATCCTCTCGTTCGTTTAACTGCAGTGTTTCGTATGCTTGCTTATGGAACATGTGCTGACAGCCAGGACGAACAGTTTCAAATCAGCGAGACGTCAGCAGATAATGCGTTGAAATCGTTCTGCAGAATCATGATTGCTGAGTTCGGTGATGAGTATTTAAACCGCACACCAACTGCAATTGAGAAGGCAAGAATTCTGAAGAAGAGCAAGGAACAAGGATTCCCCGGGTGCTTTGCAAGCTGGGATTGTAAACACTTCGTGTGGGACAAGTGTCCAGTAGCGCTTCAAGGACAACAT
>ENA-ORBV01008983-ORBV01008983.1-microbial-mat-metagenome-genome-assembly--contig:-NODE-8983-length-16603-cov-13.611945_pt1 | contig 16603 bp, 13 predicted proteins | sample MGYA00237777_ERZ505514 | MGnify/ENA primary metagenome ERZ505514 (study PRJEB26160, sample SAMN06269048) | microbial mat metagenome | isolation source: Oligotrophic lake microbial mat | place... | reverse complement strand
CTGCACCTTGGGCAGCGCATTGAAATGATCAAAGTCGAGGATGATCTCGTGCTCAACGAGGCCATGAATTCGCAGCGCCCACTGTGCAGGATCGATCACCGAAATATCACCATAGTGAAGCACCGGCCACTTGGTGGTGAGCTGCTGCCCAGGCGGCGTGCGATCACGAGTAGAGCCGCGAAGAGTGTCGGGAGAGATGACAAGAGGGATGGTCATTGGACTTTAGTTACTCTAACTGTTGCCGGATAAATAAATAAATCCTTTAGATTGGCGTGTTGATCATTTCGTAGCTATTCGGAAGGAAGGCCGCGTTAAATAGTTCAATCTTTTTGGCCGCACGGCTTGCAATTTGAATTACTCGATTTCGATCATCTGTACTTATCTTGCTTCCAAGAATAATTCTGCTTATCGCAGCCGCAGGAAGCTGTCTCTGGCGAGGCGATTCGTCCGAAGCTGTACGAATGAACCTCCACTCCTTCTCGTGCGCCCACATCGACGATTTGGTCTGCTGATAACGTAAATGGTCCCGTGTCGCACGATATGGTGGCGAGAGCCTAAACACGGGTATGTCGTCCGAGTAAGTAACCTTAACCGCATTGTTCCAGTTTGGATCAGATTGTGTATCGAATCCCACACATATACCACGATGTGAATCAGCATAATGCGACCACATCACGGTATTTTTTGGACACTCTGAAAAACAACAGATTCCTTTTGAGTTTCGAAACGACTCAAAGTCCCGGCGAAATTCTACCACCATGGGGTTCGATGTATCGTTCCAATCAATATGCTCAAGGCTAGGAATATTTACTTCCAACCTAAATCTAAGTTCCATAGGATCATTCAGGTCCTCTGGATTTGAAAAATATATCTCCATACGCTCCAACAGCGCCATAGTATGTTCCCGACAGCCATTGGCGAGAGAGCGGTACTTGTATAGAAACTGTGGGATCATGCTCACCTAACACAGAAGCTTAGCGTCAATACAACACCTTCAGATCGAATCGATCTTTCAATTCCTTGATCTTCGTCTTGAGTTCCTGCTTTTCGCCCTGGCGGATGATTTCGCTGTAGAGATGGTGTAGCTTCCAGAAGGCCCAGTTTTCAGGCAGGGATGCTTCGCCGGTTTTTGCAGCGAGCAGGTCGCCGCCGAAGGTGACATCCATCGCCTTGTGGCCGTTGTGTCCGCCCACGCGCATGGTGAAGGCTCCGGCGGTTTCGTAGCGACCATAGACGTTGAACGTCTCGCCTTGATGAATGTTGGGCAGGTTGTGCGGGAAGACTTCCTCGAAGTCCAAGCCGATGACATTGAGGTTCACATCCTTGATGATCGGATAGCGAATCCTGCTCATCAGATCACGCACGGAGCCTGCTGCCTGCTCGGACTGCTTGGCGAAAATTGAGAAGCCCTTGTTGCGGTAGGCGAGGAAGTTGAGCAGTTCTTTGTTTTGATTATTGCCGACGCCGATGCAGTAGATGCTTGCATTCAGGTCGTTGTCGCGGGTGACGAGGTTGATGAGTTCACGCGTGTCCATCACGCCTTGCGTGGGCACACCATCGGAGATGAAGATCAGGTAGTAAGCGCGCTGCGCGGAGGTGTCGCGCTGAAGCAGCCGGGAGAGCGAACGGTTGATATCGGTGTTGCCTTTGCTTGCAGCGCCGGTGAGAAACTGCTGCGCGCTGGCGATGGTCCGTGAGTCAGCGGTGGCGATTTTGTCGTCGGCGAAAAAGATGGTTTTCTCGCTGAAGAAAACGATATTGAAGCGGTCGCCTTCGTTGAGCGTGGAAAGAGCATCGCGCACACCTTGAGCGATTCCGTTGACCCAGGACTGCGGCACGGAGCCTGAGGTATCAATCAAAAAGATGACATCCTTGGGCATCGTCTTGAGCTTGCGCAGTGATCGCTTAGCGGTGACAGCGACTTGAAAGTAGGTGTACCGATCGGGCTTGGAAGATTGAAACAAGCCGCCACCGATTTCAGGGCGGAACTTGGTGATGGCGTAATCGAAATCGTCATCGAGCCGTTCGGGGATGTCGAGCTTTTGCGCTTCCTGCAAAGCGATGGCGGTGACTTCGATGGGCGGCGCGGTGGGTGTGGCATCGAGCAAGCCGCGATCGATGGTTGGGCCGATGTCAGCGACCGTCGGCGTCCTTGGCGCTGGGACACTCATCTTGTCGGTGAAGCTGAAGCCGGTGCCTGCGGGCGCGCCTGGGGTACTGGCGCTGGGGAGCATGCCCTTGAGAAGTGAGCGCGCTTGTGCAGTGGTGGATGGGCCTGCTTCGGTGGAGGTGGTCGGCGCGGCGACCGGACTCGTGGCTGAGCCTGTGACGATGGGCAATTCCACCGCGCTGCCGCCAGCAAGTTTGGAGGTGATATCCGAAGGCAGATCCATGCTCGCGGTAGAAGCGGAGAGATCAGCAGCAGGCAACGGCGGCTGAAAATCGGGATGGTCAATTTTTGCCGCCTTGGGCGGCGCAGGCGTTTCGATGGCCGCCGTGGAGCCTTCGAGTTTGTTGAGTAGCAGCATTTTGCTCAATTCACCCACGCCCGGCTGCCGGGTTGGCTTGGCGACGGCCTCCTCCGAATTAAGCACTGGATCACTGTAAATCGGATCATCAATCGGCGGCGAAAAGACGCGAAACGTCTGCTCGATGGTTTCATCCACGAGCGCCACAGGCAGTTTGCCAGCCGTCTGATTCGCCATGACCACGCCGATGGCCACGTGTACGAGCATGCTCATGATGAGCGCGATGGTGATCAGGAGATTGGAGGAAGTTTCGCCGGGCAGACGTTTGAAACGGTTGCTGGTGGTGCCACGGATCTCGCCCATGATGTCGATGCGCGGGGAAGCAGCGGCAGCGGCAGGAGCAGTGGCAGAAGTAAGAGTAGGAACAGAAGCAGCGGCGACGATTTTGGGGGCGGGTTGCGGGTTGCTTGTTACCGGCGATTCACCCCGGTCAAGGCCGGGGCTATATGAAGCATCCGCCTCGACGCTCGATGCGCTGACGGATTCAACCTTCGGCTTCGCGCCTGCGCCTGCAGCTGCTCCTGCCGCTGGATTGAGCACCTCGCGTGATTCGGAGATGTGCGATCCTTCGTTGCCTTTGCCCAAGAGGTCACCCAGCGCGCCTTGCTCAGAGCGTCCGCCGCCGGCGGTGTGTTTCTTTCCCGTGTCTGCGGGGTTGATATTTTCATTTTTCTTCTTGCCCGAGCTCATGGGTTGCCCTCCAGCTCGCGCAGCTTCGCATGGACGCGGGCTGCCAGTCGATTGTCCAGTTTCTGCTGCCGAAGTTTACGCAACTGCGTGGCCGCCTCGGTGGTTTCTTTTTTCTCAATCATCGCAAGCGCTGCCGCATAAGCAGCGTAAGGCCCTTCGGGAAATCGCTCGCGCAGTTCCTTGAGAGAGGTCGCACTGTCATCGGGCTTGCCGATGACCGCCGCCAGTTCAGCACGCTCAAGATGAGCCAGCTCCGGCGTGGGCGAAAGCTCAGGCACGGTATAAAGCACCGTCAATCGGAAGAGCAACTGATAGGCTTCCTGATTGGCGCGATCCGCACCTTCGGTGTCGCCTGCTGCTTTGAGATTCACTGCGAGCTGCCGCTGAATTTGAGCACTTTCGAGCATCGCAGTGGAAGCGATGCCAGCATCTTGAGCGATCATCAGGCCACGGTAGCTTTCGATGCTGTCGGAAAGTTTGCCAGCCTCAGCTTGCGTTCGCGCCACTTCCAATCGGGCGAGCAGGCCGTAGCCCTGGCCCAGCGCTTCGACTTCCTTAAAGGATTGAATCGCCAGATCGAGCTTCTTGATGGCGCGAAGGCCTTGGCCGACGACAAACAGCGCTTCGGTCTTCTGGGCATCGGTCACTTTTCGTTTGCCATCGATCAGCGGCGTCACATACTTGAACACCGAGCGTGGCTCCTTGACGATGTAATATCGCCCCAGCCACATCAAATCGTTGTCGCGCATGCGCTCAAGGGTGATGATCTTTTCCAGTTCACCTAGCGACTCTGCTGCCTTGTCGTCTTCTCCTTTTTCACGCTGACGCATGGAGATGAGTAGCAGCGAATTGGCTTTGAGTTCTGAAGGCAGCTTCGCATCGGTGACGGCAGCTTCCAGTTCCTTGCCCGCCTCTTCCACCTTGCCATCGTTCATGGCGAGCAGGCCACGGTAATAGTGAATCTGCCCGATGAATGCGTTCTGCGGATGCTTCTTCGTTAGCGACTCAAGCATCGCCCCGCCCTCGGCAAGCTTCTCGCTCTGAATCAGCAATAGCGCCTGACGGAACATCGCCTCCTGTTCGAGCAGCGGCGGCAGGTTCGGCGTAGCCAGCAGCTTCTGCGTCAGCTCGCTCGCCTTGTCGCTCTTGCCTAGGCGGTAATAAAGATCGGTGAGCTTAGCGATTGATTCGAGCTTGCCTTGCAGTTTTGAATCTGGAGCCTCGGTCAGTTTGATGTACGTTTCGTAATCAGCGGCAGCAGGTTCAAGCTGGTTGCCACTGGTGTAAAGCTGAGCGCGCTCAAGCAGTGCTGTCGTGTAATAAGGATGCTCAGCGCCTTTGCTGATGATGGCGGTGAGCCTGGCGGCAGCTTCGGTGGGGCGACTGCGTTTGAGATCAGCTTGTGCGAGCAGGTAATCGCCAGAGGCGTTGTAGGGTGACTTGTCATATTCCTTGGCGAGGCGGGTGAGCGTGGTACCCATCGCATCAAATTCACTCAGCGCGAACTGACTCTCAGCCATGCGATAAAGAATCTGATCCTCGATGCCTGCGACGGTGCGATTGGCGACGACGGCATCAAAGAGGCCGATGGCTTCGCGATGTCGGCCGAGATGTTGTTGAGCGCGGCCGGCGAGGAACCAGGCGGTGGCGCGGTCGTTGATGTCCAACTTGGCGCGGTACTGATCGAAGGTGCCTACGAGCAGGTTGTACTGCTTGGCATAAAGCTGGGCCCAGAGCGTCTGCATGATCGAAGGCGAAAAATGGGGCGAGGTCTGATGATTGGACAGCACCACGTTGTAATACCCGATGGCCTTGTCGAAATCGTTTTTGCCATAGGCCAGATCACCCGCGAGTCTTGCGGCCTCGGCAGCGACAGCACTGTTGCCAAGAGCCAGGCACTGCTCGAGTGATTTGATCGCATCATCAGGCTTATTCAAAAGTGCCTGAGCACGACCAAGCTCAAGTAGCGAGCGATCCTTCACTGATGAATTCAGTTCCGCAGCGGCAGCCAGTTGCTCGGCGGCAGCGGTGTAATTCTTCGCCCCTTTGTAGGCCAGGCCACGCATGTACAGCACCGAAGCTTTTTCGCCGGCATCGAGGCCTTCGAGTTTGATCGGCTCCAGTGATTTGAGGGCCTGATCAAAGCGGTTAAGCTCGACATCAATGCGGCCGCGCAGGAAGTAAACCTTGTGCCGAGGCACCACTTTCATGTCCGGCACATCGGTCAGAAGCAAGGCCGCCTTGTCGCGTTCGCCCTGCTGCCAGGCGATCAGAGCGCGAAAGTAAAGCGCATCGCCACGGCGTTCACCTTTGGGAAAGTTTTCCAGATATTTATCGAAGGCTTGAGCGCTGGTCTTGGTGTCGCCGTTCTGGAGAAGACGGTAGGCAAAGACAAACTGCTGCTGCTCGGCAGTGGTGGAAACCTGAGCGCGTGCCTGCGATGTGAGTGCAACAGACAGAAGCAACAGAATCAAGATGGCGATGAAGCGATTAAGCATGATGACATTCAAATCTGAGTTCCGCCTCAGCCCCACCCGGTAGGGTGCGGGCCAAGGGTCGTTCAATTGCATACCGTCTAAAACTCCATCCGAGCCGCAAGGCGTAAGCCTGCGGTGTCTGGAAACAGCTTGTGTCACCGAACCACCGCAGGCTTACGCCTTGCGGCTCGGATAAGGCGGCACCAAGCTACTTAGGTTCCTGTCCCTTGAGGACGACATTGGTCAACCCCGCTTTTCTGGCGATGCCCAGTACCTGAATCGTCGTACCCAGATCGCTGCTCTTGTCGCCACGGATGACCACCGGTGTTCGGCTGAGTCTGTTCTCGCGCTGAGCTATTGTCTCACCGGGAATCGGCGAGCCCAAGGCGGTCAGCGCATCGCGAGCCGTCTCCAGAGTGTAGGAGCGAGGGCCGATGAAAATCTCATTATCCGCCTTGATTGTGATGTAAATCGGCACAGCGGATTTACTCTCGCTGCCGCCTTCGGTGGCCTGAAGCTGTACGGGAATGTCGCGCCCTTCTTCACGCTGGGCAGCCGTCCATAGGAAGAAGATCAACATGAGAAACATCATGTCGATCATCGGTGCCAGAGGCAGCGAAGGCGATGAGCGTTCACGGTGTGGAGATGCAAAACTCATAGGCAGCACTCAGCGGGGAAGCTATCAGCAGTCAGCTTCAGAACAGAATCAAATCATTTCTGGCTCAAGGCTGAAAGCTGATGGCTGACAGCTTTCAAGCCTCTCCGCGCTTAATGTGATCGGTCACCGCGTGGACCGCCTGTTCCGCCTCGGAGAGCACGCGGGTGAGGCGACCCTTAATGATCGAGTGAAACACCAGGGCGGCAATGGCGACGATGAGGCCGAAATAGGTCGTGCCCATCGCACCGGCAATGTTGCTGGAGATGAATTTACTGCGGACATCGATGCTCGACTGATCGAGACCGAAGAACGCACCCATCATGCCGATGATCGTGCCCAGCAGCCCGAGCATGGGGGCGACATTGGAAATATCCGCGAGGTAGCTGATGCGATTCCAGAGGATATCCGCCCTGCGTTTGCCTTCGGTATCGACGATGTTCATCAGCACGGAATGTTCACGACCGACGTTTTCAACACATCGCTGAATCACGGTGGAGATGAAAATACCCCGGTGATGCCGACAGAATTCGACAGCTTGTTTGTAGTCGCGATCGAGCACCATCTTCATCACATCATCGAGAAACGGCGCGGGCACGATGGAGTTGTGATTCATCGTGAGCAGGAAGTAAATGAACAGCAGCAGCGCGACGATGGAAAGCCCGATGATGATGCCGTTGATGACCGGGCTGGTGTTGTAGAGCTCGATGAGCGAAGGCAGCGCGTCAATGGCGGCGGGCGCAGCAGGAGCAACGGGAGCAACGGGAGCAACAGGAGTCGGGGCGGGTGCAACTGCCGTTGGCGCGGGGGCAGCCTTGGCAGCATCGCCTTGCGCCAGTGCCGATGGTCCTCCATATGACAACAAGGCCACCATCGCCAAAGCCAGCGCAAGGCAGCCCCAGCGCAGCCAATTAGCGCGGCAGTGCAAAGCTGAATTCCATGAGGTATGAGCACCCCGCTCTAAAGCAGGGGCCGACTGATCCCAGCGGCTGGTCATGCGCGTCTCCTGATCGTTACCGTTCCCACCATCCTTGGTCCCACGCACAGCACCGGGCCAATCACGAAGCGACCCAAGGCGTGAACGAATTCATTGTAGAGGATGCAAGTCCATAAACCAACCGCCCACCTCGCCACCATTTTCATTCAAGCGGATTTTTCAGTTCTTGTACAACACTCTTCGCGCCAAACCGAACAATAACCAAACAAATATGAGGGTTCGCACACTTTTCGCAACCGCCACATTCGCAAACAGATGCGGCGAAGTCGCTCGCCTTTGTATCGCTCTGGCGCGCGCCAAAGCGATCCCACGGCCCCTGTTGTAGTCGTGACTTTTTCAGTCCTTCGCCACGCGAAAGACTGGTCGCAACCCACAGGAGTCCGCCATGTCATCCCAAACGTCATCCCGTTCAAACAGCAGTGCATCAATGGTTTCTTCAGCGGGTCTGGATCTGGCCTTTCTCGATTTTCTGGTTCACGAGCATCAGCATCGTGTGCTGCCTCGCCTGGAACTTTTTTGGGATTTCTACCGCAACGATTTGCTCGAAGCGAGCGAGGACACAGTTGCCGGCCGGGCGTTTCGCCTGGCGCAAGAGCGCGGCCTACCTCATCGCCTGACCCATCCGCCGGTGGTGGTTGGCTCCAGCAGCAAGCACCGCGAGATTGTCATTGAGAACGACATTGCCTGGCGCATTCACGCGCTGGTGGATTTCATGTTCTCCAAACCGATCGCGCTGCAAAGCCTTGCGCCGGATCGAAAGCGAGCCGATCTGATCGAGCGATTTCTGCGGCAGGTTTTTGAAGCCAGCGGCGGCCTGGGTTTCATGCAGGACATGGCGCTCTTGGGCGCGATCTATGGCCACATTGATGTGCTACTTCGCACGGATGATGTTCGAGCCACCGTGAGGCAGCCGCTGCGCGAATTGAATCACACCACCACCACCTCTCATCGCGGCTTCGCCTCGGTGCCGGCTACTGGCACCAGCGGGCAAGACATTTCTACGCCGAGCAATTCAAGCCGGGGCGAAGCTGCTTCTACTAATTCATCGGATGCAACAGCGCAATTGGAAAGTGAGCGCGATGCGCAGCAGCGCGATCAGATCATCGATCGTGCCCGTGAGTTTGTGCTGGAGATCATCGAAGCACCCCGCGCTGTGCCCGTGCTCGATACCAACGACTACCGCAAACTCGATGCGTTTGTCGTGCACTATCACCGCGTTCTCAATCGCCTTGATCACGAAACTATTCTCGATCGTCTGCGCCTTCGTCTGACAGGCGGCGCTTCCAACGGCAGGCGCAAGAGCATCGAGTGTTCGCAGGTGTGGACTGATTCACAGGTCACCGACTACGAAGGCGGCGGCGAAGATCGCAAGCGCACCGACCAGCGCATCAATCGGCTCGGCCGCATTCCCGTGGTTCATGTTCAGAATCTGCCGCAGCCCTTTTTCTACGAAGGCCTGAGCGAAGTTGAGCCGCTGATTCCACTGCAAAACGAGCTGAATACCAGGCTGAGCGATCGCGCCAATCGTGTCACTTTTCAGTGCTTCAAGATGTACCTGGGCAAAGGCATTGATGGCTTTATCGATCGCCCCATAGGCCCGGGCCAGATGTGGTCCACCGACAATCCTGATGCCTCCATCGAATCCTTCGGCGGCGATGGCGCTTGCCCTTCCGAAGAGGCACACATCACCGAAGTGCGCGAAGCACTCGATAAAGCCAGCACGGTCACGCCTCTTGCCGCCGGTGTCATCCGCGATCGCGTGGGCAACCTCACCAGCGAGAACGCGCTGCGCGTCACCATGATCGGCATGCTCTCGCGCACTGAAAAGAAGCGCGTCACCTATGGCCAGGGCATCGAACGATTGTGCGAACTGATTCTTCATGCCGCCGATGTACTGGGCGTTCTGCCCAATGAGCCACACGAACGGCGTGTCCGCATCGATTGGCCCAGTCCGCTTCCTGAAAACAGTCAGCAGCGCTTGAGCGAAGCCAAGGCCAAACTCGAACTGGGCGTGCCGCGTGCTCAGGTGCTGGCGGAGTTGGGCTATGCCGAGTGCCCTGCATCGTGACTGAACTGCGCGATTGTCTCCCGCTTCCTGGCCGGCCCTGAATTCCTGCTGTTCGTGTGCGGCTCACTTCGCTGAGGCCACGACCAGGCAGGGCCGGCCGGGCGGCGGGAACAACGCGAACAACACCAACACATCGCGCCAGCGCACGGGTCATCACATTTCCAGTTCGAGATTCGATCTCTTCCAACCTTCATTCCTTCACAACGGAGACCCCACATGAACACGAACGACACACAGACCGCAACGCCAGCATCAGTGGATCAAACTGATGCGCTGACTCAGGCAACAGATGCCACGACGGAAACATCAACCGCAATCGAGAACGAGCGACTGGTGCCTGTCGCCGAAGCGATTCGCTATCGCAAGCGGGCGCAGGCTGCCGAGCAACAAGTCGGCGCGCTGCAAAATCAACTCGGTGAACTTCAAGGCAAACTCAATCAGACGCAGGAGACGATCGCGCATCTCGAGCGAAGGCAGAAGATCGATGCCCTACTCGCCGATGCTGACGCGGTGGATTTCGAAGTGGCCCGGCTCCTGACCGAAGTAGCCGTCGAACAGATGTCGCAGCCTGATGTCGCCATCGCGATTGCCGACCTTCGGCGAGGCAAGCCTTACCTCTTTCATCAGCGCGGCAAGGCGACGGCGCAGGCCATGTCCGCCCGTCACCGCGCTGATGATTCTGATTCAACTCATGACGCTGCTCAGGCCGCCGCCGCCAGTGGTGATCGGCGTGACCTGCTTCAGTATCTGCGCCTGCGGCGCAACGGTTCCCACGCTCTGCGAGCGTGAAATGTGATTCACATCTCCTGTATCAAGCAACCTCAACACAAGGATCAACACCATGTCATTCACTGGAAAAGCAACCTATTCCGCAGGCGCAACCCTGCCCGAACTGGCCGAGGATGTCGCCGATGTCATCGGCATCGTCAGTCCGTTTGAAACGCCGCTGCTCGATCACCTGGGCAACGCCCCGCGTGCAGCGACGAGCACCATTCACGAATGGGTCGAGGATGAGCTTCTGCCCAATGTCGATGCGATCAACGATTCGACTTACACCAACGCTGCGACGGACACCGACTTCGTCGTGGACAACGGCGATCGCTTCCGCATCGGCGATCAGATTCAGATCGAGTCGTCTCGCGAAGTGATGCTCGTTACGGGCATCTCGACCAACACGCTCACCGTCGTGCGCGGCTACGGGGCCACCACGGCTGAAAACCTGGGCGACAACAAAGTCCTGCGCATCCTCGGCAATGCCGCCATCGAAGGCGATGACCGCCCCGCCACGCGCTTCACCAATCGCGTGCGCAAGCAGAACTACACGCAGATCTTCACCTCCTCCGTCGAAGTGTCCGGCTCGCAGCTTGCTGCCACGCAACTGGCACTCGCTGATGAACTGGATTACCAGAAGGCGGAGCGATTGCGCGAGCTCTTGCGTGATCTGGAAAACTGCGTCATCAACGGCGTCTCTGCCGCCAGCACGCCGCAAGGCTCCGCCTCCGTTCGGCGAACGATGCGAGGCATCATCCCCTCCATCTCCACCAACGTCTTTGCCCCTGGCGTTGGCGATCTTCCGCTGGGCGGCGGCGACAACGAGGATGAACTCAACGAGGCCATCCTCAACCACGCCCTTCGCCGCGTCTGGGAAACCTCCTCGGCCAACATCGACACCATCGTCGTCAGCGGTCTTCAGAAGCGTCGCATCAACGGCTTCATCACCAGCGATCGACGCTTTGGCAGCCGGGAGACGCGCTACCGCGACATGGTGAGCATGTATGAGAGCGACTTCGGCGTCTGCCGTGTGATTCTCTCGCGCTGGGTGCCGCAGGATGCGGTGCTGCTGCTCGATTCGTCGAGGCTGCACGTGCTGCCAATGGCGGGGCGCAGCTTCCACTTCAAGAAACTCGCTGCCACCGGCGACAGCGAAGTGGGCATGGTGCTGGGCGAATACACGATGGAGCTTCGCAACGAAGCGGCCCACGGCGTGATTCACAACCTGGGCATCGCGTGATCTCTGGGGGTTCACGACGCACTTCGCTGCCGGGAACGGCGGCGAAGTGTTTTCATCGCACTCGCAATCGCAATCGCCAACACACTCGCACACCTGCATCACCGGAGACACACCATGAGCTTCTCAACCGATCGCGATCTTCTCGCCTTGGAACCCGCCCTGTTTAGTGAAGTCCTTTTCGCCAGTCAGAAACGGGTGGAACTATCCGACGGTGTCATCGCAGGCACCACGCTCACCAGCGCCACTGCCAACTTCGAATCAGCCCAGGTCGATGCGGGCGATGTGCTGCTCATTGCGGATAAGCCTTGCGAAGTGGTGGCACGCAACAGCGCGACATCGCTCACCATCTCGCAGCTTCGCGATCACATCAGTGATGATGCGCTGCCGCCTGGTGATGGCTCTTCGCTCGCTGTGGTGCACCGAACGTTTGCGCCACAGGCTGAGTTGATCCACGATGAACTGTTGCGCTTGCTGGGCATTGATGCGGAAGGTCATGGCACACTCACCGAAGACGCGATCGTCTCGCTTTCGGTCATGCGCGATCTGGAAGTGCTCCTCACCCTGGCGCGCCTCTACGAAGCAGCCACCACGATCAGCAACGAAGACAGCTTCAATCTGCTGCGCACTAAAGCGACAAGCTACCGCGCTCGCTTTCGAGAGGCTGCCCGGAGCAGTGTGATTCACCTGGATCTCGATGGCGATGGCCATGCTGACACCGTGCGTGATCTACGCAGCATCGGTCTGGTGCGTGTGTGATGCCGGCTGTTGTTATTTCATTACGACGATTCAACGAGCACAAGGAGATCGCAACATGCCTACCGACTTCATCACATCGCTGACGCAGTTTGGCGTGGCTGGACTGATGGGCGTGCTCTGGGTCTGGGAGCGCACGCTCAGTCGAAGGCGTGATCAGCAACTCAACGACACCCACGAAAGACTCATGCGCGAGCGCGATGCCCTGCGCGTCCTCATCGGCCTGGTCCGTCGCAACACCGAAGCGATAGAGCGCTTCGAGCGCACACAGGAACGCCTCTTCGATTTGCTGATGAATACTGAGGAACAGGAGCAGCCGCAGCCGCAGGGGAGTTCCAAGCCAGGCTGAATATGTAGCAACGTATGCCACACGCACGAAACGCCCGAACTTGTCAGACCAGAAGAATGATGTCGTCAGCACAGCAAAACAAAAACGCCGAGCCAGCCCAGCGGCAAACTCGCAGCCTCAATTCAGTCTTTAGAGATTCGGTCGGCGTTCAGTTACTTGGAGGGCTGCGCTGGGTTGAACCAGTTGGCAGGCCCATCAATATCCAGCGGTTCCGCATGTTCGCCGCAGCCGGCCAGAACAACAAAAACCACTGCAATCAACGCCATTATCGAAACTCGGATCAGGGAGATCCGCTTCATATCGTGTCCTTGGGAGGGTTCCATATCAAGTTGTCATTATAGGCGTGTGTTAGAAGTATGCAAAGGTAGTCCGATAAATACGGACGATTGCCATCCGCATTCTACGGCCCATTGGGCGAGGTCAGAAATCAGAAATGAAAATCAGTCCGCGAAAGCCCACGCACTCGAAGTACGCGAGTTTCTCTTACGCGGGGTTCTCTATTGAGGGGAAACCTCACGCCACCCGCCGCACATCCTTCACAACTCCGCTCACCACAAAGATGCGGTGGTTGTTGCTCGTCGGGTCTGCGGGGAAGACAAAAAAGCCCGGGCCGTTCACATCGAAATGTAGCGTGTAGCCGACGATCACTTCGCCATCGCTGAAGGTGATGCGCACGCGCTCGCCGATGATGGTGTGATTCACGTGCCGCGACTCAACGAGTCGCGGACGCCACGGGACTGATGGAGTGATCTTCGCGCCGTGTGTCTGCGGCTTCATCACGCGACAACCCATGTTGATCCAGATAATCACTCCGCGATTCACACGCCTTCATGCCGTTGACATCCGCGACGTGTTACGTCGCGGCTCATCCTCTCAACCTGCACTCTCATTTCACTCAATCGCCTCGCCTCGCGCATTGATCGCGCCAGCGCCGACGATGATGAGCTTGTCCGGGTGCAGGTATTTCTTCGCCACGTCATGAATGTCCTGCGTCGTCACCGCGTCGATGGCTTTGCGAAAATCACTGAGATAAGTTGTGCCCAGGTGATGCCTTTCGATGCCCAGCAGCATCGACGCCGCATCATGCGTGGTCGTCATATTGAACGGCATCGAGCCCAGCAGATACGCCTTGGCGTCGGCCAGTTCCTGCGCTGTCACGGGCTCATCGCGCATGCGGGTGATTTCTTCGATGATCTGGTCGCGCACCTTGCTCAGGTTTTTTGCCTCGGTGCCGATGGAGCAGATGAACATGCCCGGCTCCACATCGGCGTAGCCAGCGATGCGCCCGCTCACCGAGTAAGCCAGGCCTTGCCGATCGCGCAGCCGACTGCTCAGGCGATCCGTGAATCCGCTGCCGGTGCCAAAGACATAATCGAGCACGAGCAGCTTGTAATAATCAGGATTGTTTCGGCGAATGCCCGTGTGCCCGATGAACACCTGAAGCTGCGATGACTCAGGCATCGAGAGGTAACGCTCCTCGCGCTTCAGTGGCAGCGCAGGATCTTCGAACACGGGCACCTTGAAATTTGTTGACTTCCAATCCTTGGTGAGCGCTTCAATTTCCTTGAGTGCCCACGCACTGTCGAAGTCGCCCACGAGAGTGAGCGCGGTGTTGTTGGGCACGAAGACATCGCGATGAAAGGCGACACAATTTTCGCGTGTGAGCTTTTCGACATCTTTGGCTTTGCCTTGAAATGGCCGCGCAAAAGGATGGTTGCCATAGAGCAGTTCACGGAAAGCCTGCATGGCCACTTCGCCCGCCTGCTGCTGCGCATCGTCGCGCTCGGCGACGAGGCGAGATCTTTCGCGCTCGAAGGAATCATTTTCAAAGCGCGGCCGCGCCAGGCAATCGAGCAGCGTCTTGAGAGCGAGCGTTTTGTCAGCGGAAAGAACTTTCACCTCGCCGCCGGTGCTGTGCATGCTCAGCGCCCCGCCGGTGTCTTCGATTTGCTGAGCGATCTCTTCGCCGGTGCGTGAACCTGCACCTTCACTGAGCAGACGCCCGGTGAGCGTGGCCACGCCGGGGAGTTTTTCAGGTTCGAGCATGCGGACATTGCCGACTTCAGCGGCGGCAAGAAAAATGGGAAGGCGATGATTTTCGAGGAGGATGACGGTCAGGCCGCTAGGCAGCACGTGACGCTTGGCTTGCGCGAGATCGAAAGCGGCGGCGGTTGAAGTTGTGCGCGATGGATTGCTGCTCTGCCTCAGCCCCGTCCCGGCAGGGCGCGGGCTTTGCGTTCGTGACTGAAATTTATATCGAGCAATCGCGCCGCTGGCTCGCGCTGCTATTGCGGTGACCTCTGGCCCACACCCTTCCGGGTGGGGCTGAGGATTAACAGCCGCCACCACCTTGGGCGATGACGTCACCACCACGCGCTTGCTCGGATCCAGCAGCGCGCCAGCCACGCGCTGCACATCGGCTGCGCTCACCTTCGTGATGTTCGCCAGATATTTTCCGTAGTACCCCGGCTGCCCCGACACCGCGCCAAACGCAATCCCATCCGCCAGCTCATGCACATCTTCACTGCCAAAAATCTGACTCGCCGCGATCTGCCTGCGCACCCTGCTCAGGTCTGCTTCACTCACAGGCTCGCGCGCCAGCCTTTCAAGTTCCTCAACGATGACCTGCTCCGCGTGCTTGAGACTTTGCTCAGGCAGCAGCTCCACATCAATCGTCATCGAACCCGGATAAACGCCCGCGCTGTTCGCGCTGGTCGTGTCGCTGGCGATTTCCAATTCCTCCACCAGCTTCTTATATAGCCTCGCAGTTCGGCCGCCGGTCAAAATCTGACTGATCACATCCAGCACAAAATCATCAGGCTCACCCAGCTTCACGCCATTGAATCCGATCGTCAGGCGCGGCTGCGAAAACTTCGAATCCAGATGCACTCGCACAGGCGCACTGCGCGTGACGACTTTCGCTTCTCGCCGCGCAGGCAGTTTGGCTTTGGGAATGGAATCGAAGAGCGTGTGAATGGTGGTCATCGCCTGATCGGGATCGAAGCCGCCGACGATGATGATCGAGGCGTTGTTGGGGTGATACCAGCGGTTGTAGAAATCGGTGATGACCTGCGCGGTGGCGGCGCGCACGTGTGCCGCTTCGCCGATGACCGGGTGACCATAAGGGCCATCATCAAAAAGCAGCGGCAGAATCGCCTTATATTCCAAGTCCCAAGGCTGATCCTCATTCATGCGCAGCTCTTCAATCACCGCGCCTTTTTCCGTTTCAAACTCGTGCTTTTCATCGATGCGCAAATTGCGCATGCGATCCGCTTCGATGGCCAGTGCCGCCTGCCAGCGGTCAGCAGCGAAGTCGAAGTGATAAACGGTGCAGTCGTTGGAGGTGTAGGCGTTGTTCGCGCCGCCGTTGCGAAGCGTGGCCCGATCGATGTCGCCAGGCATGAGCCGATCGGTGCCTTTGAACATGAGATGTTCGAGATAATGCGCCAGCCCGGTGTGAGCGAGATCTTCATCCGCAGAGCCCACGCGGTAAGCCACCATCGTCGTGACCACCGGCGAACCAGCGATCGGCTTGAGATAAACCTGAAGCCCATTGGCCAGCGTCTCGATGCGAATGTCCCCATAGAGCGCGTGAATCGCATGATCGATCTCGCTGCGAGGCGAGCTGCCTTGTGCGGTGGATGTGCTGACAACAGGTGCCGATGCGGAAGTCGAGCAGCCCGCAGGCAACAGCGCACTCGCTTGCAAGAACAACACGAGCAGCACGAACGATGCAATCTTCTTCAAGGGTGATCTCCCAAAAGGTAAAAGACCATGATACCCCGCCGCTCGCGGCGTAGCGCCATCAGCGCGGTGATCCACTCTCTCCCCAGCAACCGCCGCCCCACTCCTTTGACGCTCTACACCCTTCCCGCTAATCTCTCCCCTTCAATCAACCCGCAAATCCCCTAGTTTTCCACTGCTTTTTGGAGCCTCGCATGTCCACCCCCGGATCCACCACCGCAACCACCGCCGCCCCCGCAGGCCAAACCATCACCATCAAAGCTGTCTCTTATACACATCTCCGAGCCCACGAGACTAAGGCGAATCTCGTATGCCGTCTTCTGCTTGAAAA
>ENA-ORBV01008982-ORBV01008982.1-microbial-mat-metagenome-genome-assembly--contig:-NODE-8982-length-16606-cov-5.623329_pt1 | contig 16606 bp, 17 predicted proteins | sample MGYA00237777_ERZ505514 | MGnify/ENA primary metagenome ERZ505514 (study PRJEB26160, sample SAMN06269048) | microbial mat metagenome | isolation source: Oligotrophic lake microbial mat | place... | reverse complement strand
CGACGCGCCCGCCGGCTGGGTGCTGCCCTGGGCGCGCCTGGCCGACCTGGACGACTTCATCGCGCGCGCCCGCACGACTGTCCACGAACTGCGCGTCGACGAGCGCGCCCTGGCCTTCGTAGCGCAGGCGCGCGATGCCACACGCCGCCAGCAGGTGCTCGCGAAGGCCTACCCCAAGGGCGTGGCCGACAAGGGCCTCGCCAGGCTGGTCAAGACCCGCCTGTACCCGTACCAGGCGGAGGGCGCTCTGTTCGCGGCGCGCGCTGGCCGCGTACTGCTGGGCGACGAGATGGGCCTGGGCAAGACGGTGCAGGCGATCGCAGCAGCCGAACTGCTGGCGCGCCATTTCGGCGTGCAACGCGTGCTGGTGGTGTGCCCGACCTCGCTCAAGCACCAGTGGCAACGCGAGATCGCGCGTTTCGCCGGACGCCAGGCGCAGGTGCTGCAAGGCCTGCGGCCAGCGCGCCAGCTTCAGTACCAGGACGAGGCGTTTTTCCGCATCACCAGCTACGAGACGCTGGTGCGCGACGCCGACCTGATCGCGGCCTGGGCGCCCGAGCTGCTGATCATCGACGAGGCACAACGCGTCAAGAACTGGAACACCATCGCCGCGCGCGCGCTCAAGCGCATCGACAGCCCCTACGCCTTCGTCCTTACCGGTACGCCCTTGGAGAACCGACTGGAAGAGCTGGTGTCGATCGTGCAACTCGTCGATCAGCACCGCCTGGGCCCCACCTGGCGGCTGCTGCACGAGCACCAGCAGACAGACGAGGTCGGGCGTGTGGTCGGCTACCGCGACCTCGACCGCATCGGCACCACGCTGGCGCCGATCCTGCTGCGGCGGCGCAAGTCCGAGGTGCTGGCGCAACTGCCCGAACGGGTGGACAAGACGCTGTTCGTGCCGATGACGCGCGAGCAACGTGTGCACCACGACGAGAACGGCTATATCGTCACCCGCATCGTCTCGCGCTGGCGCAAGACCGGCTACCTGTCCGACAGCGACCAGCGCCGCTTGCAGTGCGCGCTGCAGAACATGCGCATGTCGTGCAACAGCACCTGGTTGCTCGACCACGAAACCGACTTCGGCCACAAGGCCGACGAACTGGTGACGTTGCTGGAGGATCTGTTCGAGCAGCCCGACGCCAAGGCGGTGGTCTTCAGCCAGTGGCTGGGCACGCACGAGGTGGTGATGCGCCGCTTGCGCGCGCGCGGCTGGGGCCACGTGTTGTTCCACGGCGGCGTGCCGGGCGACAAGCGCGGTGCGCTGGTGGACCGTTTTGTGCAGGACGCCGACTGCCGCCTGTTCCTGTCCACCGATGCGGGCGGCGTGGGCCTGAACCTGCAACACGCCGCCGCTACGGTTGTCAACATGGACCTGCCGTGGAACCCCGCCAAGCTCGAGCAGCGCATTGGCCGCGTCCACCGCATGGGCCAGACGCGCGGCGTCCAGGTCATCAACTTCGTGGCGCAGGGCAGCATCGAAGAGGGCATGCTGGGCGTGCTGGCGTTCAAGAAGTCGCTGTTCGCGGGTGTGCTCGACGGCGGCGACAGCGCGGTGTTCATGAACGGTACGCGGTTGTCGAAGTTCATGGAGAGCGTGGACGAGGTGACCGGGGCCATGGGTGTGGCGGAGGAGGCCGCGGCTGGACCATCGGGTGGTGCCGCTGCCCCATCGGGTGACGTGGCCGACCTCGCAGCCGTGGCTGGTGGTCCAACCGGGCCAACCGGGCCAACCGGGGAAGCCGCAGGCGACGAGGCTGGTCTGGCGCCATCGGCCCAGGCTGCCGATCCGTGGGCTCCCCTGCTGGAAGCCGGACTGCAATGGGTCACCGCGCTGACTGCGCCAGCAACGCCTGGCGCCGCCGTGGGTTCATCACCGCGCATCACGACCGACCGCGCCACCGGTGAACGCAGTCTTTCGATCCCGTTGCCCGATCCGGCTACGCTGGCGCGCCTTGCCCAAAAGCTGAGCAGCCTGCTGGCTCAATTCCAACGATAAACGCTGACCTTCGGTGGTTTGCGTCGCATGGCGCTGGCCAGCCACCCCTGAATCGCGGACAGTCGCCAGATGAAAATGGAGCGCGTCGTCTGCAAGTGGGCACTGCACGTGCCTGACGGCAGGCAGGTCAGTCGGCCAAGTCTCTCAGCGCCCGCAGTTCCTGCGCACTGGCGCCGGGCAAGCCAAAAAATTCAAGGTAAGCGGGAATCTGCTCGAACAACATGTCCGAGCCAACCTGCACCGCGCAGCCACGCGCCAGCGCGGCACCCAGGAAGGCGGTCACCTCACCGCGCATCACGACCTCGCCGACAAAGGTGTCCGGACTCAGGCGCGCCACGTCGAGCGGCAACGGATCGCCTTCGTTCATTCCCATCGGCGTCGCATTCACGACCAGATCAAAACCGGCCGGATCGTTCGACCCGGTATCGACCCGCAGCGCCGGATAGTACCGGCGCAGGCGAATGGACAGCGCAGCGGCCGCACTGGCATTCAGATCAAACAAGGCAATTCGAACCGCACCGGCAGCCGCCAGCGATGCGGCTATTGCCGATCCAACGCCGCCACTGCCGAGCACCAGTGCGCTTGCGCCGCGCAGGGTCAGCCCCTTGCGCCGCACGCCACGCACGAAACCCTCGCCATCGAACATGTCCCCCTGCAGTCGGCCATCGGAGAGGCGACGCACCGCATTGCAGGCGCCTGCGATCGCCACGGCCGGCAGCACGTCATCGATCAGCCCGACGGTAGCCATCTTGTGCGGCATGGTGACCAGGACGCCACGGATATTCGACAGGCAGAAGACGGCGCGCAGAAGGGCCGGAAAGTCAGCGGCCTGGCACCCCATGGGCACCACCACCGCATTCACCCCGGCCTTTTCGAACCAGGGGTTGTAGATCAGCGGCGCCTTGAAACTGTGGGTCGGAAAACCGATGTGCGCGATCAGCTCGGTATGGCCATCGATGCGCATGTATCAAGTCTCATGAGTCGCCCCATCGGCAGACCTACTTGCGCACCTTGGCCAGCTCCGCCAGCAACTCCGTCACAGTGGCCTCGCCCACCGTGGCCGCGTGTTTGGTGATGACCGGGCGCATCTTGTCTGCGAACTTGACAATTTCCGCCGGTGCAAACTCGCTCACCTGCATACCGTTCTTCTTCATGTTGGCCAATGCATCGGCGACCTGCCCACGCGCCTGTTCGCGCTGGTAGGGGGCCGACTCCAGCGCCGCGTCCTCGATGATCTTCTTCTCGGCAGGGCTCAGCGTGTCCCAGAACCTCTTGCTCATCAAGACCGACTGCGGGTTGTACTGGTGGTTGGTGATGGCGGCGAATTTCTGCACTTCAAAGAACTTGTTGGCATTGATCACCGTGATCGGGTTTTCCTGCCCGTCGATGGCCTTTTGTTCCAACGCCGCGTAGACCTCTGGAAACGGCAGCGGCGTCGGGTTCGCATCCAGCGCCCGGACCCAATCCACATTGATCGGGTTGGGAATCACACGCAGCTTCAGGCCTGCGATGTCCTCGACCTTGTTGAGCGGGCGTTTGCTGTTGGTGATGTTCCGAAAACCCAGCTCGAAGTAAGCCAGACCGATCAGCCCCTTCTCTTCGAGCCGCCCGTGCATGCGCTTGCCAAACGGGCCGTCCACGACCGCATCGGCCTCCTTGAAGTTGGCGAACATGAACGGAAAGTCAAATATCGCGAACTCCTTGGCCTGGCTGGCCAGAATTCCCGAGTTCAGGGACACCATCTCCAGCGTACCGCCCTGCAAGGCCGACACGTTGGCCTGGTCATTGCCCAAAGTGCCGCTGGGGAACAAATTGACCTTCAGCTTGCCGCCCGAGCGGGTATTGACGAGCTCGGCGAAGCGCTCCATGCCCAGCATGACCGGATGGCCTTTGGGGTTTTGCGTCGCAAACTTGATCGTCTTCTCCTGGGCTTGCACCACACCGAAAGCCGCTACTGCAATAGCTGCAACAAGGGCCTTGATCATCAACCGTTTCATGCTCGTCTCCTGGAATTGCCGGGTACGCGAATTGGCAAGAACGGGGTGCGGCGTACCGAATACGCACCCCTTGCGCAAGAAAGAAACCATCGAAAGGAATCGTCAACCCGCCAGCCAGCGCGCAGGCCAGATCACGAGTTGGGGAAACAGAACCATCAAAAACATCATCCCGAACAGCGCCAGCATGAACGGCCACACCCCTTTGGTGACCTCGTCCATGCTGACCTTGCCGACACCGGCGACCGTATTCAATACCGTGCCCACCGGCGGCGTGATGAGGCCAATTGCGTTGTTGATGATGAAGAGCACGCCAAAGTAGACCGGGTCGATGCCGGCCGCCTTGACGATTGGCATCAGCACCGGGGTCAGAATCAGTATGGTGGGCGTCATGTCCATGGCCGCTCCCACCAAAATCACGATGACCATGATCACGAACATCAGCAACTTCGGGCTGTCCAGCAGGGGTTGCAGCAGACCCACCAGCTGGTCGGGCAGTTGGGCTACCGTGATGAGCCAGGCCGAGACCATCGCTGCGGCCACCAGGAACATGATGATGGAGGTGGTCTTGGCTGCGGCGAGGAACAGGCCGAACAGTTGCGACACCTTGAGCTCGCGGTAGACGAACATGGACACCAGGAGCGCGTAGACGGCTGCCACTACGGCCGCTTCGGTGGGGGTGAACACGCCAAACTTCAGGCCTACGATCACGATCACGGGCATGCCAAAGGCGAAGGTGGCCTCGCGCATCGCCTTGAAGACCTCCCCGATGTCCTTGCGCGGTGGTGTGGCGACCTGTTCCTTGCGTGCCACCCACCACCAGGTGACCCACAACGCGCTGGCAAGCAAAAGACCGGGGAAGATCCCGGCCAGAAACAGTTTGGAAATCGATACGTTGGCGGCAACTCCGAAAATGATGAAACCGATGCTCGGCGGGATGACTGGCGCGATGATGCTGGCCGCCGACAGCAATCCGGCCGAACGCGCCTTGTCGTGGCCCGCTGCAACCATCATCGGCAGCAGCAAGGCGGCAAGCGCTGCCGCATCGGCCACGGCCGACCCGGACAAGGCGGCCATGATGACCGCAGCGGTGATGCCCACATAACCCAGGCCACCACGTACATGGCCGACGACGGCCAGCGCGACGTTGATGATCCGGCGCGACAGGCCGCCTGCATTCATCAGTTCTCCGGCCAGCATGAAGAACGGCACCGCCAGCAGGGGGAAGCTGTTCGCGCCTTCGATCAGGTTTTGCGCCAGGATTTGCGCATCAAACAGGTCCAGGTGCCACATCAATGCCGCGCCGCAAACCAGCAGCGAAAAGGCGATCGGCACGCCCAGCGCCATGGCACCCAGCAAAGACCCGAGGAAGATCGCAATGGTCATACAGTCTGGCGGTGGCGGGCGGCGGGCTTCAATGTTTGCCTGGTGCCGCGGTGTCGAGCGCTGCCCGCTGTTCGGACTCCTTGACGACCAGCAGTTCGGCATCGGACATCTGGCCACGCAGCAGGCGCCAGAAGTCGTGCAGCACGACAAGGCCAGCCGACACGCCGAACACCACACCACTGGCATACAGGATGCCCATCGACAGTTCCATCACGGCGCTGGTGGAGCCCAGGTTGATCACGGTCTGCTCCCAGGCGCCACGCAGGATGAGCCAGCAGCACCCCAGCATGAGCAGGTAACCTGCCCCCAGGCAGAGCTTCTTGCCGGCCAGGGGCAAGCGCGACACCAGTGCGTCCGTGCCCAGGTGTGCGCGCTCGTGCATCGCCACGATGGCGCCCAGGAAGGTCATCCAGACAAACAGCCAGCGCGACAACTCTTCGGATACGGTGAAGCCCGAATTGAACCCATAACGCAGCACCACGTTGCCAAACACCAGCACCACCATCAGCGCCAGCGCCGCCACCAGCAGCACCGACAGCAGTCGGCAATACAGATCAATCGCTTTTTTGACCATGCCCGTCTCCTTGCATTTACAACCAATAAATGTACGAACTGGTTAGTTCTATTGATACTGGTGCAATCCCTGAGCTTGTCACCCGTGCGGCGTGCGCAGCGCGTCCGCAACCGGACTGCTTGCGGACTACTTGCGGACGAACCGCAGCACCATGTCGATGATGCTGTCACGCCGGGCCAGCTGGGCCTGGATGGCGCGCATGTCGCGTTTGAAAATCAAGCCGAAGGTATGCTGGTTGGAGACGTTGAAGAAGGTCAGCGCAGAGATCGAGGCATGCAGGTCGACCGGCTCCAGGCCGGCACGGAACACGCCCTGTTGCAGACCGCGCTCGTACAATTTGCGGATGGCTTCGATGGCCGGCACGTTGAGTTGCTGGATGGTTGCGCTCTGGGCCAGGTAAGAGCCGCGCTGCATGTTCTCGGACATCACAAGGCGGATGTAGGCCTGGTTGCCATAGTGGTGGTCAAAGGTAAACCCGACCAGCCGACGCAACGCGTCTTCGGGCGCGAGGTCCTCCAGGTGCAAGTCCGCCTCGATCGCGCGCATGCGCCGGTACGACTCCTCCAGCACCGCAAGGTACAGGCGCTCCTTGCTGCCATAGTAGTAATAGATCATGCGCTTGCTGGTGCGCGTGGTCGCCGCAATCGCGTCGATGCGGGCGCCGTCCAGGCCCTTTTCGGCGAACTCCGCCATCGCCACTTCGAGGATGCCGGCCATGGTGCGCTGCGGGTCGTTGGTTCTTGACGGCGTGGTCCTTCTAAGCACCAGTATGCTTCTGGTGGTGCGTCGTGGCCTCTCCGCTTTGGGTTTGGTTGCCCGCAAAAAATGTACCAACTGGTTCAATTTGTCAGTATACCGAACGTCGCACAAACTCCGAGCCTTTCGACCTTTTGAGGACTTGCGAGTAGGGCAAAATTCGGCGCGCCCAGCAGGCTGGTGAACGTGAGTTCTTCATTTCGCTGGGCAGCCGCACGGAACCCTTGGCCACCCCGGTGCGGGCGCATGGGATTGCCTCTCACACTCTCAGCCGCGCGTTGCCGTATGCTTCAGCCGCATGCTGTTGGGCAGCGGTGTGGACTGGCGCAAAACATCTTCGGCCAGCCACACTGCGCTCATGCGGGCACGCTCGCACACCACTGGCAGCGGCAGGTTCAGGTAATCTTCGTTGAAAACTTCAAAGCTGTAGTCGCCTTGGTACCCTAGCCGGTCCAGCTTGAGCACCAGTTCCGCCAGTGCCTCGCTGTGTACGCCCTCCCCCGGAAACACCCGGAGCGTGCGCGCGGTGGCCATGCGTTCTTCAAAGGTACGCGTCTCCTGCCACATGAAATCGGCCAGTTGCACCAGAAAGATCTTGGCCGGGTCAAGGTAGTCGATCTCGTCCAGCGCGGTCTTGGCAGCCAGTACGTGGTAGGAGTCGAAACCCAGCCCGAGATTGGGGCAATCGGCCCGGCTCACCACGTCCCAGGCGGTGGTGAACTCGTTGACTGTGCGCCCCCAGGAAAGACCCTCATAGGCAATTCGGATGCCCATCGGCAGGGCCAGCATGGCCAACTTGCGCAAGTCGCGGGCGATGTGGTCCAGGTCCTGCGTCGCGTGGGTCAAAGTGGAAGAACAAGCCAGCAGGACCTTGCAGCCCAGGGCGTGGCACATCTGCAACATGGACTTGGCAATGTTCACCTTGTATTCGTGCAGATGCCCGGATAGTCCTTCAAAATCGCGCAGCACCTGGAAGCCGGTACCGCGCAATCCGCTGGCACGCACCGCAGCGACCGCTGCATGCAGCCCGTGCGGATGCCCGACCAGATCATTGGCCTTGAGCATCACCTGCGAAAAACCGGCGTCTTTCATAGCCTGCAGCTTGGCCTCCAACGGCCCGGCCAGGCTGATGGTGTCCATGCCAAAGCCGCTGGTGTTCACGCGCCACCCGTGCCAAGTTTGTCGCTGTGCACCAACTCGAACACTACCGAACCCAGGTAGGTTTTGGTGATGGCACCGCGCGCCTCGGTATGTGCAGCCTGGGTTTCGACGAACTCCATGCCCACCGCGCGCAACGCCTGCACCGCCTGCAAAACGTCGGGAACACCGAGCCCAATGCGCTGCAGCTTTTCGTCGCTGTCATAGACATGAAGATCGGGCTCGACGAGTTGCAGCATGAAACTGGTGGCGGGATTTAGAGCCGGGCTGCGCAACAGTTTGCCCTTTGGCATGATGCCAAACCGCTGTCCATCGGGAATCAATTCAAATCCGAGCAGCTCGCGGTAGAACTCGATCCAGTCGTAACTCCGCTCGGCGCCGATGTACTGGACCACGCCGAAGAAGTGAATGCCAGCCACGGCGGGCGGGCGCTGCTCCACCGTCGGAATCGGAACGAAGTCCACGTCGTAGATAGAAAACTCCCGGTAACGGTCGACGAAATAGATGCGGCTGCCACCCGCACCATGGATCGCCGGGATGTTCAGCTCCATTACCTCGGCGCGCGGCGGGACCTCCCATGCACCTCGCTCGCGCACATAGGCATACGCGGCGCGCGCGTCGCGCACCCGCAATGCCACTGCTGCAATTGCAGGTGCATCTGTGCCGTGCGCGGCACCCCTTGCATCGGCAGGATGTCCGTTCACCACGACGTTCAGGTCGCCCTGCCGGTACAACAGCACTTCGCGCGAACGGTGCCTCGCCACCGGCTTGAACCCGGCCATTTCCAGCACCTGGCCCAGAGCCTGCAGCTTGGACGTTGCAAATTCGATGAACTCGATACCGTCCAGCCCGATCGGATTGGACGCGTCCGAGAACGATGCCTGCAGCGGCTCACGCGCGTCTTCATCCTTGACCAGCATATCACTCATGGCGAAAAACCCTTACGGTATGGCCGCAGCGGCTGGCGCTTGTCCACCCAGAAACAGCCGTTCGATGTTCGGGTCGGCGAGCAACTCGGCCGCCGCCTTGTGCAACACCAGGCGGCCCGACTCCAGTGCTATCGCGTCGTCCGAAACCTTCAGCGCGCTTTTCACATTCTGCTCCACCATCAGCACCGTGGTTCCCTGGTCAGCCAGCCGGCGCAGCAGCTTGAAGACAACCTGCACCAGGATGGGCGACAAGCCGATGGACGGCTCGTCGATCAGCAGCACCTTGGGGCGCAATAGCAAGGCGCGCCCGATTTCCAGTTGCTTCTGTTCGCCGCCCGAAAGCGCCGACGCCTGGCTGTGCATGCGCTGCTTGACGCTCGGGAAAAACTCCAATACCTCGGGAATGCGCTCGTGTGTGGTCTTCATGCCCAGCGTGATGCCGCCCAGCTCCAGGTTCTGGAGCACTGTCAATTGGCCAAAAAGGTTGCGTCCTTGCGGAACAAAAGCAATGCCCTTGGCCAGCAACGCCTTCTGGCTCGATCCTCCCACCTCTTGCCCGTCGAGCAGCACGCGCCCCTGGCGCGGCGTGAGCAGGCCGAACAGGGTCTTGAGAACGGTCGACTTGCCGGCGCCATTGGGCCCAAGCAGCAAGGTGATGGAACCGCGGCGCGCCTGGAAGCTCAGGTTGTTGAGGATCATGAAATCCTTGTAACCTGCGACCACGTCGTCGAATTCGATGCAGATATCGGCGCCGACCATGCTCATGCACCCAGGTAGGCGTCGAGCACCTGTTTGTTGCCGCGGATTTCGGTCGGCGTGCCTATGGCCATCACCTGACCTTCAACCATCACCATGATGCGGTGGCACAGGTCCATCACGAAATCCATGTTGTGCTCAATCACCACGAACGAACTCTTGCTGCCGATTTTCGGATTGCGGTTCAACTCCTTGAGCAGCGTGGAAATCCCGCCGACCAGGCTCGGATTGACGCCGGCGCAAGGCTCATCGAGCAGCACCAGCGCCGGCTCGCTCATGAAAGCCATGGCTATGTCCACGAGTTTTTGCTGCCCGTAACTCAGCTCGCCGGCTTTCTTGTCGGCGACATGGCGGATGTGGAACTGGTCAATCAGTGCGTCGGCGCGTGCGCCCAAGCCCGAGTCAATGGGCGCGAACATGCGGCTGAACATGGTTCCTGAATGCTCCTGTGCGGCCACGATCAGGTTGTCGCGCACCGTCATCTTGCCAAACACCTGCAGCGTCTGGAAGGTGCGCCCGACACCGCGCCGGTTCAGCTCCAGCGGGCCGAGCGAGGTGACGTCTTCGCCGTTGAGTTCGATACGTCCCTCGTCCGGTGTGATCTGCCCCAGCATACTGTTGAACAAGGTGGTCTTGCCGGAGCCGTTCGGGCCGATCACCCCGAAGATTTCGCCCGGCTGCACCTCGAAACTCACTCCGTCCACCGCCTGAATGGCACCGTAGGCTTTCTTGAGGTTGCTGACCTTCAGGAGCGCGCTGGCCATCATGCACCCGTGGCCTGGTTGGCGGCCGCAATCCGCGCCGCCGAAGCCTCACGGGCATGCCAGCGCGCGCGGACGCGGTCCGGGATGCTAAGCAGGCCGCCGGGCAACCAGATCATCAACAGCACCACGGCCGAGCCGAACACGAACAGGTACCAGGCCTGCGCAAAACGCAGCCACTCGGGCAGGATCACGCCCACGGCAGCACCCACCATCGGCCCGAAGAAATAGCCCGGTCCGCCCACCACCACCATCAGGTACATCATGATCGACGCCCCCACCGTGAACGGCGCGGGATCGATGAACTGCACCAGGCTGGCGAACAGTGCGCCGGCGATTCCCGCGTAGGCCGCGCCAATCGCAAAACTCAGCAGGGTGTAACTGCGGATGTCGACACCCAGGCTTTCCGCCCGGATCGGGTTGTCGCGCAAGGCGGTAAAGGCCTTGCCCCAGGGGCTGCGCAACAGACCCCACAAAAGCGCAGCCAGAAGCGCCGTGAGTGCAAGCACGAAATAGTAATAGCCCAGATTGGAGTCCAGGTTGAGCCCGGGCAACTTGGGGCGGGCGATGTTGTTGATACCAAAGGTGCCACCGGTCAGCCACTCCTCATTGCGCATCACCAGCCAGATGGCGGTGTTGAAACCCAGCGTTGCAAAGGCCAGGTAAATGGTCTGCACGCGCAATGCAGGAAAGCCGAGCAGCACACCCACAACGAAGCAGATCAGCGCTGCGGCCGGCAAGCCGAGCCAGAAACTGATGCCGGCCTTCATCAGGATCGCCACTGTATAAGCGCCGATGCCGAAGAACGCCGCATGCCCGAGCGACTTCTGGCCAGCGTAACCAACCGTCAGGTTCAAGCCCATGGTGGCAATGACGAACACCAGCCAATAGCTGAGGAGGTAGATGCCGTAGTTCTTGAGGAACTGCGGTGCTATCAGCAGCACAGCGGCGCCTGCCAGCAGCGCGAAGGTCGACTTTTTCATACCTTGCGCTCCTCTTTTCGACCGAGCAAACCCTGCGGCTTGAACAGGATCACCACCATGAAAATGATCAGGGCGACAGCGTCCTTGTAGGCCGGCGAGATGTAGGCGGCGGCCAGGTTTTCACTGACGCCGACCAATAGGCCCCCGAGAAGGGCTCCACGCGAGTTATTGAAACCGCCGATGATGGCGGCGAAAAAAGCTTTGGTGCCGAGTGACTCGCCCATGTCGAACTTGGCCAGGTAAGTCGGCGTCACCAGCAGGGCGGCCGCCACCGCCAGCACCGCGTTGATGGCGAAGGTGTAGAAAATCATGCGCGGCACGTTGATGCCCAGCACCGAGGCACTCTCGGTGTTTTGCGCCACCGCCTGCATGGCCCGGCCGGTGACGGTGCGCGCCAGGAAGGCCTGCGTGCACAGTACCAGCGCCATGGCAAACACGAAGGTGCCGACATCCGACAGCGTGATCGTAACCCCGGCAATATTGAACAGCTTGTCGGCAAACAGGCTGGGAAAAGGATAGGCTTCGGCGCTGTAACCGGCGCGCACGCCACTGCGCATGGCGATGGAGAGGCCGATGGTGGCCACCACGATGGGCATCATGCCGTACTTGAAGAGCGGATCGACGACGCCACGCTTGAATGCCCACCCGAGCAGGAAGCTGGCCGCCACGCAGGCCGCCAGGAAACTCGCCAATAGCGGCAGGCCGGCCGAAAGGAAGGCCAGCATCATGAAAGCCGGCAGCATCACGAACTCGCCCTGGGCGAAGTTGATGGTGCCGCTGGCCTGCCACAGCAGCGTAAAGCCGAGGGCCGCCAGCGCGTAAATCGAGCCCGTGGCCAGACCACTGAAAAACAGTTGCAGGAAGTCGGTCATGGAATTGTCTGCCAATCTGGCCGCGCGTCAGCTGACGCGCGGCAGGGGCCGGCATCAGGCAAGGATTTGCTTGGAGTTACTTTTTGCCCAGCGCAGCCAGGGTGTCGATGACGATCTGGCGCCCGCCCTTGACTTCGACCATGAAGCTCTCACGGTCCATGTCGCCCTTGTCGTCGAAGCTCACGTCGAGCAGGATGCCGGGATGCTGCTTGACGCTGAAGCTGACGTTCTTCAGTGCCGCGGCCACGGCTACCCGGTCCAGTTTGCCGGCTTTTTCAATCGCCGCCTTCATGATGTAGACACCGGTGTAGCCTTTGATGCCGTTATGGTCCGACACCGCCTTGTATTCCTGCTGGTATTTGGTACCAAAGGCCTTGAACTGCGGCGCGTCGACCGTCAGGCCGACGTGGGCCAGGGCGCCATTGGCGGCGTCCCCGGCGAGCTCGATCACCTTCTGGCCGGTCAGCGTGGTCTCGCCAATGATGGGTTTGTTCCAGCCCTGCTTGCGGAATTCGCGCAGCGCACGTGCCGACTCTTCTTCATTGGTGTAGACAAATACCGCGTCGGCATTGCTCTGCTTGGCTTTGAGGACGGCGGCGGAGAAGTCCACCTGGCCAGCGTCGGTGGAAATATCGGCAACGATCTTGGTCGCGCTACCGTCCATCAACTTCGTGATGGCGTCGCGCCCGCCCTTGCCGAAGTCGTTGTTCACGTAGATCACCGCCAGCGTCTTGGCCTTGGCGTTGATGTAGCGCGCCACCTTGGGGAAACTCGTCGATTGGCCAAAACTCGTACGAAACACATACGGGTTGCCTTGGGCCGTGATACTGGCCGCCTCGCCGCCGGTGAAGTTGGGCACCTGCGCCTTTTGCGATTCGGCCATGCTCACCATGATGGAACCGGAGAAAACCGGGCCAAAGATGGCAAACACGCCATCGTCAACGGCTTTCTGTGTCAGACCCTTGGCGACGCCCGGATTGGTCTGGGTGTCCAACGTCGTGGTCTGGATCCTCTTGCCGAGGATGCCGCCCGAGGCATTGATTTCCTTGACCGCCAGCTCAATGCCATTCTTGAAGTTGGTGCCGGCCGTAGCCCCGCTACCCGACAACTCGACGATATTGGCGATCTTGATCACATCCTGGGCAAAACCAGTGCCAGCGCCAAAAAACAGCGCGCTGGTGGCCAATAGTTTCAGGGTAAGTCGTTTTGTCATGTTTGTCTCCAAAGTAGTTTGGTCGCGCAAAAGGGCGAACTGATTATGTTGTGCAACCGCATGGGCCTCAATGCGGGATTGCACGGGGACCCTTTAAGTACGTTTATCGAACTTCTCGTTACGATAGGCGGCAATTTAGAAGATCTCATGGCACAATCCAAGCAGAAACACGTCTATTCGTTCGACAAGCGATCATTTTTGTGCGCTCATCGAACGAAACAAGGGTATTACGCAGACCATGTCCGTTGCCAAACTACTGCCGACGCTGATGGGCCCTGATTCCACGAGGACGCTACAGCGGCGGGACTGGATTGCAGGGCTGGAGAAGGGCCTGGCCATCCTGGAAAAGTTCGGCGACACCCAGCCGCGCATAACGGCCGCCCAGATGGGCGAGCAGGTTGGCATGACGCGCACCGCCGCCCGGCGCCACTTGCTGACACTGGTGCATCTCGGTTACGTGGCAAGTGACGGCAAGCTGTTCTGGCTTACCCCACGTGTGCTGCGCCTGGGGCAGGCTTTCATCGAATCATCGCGGCTGGCGCGCATCGTGCAACCCTTTCTGCAGCGCATCACCGCCGGCACGCAGGAAATCGCCTACCTGAGCGCGCTCGATGGTGATGATGTGGTCTACGTCGCGCGCAACGGCCCGAACCGCGTCATGAACACCGGCTTTGTGTTGGGCGCGCGCGTGTCGGCGAATGTCACCGCAGCCGGCATGCTGATGCTGGAGTTGCGCGAGTCACCGAGTTCAGAAGAGTGGTTGCAAAGCACTACCTTGCGCACCTTCACCAGCCACACAATTACCGACAAGGTGGTCTTGCGCGCGGCGCTGGCACGCATCCGGGTCCAGGGCTGGGCCTTGTCCGAGCAGCAGCTTCAGCTCAATATCCGTGGCGTCGCCGTGCCGCTGCGCGACAATCGCGGGCAACTGGTCGGGGCCTTGAACGTGTCGATGCCGATGGGCCAGGAATCGGGCGAGTCAGCCGTGGCGCGGGTGCTCAATGTACTGCGCGAAACAGCGCAGGCGTTACGCCCGTTGGTCTAAGCCAAGCCTCTCAAATAGGCTCGGCAGCCATGTCGGTGTGCAACATATCCAGCGGATACCGCGCACCGGCCAGATAGTCCTCAATGCATTGCAGCAAGGCCGGAGTACGGTGGCGCGCTGTACTCGCGCGAATCTCGTCGGCACTTAGCCACAATGTGCGAACAATGCCATGGTCGAGCCGGTGCCCGGGCAAAAATTCGCCCAACTCGCCGCAAAACGCAAACCGCAGATAGGTAATGGAGGTCGACTTGCCATCGGCCCGCGTCGCGCCCGAGGCGCGCGACAGATAGACCCCAACCAGCGCCGAAGGCTGAAAACAATACGCGGTTTCTTCCCGGGTCTCGCGTATGCAGGCCTCCACCAGCGATTCACCCGGGTCGAGGTGGCCGGCCGGGTTGTTCAGGCGCAGCCCGTCGGCGGTGTGCTCCTCCACCAACAGAAACTTCCCCTGTCGCTCGACCACGGAGGCGACGGTCACGTTGGGCTTCCAGCGCGCATGCATCGCCAATTATGCTGGGGGCTGTCGGGTTTGGGGTTGGGTCCGCGTTCGGGCAGGCAAGACAAACTAATGTAAGCTTCACGCCAGTTTGCAACTGCCTGTTACAACAAGAGGAGCAGCCCCATGCTGATTGGTATTCCGACAGAAACCGGCGTCGGCGAAACCCGGGTCGCCGTCACGCCGGAGACTGCCAAGAAACTCACGGCATCCGGGCACTCGCTGCGCATCCAGGCCGGTGCGGGGATTGCCGCCAGCGTGACGGATGCCGCTTACCAGGCAGCAGGTGCCGAAATCACCGATGCCCCCGGCGCACTGGGCTGCGAGCTGGTGCTCAAGGTGCGCAGTCCCTCGGCTGCGGAGTTGGCATCCATGAAGGCGGGCTGCTTTCTGGTGGGCATGCTCAACCCGTTCGACGCCGAAGGGCTGCAACGCCTGGCCGCAGCCGGCCTGACCAGCTTCGCGCTCGAAGCCGCACCACGCACCACCCGCGCCCAGAGCATGGACGTGTTGTCCTCACAGGCCAATATTGCCGGGTACAAGGCGGTGCTGGTTGCGGCCGACCGCTACCAGCGCTTCTTCCCGATGCTGATGACGGCAGCGGGCACCGTGAAGGCGGCGCGCGTGGTGATTCTGGGCGTCGGCGTGGCCGGCTTGCAGGCCATCGCCACGGCCAAGCGCCTGGGTGCGGTGATCGAGGCATCCGACGTGCGCCCCAGCGTGAAGGAGCAGGTGGAGTCACTGGGCGGGAAATTCATCGACGTGTCGTACGACACGCCGGAAGAAAAGGAGGCCGCCGTCGGCGTGGGCGGTTACGCCAAACCGATGCCGCAGAGCTGGCTCGAGCGGCAGAAAGCCGAAGTCGCCAAACGCGTCGCCCAAGCCGACATCGTCATCTCCACCGCCCTCATACCGGGACGCCCGGCGCCCACACTTGTGACGCAGGAGATGGTGCGCAGCATGAAACCCGGATCGGTGATCGTCGATATCGCTGCGGGCAAAGGCCCCAATGGCGGCGGCAATTGCCAGCTCTCGGAAGCCGACAAGACGGTCGTCAGGCACGGCGTGACGATCATTGGCGAGACCAACCTGCCAGCGCTGGTGGCGGCCGACGCGTCCGCGCTGTACGCGCGCAATGTGCTGGACTTCCTCAAGCTGATCATCAACAAGGACGGCGCGCTGCAGGTCGACATGAACGACGACATCGTGGCGGCCTGTCTGATGAGCCAGGGCGGCGAAGTCAAACGCAAATAAACAGCACGACGAACAGCACAACAGGAGCACCCCGTGGACATTGTTTCCCCCACCATCACCAACCTGATCATCTTCGTGCTCGCCATTTACGTGGGTTACCACGTGGTGTGGACGGTCACTCCGGCGCTGCACACCCCGCTGATGGCGGTCACGAACGCGATTTCGGCCATCGTCATCGTCGGCGCCATGCTTGCCGCAGCCCTGACCGAAACCACGCTGGGCAAGACCATGGGAGTGCTGGCGGTGGCGTTGGCCGCAGTGAACGTGTTTGGCGGTTTTCTGGTGACGCGGCGCATGTTGGAGATGTTCAGGAAAAAGGACAAAAAGCCTGCCCCTGCCCTGGGGAGTGACTCCAAATGAGCATGAACCTGGTCACCATCCTGTATCTGGTCGCCTCGGTCTGCTTCATCCAGGCGCTCAAGGGCCTGTC
>ENA-ORBV01008981-ORBV01008981.1-microbial-mat-metagenome-genome-assembly--contig:-NODE-8981-length-16607-cov-5.543920_pt1 | contig 16607 bp, 14 predicted proteins | sample MGYA00237777_ERZ505514 | MGnify/ENA primary metagenome ERZ505514 (study PRJEB26160, sample SAMN06269048) | microbial mat metagenome | isolation source: Oligotrophic lake microbial mat | place... | reverse complement strand
CGGTCGCAAAGTCCGGGACGCCGCGCCGGAAGTGCTGCACCCAGACGGACGTGTCGGCGAGGATCATTTCCGGCGCGGAGCCCCCGGGCGGCGGCGCGCGGGCACGTTGAGCGCGGGCATGGTGCCGCCGAGGCTGGCGAGTCGCCGGGCCGCTTCACGCTGGATGAGCGCTTCGAGTCCCATTCGGACGAGCGCAGTCTTTTCGGTCTCGCCGGTGTATTCGCCCGCTTGCGCGAGCAGGGAGTCGTCGATGTTCAGCGTCGTTCTCATGCATACGATGATGCTGCTTTCGTATGCATCGGTCAAGGAGCGGATCGGAGGCCCTTCGCATCGCCCACTTCGACTTCCGCTACCCGTTGGAGCGGTTCATTCCTTTTGGCTTCCTCCGCACGGTCGCCGGATTATGCTTCGCGGATCATGAAAGCGGCCAGCTTTGAAGCGATCGTGAGCGCACTGAATTCGGCGGGGTTGTCATTTATTCTGGTCGGTGGAATGGCGGTGGTGGCGCACGGGTTTGGGCGCAGTACGCGGGCTGTGGATCTGGTGATTCGGCTGGAGCCGCAACAGATTCGGCAGGCTTTTGCTGCGCTGTCGGCATTGGGCTATCTGCCGCGTGTGCCGATCACAGCGGAACAGTTTGCGGATGCGACGCAGCGGGAGGCGTGGAAGCGGGAGAAAGGGATGCTGGTCCTGAAGTTTCACAGCGATGCGCATCGCGAAACGCCGCTGGATGTGTTTGTCACTGAGCCCTTCGATTTCACGGAGGAGTATGAGCGGGCGTGGCTGAGCGAGGTGGCCTCAGGGAAGTTTGTGCGGGTGTTGCGTCTCGATGCTCTATTGGCTATGAAACGGGCGGCGGGGCGTCCTCAAGATCTCGCCGATGTGGATGAGTTGAATCTGCTCCACGGTCAGCCCAGCAGCTATGACACCTGAACAGGAAGCCCAAATCGACTGGAGTCTCTGTACCTGGAAGGGCAGTCGGCGACAGCAGCATCAGGAGTTTTATGCGCTGCCCTTTCGGCGGAAGATGGAGCTGGTGGAGGAGATGGACGATCAGGTCCAGAGCATGACCGCGCGGCGGGAGCGGGAGGGGTTGCCTTACTTTGACCCCGATACGGGGGAACTGATTCCAGGTCGAGCCGTGAACGCGGGCCCGCCCTCGGCGCGGATGGCGGAGGAGCCTCCGGAACCGCCGCGGTAAGTCGGGCAGAACAACAAACGAGGAGATCTTGTGCGTCACCGAACCAACGGGCCGGGAAAACGGGAGAAACGCAGTGGCGACGGGACCCGGGATCTGTTTGCGGAGCAACTCGCCGGGGCGGTGGAGCAGGCGTTTGCCACGACGGGTGACGCGGCGGGAGCGGCCGAACCGACAGCCCCACCCGCATCACCCGTTGAAGATCGAGTCGAGCACTCGCCGGTGGAAACGCCGGACGCGCTGGCTGAGGTCGTGGGGCCGCCCGTCACTCAAACATCAATTGTCCCCGGGGCACCACGGACTTCTCACGAAGCCTCGAATATCAAGTTTCAACACCCACTCGAATCGCTCCCGGCGCGGATGCTGAACGAGTTTGTCTATTGTCCGCGGCTTTTTTACTACGAGCATGTCGAGGGCGTGTTTGTGGAAAGTGCGGACACGGTGAAGGGCAAGGCGCTGCACAAGCGGGTGGACAAGGGCAGTGGGGCCATGCCGGCGGGTAAGGTGGACGTCTCGCCGGGCCCACCTACGCCGGCCGATGCCGGGGATAACGGTGTCAAGCCGGCGGGTTCCACCGAAACCAAAGTCAAGCCGGCGGCAGACGAGATTCATTCCCGGTCGGTGATGCTGGGGTCGGAACGGCTCGGTGTGGTGGCGAAGATGGACCTCGTCGAGACGACTCTGGATGAGAGCGGCGAGGCGGAGCGGGTGTGTCCGGTGGATTACAAAGTCGGTTCGCCGCGCGAAGGTGAGGATGGGCGCGAGCTGTGGGATTCCGACAAGATGCAGCTCGGGCTGCAATGCCTGGTGCTGCGCGATAACGGGTATGCCTGCGACGCAGGGATCATTTACTATCGAGGGACGAAGCAGCGCGTGCGACTGGAGCTGACGCCGGAACTGGAGGCGTGGGTGATCGCGCAGATCGTCGCGGCCCGGCGCACGGCGGCGGGGTCGATTCCACCGCCGCTGATCGATTCGCCGAAATGTGCGCGATGCTCTCTGGCGCCGGTGTGTCTGCCGGATGAAACACGGATGCTGGCGCTCGGGGCGGTGGAGGACGCCTCGTCCGTTGTCATCGGCGCCCCCGCCGATGAGCTCTGCGGAACCGCGCGAGGGATTTCCGGCGAGGCGCCGGAAACAGCACGCGGGGCACGTGCGCTACCCCGCCGACTGATCGCACCGCGTGATGAAAAGCGGGCGCTTTACCTCAACACGCCGGGCTATCGGGTGGGCTGCAACGATCTGGTCCTGAAGGTGAAGGAGAAGGACCGGATCGTTGAGGAGGTGCGCGTGAGCGATGTCTGTCACGTCGCGCTTTTCGGCAATATCCAAGTCTCCACCCAGGCGGTGCAGCGGCTCTGCGATCACGACATCCCGGTGACGTGGTTTTCCATGGGCGGCTGGTTTTATGGGATGACGCGCGGGCATTCGCTGAAAAATGTGCTGGTGCGAATCGCGCAGTTCCGGCACGCGGCGGACCCGGTGAGCTGCCTGCGGCTGGCGCAGCAGTTCGTGCGGGGAAAGATTCACAATCATCGGGTGCTCTTCATGCGCAATCACGTGGAACCGCCGGAGCGGACGAAGCTGCGGCTCGGCCAGGCGCGCGAGGATGCCCTGGCGACGCGCTCGCTGGAGGAGTTGCTCGGGGTCGAAGGCGCGGCGGCGGGGGAGTATTTCGCGCAGTTCAGCGGGCTGATCCGGGAGCGGATCGAGGAGGAGGATTTTTTGGAAGGGATCGCGGGGCCGGAAACGAAGTCGGCGCCAGAGGTGGCGTTCACGTTCAACTTCACTACGCGCAATCGCCGGCCGCCCACCGACCCGGTGAACGCGCTCCTTTCCCTCGCCTACAGCCTGCTCGCCAAGGAATGCACGCTGGCCGCCTACGCCGTCGGGCTCGACCCCTACATCGGCTTCTATCACCAGCCGCGCCACGGGCGCCCGGCGCTGGCGCTGGACATCATGGAGGAATTCCGGCCGCTCATCGCGGAATCCGCCGTGCTCACGGCGGTCAACAACCGATTCGTTTCGGTCACGGATTTCGTCACCGCAGGGCGAGCTGTGAACCTCAACGCGGCGGGGCGGAAGAGTTTTTTCCAGTGCTTCGAGCACCGGATGAACTCACTCATCACACACCCGGTCTTCGACTACAAAGTGAGCTATCGTCGCGCGCTGGAGCTGCAATTTCGCATCCTCGCCCGGATGCTCACCGGCGAGATCCCGGAGTATGCGCCCTTCCTGACGCGCTGAACGGCGCGGCTTTCTCCCATGAGAAACACCTACCTCGTCTGCTACGACATCACCGACGACAAGCGCCGGGACCGGGTCTTCAGGGTGTGCAAGAACCACGGTGACCACCTGCAGTTCTCCGTCTTCGAGTGCGACCTGAATGCGACGGAGCTGGCCGGCCTGCAGCGGGAATTGATGGGCGTGATCTCGCAGGCTCATGACCAGGTGCTTTTTGTGAGCCTCGGCCCGGCGGAAGGAAGGGGCGAACGGGTCATTGCGGCCCTGGGTAAAGCCTACACAAAACTCGACGCTCCATGTTACGTTGTTTGAGTTTCCCGGCGCCTACGGGCGTTGCGCACGCGTTCTTTGACATCCGAATCGAAGGGGATTCCTTGGATCGAGTCCCTGCGAGTGGTCTGGTGCTTCCTGCCCGCTGCATCCCCGCTCGCGTGCAAGTAATGAAGCGCCTTGAGCGGTTCTGGGGGTCTCTCTTCCAGAGTGAATCCCCGGGTTTTTGGCGTACCCCACGCCGCCGCTCGCAAATATCCAGATTGCCCTCTGAGGATCAGAGGGTTATGAAGATGCACTCTCCGCGGTCTCCGGACCGCGGCCCCGTTGAAGCCACACGGTGGCCACAACATCCCAGGCGGGGTTTGAACTCTCCGCGGTCTCCGGACCGCGGCCCCGTTGAAGCCGAGCCGCTGCGTTCCCGGCGTTCATCCCCGCGCTGGCTCTCCGCGGTCTCCGGACCGCGGCCCCGTTGAAGCGCCAGTGATGACGGAGACGGCATCGGCAACGGCGCCGCTCTCCGCGGTCTCCGGACCGCGGCCCCGTTGAAGCTCCTTGTCGAGTTGCCCCACCGCAGCCTGCAACACCGCTCTCCGCGGTCTCCGGACCGCGGCCCCGTTGAAGCACTAGCATCAGTCCGTCCGCACTGATCACACGATGCGCTCTCCGCGGTCTCCGGACCGCGGCCCCGTTGAAGCGGGGTTGGTTGGGTTGGGTTGGGGGGTCAGAAGCGAACTCTCCGCGGTCTCCGGACCGCGGCCCCGTTGAAGCTAGCCCCACGTGCCTTTCCCCCGGCTTTCCGAAAAGCTCTCCGCGGTCTCCGGACCGCGGCCCCGTTGAAGCGTCGCACATCCATATCATGTCCGGCTTCGGTCCCTCCTCTCCGCGGTCTCCGGACCGCGGCCCCGTTGAAGCCGCACGCTGCGGGGCGAGACTCCATGAGTCGCCGCGCTCTCCGCGGTCTCCGGACCGCGGCCCCGTTGAAGCGAGCAATCCGCGAATGCCGCCGTCCGCACCATCGCGAGCTCTCCGCGGTCTCCGGACCGCGGCCCCGTTGAAGCCTTCGCGATGGCTCGGTCCACGATTACGGCGCCGGCGCTCTCCGCGGTCTCCGGACCGCGGCCCCGTTGAAGCGGATAATCGTCGGGGTTTGCGACGAAGCGATCCGAGCCGCTCTCCGCGGTCTCCGGACCGCGGCCCCGTTGAAGCCTCGTCACGATCCCCGCCGGAAAGTCGCGCCGCTACAACTCTCCGCGGTCTCCGGACCGCGGCCCCGTTGAAGCCGGATCCACCCGAGCACCGCGGGGGCTGGCAAGGTCGGCTCTCCGCGGTCTCCGGACCGCGGCCCCGTTGAAGCCCCGCTTCGCCGAGCGTGGCGTTCAGCCGCCCCATCGCTCTCCGCGGTCTCCGGACCGCGGCCCCGTTGAAGCAATGGACGGGGACCTGGACGACCAAATGATGACTTGTCTCTCCGCGGTCTCCGGACCGCGGCCCCGTTGAAGCCACAACGGCCAGTCGCCTCTCGCATTCTTCTCTCAGCACTCTCCGCGGTCTCCGGACCGCGGCCCCGTTGAAGCAGTTGATCGATCAAATCGCGCAAGTTGGATTCCAGCGCTCTCCGCGGTCTCCGGACCGCGGCCCCGTTGAAGCGGCGCCTTTCGGGCTTCCCGGATTGAGCCCGGAAAACTCTCCGCGGTCTCCGGACCGCGGCCCCGTTGAAGCTGTGAGACCGGGTATTCGGTGGTCGTTGGGGCGGATGCCTCTCCGCGGTCTCCGGACCGCGGCCCCGTTGAAGCGATACCATTTGGACCCCGCTCCTTGGCAAGCCGGGCACCTCTCCGCGGTCTCCGGACCGCGGCCCCGTTGAAGCTCAGTGAGTATTCGTTGGCGTCGCAACCACCTCAACCGCTCTCCGCGGTCTCCGGACCGCGGCCCCGTTGAAGCTGCGACTAGCCTCCTTTCTCCCTTCGCCCGGCTGGAACTCTCCGCGGTCTCCGGACCGCGGCCCCGTTGAAGCGACCTGGTCCGCCGCCTCCGGTCGTGGAGACGATAGCTCTCCGCGGTCTCCGGACCGCGGCCCCGTTGAAGCCTCTTGCGCCGCGGTCGGGAAACTGTTCTCGACCATCTCTCCGCGGTCTCCGGACCGCGGCCCCGTTGAAGCAAAGGATGCGTAGTACCACTGCCGGGCGATATCTCACTCTCCGCGGTCTCCGGACCGCGGCCCCGTTGAAGCGAGCAGGACGCGACATGGAACGGTCATAGGTCGACGGCTCTCCGCGGTCTCCGGACCGCGGCCCCGTTGAAGCACCTCCTGGAGATCGGCCTTCGCCTTTGCCGCCCCGCTCTCCGCGGTCTCCGGACCGCGGCCCCGTTGAAGCGGGGTTACGGCGCGGTCGTGCCCACGTAGAAGAGCGCTCTCCGCGGTCTCCGGACCGCGGCCCCGTTGAAGCTGTTTTTGACATTTATCGAGAGGCATGGCCACGGAAACTCTCCGCGGTCTCCGGACCGCGGCCCCGTTGAAGCTGCTCGCAGCGCCGCAGGCGATGTGAGATAGCCGGGGGCTCTCCGCGGTCTCCGGACCGCGGCCCCGTTGAAGCGTCCATACCCCATCGCCCTCCCGGCTGCCGCTCGCGTTCTCTCCGCGGTCTCCGGACCGCGGCCCCGTTGAAGCGACATGATCGCCAGCGGAGAGAAGCGCGAGGAATACCGCTCTCCGCGGTCTCCGGACCGCGGCCCCGTTGAAGCCCGGCTGATGGCCTTCCCCGTCGTTGACCGCTCCCTCCTCTCCGCGGTCTCCGGACCGCGGCCCCGTTGAAGCTGTTTGTTTGGTTGTGGTTGGTTGGTTGGGTTGGGGTCTCTCCGCGGTCTCCGGACCGCGGCCCCGTTGAAGCGACGGGCCCGGAACGTCGTGGCCGGGTGGTCGCGAAGCTCTCCGCGGTCTCCGGACCGCGGCCCCGTTGAAGCGTGCGGGGGCGGGGGCGGTGGATGCGGCGGTGGCCGCCTCTCCGCGGTCTCCGGACCGCGGCCCCGTTGAAGCCCGGCATGGGCCGCGCTGGTCCAAGTCGTTCCCGTCCCGCTCTCCGCGGTCTCCGGACCGCGGCCCCGTTGAAGCTTAAGAAACTTTACGCGCTCCCCGTACTTATCGCGGACTCTCCGCGGTCTCCGGACCGCGGCCCCGTTGAAGCGTTACAGTTCGGCAGGAGACGAACGTAGCGGGGGGAACTCTCCGCGGTCTCCGGACCGCGGCCCCGTTGAAGCAGCCGGTATTTCTTTCTTTACGAACCATGTATCCGTCCTCTCCGCGGTCTCCGGACCGCGGCCCCGTTGAAGCGGAACCCGCCGCCGGTCTCAGCCGTTCGGCGGCGGGCCTCTCCGCGGTCTCCGGACCGCGGCCCCGTTGAAGCCACTCTACGCGCCGTGCGCGTGTGGAAGCGGCAAGAAACTCTCCGCGGTCTCCGGACCGCGGCCCCGTTGAAGCCGTGGGTGGCTGAAAGTGACGAAGCTCGCTGGTCGGCTCTCCGCGGTCTCCGGACCGCGGCCCCGTTGAAGCCATTTTGGACGCGCTGCGCAGCCCGTTTCTTTCCGGGCTCTCCGCGGTCTCCGGACCGCGGCCCCGTTGAAGCGCTTTTTTGGTCAGCTTGAACACGACGGAAATTACCGCCTCTCCGCGGTCTCCGGACCGCGGCCCCGTTGAAGCCGTTCGCCACCCATCTTGATGACGACCATTTTGCTGCTCTCCGCGGTCTCCGGACCGCGGCCCCGTTGAAGCTTGGGTGTACTTTGTCGCGAAGGAAATCAAGTCCGGCTCTCCGCGGTCTCCGGACCGCGGCCCCGTTGAAGCGGTGTGGCGGCGACCATTGCGGGGCAGTCGGTGCGGGTGCTCTCCGCGGTCTCCGGACCGCGGCCCCGTTGAAGCGGAGTGCCCGCTGGCGCGGTCGAGATGCTCGAAGGCCCTCTCCGCGGTCTCCGGACCGCGGCCCCGTTGAAGCCAGTATGTGGCCACGTCCGCCGGCGTCCTCTCGCGGCCTCTCCGCGGTCTCCGGACCGCGGCCCCGTTGAAGCCGGCGCGAGTTTCTCGGGCTGAGCGAGAAGCGGGAGCTCTCCGCGGTCTCCGGACCGCGGCCCCGTTGAAGCCTCGCATCGACAGCGCCGGAGAACACGTTGACTCCCGTCTCTCCGCGGTCTCCGGACCGCGGCCCCGTTGAAGCACGGCACCGTGCTCGATGCCAAGTGGGCATGGAGCAACTCTCCGCGGTCTCCGGACCGCGGCCCCGTTGAAGCGCGCACGTCGCGGTCGAGGGCCACGGCTTCAGTGACTAGCTCTCCGCGGTCTCCGGACCGCGGCCCCGTTGAAGCCGGGCGAGGAACCGTCGTGCGTTCCGGAGCGCCCTGCTCTCCGCGGTCTCCGGACCGCGGCCCCGTTGAAGCATCCGCCCCCCTAGCATCCCCCCACGTCATAGTTTCCTCTCCGCGGTCTCCGGACCGCGGCCCCGTTGAAGCCCGACGATCCCAAATGGGCCAGCGTGCGTGGCCGCACTCTCCGCGGTCTCCGGACCGCGGCCCCGTTGAAGCCATTCGCTGATCCGTTCCTCGAACACCATTGCCGAACTCTCCGCGGTCTCCGGACCGCGGCCCCGTTGAAGCGTGAAGAACGAATCTCGGGTGAACAACTTCGAGGGTCTCTCCGCGGTCTCCGGACCGCGGCCCCGTTGAAGCAAAGAACGCCTCGTTCGGGTCCATCTTGCCCGTGGCAACTCTCCGCGGTCTCCGGACCGCGGCCCCGTTGAAGCCAGGGCGAGCAGGATCAAAGACGAACGCGACGGAGTACTCTCCGCGGTCTCCGGACCGCGGCCCCGTTGAAGCCCGGCATAGGCCACGATTCTCCCGCTCACCGTGCGAGCTCTCCGCGGTCTCCGGACCGCGGCCCCGTTGAAGCGGTTGGGGTTGGTTGGGGTTGGGGGTCAGATCCATCCCCTCTCCGCGGTCTCCGGACCGCGGCCCCGTTGAAGCACTCGCCCCCCCCATCAGTGCGCGCATCGCCGTGCGTGCTCTCCGCGGTCTCCGGACCGCGGCCCCGTTGAAGCGGTCCCGCATGGACTGCCGTAATGGCGTCGAAAAACGCTCTCCGCGGTCTCCGGACCGCGGCCCCGTTGAAGCGTCTTCGATGTTTTCGGATGCGTTGCGCAATGCAAGATCTCTCCGCGGTCTCCGGACCGCGGCCCCGTTGAAGCTTCCGGCATGGAGGATGCGCACAAGTTCAGGGAAGGGCTCTCCGCGGTCTCCGGACCGCGGCCCCGTTGAAGCCGCGATTAGTTCTTGGATCCGCTTGAGAAGTTCCTCGCTCTCCGCGGTCTCCGGACCGCGGCCCCGTTGAAGCCGACTCACGAGGCCGTAGGCGGTGGCCCACGTCCAGCCTCTCCGCGGTCTCCGGACCGCGGCCCCGTTGAAGCGCTGTAACCATCTCCGGGTGACTCGGGAAGTAACGGCTCTCCGCGGTCTCCGGACCGCGGCCCCGTTGAAGCGCCGAGCGCGCGCAGCGTCGGTTCGGGCGATACAAGGCTCTCCGCGGTCTCCGGACCGCGGCCCCGTTGAAGCTTGGCTTCGCCGCAGTGTTACGCGGCGTTCAACGCGAACTCTCCGCGGTCTCCGGACCGCGGCCCCGTTGAAGCCGCCTGCTCGACGGAGCAGCCGATTTCTTCGGCGAGCTCTCCGCGGTCTCCGGACCGCGGCCCCGTTGAAGCGTCGCATCGCCGCACCCATCCGGCCCGTAATCCCTGCTCTCCGCGGTCTCCGGACCGCGGCCCCGTTGAAGCCGCGACACGCTGCCGGGCCTCTCGCTGCTTGGCGCGGCCTCTCCGCGGTCTCCGGACCGCGGCCCCGTTGAAGCCAGCGTCTCGGCGGTCTGCCCATCAGGGAAGAGCGCGGACTCTCCGCGGTCTCCGGACCGCGGCCCCGTTGAAGCCAGCGTGAGCGTCATCACCGCATCCGGGCTGGGAGCGCTCTCCGCGGTCTCCGGACCGCGGCCCCGTTGAAGCTCCGATGACGAGGTTGTAGTAGCATGCGTGAGTTGTACTCTCCGCGGTCTCCGGACCGCGGCCCCGTTGAAGCTTCGGCATCACGGCTTGGACCTGTTTAGCCGACATGGACTCTCCGCGGTCTCCGGACCGCGGCCCCGTTGAAGCATTTGTTCCGCGATTCCATCGACGTATTCTTTCGGTCCTCTCCGCGGTCTCCGGACCGCGGCCCCGTTGAAGCGCCTGCCGCTTCGTGCGCGACGCGGAGGGCGATGAGGTACTCTCCGCGGTCTCCGGACCGCGGCCCCGTTGAAGCTTACCTTTCGCCCTGGTCCGCCGCCTCCGGCGGGGTGCTCTCCGCGGTCTCCGGACCGCGGCCCCGTTGAAGCATTCCCCGAGCATTTCAGCGAACCGCGCAGATCCCGGGCTCTCCGCGGTCTCCGGACCGCGGCCCCGTTGAAGCCCCGTCACTGCGATCCGATTCTGAGTTGCGTTCATTTCTCTCCGCGGTCTCCGGACCGCGGCCCCGTTGAAGCACGTAGTGAAGGGCCGGGGCGCGGTCGGCTGAGATCTCTCCGCGGTCTCCGGACCGCGGCCCCGTTGAAGCACTTCGTAGTTGGCGACGTTGCCCCGCAGGTCGCCGCCTCTCCGCGGTCTCCGGACCGCGGCCCCGTTGAAGCTGCCAATATGTGAGACGCCCTCGATCATGACGGGGGTGCTCTCCGCGGTCTCCGGACCGCGGCCCCGTTGAAGCTGCTCGACGGTGAGCTTCGCCATCGATTTCACGTCAACTCTCCGCGGTCTCCGGACCGCGGCCCCGTTGAAGCGCGGCGAGTTTCTGGGCGTAGCGGATCCGCTCGGTGCTCTCCGCGGTCTCCGGACCGCGGCCCCGTTGAAGCTGCTAAGCAAGGGAAGGGAAAGGGAAAAGGGAAAAGTAATCTCCGCGGTCTCCGGACCGCGGCATTCTCCATTGCCCCCACGGCATTTCCTGATGTATTCCCCATCGCATGTCCATCGCCACCATCCCAACTGCCGTCCTCCGGAAAGTGTTGTCCATCCGCGAGCAGATCGAATCGCTGGAAGCCGAACTGGGCAAGATTGCAGGGGCACCGTTGTCTGCACCCGTTTCGTCCTCGGCTCTCCCCGAGAAGGCGACCCGGAAGAAGGGGAAAATGTCAGCCGCTGGTCGAGCCCGCATCGTCGCTGCCCAAAAGGCGCGTTGGGCGAAGGTGAGGGGGGAGACAACTACTACCCCTGTCACGCCAACTCCGGTGAAGAAGCGGTCAAAACTCTCCGCCGCTGGACGCGCTCGAATCGCTGCGGCCCAAAAGGCTCGTTGGGCGAAGGTGAAAGTCGCGAAGAAATAACGCGAAGCCGGTCAACCTGGTAACAGGCCGGGCCGGCGGAACTTCCGTGCGCGGATTGGGCGTGACAGAGGGCTTTCCGGGCGGCATGGCTTCCCGATTCACCCCACGGAATTCCAAGCGCATGAAAGATGTTGATTCCGAACGGGCGCAGGGCTGTATCCTCAGCGAGGCATGAGCGCCCTTTACATCGCCAGCATCGCACTCACCACCGCATAATTTTCGCCCTTGCCTATTACTTGGGCAAGGCTGCTCATGCCGACCCGAGCGCCTATTTTCATATTGTCTCCAAGGACAGCGGCTTCGACCCGCTGATTGAGCACCTGCGGAGCCGGCATGTCCACGCCCGCCGCCACGCCGACTACTCGGCTCTAAACTTTTCCACACCTACGAAGCCACCGGCCGCCGGGCCGAACGAATTGGTGTTCCGAGTGGTCGAGCATCTCCAGAAGAACACCAACAACCGCCCGAAGCGCAGAAAGACGCTGGCTAGTCACCTAGAGGCCCTCTGCCGGAAATTTGCCACCAATACCGACGTCGATGCGCTCATCGAGAAACTGCAAAAGGCCGGCCACCTGAGGATCGGAGAGAAGGAAGCCGTGACCTACCAGATCGATCCCAAATGAGTCTGATCCGAGACCGGATCGTGGCGAAACTGGACGCCCTGACGGCCCTTCTGGAAACGTTGAAGATTCAGATCGCCTGATGCAGGCGGAACTTCCGTGCGCGGCTTGGGTGTTAACCGCTCCCCCCGCCGCTGACTTTTTGGCTGTTAACCAACTGGTCGCCCGACCGAGAGCGGAGAGAGTTTCGGGGTCCGCCGAGAGAAAACCGGGTTTTTGAGGCAAAACGGGGCGCGCGGGGCGAAAGCAGAGAGCGCCACGGTTGGGCGGCTGCTCGTCGCAACGATCTGTTGCGGAGAGACTTGCGCAGATTTACGATTTCGGAGGCGTGCGTTAAACGAATCGCGGTGGATTTCGCGATGCCGGGGGGATGGCTCCGGAGGTAGGACTTGAACCTACGACCAATCGGTTAACAGCCGACCGCTCTACCACTGAGCTACTCCGGATTTTGGCGAAAGGGAAGAATGCCCAAGCCACCGGCCTGGTCAACCCTGAATCGCCGTTCATTTTGGCGCGCCGGCCCGGGCGGGTGAGCTCTGAGGTGCCCGGGCCGGGATTTGGGCTGGCCTCGAGGCGATTTCGTTCCCCTGCATGCGGACCGAGCTCGGCCCTTGGGGATGACTACGCGAGGTCGAAGCGGTCGAGGTTCATCACCTTGTTCCACGCAGCCACGAAGTCGTGGACGAATTTGGATCGCGAATCTGAACAGCCGTAGACCTCCGCCAGGGCGCGAAGCTGGGAGTCGGACCCGAAGAGCAGGTCCACCCGTGTGCCGGTCCACTTGGGCTCCTCCGTTTTGCGATCCCGCCCCTCAAAGAGATCTTCGTCCTTCGTGAGGGCGCTCCAGGCGGTGCTCATGTCGAGCAGGTTCACGAAAAAGTCGTTCGTCAGCGCTTCGGGCTGCTGGGTGAAGACGCCGTGCCGGGCGTTTCCGACGTTGGCTCCAAGGACGCGCAAGCCGCCGAGGAGCACCGTCATTTCAGGGGCGGTGAGGGTCAGCAACTGCGCCCGATCCACCAGCAGTTCCTCGGCCGAAACTGAGAATGGGGTCTTGAGGTAATTGCGGAAGCCGTCTGTGACCGGTTCGAGCGCGGCAAACGCGTCCGCATCGGTTTGTGCCTGGGAGGCGTCCATGCGTCCGGGGGTGAAGGGGACAATGACCTCATGACCGGCTTGCTTCGCCGCTTGCTGGACGGCTGCGCAACCACCGAGGACAATGAGGTCAGCCAGCGAGACTCGCTTCCCGCCTGACTGGGCGCCGTTGAACTCGCTCAGGATCCCCTCGAGGGTTTTGAGCACCCTGGCCAGTTGGGCGGGTTGGTTGACTGCCCAGTCCTTCTGTGGTGCCAGCCGGATGCGTGCACCGTTCGCACCGCCGCGTTTGTCGGAACCGCGGAACGTCGAGGCTGATGCCCAGGCGGTCGTCACGAGTTCGGAGACCGTGAGTCCGGAAGCCAGGATTCTGCCCTTGAGTGAGGTGATGTCCGGCTCATCGATGAGCGGGTGATCGACTGCCGGGATGGGGTCCTGCCAGATCAGTGCTTCCGTCGGCACCTCCGGCCCGAGGTAACGGGCGCGCGGCCCCATGTCGCGGTGGGTGAGCTTGAACCAGGCGCGGGCGAAGGCATCGGCGAACTGGTCGGGATGATCGAGGAAGCGGCGGGAGATTTTCTCGTAGGCAGGATCGAACCGCAGGGCGAGATCGGTGGTCAGCATGCTCGGGGCGATCCGCTTCGACGGGTCGTGGGCATGCGGCACGGTGCCGGCGCCCGCGCCATCCCTGGGGCGCCACTGATGGGCGCCGGCCGGGCTCTTGGTCAGCTCCCATTCGTAGCCGAACAGATTCTGAAAGAAATCGTGGCTCCACCGGGTGGGCGTGGTGGTCCAGGTGACCTCCAGTCCGCTGGTGATGGCGTCGCCTCCTGTGCCCGTGCCGAAGCTGCTTTTCCAACCGAAGCCTTGTTCTGCGAGGCCGGCCGCTTCCGGTTCGGGTCCGACGTGGCTCGCGTCTCCCGCCCCGTGCGATTTGCCGAAGGTATGGCCGCCGGCGATGAGGGCGACCGTTTCTTCGTCGTTCATCGCCATGCGGGCGAAGGTTTCGCGGATATCCCGCGCCGCCGCGATCGGGTCCGGATTTCCGTTGGGGCCCTCGGGGTTGACGTAGATCAGTCCCATCTGCACGGCGGCGAGTGGGTTCTCGAGGTCGCGGTCGCCGGTGTAACGCTGGTCCTCGAGCCACTTGCCCTCGGCGCCCCAGTAAATGTCTTGTTCCGGTTCCCAGATATCCACCCGACCGCCGCCGAACCCGAAGGTTTTAAACCCCATCGATTCGAGGGCGACGTTGCCGGCGAGGATCAGGAGGTCGGCCCAGGAGATTTTCCGGCCGTATTTTTGTTTGATGGGCCAGAGCAGACGGCGGGCCTTGTCCAGGCTGACATTGTCGGGCCAGCTATTGAGCGGGGCGAAGCGCTGGCTGCCGTTCCCTGCGCCTCCCCGGCCGTCGCCGGTGCGGTAGCTGCCGGCGCTGTGCCATGCCATGCGGATGAAGAGGGGTCCGTAGTGGCCGAAATCCGCCGGCCACCAGTCCTGCGAGTCGGTCATCAGTGCCGCGAGATCTTTTTTCACCGCCTCCAGGTTGAGGCTGTTGAATTCTTCGGCGTAGTCGAACCCGCCGCCCATCGGATCGGAGAGGGAGGAGTGCTGGTGGAGAACTCCCAGGGTGAGCTGATTCGGCCACCAATCGCGGTTCGTCGGGCGGCTGCGGGGAGCGTGGTGGAAGGGGCACTTGGCTTCGGTGGTCATGGGTTCTGTCAGTTGAAGTTCGATGAAGGAGCCGTTTTGGGGAGATCTGAGGGTTACGTCCGAGGGCGCATCCGGGCGACAATTATTTGCGCAGATTCTCCACGACCCCCCTCTGGGCCGGAATGCAAGAATGCAAAGAGATCGTCCCTCCATCTCTCCCCTTCGGAAGCGCCGCCGCTGCGGAGTGTGGAGCCCAGACGGTCTGTCCATCGATCTGCATTCATCGGGCGTTCAGGCCCTCGTTTCGTTGCAACGTCTGGCCTTTGGAATAGACTCTCGCATGCTACGAGTTCTGCTCTGCCTGGTTCTCGCTGGGGTTGCCCGCGCCGAACCGCCAGAACCGCCGGAGGGAAAGCTCCGACATGGCCGGCCGGCCCTGATCGGCACGGACAAGCTGAGGGAGTTCGACGCGCTGCCGGATGACCGGAAGCGACTGATCGAAGGCGCGATTGCGGTGGCGAGGGATTCGCCCTGGCTGCCCTATCTTTTCGGTGGCTCGGATCCGAAGGACGGCGGATTTGATTGTTCGGGTGCGATGTTTTTCGTGATGCGCAGGGCTGGACTGGAGCCGCCGAGGTCGTCGGCGGGCCAGTTTCTCTGGCTTAAGCGGAGCAAGCGGTTGATCGAGATTCCCGTGGAGGCGACGACGCTCGAGCATCCGGTTTGGAAAAAGCTCCAGCCGGGCGATCTGGTTTTCTGGGGCGGAACCTATGCCCCGGTCGATGGGAGATCGATCAACATCACGCACGTTGCATTATTCCTCGGGCACGAAGCGGAGGATGGGCGGGCGGTGATGATCAATGCGACGGACGGAAGGACCTACCGGGGGAAGAAGGCGAATGGCTACGGGGTGTATGATTTTCAAATGCCCCGGGCAGGCAGCAAAGGGGTCCTGTTGGGATACGGCACGCCGCCCGGGATCGCGATCCGCGCGGAGTGATGTCCGCGATCCCGATCTGCGCGGTGCTGCCTGCCTTGGCCCGTGAAGGGTCCCGCCGGACTCGGCAGGTGCTGACTTGCTGAGTATCGCACGGGCATGGCATCAGGCTGAGTTTCCAGATGGGTTGCCCGTCGGCGAGGGTGGGTTCAGGCCTTCCAGAGGCGGGTAAGTCGGGCCGCGCGGACGCGGGCATCCCGCGTCGCGAGCGGAGGCCCGAGGACCCGCGCGGAGGCGACGATCAGGCGGTCGGCGGGATCGCGGTGAAAGTTCTCGGGATCGCTGCCGGTCAGGGCCTGGGTTCGCCGTCGACTTCCGCGTGGGAGCGGCTGAGGTCGGGCATCTCGATGGGGCGATTCGCGTGAAGCCGCAGCAAGGCGCCCATGAAGACCGCGAGCGAACCGAACAGCGCGAGCATTCCCGGCAGGAACCAGGTGCCGAACTGCAGGGGCAGCAGGATGCGGCTCGGTTCGGTCTGGTCGTACCAGAGGCGGATGTTGGACGGGAGCCCGTCCCGGTCGCGCAACGGTTGGAGCGGTTTCATGTGCTGGCCCAGCGGGGAGCGCGCCTCGATGCGCCGCCCGTCGGTGGTTGCAAACTGATACTCCACCCAGAACACCGAAGCGCGGTCGCGCGCCTCCTCGCAGGCCTTGACCGCCGCGAGCACTTCCGCGTCGGTTGTGTAAGTCGAGAGCGCCCCACCCGACTCCGTGCGGACGATGCGGATCGCCTCGCCGCGCGAGCGTCCGCCGCTGAATCCGAGTTTGAGGGCCGGACCGAACTTGTCGAACGAGAGCGCGATCAAGGCGAGTCCGAGCAGCAGGAAAAGCGTTTTTCGGCCTGCGTAGCCCGGCACATAGATCTCGTGCCGTTGCGGGGCTTCATCGGGCGGCGCGGGTGGCGGGGTGGGGTGGCTCATGCGACGGCCTCCGCTTCTTCGGCGCCGCGGCGGCGGACGCGTCCGATTTTCACAAGATGCAGAAACGAGAAGGTGATGCACAAGCCGACGAGTTGGAGTGCGAACACCGCAACGAAGCCGATGAGGTAATCGTATTGTTGTTTGGCGAACGCGGCGCCGAACAGGGGGGTGCCGATGGTCATGCGTTGGGCGCGTGCGGCGGGAACGGCGGCGTTGTAGAGGGCGCCGTAGGGTTG